>Ga0111539_10011194_pt1 | contig 11275 bp, 12 predicted proteins | sample RhiMethybrSRZTD1_FD_79667 | JGI IMG/M metagenome (GOLD analysis project Ga0111539, IMG submission 79667) | Populus rhizosphere microbial communities from Tennessee, USA - Rhizosphere MetaG P. TD hybrid SRZTD1 (version 2) (version 2) | ecosystem: Host-associated > Plants > Roots > Rhizosphere >...
CCTCACGCACTACCTCGAGCACGACGTGCTGGGCGAGAACCCGTTCCAGCACCTCGACGTCAGCGGCGTCGGCGACCTGATGCGGATCGCGGTCGAACGCGGGCGCTCGACCAAGTCCGACCTGAAGCTGGGCATCTGCGGCGAGCACGGCGGCGAGCCCGCCTCCGTCGCGTTCTGCCACTCGCTCGGGCTCGACTACGTGTCGTGCTCGCCGTTCCGCGTCCCGTTGGCACGGCTGGCCGCGGCCCAGGCGGCGCTGAGCGAGCAGGGCGCCGCGTACGTCGCCGCCGGCGGATGAGCGACGCAGCGGCCCATCGCTGGCGCGAGACGTGGCTCCGCGCGTGGCCGGAGCACGACGTCGAGGCGATCCGCGGCCTCTACGCCGACGACGCCGGCTTCCGCTCGCACCCGTTCCGCGAGCCCCACGAGGGAGCGGAGGGCGTGGCCGAGTACGCGCGCTGGGCGTTCGCCGACGAGGAGGCGCCCGCCGAGGTGTGGTTCGGCGAGCCGTTCGTCTCCGGTGACCGCGCGACGTGCGAGTACTGGGCCGTCGTCCGCTCGGAGGGACGGGAGCAGACGATCGCCGGCGTCTCGCTCATCCGCTTCGACTCGGACGGGCTCGTCGCGGCCCAGCGCGACTACTGGGCGGTCGAGGACGGCCGGCGCGAGCCGCCCGAGGGCTGGGGGCGCTAGCCTGCGGGTGTGAAGGTGCTGCTGGTCGGGGTCGCCGCGCTGCTCACCGCCGCACCTGCGACGCGTGCGCCGATTCGGATCGACGGTGTCGCGACGATTCGGCCGGTGAGTCTCGTGAGCGACTGCGTCCGCGCCGACGCAGCCGACGCGAAGGTGGTCGAGTGCACGGGTACCGGGTCGTTCGCGGGCAAGCCGAGGGCGGCGAATGCGGAGTACTCGTGGCACTGGCATCTGTTCCACGGCGGTGACGAGCCCCAGACCGCCCACGGCGACGAGGACGGCATCCTCGTGCTGCGGCTCGGCACGCGCGGCACGCTGCGGCTGACGACGGACGGCTCGAAGGGCCCCGGCGTGAGCTCCGGCACCTGGCGCTACCGCTCGGGGACGAACCAGTTCGCCAAGCGGCGCGGGTCGGGCACGTTCCGGTTCACGACGGTCGTCGGCGGCGAGGGCTGGCGCTCCGCCCGCGTGGTCGTCCGCGGAAGCCTTCGCTAGGCGCCGAGCGGGACGATCAACCGGCGGTACGCCGCGCGCGCCCGCGGCTTCGTGCCGATGTCGAACACGCCGCCGCGCTGGCCGTTGTACCAGGCGAGGACCTCGAGCCTCGCGTGCGAGCGCGCGAACTGCGCCATGCGCGTGATGAACGACGGGTCGTCGATGCCCCACAGCCCCCACTCGGCGAACGCGTACGGCTTCGACGGGTGCGCCTTGTAGAGACGCTCGGCCGCGGCCCACTCCGCCTTGCCGCGGATGAAGTAGAGGTCGTTGCCGACGACGTCGACGTAGCGGTCGCCGGGGTAGTACGCCTGCGCCGAGTTGCCCGGGAGGTCGGGGCTCCCGTAGCCCTGCGGGTTCCACATGACTTTCACGCGCGGCAGCGGGTTCTCCGGAAGGTCGCGCGAGATCGGCGGCAGCTTGAGCGCGGCGAGCCGCGCGTTGATCGTCGCCGCCGGACCGCCGTGGACGATCAGGTAGATGCGCGCGAACGCCTTCCGGAAAGCGGCCGTCGAGTACGCCGCGCCCTTCGAGCGGCCGCTCTTCGTGTACGCGCAGTACGAGTTCCAGTGGCCGTTCATCTCCGGCAGCGGCCGCACGTACGCCGGGCGCGCCCAGCGCGAGAGCGACGAGTTGAGCGCCAACAGATAGTCGTCGCCGCGACCCTGCGCGATCGCGAGCGGCGTGATCGGCCCCTCGACGAGCGCGATCATCGGCGCGGCCCCGAGCCGCGGCAGCACCTGGTCGAAGGAGGACTGTCCCCAGCCGAAGAGCGCGTGCCCGACCTGCGTCTGCTGTCCCGTCAGCTGCTGGAAGCGGGCCTGCCCTCCGAAAAGGCCCAGCAGCGGCCGCGCGTGCGCCGCGGGGGCGAGCACGAGCGCGAGGACGACGGCGACCAACCCGCGCATGCGGGCAGGGTAGCCCGGATCAGATGTAGTCGGCGACCGCCCAGTAGGCGACCGCGACGGTGCCGAGCGCGATCGCGAGCACACCGACGACGCCGGCGAGCCCGGGCCGTCCGTAGATGGCGTGCTGCGTGCCGAGCCGCGACAGCGCGAGCGCCGCGAGCGCGCCGGCGACCAGGCCGCCGAGGTGCCCGCCGATCGAGATCCCGCTGATCGTGAACGAGAGCACGAGGTTGAGCACGATGATCGAGAGTGCGGCGCCCCCGAGCACGTAGTGCCGCTGCCGCTCGTACACGAGCGCGGCTCCGAGGATCCCGAACAGCGCGCCGGACGCACCGACCGTCGGCGTCGCGAGCGTCGTCCCGAAGAGCTCGTACTTGCCGAAGAGGAGCGCGCCCGCCGCTCCGCCGAGGCCGCCCGCGAGGTAGATCAACGCGAAGCGCCAGCGCCCGACCGCCTCCTCGACCGGCGCCCCGACCCACCAGAGGAACAGCATGTTCAGCCCGAGGTGGAGGATGCTCGCGTGGAGGAACATCGACGTCACGAGCCGCCACCATTCGCCCTGCGCGACGCCGACGAGCTGGCCGCTCTGGATCCCGATCCCGATCAGCGCGCCCTTGTCGAAGATCTCGCCGCCCGGTGAGCCGAGGGTGCCGCCGCCGGTCGCGAGCATCAGGATGTACACCGCGACGTTGATCCCGATGAGGATCTTCGTCAGCAGCGCGCCCTGGCCCTCGACGCCGAAGCGCTGGGCCGAGCGTGCGACACGCGCCGCGCCCGTGCGAACGCCGGCGTCATCCGCGCACTTGATCCCGACCGGCGTCTGGACCATGCAGTCGGGGCACAGCCCGCGCCCGCAGTCCGGGCACGAGACGCCGGTCTCGCGGTTCGGGTGCCGGTAGCACGTCAGCCGGGGCGCGGTGGCCACGGCCGACTAGCGTATCGGCGTGCGTGTGCACGTCGCGTTTACGCCGTCGGAGGCGATCCCGGCTCCGATCGGGGTCGTCGTCGACGTGCTCCGGGCGACGTCGACGATCGCGCAGGCGCTGGCGAGCGGGTGGCCGCGCGTGCTCTGCGCGCCCGGGATCGACGAGGCAAAGGCCGTGCGCGAGCAGCTGGGGGAGGGGCTCCTCGGCGGCGAGCGCGACGCGAAGAAGATCGAGGGCTTCGACGTCGGCGCGTCCCCGCGTGAGTTCGTCGACGGCGGCGACGTCCCGCTGATCTTCTCGACGACGAACGGGACGCGGGCGATCCTCACCGCAGCCTCGAAGTGCGAGCGGGTCTTCCTCGGGAGCCTCCTGAACCTCGACGCGGTCGCCGCGGCCGCGCGCGAGAGCGGCGAGGACGTGATCGTCGTCTGCGCGGGGTTCAAGGACGCGTTCGCCGTCGACGACGCGTACTGCGCCGGCCGGATCGTCGAGCTCATCGGCGGCGAGCGCACCGACGCGTCGAAGGCGTCGGAGTTGATCGCGCGCGCGTTTCCGAGTGCGTACGAAGGGCTGACGGCGCGGACGTACGGGCCGCCCGGGCTCGAGGATGACATCCGCTTCTGCGCCCGCGAGAACGTGCTCGACGTGGTGCCGAGGTTCGCCAGGATGGCCGGTCCCGCTGCCGAGATCACGCTCTAGACTCAGAGGCAGCGGGCTAGCAGCCAGTCCTTGGCGACCTCGTTCAGCGAGGCACGGCTGCTAGCCCGAACCAACGATGACCTCGCGCGTCCCCGACCCGAACGACGTCGCCGCCTACGACGAGGCGCTGGACGCGGCCACGATCGGCGGCGCGCAACCGCTCACGAAGCCGATCGAGGTGTGCGACTACGACCCGGAGTGGCCGCGGCTCTACGAGCGGGAGGAGACGCGGATCCGCTCGGTCCTCGGCGATCGCGTGCGGCGGATCGAGCACGTCGGCTCGACCTCGGTCCCGGGGCTGCCGGCGAAGTCGATCATCGACATCGTGCTCGAGGTGCCCGACTCCTCCGACGAGCCGTCGTACGCGAGCGACCTCGAGGCTGGCGGTTACCCGCTCACGATCCGCGAGCCCGACTGGTACGAGCACCGAGTCTTCAAGGGCCCGGACACGAAGGTGAACCTCCACGTCTTCACCGAGGGCTGCGAGGAGGTCGACCGGATGATCGGCTTTCGCGACCACCTGCGAGGGAACGAGGACGACCGCAAGCTCTACGCCGACGCGAAGCGCGAGCTCGCAGCGCGCGACTGGAAGTACATGCAGCAGTACGCGGACGCGAAGACGCCGGTCGTGCACGAGATCCTCGGGCGCGCATCGTGACGCTGCCGCAGCTCTCCGGCTCGGTCTTGATCGCCGACGGCGGGATGGAGACGACGCTCATCTTCCGCGACGGCTTCGACCTGCCGCACTTCGCCGCGTTCACGCTGCTGGACGACGAGCGCGGCCGTGCCGGTCTGCGCGCGTACTACGAGCCGTACCTGCAGGTCGCGCGGGAGCACGGCGTCGGTGTCGTGCTCGACACGCCGACCTGGCGCGCGAACCCGGACTGGGGCGCGTTGCTCGGGTACTCGCCGGAGCAGCTCGACGATGTCAACCGGCGCGCGGTCGGCCTGCTCGACGAGCTGCGCGGCTCCGACGCGAACGTCCTGATCAGCGGCTGCGTCGGTCCGCGCGGCGACGGCTACGTGGCGGACGAGCTGATGAGCGCGGACGAGGCGGAGCGCTACCACTCGCGCCAGATCGGGACCTTCGGCGGTAGCGGGGCGGACCTCGTCAGCGCGATCACGATGACCTACGCCGAGGAGGCGATCGGAGTCGCGCGTGCTGCGGCTGCGGCGGGCGTGCCCGTTGTCCTGTCGTTCACGGTGGAGACCGATGGTCGGCTGCCGAGCGGGCAGCCGCTGCGCGAGGCCGTCGAGCAGGCGGACGCCGAGACGGCCGGGAGCGTCGCGTACTTCATGGTCAACTGCGCGCACCCGACGCACTTCGACGACGTCCTCGCCGGCGACGAGCCGTGGGTGAAACGCGTCCGCGGCCTCCGTCCGAACGCGTCGACGAAGAGCCACGCGGAGCTCGACGAGGCCGAGGAGCTCGACGCGGGGGATCCCGTCGACCTTGCTGCACGGCTCGGCGAGCTCCGTCGCCGGCTGCCCGCGCTCACGGTCGTCGGTGGCTGCTGTGGCACGGACGAGCGGCACATCGGCGAGATGTGCAGAGCCGTGCTCGCTGCCTCAGGCTGACAGTTCCTCCAGCAGGGCGACCGCGTGCTCCGGCCCTGGGAGCGCGGCGATGTCGTCGCGCATCCGCTCGGCGGCGGCGCGATAGGTCGGGTTCGTGAGCACGGTCGAGACCGCGTCGCGGACGTCCTCGGGAGTCGCGGCCACCGGGTCGAGCACGCGGGCGAGGCCGAGCTCCTCGCAGCGCTTCGCGTTCGCCGGCTGGTCGGCGCCCATCGGGATCAGCACCTGCGGCAGGCCGTGCGCAAGTGCGCCGAGCACGCTGCCGGAGCCGCCGTGCGAGACGACGACGTGGCTCCGCGGCAGTACGTCCGACTGCGGGACGAACTCCGCCAGCTCGAACCGGTCCGGCAGCGTCCCGAACTCGGCCGGGTCGACGTGCGGGCCGACCGTCGCGATCACGTCGAACGGGAGCTCGCACAGGCCGTCGAGCACGCGGGCGAAGAGGTCGCCGCACTCGAGGTTGAACACCGTGCCGAGCGTGAAGTAGACGGTCGTGTCGCCGTCCGCGGCAGGCTGCGGCGTGAACGACCGGAAGCTCCGCGCAGTCGGCGGCGGCGGAGACGCCGGGTCGCGGTAGGTCGGCGGGAAGGGCGTCAGGACGAGGTGGCGCGTCGGCATCGCGAGCCCGTCGGGCGGCAGGCCGTTGTCGGCGCGCACGGCGTCCACCGTCTCCGCGATCAGCTCCGGGCGGATGAACGAGCCGGCTGCGAGCACGACCACGGTGGCGTGGGGGAGGCCGAGCTGCTCCGCCGCGATCATGCTCCCGAAGTCGACTTCCTCAGCGACGACGACGTCGGCGCGCCAGTCCTCCGCGATCGCCCGGACGCGTGGCGCCCGCTCCCGCGCGATCCGGTCGGCGAACCAGTCGCGAAACTCGCGCCGCTCGCGCTCGACGTCGACGGGCTGGAGCGGGATGCGCTCCGGCGGCCCGCCGCGCTCGTCCTCGCCGGGGAAGGCCTCGAACCCGAGCGCCTCGACGGCCGGGAGGATCGACGGTCGTCCGACGAAGGCGACGACATGGCCTGCCTCGCGGGCGGCAAGGGCGAGCGGTAGGAGCGGCTCGACGTGTCCGCGGCCGCCGGTGAAGCCGAAGAGAAGGCGCATCTGGACGCGACTCTAGAAGCTCCCTTGACAGGCGAACGTCTGTTCGTGTAGAACATACGTTCCCATGATCGCCTGCCTCGCCATCCCGGGCTTCCCGCTTCGGGCCGCGCTCCGCTCTCGGCCGTCGCTCGCAGCCGCTCCGGCGGCGCTCGCGCCGCCTGCGGGGGAGGAGCCGCTGATCGGGCCGGTGACGGCCCTGGCCGAGGCGCAGGGGGTCAGGCCGGGGATGCGGATGGGGGAGGCGCTCGCGATGTGCCCGCGGCTCGTCCTCGTCGAGGAGGACCCGTCGGCGGCCGAGCAGGCGTGGGAGGGGATCCTGCGCCGGCTCGAGGACGCCGGCTTCTCCGTCGAGAGCGCGGAGCCGGGGTGCGCGTACTTCGAGACGCGCGGGGTGGAGCGGCTCTACGGTGGGCTCGAGGCTGCGCTCCGCCGGGCGCTCGCCGCGGTCGGTCAGGGCTGGGACGCGCGGCTCGGCGCGGCGGAACGTCGCTTCGCGGCGCTCGCCGCGGCGAACGTCGCGCGGCCGGGCCAGGTGCTCGTCGTCTCCGACGCGCACACGCGTGAGTTCCTCGCGCCGCTTCCGCTCTCGCTGCTGCCGCTCGACGAGCGCCGGCAGCTGGAGCTGCGCGAGCTAGGGGTGAAACGACTCGGTGAGCTTGCCAAGCTCCCGAAGGCCGCCGTCGCCGAACGACTGGGGCCGGACGGCCGGCGTGCCTGGAGCCTGGCGAGAGGGGGCACGGCGGGGCGGGTGCTGGGGCGGCGTCCGCCCGCCGAGCTCTTCGAGGAGCTCGAGTTCCCCGAGGCGGTCGGGAACGAGCTCACCCTGCGGCGCGCGTTCGGCGTGCTGCTCGACAAGCTGCTCGAACGAAAGGAGCGCGATGGACGGTTCGTCCGCAAGGCCGCGGTGTCGGCACGGCTCGTCGGAGGCGGCTCGTGGCGGCGGACGGTCACCATGCGCGACCCCACGGCGGAGCGCGACCGGCTGCGGCACGCGCTCGGCCCGAAGCTCGCCGAGCTGCCGGCGCCCGTCGTCTCCCTCCGGCTCGAGCTGGTCGACCTGACGGAGTCGCAGGGGCAGCAGCTCGAGCTCGTCCAGGCGGCCGGGGCCGAGCTCCAGACGCGCCTGAGCGAAGGCCTGCGCCAGGTGCGCGCCAGCACCGGCTCGGGCTCGGTTGCATCGGTGGTCGAAGTGGCACCGTGGTCGCGGATCCCGGAAGCACGGGCGTTGTTCGTACCTCGCGACGACTGAACGAGCCGCAGCCGGCGCTCGTCGAATCACGCTTCGACGGGACGCCGCGGCTCGTCAACCGTCAAGGGGTCGCGGTCGTGCGCGAGGAGTGGCGCGTCGTCGACCGCTGGTGGACAGACGCACCGGTACAGCGGCGCTACTTCGAGCTCGTGCTCGAGTCAGGCCAGAACGTCGTCGTGTTCCGCGACGAGGAGCGGGGCGGATGGTTCAGCCAGCGCGGCGTGTAGTCCGTCTAGGACGGAACCGCGAAGGCCAGCACCGTCGCGATGACGACCAGCGTGACCATGATGGAAGCAAGCAGACCCACGGGCGCTCCTTGTTCGGCGGGAAGGACGTCAGCCCTTCTTCAACGCAGAGCGCGCTCCGCGAGTTGCGGCCACTCCGCCGCGTGTGCCTCCGGGACGACGACCCACTCCTTCATCGGCCGGTCGCGCTCGCCGGGGTCGAACAGGTGCGCGCCCTCGAGCGCGAGCGCCCGCTCCCTCTCGGCCTCGTCGGTCAGCTTGAAGACCATCTCGCCCTTCCAGAGCCCGACCCACAGCTTTCCGCCGCGCTTGAGCGCAGGCATGCCCATCATCTGCGACAGGGTCACGTCGCCGTTCTGCGCGACGAGGTCGTCGGCGATCTCGTCGAACCGCTGCCTCGCGTCCATTCAGCCCACCTCCACCTCGTAGACGTCGAAGGACTCGTGGAATCGACGTCCGTCCTCGCCGGCGGCCTGGCGGCGCAGGTACTCGTCGAACCCGAGCCCCGGCGCATGGATGTTCACGAACCGCGCGCGCCCGTCGCCCGCGTTGCGAAACGTGTGCGCGATTCCGGGCGTCGCCGCGACCCACGTTCCGGCCGACGCGGCGGTCGTCTCTCCGTCGAGCTCGAACTCGAGCTCTCCGTCGAGGACGAAGAAGCCGTCGATGTGCTTCCGATGGACGTGGGTGCCCGGGCCGACGTAACCCGGAGCCGTGTCGAACAGGAAGACGCACAGCTCGGGACGCGCGGCGAGGATCCGAATGCGCCGGCGCTCGTCGTCGAGCGCCTCGCCCTCGCCGGCACGGCGGACGATCGCGTCCGAGCGGGGCAGCCCGCCGTCGGCCGGCGGGTCGTGCGAGTCGTACTCCTCGGGCGCGAGGCGGCGTCCCTCCTTGCGCGCCGTCCGCGTCTTCACCCAGTACTTGCCGGGCGTGTGGATGTTGAGGACCTGCGCGTCGCCCGGCCGGAAGCCGTGGACAAAGAGCGGCGGCGCGAGCCCGTAGTCGCCGGGCTCGAGCGGAACCTCCTCACCCGACCGGTTGAACGTGAACGTCCCCTTCAGGACGAAGAACGAGTCGACGTGCTCGCGGTGGACGTGCGGCTCGACGTCCATCGTCGCGTCCAGCACCGACACGAACAGGTCGTCGAGCAGCTCCTTGTCGCCCGAACCGGGAGGAACGACGCTCACGACGGAAAAGCCTATTCGTGAGCTACGTCGAGCTGCACGCCCACTCGTCGTACTCGTTCCTGGACGGCGCGTCGCTGCCGGAGGAGCTGGCCCTGCGGGCTGCGGAGCTCGGCTACGAGGCGCTCGCGGTCACCGACCACGACGGGATCTACGGCTCGCTCGAGTTCGCGCACGCGGCGAAGGCGTTCGGCGTCCGGCCGATCACCGGCGCCGAGGTGACGCTCGAGGGCGGCGCGCACGTGACGCTCCTCGTCGAGGATGCCCGCGGCTACGCGAACCTCTGCCGGCTGCTGACCGCGGCGCACGCAGGGACGAGACCGCGGCCGCAGGACCCGCCGCTCGACCCCGCGCTCCCGCTCGCGATCCTCGAGGAACACAACGCCGGCCTCGTCTGCCTCTCCGGCTGCGCGCGGCACGGGCTCGGCGTCGTCGACCCGAACGGTGCGGCGCGCCTCGCTCGCGTGTTCGGCCGCGGCCGCTTCTTCGTCGAGCTGCAGCGGCCCTTCGAGCGCGGCGACGTTCGGCGGAACGCCGCGCTGCGCGAGCTCGCCGAGGCGCTCGGCGTGGAGACCGTCGCAACCGGCGACGTTCACGCGCACCATCCGCGCCGGACGCAGTTGCAGGACGTCCTCGTCGCGATCCGCGAGTGCACGTCGCTCGACGGCTGCGAGCGCGAGCGGCGCGGCAACCACGAGGCGGTGCTGATCGCCGAGGACGAGATCCGCGAGCGTTTCCCCGACGATCGCGACGCCGTCGAGCGCGCCGGCGAGCTCGCAGATCGCCTCCGCTTCGACCTCACCGCCGACCTCGGTTACAGCTACCCCGACTTCGCCGACGGAGAGCCCGCGAGCGTGAAGCTGCGCCGGGTCTGCGAGGTCGAGTTCGCGCGCCGCTACGGGCCAAGCAACAGACTGTTGCTTGCGTCGGCGACCGTGCGGCTCGACGAGGAGCTCGCCTTGATCACGCGCCTCGGGCTCGACGGCTTCTTCCTCCTCCACCACGAGGTGCTCGAGCTGGCCGCCGAGTGCGCGCGGGAGGTGCGCGGCGACGACTCGCCACGCCACGTGCTTCCGCCCGGCCGCGGCCGCGGGAGCTCCGTCGGCTCGCTCGTCTGCTACCTGACCGGTCTCTCGCATGTCGACCCGATCACCGCGGGCCTCTCGCTCGGCCGGTTCCTGAACGACGAGATGCGCGGCGTGCCCGACATCGACCTCGACTTCCCGCGCGACATCCGCGAGAAGCTGATCGTGCGCGTGACCGAGCGCTACGGGCGCAAGCATGCGGCGCTCGTGGCGACGTTCGCGACGTACCGCTCACGCGGTGCGATCCGCGACGTCGGCAAGGCGCTCGGCCTCCCGCACGCCGAGCTCGAGCGGCTCGCGAAGCTGACCGAGGGCTGGAACGCGAGGAAGGTCGCCGAGGAGCTCCGCCAGCTGCCCGACGCCGAGCGGAAGCTGCTCTCGCCGCGCTGGCGCGCGTTCGTCGAGTGCTGCGCCGAGATCGCCGGCCTGCCGCGCCACATCTCGCAGCACCCGGGCGGGATGATCATCTCGTCGCGCCCGCTGATCGAGCTCGTCCCCGTGCAGCCGGCGGCGATGGAAGGGCGGCAGCTCTGCCAGTGGGACAAGGACTCGTGCTCCGACGCGGGCTTCATGAAGATCGACCTGCTCGGGCTCGGGATGCTGAGCGCGGTCGAGGAGTGCGTGAGCGAGATCGCGCGCGTGCACGGCGCGCCGATCGACCTCTCGCGCATCGACCTCGAGGACCGGGCGGTCTACGACGACATCCAGCGTGCGGACACGGTCGGCACGTTCCAGATCGAGAGCCGTGCGCAGATGCAGAGCCTTCTGCGCACGCGACCGGAGAACCTCGACGACCTGACGGTGCAGGTCGCGCTCGTCCGGCCCGGCCCGATCCAGGGGAAGGCGGTGCACCCGTACGTCCGGAACCGCGAGCTCCTGCGCGAGAACCCTGACCACCGACCGACGTACGACCACCCGCTGCTCGATGAGCCGCTCGGTGAGACGTACGGCGCGATCGTCTTCCAGGAGCAGGTGCTGAGCGTCGCGATGGCGCTCGCCGGCTTCAGCGTGGGGGAGGCGGAGGGGCTGCGCCGCGCGATGAGCCGCAAGCGCTCGGAGGAGGCGCTCGAGGCGTTCCGCGCGCGGTTCGTGGAGGGAGCGCTCGC
>Ga0111539_10011195_pt1 | contig 11274 bp, 10 predicted proteins | sample RhiMethybrSRZTD1_FD_79667 | JGI IMG/M metagenome (GOLD analysis project Ga0111539, IMG submission 79667) | Populus rhizosphere microbial communities from Tennessee, USA - Rhizosphere MetaG P. TD hybrid SRZTD1 (version 2) (version 2) | ecosystem: Host-associated > Plants > Roots > Rhizosphere >...
CGGAGCTTCTCCGGACCGCCGAAAAGCTTGATGATTTCCGGAACCGTGCCGTGGCGCGAGATCGGGGGGACGCGAAGCACATCCGGCAGCATGAATTGTGCGTCGCCGTGCTCTGCGTACTTTTCGAGTAGCTCGTCGAGCACTTGGCGTGCCTCCATGCCGTAACGATCGAAGAAGTCCCTGCGTGTTTCTCGCAGGCGTTGCGCTCGTTCGCGCCGTGTACGGAGTGGCGCGTTGAAGGCGAGGTGACAAAGGAGGTCGAACGGGTCAGCTTCCGGTTGCTGGGCGGCCTCGGCGAGTTGATCGAAGCTCACGCCCCGTTCCTCCAAGAGCTGAATGATCTCCGACCGCTGGTTCGGGTCCGCCCACCGCTTTCGAAGCTCAGGGGCGGTTGGACACAGTGTACGGAGCTTCTCTGCAGCGTAATCGGTAAATCGAACGACGCGGAGCTGCTTGCCGTCCGGGTCGAGCTCATAAACCAAGTGAGCAGCGACTTCGACTTGCCCACCATCGAAGTAGTATTTGCGGCGTTCATCAGTCGGCGGCTCGCTGATGCGAGGTTTGGAAACGTCGAGAGTCGCATCGACGGGGGCTGGCTCTTCATGGAACGCGCTGACATGCCCGTCGTCAGTGAGTTGCTCTTGGGTAATCCGTGCGGGATCGCCGTCGAATGCAGGATCGGCGAACAGCCGTGTCGCCGAGCCGGTGTAATCGATGACGTTAAACCATAATTTGCCGTAGTCATCGCGCACTCGGGTCCCGCGACCGATGATCTGCTTGAATTCCGTCATCGACCCGACGATACGGGCGAGGACGATGTTCTTGCAGGTCGGCGCGTCGACGCCGGTCGTGAGGAGCTGCGACGTTGTCAGAATAGTCGGAACCTTCGTCTCGACATCCTGAAAGCGGTCGAGATGGCCACGACCTATGTCGCCCTCGTCCGCGGTAACGCGACACACGTAGTTGGGATACTGCGCGACGAGATCGCTGTTTAGGTTTGAGAGAGCGGCCCGCATTTCGCTCGCATGCTCCTGGTCGACGCAGAAAACGATTGTCTTCGCGAATCGACCCGTCTTCCTCATGAAGTCGGTCAGATGGCGAGCGATTCGTTCAGTCCGGGCCCGCAGCGCCACGACGCGCTCGAAGTCCTTCGTCTGGTACTCGTCGTCCGGGATAGCGCGGCCGTAACGGTCGAGTTCGTCTTTACTCGGGCGCCAGCCCGCTGCGTCCCACTCAGTGACGACACGATGAACCCGATAGGGGGCCAGGAATCCGTCCTCGATACCCTGTCGGAGGCTGTACTGATAAACCGGATTGCCGAAGTACAGGTAGGTGTCCCGTGTCTCATCTCTCAGCGGCGTCGCCGTCATGCCGAGCTGGAATGCCGGCTTGAAGTGCTCGAGGATGCTGCGCCACGAACTGTCGTCGCGAGCGCTTCCCCGATGACACTCGTCCACGATGGCCAGGTCAAAGAAATCGGGCGGGTAGGCTCGAAACAGTCCTGCGCGCCGTTCGTCATCGGCGAGGGCCTGATAGATCGCGAAATACATCTCGCGACTTTGAACCACTTCTCCGGACTCGATCTTGTGACGCGCATCTCCGAATGCCGCGAAGATGCCATCTTTCGGTTGATCGATGAGGATGTTTCGATCGGCAAGGTAGAGAATGCGGGGGCGGCGGGGCTCGCCGGTTCGATTCCAACGTGACGACCACAGTTTCCAGCAGATCTGGAAGGCAACGGCTGTCTTGCCTGTGCCGGTGGCCATCGTGACGAGTACACGCGTTCGGCCCTTAAGAATCCCTTCGATCACGCGATTGATCGCAATCTGCTGGTAGTAACGCTCGCCTTTGCCAACCGCGTAGTTAGACGGTGTCAAAAGGCGATCTGCGATTGCGTCCTGCGCGAGGCCACGCCCGGCTCTATATCGCTGCCACAGTTCCTCCGGCGTCGGGAAGTCCGATCGGGTCTTTTCGAGACCTGTCGAAAAATCGAACTCAATCGTGTCCTGTCCGTTGGACGCGTACGCGAAGCTAAGGCCGAGCATTTCTGCGTATTGCTTCGCCTGTTGAAGGCCGTCGGCGGCGATCTTGAAGGCGGGTTTCGCCTCCACGACCGCAAGCGGGAAATCGCGTGTATACCGAAGGAGGTAATCGACTCGCTTCGGTGGCCTTCGTACGAATCCCTGGCCGACCGGAACGATGCGACCGTCTGTGATCGTGCGCTGCTCCGCGATCGAGTGCGGCTCGTTGTCCCAGCCAGCGGCCTGAAGGCGAGGGACGATGAACTTACGACAGGTGTCAGCTTCGTTCATCGAGTAGGCGGCCAGCCGGCATCGAAGGGGAAGAGCAGTGTTCGAGGTACTGGCGGCGCTTCCGCGTAGCGTAGCACCGCGCCGGCCGTTTCGGGACGGACTCTGCCTGTAGAGAATTCAACATGTGATGAATTCAACGTTAGCGCGGCACGCATCGCCGTTACCGTGGCACCGCTCCAAGGCCCGCCTTGAACTGTGCTAGTAGCGCTTCCACGTCGCTGATGGAATCGTCGACGCCTCGAATCGCCCTTGCCATGTCTTTGATGAGGCGTTCCACAATGCCGGCATCGCCAAGGAGCGCGATAACTTCGTCACGAGTTGCCTGGCTGAGAATTCGAGCTGCGTCTTTGCCGAGCAGCCGTGGACCAGCGAGGTCCGTATCGAACCCCACGCGCTCAAGGACGCCGATCTCCTCGCCGAACAACCTGTCTTCGTTGCCGGCGGCGCCGTATCGGCGCATGATCGTAACGAGATCCGCGGCATCTCTTGGATCTCCGATACCTCGATCCTTCCACGCTAACAGCTTGAGTATCGCGAGCCCCGGTAGAGAGGCGACACGCACTATGAAGCTTGGCGCAATCTCCACCTCTTGTGCAGCCGCGAGTGCTTCTCGGTAACCAGCTACGTTCATCACGACTTCCAGCTCTGGGGGCCAAACAATCCTCCTCGAACCGTCCTCGACTCCACCGAAGGGTAGAAGATCGAGTGGATGAGCCTTCTTCAATTCGTCGTCACGATAGAAGAGGCGATGAGGTGTTGACGGGTCTGCGCTAAAGTCGTTCGTTGCAACGAGAGCGGTCTTCACGAGGCCGAACTGTGACCAATCGCGCACGGCCACAGCGAGATCCACGTCCTGTGTTCCGCGGTCAGGGTCAATCCCAAACACTCCGTACAGAACGATGTCTCGTGCGGTCGCTCCTAGCACGAAATAGTCGATACCGAGATCTCGGGCAACGCGGTCCACGGCTCTCAGCACGTCCAGTGTTGCCCCCGGCTGGGAACGTTCAGGCGGTACCGATAGCACGCTGGATGTACTCTTCGCGGATTCGCTTTGCGACGTCGAGGTTGCGAGCGTCGAGCGTGGCCATGAGATCCGCGTGAACGAGAACGGGCGGAACGATATCCGGCTTGTTAGTCTTCATCTCGAAGTTCCAAAAGGCGTCGAGGATTTCGACGTTCCCGCGGGGGTCAGCACGCAGACGGTGTTCCTTCACTAGGGCGGGAATCGTCCCGGGGTCGGCGTGCGGGCGAAGATAAATCGTGTACGTCGCCGGCTTGAGATGGCCGGTCAGTTTTGCTGCCGCCACTTCGCCCCCCCAATAAACCCCCTGACCGAGCTGCGCCCCTTCCCACCAGCGGGGGTCAGGAGCCTGAAAACGGCGCAGATTGAGCTTCGGACGGAGTTTGATCGGGAAGTTTGTCGCCCATTCATCAAGCAGGCGACCAGGCTCTAGAAGACGACGATTTCGCTTCTGTAAGCCTCCTGCGATGTAACCGCGACCGTGGAGATCGAAGAAGACCCAGCCGACGGCACCAAGCGCGACGTCGGCCGCTTCGACGATATCCCTGTATGGCGCGTTCAGAAGCTCCGGTTTGCAGAGAAGTACGAAAACAACCTTGAGCGCGGTAGCGGTGCCGCCGCCGCGAGCGCCCAGCGCCATTTCCCTGGTCGGTGCACGTTCACCTTTGACGAAGATGTAGAGGCCCGGGGCGCGCAAGTAGGCATTACCTGCAGTATCGATGAACTGAAGGTCGAGCGTTTTTCGGCAGTGATCTGCGAGCTCAGCCGTAAGGTGCGGCGTGATGAGTACACCTTGTTTGGCGTTCTTTCCGAGTTGATTTTTGACGGTCGCAAGCCCGACGATTCGGTCAACAGCTTTGACCTCAGCGAGCAACGGCAGACGTTTGCCGGCCGCGCGAATCTCGATCAGCGCGTCGGGGCGGATGCCGGTCGCGATCCGCGGTTCACGAGCAGTTATGGTTGCTCGCAGACCGGTCGTGCGCGTGAGCGCAGCGAGCGCGTCATCCAAGATCCGGAGCTCTCGTTTATGAGCATCGGTGGCCATCGTCATGATCTGTTCATATCCCTGCTATGTTCACGGCTCGTGAACACCGTAAATTCAATGAACTACCAGTGTGGTGTTCAGATATTAGCAGTGTACACGAACCGTGAACTTCTGTAATTAATGAACATGATTCAATAGCTGGACCGGCCTGCGGAGCAAATGGAAAGAATATATAAAACAAATACTTAGGATCGAAGGGCGAATCAGACCGAGCGAATTCGAGAGGAGGAGAGACGGCGCGCTAAGAGCACCGTCGACAGAGAATCAGAATCTAACTACTTACAGAGTTCCCGACGGTTTGAACAGGGGCATTCCAACCTCACCAAGCGGATAGTGCGGACACTGTGCCTGTGGCAGGTACGGCACGCGAGGATGTTCTGTCACTGTTCCGTAATTGCCGTCGTACGAGAAATAGACTAGACGATCTTGCCTTCGCGTCCACCCCGTTACAAGATCTACGAACACTCCCACAGCAGTAGATGCGAGCACGCCGTTTGGCCAAACAACCTGCGGTCGACCGCCCGCAGCGCCGTAGTGCGCGGCTTCCTGCGCCAATCGCTCTGGCGTTAAGAATCCGGCGCAGTGCATGCAAAGTTCACCGGGCATCGATAGGATGAGCTGCCCACAGAGTCGTGGCGGTTGCGTTCCCACCTGATACACATCCATCCCGATGTCGATGTACGGGATGAGCCAGCGACGACACGCGGCTTCGAGGTCGCGCCGTGCTGCGAAGGTATCAAGACACCCAATCACGACATCGCAGCTGCGCAGGACCTCTGCGTGCTTTTCCCACGGCCCGAAGTGCATCTTCTCAGCGCGACGGCCGCTGATGAACCGTAACAGTCGCTGAGCGACTTTGACCTTCGGGGTCTTCTTGACGGCATCACGCGCGCCGGCTCCAACGAGACGATTCAGATTGCTCAGCTCGACGCTGTCGCCGTCGAAACCTCGAAGGCGCCGTACGCCGAGATGCCCACCCTGTTGGACTATGTGTGACCCACCACCTCCTAGGCCGACAATCCCAAGTCTGACGTACCCGAGTACGTCCTGCGCGCTCGGACCGAGGAAGGATTGTCGGGCAAAGCCGTCCCCCGATTCTTTCGGTGGAAAATAAGCTCCACGGGAAGCCGCCGGCGGAATGGAAGAGAAGAGCGGGTATCCGACGATCGACAGCTGCGCCGCGACTACGGGGGCCTTGGCGCCAGGCAGCCAGATCCACGCATTCGCAGTATCCGAGCTTAGTAGCAACATGCCGTGCGAGACTCCTGGTCCGATGTTGCAAAAACTTGCGACAAGCCGTGGCTGCTCTGCGACGTCAGTTCCGCTGAACGTGGGAGTATCGGTGCCGCCATGGCTGTGGACATGAAAAAGCCCGAGCCCGCTGTCGAGGATGTGTTGTAGCGCCCACCGGATGGCGTCGTTTCCGATTCTGGCGCCCGCGCGATTATCCCGAATGTATTGGTGATCCGGAATCGAAACGTATTCGCGAGCCAAGAGCAAGTTCTCTCCATCTTCTCCGAAACCAGCAGCAACGGCGAGGAAGCCGATCCGCTCGTCTGCGAAAGGATGCGGCCGTCCGAGGTCAGCATGCATGACGGCGAACACACGACGCGGAATTCGGAAAATCACTGAACCGCGGCGAGGGAGGGCGAGGCGGCTTGAGGCCGCCGGTCGAGGTAGCCGGCTAGGCATGAGACTTTTCGCGAAAAGCATCAAGATGACCGCGCACGATTTGAGCCAGACGCAGCGGTGCTCTTACCCGCCATGACACAGCGAACCAGTTACGCTCTAGGATCCGTACACTCACTGCGTTCCAGTTTGTTCCGGGACCTCGGTGCGCGACCTGCTGAGATAGGAACAGCCGCGACGAGTAGCCGTCGCGCGCCATTGGGCAGAGCAGGACATCAAGCGTTGCTGGCGCGCAGCCGGCGGGCAGAGAGACGTCCGGCAGCAAAAAATAGGTGAAGCCACCCTCTTCTGCCTGGCGAACGTGCCCGAAGAGTTGTACGAGCTCGGCGACCTCATCAGGTGCGAATGCCATCGGCGCGTGCTACCTCGAATAAGAGGAGCCGCTGTCCCGCGGGTGGCTGATGAACTGCTCTCTCCCCTTGATCGTTACCGCCCCGTCGTCCGGCAGTGGCGTCAGCTTCCCGTCGACAATTTGCTCGAGCTCGTCAGCCTGCGGAACATGACCGGCATCCTTCAGTTCCGACACGGTTCGCCTACCGCGATGGAGTTGATACTCGTCGCCGTTGATGGAGATCGTGACCGTGTTCTGCCTGTTCTGCGCTTTCTCGTCGACTTCCGCCTGAGTCATCCCGGGTCTCCCTTCTGAGCGAGTTCACTAATCTTGAGGATGTTCCCCTCAACATGTTTACTGGTCAGCACGCCCTATTTTTTTTTCGAACAGCCAAAAAGTCTGGGCATCGGTCCAGTAAATAGAGTTGGAGGCACGGAGATGAGCTGGTAGTGGATGCGGCAAGCCGGGTCGGGGCGCTTGAGAGCGCAGATGTCGAACGCGTGGTCCTCGAAGTAGCCGACTACGCCGGCCGCTGCCTGAACAGGCTTCGCCTCGGCCGCCGTGCCTCCGTCGAGCTCGATCCCGAGGCACTGACGCAGGAAGCCCTTGAGCGGTTTCTGGACGGGCGGTGGGCCTGGGACCGCGACCAGCATCCCTCGGTTACGGAATTTCTCAAGTCGCGCATTCCGAGTCTCATCTCGAACGCGCTGACGTCCGCCGAATACCGCCGCGGCGTTGAGATCCCACGGCTCAATGATGGCAGTGAGAACGTCGACGCGATCACGCCGGCCGATCCTCTGGATCCGGCTGTTTCCGAGCTCCACGGCTTCACTCCAACGCCATATGGAGCCCTTTTGGAGACGCTCGATGACGAACTTGCGGGTCGGTTCTGGCGAGAGCTCGAGAAAGCGGTGCAATCTGTGACCGACCTGAAGATGCGCGGCGAACTCGAAGCCGTGCTGATCGCCGTTTATGCCGGGAACGATTATGGCGAGATTGCCAAGGAAACGGAACTGACTCCGGACGTGGTGTACAGAAGGTTCTACAAGCTCGGAGACATGGCGGAACAGATGGGTGCGAAGCTGCGTGAGCGACCGGCCTCAGCGGAGGGAGGTGAGTCGCATGGATGATCGGCGGGCTGATTCGCCCGCAGACTCTCTGGTCCGTTTCCTCAATACCCTCATGACACGTTCGGAGCCGCGATCTCTCGAAGAGCTCCGAGAATCCGTCCACGTGATGGGCATGGATCCGGACCGTCTCATCAGTCGCGCACGTGAACGACTCGCGAAAGCTCGTGAGGAGGCCAGGCTAAGCTGGGTGAGCCGCGCGCAAGCGGCGCTGCCCGAGATTCGCCGACGGCTTCAGGCGACAAAAGCGGTCGCCAGTCTCAGCCGGAAGGAGCAGCTCCGACGGATTCGGGAGGCGGCCGAAGGTCTCTTCGGGATGCCTGCTCGCGAATTCGTGGCATCGTTCCACAAGTTTGAGGATTTGCCCGATGCGGACCTCGCCTCACTCGTTGAGGACATCGAGGTGCTCCGCCTTCTTGAGAAAGAGCCGCGCGATGACCGGACGTGAGCTGACCGACGCCGTGCTCTGTGCGCGTGGTGTTATCGCAGGCCTTCACATCCAGAAGCCCGCGGAAATCCTCATTGAGGAGATTGCCTTTGCCCATGGTGCCATCGTACGGTACGAAGCGCTCGCCGGAGCAGATGGCCGGCTCGTCAGGCTTGGCGACCGCGGCGTGATCCGAGTTAGGGGTGACATTCCAGAGTCAGGTCGCCGGCGCTTCGTGATCGCTCACGAGCTCGGTCATCTGCTGCTCCGTCACGGGGCTGACGTTCTGAAACTCTGCGACGAGCAGGATCTCCTCGAGTGGGTGAAGGGACAGCGTTCGTATGAGAACGAGGCAAACGAGTTCGCAGCCGAGCTGCTTATGCCGGAGGACTTCTTTCGGCCACGATGCCAGACGGGAGATCCAAGCCTGAGGGCGATCGAGCGCCTGGCAGACGAATTCCAGACAAGTCTAACAGCGACGGCAGTCCGATACGTCGAGATTTCTAGTGACCGGTGCGCCGTCGTGATCTCGCAGAATGGCCAAATTCGATGGAATCGTTGCTCGACCGCTTTCCCGTACTGGCTTCTACGGCGTGGACCATTGCATGGCTATTCCTATGCGCTTGACTGTGTGGAGGACAGGCAGGTCCCTGACTACATGAGTCAGGTCAGCGCAACGGGTTGGCTGCCAGGCCTCAAGCGTCACGCCGAACGGACTGTGTGGGAACAGTCGCGCATAGTTTCTCGCCGCCTCGGCGTGGTTCTCTCGCTCCTCTGGCTGCCGGAGGATGACGATTAGGCTGAAGACCTCTTGCCCGACTTCCGAGCGTTAAGTGGCGAACGGCGTAAGAGTCAGACTCACTCTCGGTGCCGAGCAACTTCTTCGTTCGAAGGCGACCGCGGCGGACGTCGCGGAGACGATCAAGCCCATCGCTCGCGACGAGTTCGTGAAGCATTGCACGCGTATGCTCAATTCTCTGGCATTTGACCGGCACCTTCAAGATGAGCAAGCAGACTTCGTTCGGTGGCTGCCCGCAGAGGCTCAACTTCGAGCTTCTCGGCTCAGCGAACTGGAAGCTACTGAGGTTCGACTCTTCCATCCGTTTCAACAGCTGATGCTTGTGCACGCAGCTGCTCGATTCTGCGACCCCAAAGGGCACGAGGGCGTCTCGAACGAAGAAAAGAGCCGTCGCTGGGCACTCGCATCACTACAGGTGAATGATCTGATGGTGAAAGCGGAGATTCCGGATCGCCTTTCCCGTCCAGAGTTAGCTCTCCGCGTTTTCTCGGAGGAAGCGGCGCGGTGGGAGCTCGCAAACCCGTCAAGCGCCAACCATTCTGTAGCCCGCCTCAGATCCCTGATTCTCTCAGGTGTTCCGCAGGCCGGTCCTGCCGAGGCGGACGCCGCCGAGCGGATCAGAGGACTGCTCGCGGACAGCGTCGGTCTCGACTTCGCAACAGCTTTCAATCTCACCGCATTCTTAGCGTATTGGTGGCGTGGCAGAATGGACGAGGACCCTCGGAACCCCGACGCCGCGACGATCAATCTCGATCACTGGCTGACTGGAAGCACAATACCAATAGAGCGTCAGCGAATCTTCCTCAACCGGGTGTCGATGTCTACCGACGAGATCGTTCGGGCGTTCGACGCTTTCGGCGGCATGTCATTTCACGAAATGGTTCCTTTTCGAAATCGACCCTTGCTTAGATCCGATTCTGATCGCTTCGCATTTATCTGCCCTCAATTCGCGACTGAGAAAGGAGGTGTCGACCTTTTGTGGCTCGCTTCTTCAGAAGTAGGCGTCCGGGCCAAGCGCCCATGGACAGATGACTTCGGGATCCTTTATGAACGGTGCGTCCGCATGATCCTCGAACGTCTCGGATCAGCCCTGGGCGCGAAATACGAACCGGATGTTACATGGTCCGAAGGCGGCGGAGGGCAAATCGACGGAATTATTCACGCTGGACAGCGGATGGTCGTAATCGAGACAAAAGGCTCGCTGCTCAGTCAGCGTTTACTCAGCGCTGGGAGCGTGGACGACGTCAGAAACGACATCGAGAAAAAATTCGTTCGCGACGAGAGAGGCCGGAAGGCGGTAGTCCAGCTTATCGAGGCAGTGGCGTGGTTGGAGTCCCAGCGGAAGTTAGGTCGACGTGTTCGAGGCATCGACCTTTCGAAGATCCGTCGGGTTATTCCCGTCCTGGTAACGGCAGAGCGTGCCCTGAGATTTCCAGCAGCCACTCTTTGGCTGAATCACCGGATGAGGGTGTTAAAGGGCGAGATGCGAGTCAAGTCGCCAGGAGCACTGACGAATCTTGTCGTCTGCGGGACCGAGGACCTCGAGAACCTGGAACAGATTGCCTTCGAGCAGCGGCGATCGCTAGTCAGCGTTCTAGACGATTATGTGGAGGCACCGCGGTCGGGAGGAGAGGCGCTGTGGCAGCACTATACCCATCCGAATTCGCCACACCCCCGTATCAAGAAAGCTCTGGATGACTGGATTAGAGAGCTACGGACGAGTGGAGAGCTTCCGCCCACTCCCTCGTAACGCGGTGCGACTCCGGCGAGCAGGATCCAACTGAATGCGTCCCGGGTCGCCTGCGCGTTTCGATCGTGTAGATTTTATCAGCGGCGGACCACGCCGCGCTCTACCACGGCGCCAGGGCGTCATACCTCCAGTCGACCTGTCCGCACTGCAAGAACTAGCGGCGTAGTAGGCGATCTAGAAGCGACTTCCTGCCGGAAGAAGGTCCTGCTGGGGCTCTGCGGCCCGCGCTCAATCTCGGGAGAATCCATTCAGGTGATCGTAGCGGTTGTGTTGCAGGCGGGAGCGCATGGGCATTGAGTCTTGGCGGCCTTGTAGGTCTCGGGCTCACGGCATCGTCTGCAGCTCCATTACTGGCGGCTCCTCAGCAGCGACGAGCGGATCATCCTGATCTCTTCGGCGGTGAACATCCTCTTGCCCCGGCGGATCGGCCCCATGTAGCGGGCGGGTTCGAGTCGGTGCTTGTTCGTGGTTAGCCACTTCCGCAGGGTGCTGAGCTTCACGGGCACCAGGGCGCACACCTCTTCTCGGCTGAAGAGCGGGCTGACGGGCAGCGGCACCGTAGGCAGAAACACCCCGCAGTTGGGGCACGTACTGCTCATGCGAGCACCCATGAGCACGTCAGGCAGTTCTCGGCAGGCGTCCCGTGATCACAGAAGGGCAGCCCCTTGTTCCCCACGGGGGCTGTCGGGGAAGCCGGTTTTAGCTCGTCGGCACCCGCATGAATACTGGGCTTCGGGAGCTGGATCACCCCGTTTTCGACGTGCGCACAGTCC
>Ga0111539_10011197_pt1 | contig 11273 bp, 10 predicted proteins | sample RhiMethybrSRZTD1_FD_79667 | JGI IMG/M metagenome (GOLD analysis project Ga0111539, IMG submission 79667) | Populus rhizosphere microbial communities from Tennessee, USA - Rhizosphere MetaG P. TD hybrid SRZTD1 (version 2) (version 2) | ecosystem: Host-associated > Plants > Roots > Rhizosphere >...
ACTGCTGTCGGTGGCCAGCACTTCATCGGATGCCAGTCGGAAATCGCGAATCTCTGCGCGGAGTCCATCGACGCGTTCGCGTTCCGCTGCCGAGTCAACAAACGGCACGTACTGCTTCAGCAGCGCGTCGATAGCGGCGTACGCCGTCTCGATGCTCTGACGATGCTCGGCCTGAGCGGTGACATCGGGATCGAGCAGTGCGTCCCTGAGCAGCACCGATGCTTCGAGGACCTGGGTTCGCACTGACGCGAGCAACTCCTGCGACTGCTGGTACCGCGTGCCGATGCCCTCGCTGTTGCGTTGCGCCAGGCGCACGCGTTGCGTCACTTGATAGCCGGCAAACAGCCACAGCCCCAGCATCAGGCCGAACCCGGTGAGCAGCACGGTGCGTATGGTCAACCGTTCGACGACGCGGCTCATACACGCATCCTAACGCTGATTCAGAGTGACCAGGCTGCGTCACTGGTTTTTTGCAACGTAAATACCGGGTCGCCGGGATATGTAGGCGGGTCTTTGCGGACTTATTGTGCCAAGAGGAGGAACGATCGTGTCTCAGCGACTTGCGAAGATCGTGATGGGCGCGCTCATGAGTCTCGTCGTCGGCGCTGGATTCTCTGTGGCGGCTGCGCAGAACGGTGGGTCCGAACATCAGAAGCTGACGTTCGATGGCGACACCGCGTTGTGGACAGTTGCGGTGAAGCCCGATAAGACGGCGGACTTCGAGCAGATCATGCAGAAAATGCGGACAGCCTTGCAGAAATCGTCGGATCCGGTTCGTCGCCAACAGGCCGCCGGCTGGAAAGTGATGCGCTTGACGCAGCCGCTTAGCGACGGGACGATTGCTTACGTACACATCGTGCATCCAGTCGTGAAGGACATGGACTATACGATCATGCAGACGCTCTATGAAGCGTTCCCGGATGAACGTCAGGCACTCTACGAGCAGTACCGCGGCGCATTCGCGAAGAACCTGTCACTCGCCACGGGGTCCATCGCCGCCGATCTGTCACAAGCGCCCTGAACTACAGCGTTTCCCCGAGGCAGAAATACCGGCTCGCGCGGATACGCCCTGCGCCGCCTGCACGGTAAGGTGACGTCCGGTGTCGGGTGGAATTCGATGGTGGCGGAAGCCGGACGTGCAACGGACGTTGAATTTGACGAAGAGTCAGGTGGAACGTCTGGATACCGTGTTCGAGAAAGATCGGCCTGAGCGCATCGCGCTGCGGCGCAAGATCGCGGAGATGGATCGGCTGCTGCGCCGGATCCTGTTGCGGGCCAACGCCGAGGATGTCGCGGTCAAGCGTCTCAGCGAACAGGTCGAGGCGCTGCGCGCGCAACACAACGTCCGCCGTACGCTGATGAAATTTGCGATCTACAGACGGCTGACGCCGGAGCAGCGCTCTGCGCTTGCGCAGCTCCGGCGGGCTGATGAGGACATGCGGTCGGGACCGCCACGCGATTCCGACCGCTGATGTAGTGTCCGCCTTTTGGGCGGACCAGTCCGGCTAAAGCCGGACACTACATCTGTCTATGAGATCGGCTTACCCTCGGCGTCACGAATTTCTACGGCGCCGAGATTCAACTTCCTCAACTCAGGTTCGATCTTGGCGCGATCGCCCACTGCAATCACCACCATGTTGGCGGGCACCAGATATTTCTTCGAGACGGCGAGCGCCTGATCCGGAGTGACCGCGTTCACCTGCTCGGCGTAGCGCGTGTAGTAATCGAGGCCGAGGTTGTAGATGAACACGTTCGAGAAATTGTTCACTGCATTCGCACTGCTCTCGAACGCCCCCGGCAGCGAGTTGGCGAGTGAGTCCTTCGCCTTCTGGAGTTCCTCGGCCGACACCGGCTTGTCGATCATGCCCCGGACCTCTTTGAAGATCTCATTCACTGCGGCTGCGGTCACATCGGTGCGGACGCCAGAGGCGATCTGAAACGGCCCGGCCGCTCGTCTGAATGAGAAATTCGAATTGGCGCCGTAGGTGTAGCCATGCTCCTCGCGAAGGTTCATGTTGATGCGGCTCGAGAAGAGCCCGCCGAGCGCGAGATTCATCACCTGCATCGGCCTGAAGTCAGGCGACGACCGCGGCGCGCCAATGCTGGCGACGCGCAACTGCGTCTGCGGGCTGCCTGGCTTGTCCACGATCACCACGCGAGCTGGCGTCGTCGCCGGCGCGCCGAGCGCTGGCTGCGCCGGTGAGCCTTTCTGCCATCCACCGAACGATTTCTCCGCCAATGCCTTCAGCTCGGCCATCGAGATGTCACCGGCCACAACAAGCGCCGCGTTATTCGGCACGAAATTCTGCTTCCAGAATGCTTCCATATCGGCGCGCGACACGCTCTTGAGCGCCGCCTCTGTGCCGATCTCCGCATAGCCGTACGGGTGCTTCGGCCCGTAGAGCGCCGACGCTGTGACCTGCGCGGCCACCTGATTCGGGTTGTCTCGCTGCTGCACCAGCGCGGCCAGACGGCTGGCACGCTGCCGCTCGATCTCCTGCGCCGGGAACGATGGATGCAGAGTGACATCCGCGAGCACATCGACGGTCGAAGCAAAGTTCTTCGACAGCGACCGGATGGCGAGTGTCGTCGCGTCCATAGAGCTGCTGATGCCGAGCGATGCGCCAAGCTGAGCGACCTCGTCTGCGATCTGCAGCGCATTCCGCGTCGCGGTCCCTTCGTCCAGCATGGCTGCGGTGAAGTTGGCGAGTCCCGGTTTGTCGAGCGGGTTCGCATCACTGCCGGTGCGAAGCACGAGGTTGGCGGCGACGATCGGCAGTCCACGCCGCTCGTTCAGGATCAACGTCAGTCCATTGGGCAGCGTCTCCGTCATCGGCGTGGCCAACTGCAGCGGACGCGCAGTCGCCGGCTTCGGCATCTCATTGCGCCATGGCTCGTCGGCGTTGATCGATTCACTGCCTTCGCCCTCCGCGGCCTTGGACGCGGGAGGCGTGGCCACCTGCGGCTGTGCGGCCGGCTGTCCGGGCACGACGTGCATGACGACACGCGCCGTCGGCGCGAGTTGATCGCGCGCAAACGTCTGCAGCGTGGAGGCCGTCACCCCGCGATAGCGTTGGACGTCCTGCTGCAGATAATCGGGATTCCCGAGATAGTGGTTATAGCTGTTGAGGCGATCGGCGATGCCACCGAAGCCGCCCAGCCGCTCGAGACCGCCGATCATGTTGGTCTCGATCATGTTGCGCGCGCGCTCGATCTCGTTCCGCTCGGCCGGCTTCGTGCGGAAGGTCGCCAATTCCTCTTCGAGCGCCTTCTCCAGTTCCTCCACCGTGTGTCCAGGTCGTGCCGTGGCCTGAATCTGGAAGATGGAGCCGAGCATCAGCGAGTACTGCTGCGCCGTTACGTCCTGGGCGATTTGCTTTTCGTAGACCAGCTTCTTGTACAAACGGCTCGAGCGTCCGCCACCAAGGATCGTTGCAGCGATGTCGGCGTCGGCGTCGCCAGGCTTGAGGATGGGCGATGTCAGCCATGCCATGTACACGCGAGGCAACTCCACGCGAGCGGTCACGACCTTGCGGCGCTCAGACGTGATCGGCGGCGGTGTCTGCGCTTTGATCGGCGGAACAGCGGGACCTTGCTTCAGCGTGCCGAAGTACTTCTGCACCAGCGCCTTCATCTGCGCCGGCTCGAAGTCGCCAACGATGGCCAGGCTGGCGTTGTTGGGCGCGTAGTATTGCCGGAAGAATTTCTTCACGTCCTCGAGCTTCGCGGCCTGAATGTCTTCGTGCGATCCGATGACGTTGCCGTAATAGGGATGCCCGGCAGGAAACAACGTCTGAACGAGCGTCTCTTCAGCCAGCCCGTACGGTTCGTTCTCGATGCTTTGCCGCCGTTCGTTGCGAACGACGTCCTGCTGATTCGACAGCGCCGCCTGGTCGACTTTGTCGAGCAGGTAGCCCATACGATCAGACTCGAGCCACAGCGCAAGCTCCACCTGATTCGATGGCACCGTCTCGAAATAGTTCGTGCGGTCGTAATCGGTCGTGCCGTTCAAGTCGCTCGCACCTGCGGCTTCGAGCAGACGGATGTGCGAATCGGGCGGCACGTGCTTCGAGCTCTGGAACATCATGTGCTCGAAGAGGTGCGCGAACCCGGTGCGCCCTTTGTCCTCGTTGGATGGGCCGACGTGATACCAGAGATTCACGGCCACCATCGGCAGCCCGCGCTTCTGACTGAGAATCACCTCGAGCCCATTCGGCAGGGTGTACTTCTCGAACTGCAAACGCGGAACGTCGGCCGACGCCACCGGGCCGCGATTCTGTGCAAATGATGTCGTCAGCGTGGCAATCGCCAGCAGGAGCGCAGCGAGGAGGGAGATAAACGCTCGTGTATACATGACTGTGACTCTTCTACGTAGCTTTGTTGTCGAGACTCGCCCACAGATACCAGCAGGCGACGGAGCGATACGGTCGCCAGTTCTCGCCCAGGCGAGTCAGCCGAACAGGCGTCGGCGCGAGACGAAGTTTATATGCTCGTTGGACGGCCTTCAGGATGCCAAGGTCCCCGACCGGAAGCACATCCGGCCGATGCAAGCGAAACATCAGGAACATCTCAGCCGTCCAGCGGCCAATGCCCTTCACACTGGTCAGCGCAACGATAACGTCTTCATCCGGCAACGTGTCGAGGGCGTCGAGCGCCAGCGAGTTGTCCAGAGTACGCGCGCACAAATCCCGGATGTATCCAAGCTTCTGAGGACTGATCCCGACCGCGCGAAGCCGCTCGTCTGGCATCGCCGCGATCGCTGCGGGTGTGGGGCGGCCATCGAATAACGCCGCGAACCGGGCCTCGATCGTCGCCGCCGCCTTCGTCGAGAGTTGCTGCGCGATGATCGCGTGGAGCAACGCCCGAAACGGGTCGGTGCGCTGCGCCTTTGCAAGCCCACACTCGCCGTAACGGCGCATCAAATCCCGGATCACCGGGTCGCGGCGCGCCAATACCCGCCGCGCCTTCGCGTAATCAAGCGCCGTCATCTAACAAGGTCAAAGGTCAAAAGGCAAAGGTCAAAGGGCAAAAAGCAAAAGTCAAAGGTTAGGACGGCGCGTTCAGGCCCGTCTACTTAATTGTGACGACGGACGGGCGATTGGAGTTGGTCATCAGGGAATCTGTGTAGTACGCCTTCTCTCGACGCGGACCACTAAAATGGGCGGATGACTGGCGGACCACTGGCTGGCCTGACGGTGCTGGACCTGACCCGCGTGCTGTCCGGCCCGTATTGCACGATGCTGCTGGCCGACATGGGCGCGCGTGTCATCAAGATCGAGCAGCCCGGTCGCGGTGACGAGACGCGGGCCTGGGGACCGCCGTTTGTCGCCGGGGAGAGCGCCTACTTCCTCAGCATCAACCGCAACAAAGAGAGCGTCACGCTTGATTTCAAGCAACCGGGCGGACGCCAGGCACTCGATCGGCTCCTGGAGCGCGCCGATGTGCTGGTCGAAAACTTCCGGCCCGGCACACTCGATCGCCTTGGACTTGGCTACGCCGCGGTCGCGGCGATCCATCCGCGTCTTGTCTACTGCTCGATTTCGGGGTTCGGCCAGACGGGACCGCGCAGGAACCAGGCGGGCTACGACGCCGTGATGCAGGCAGAAGGCGGACTGATGAGCGTCACGGGTGCGGCCGACGGCCCGGCGTACCGCGTCGGGGTCGCTATCGCTGATCTCGTCGCCGGCCTGCTCGCGGCGCAGGGCATCGTGCTCGCGCTGTACTCGAGAGATCGGACCGGACGCGGTCAGCAGGTCGATGTGGGCATGCTGGACGGTGTCGTCTCGCTGCTCACCTATCACGCGTCAATGCATCTGACCACCTCGACGAGGTCGCAGCGCGTCGGCAATCGTCACGCGACGATCGCGCCGTATGACACGTTCACCGCCGCCGATGGCGAGCTGTTCCTGGCCGTCGGCAATGACGATCAGTTCCGACGGTTCTGCGAAGCGACCGGGCAGCAGACGCTCCTCACTGATGAGCGCTTCGCGACGAACCCCTCGCGCGTGGTTCATCACCGAGAGCTGCGTGAGCGGCTTGCGCCGATCATGCGGCAACAGTCGCGCGCGTACTGGAACGAGCAATTCACGCGCGCCGGCGTTCCGTGCGGCTCGGTGCGTGATGTGCCCGATGCGCTCTCGGATCCGCAGCTCATGGCGCGCCAGATGATCGAGGCCGTCGAGCACGCCGCCGCTGGGACGCTCAAGGTGCTGGGCGTCCCGATCAAGTTGTCGGAGACGCCAGGCAGTGTTCGAACTGCACCGCCCACACTGGGGCAGCACACGGCGCAAGTCCTCGCCGAGATTGGCATGACGATCGGGGAGATAGACGACTTGCGGCGTGCGAGCGCAATCTAACGGGCTCTATACGTTGAAGGAGAACGCGTCAGTGGAAGTTTCTCACGTCAGAAGACGCCTGCAGGCCGCGATAGCCGCAGCACGCGAGCGCGCACAGCAGCGACGGCAACAGACCGCGGATGCTGAAGGCACGTACGACCGCTTTCTCTCGCAGGTCGCCGTACCGCTCGCGCGCCAGATCGCCAACGCACTTCAGGCCGAAGGTTACTCGTTCACCGTCTCGACGCCCGGGCGCGGATTGCGCCTGGCGCTCGACCGCGGCCGCGATGATTTCATCGAGCTCGCGCTCGACACCGACAGTGATACGCCGACCGTGATCGGCCGAATCCGGCGCACGCGTGGCTCTCGCACCATTGAAGAAGAGCGGCCCGTCAAACGAGACGCACTCCCGGATCACGTCAGCGAGCAGGACCTTCTGGATTTCTTCGAGAACGCGTTGCAGCCCTGGCTCGAGCGATAGCCGGCAGGACGATCACTCGTTCAGATTCCTCGGCAGCGCGCCCGGGTCGGTGAAAACGCGCCACGAACGTCGATCAAGTCCAGCGAACGCCGCGTCGTAACGCGCGACGGACGAGCGGCCGACGTCACGGATGAAGATTCGTCGTACTTGGCGCGGAAAGCGCCGCGCCAAATCGCCGAAGACCTCCGGATCGCGTTGACCTGAATCGCCGACAAGCACAAAGCGACGACGCGGCAGCCGCTGCAAGAGCGGCTCGATATTGCGTCGCTTGTACCGATCCGCGGACGCGAGCACGTTGAAGAACGAACGGTCATGCCAGCGGAAGTCCCTCAGGTGGAACGTACCTTTGGGGAAGCCGTCGCTGTCCAGAAACGCCGCAATCGGAACGTAGAGCTGCCACGGCGTGGCCGAGAGGTAATGAAACTGCGCGCCGCCGTCACTCCATGAGCGATACAGCGCAGCCATCCCGGGCACAGATCGGAATGGCTCCACAAAGGTCCCGCGCAGAAGCGCCGCGCGATCCTGGACGTGACTGACCCGGATCGTGTCGTCGATATCAGAAAACACCGAGAGACCTTCTGGCGCCAGGCAATGAATGTCGAAGTCCTCGGGCGGCGCCTTCACCGTGATGGTGGTGCGCAGCCTTCCGTTCGGTCTGGTTTTTCCAAGAACAAACGTCTCGCCGCCCGCAGTGACTGTAATGGCATGGCCGCGTGTGTTGTCGGCGAACATCCACCGTGCGCGCTCGGCAAACGTCTGTTTCTCGATGGCATTGAGACGCGCGCGTGTGAAACCGAACGCCTCTCGTACCACCGGAATCACGACGCGATGCGATCGCAGGCGGCAGCACCACGCGTGCACCTCGATCTGCCAGCCCTCGTCGACGGGGAGCGCGAGCGACGGGAAGAAAAAGACGTGGCGATCTGACTTCACGAACGGCAGGCGGCTCTGACGGCCTTACAGACCGCAGGCGCCGCGTCGGGCCGCCCAAGGGCGCGGGCGGAGGCAGCCATGTCCTTCAACTTTGGCGAACCAAGAAGACGATCGATCCGGAACGGGAGATCCTCAACTCGATTGACCTTGGCCGCGGCGCCACGCTCGAGCAGAAAATCACTGTTCGCCGCTTCCTGTCCGGGAATCGGATTGATGATGAACAGTGGTCTGCCAAGTGCAAGCGCCTCGGCGGTCGTGAGACCACCCGGCTTGCTGACGATGAGATCGGCCACCGCCATCATCTCGTGCATGTTGGTGACGAAGCCAAGCACGTGTGTCGGGTGACGACGATCGTGCGCTGCCAGTTCGCGCCGTAGCTCCACGTTGCGGCCTGCGACAACGACGACCTGAAACTCGCGCTCGATGCCGTCCAACGACTCGAGGATCTCGGCCACCGGTCCCATCCCGAAACCACCACCGAGGACGAGGACCGTCGGTAGATCATCGCGAAGCCCCCGGCGTCGCCGGACGAGTGCGGCGTCGATCGGCTGCGAGAAGCGTCCGCCGATCGGAATGCCCGTGACGACCACGCCCTCGCCATCGACTTTGCGCGCGACCAAACGAGCCTTGGTCTCCTCGGCGGCGACGCAATACAAATCGACTCCCGGCTCCATCCACAGCGCATGCGCCTCGAAGTCGGTGACGACGCACACGACGTAAGGATGGTGGCGCGCGCCCGCCGCGGCGCGCCCGGCGGGCTTGCGGCTCTTGAGCGAACCGAGCACTTCGAGCGGCAGGAAGTGCGTACATAACACGACGTCTGGTTTGAACTGGTCCACGAGACGAACGAACTTGCGGTTGGTATGCTCCGCAAATCGCCTTCTCAGTGTGGAAAGCTCGCGCAGACGTTTGGGGTTGTCGGTCTTGTTGAAGAACAGCTCGTACAACTCCGGCGCGTGCGCGATCAGCTTGACGTAGCCTTCGGCGTAGAACTTCCGCTGAAGCTTCGGCACGAGGTCCAGCAGATCGACTCGTTTGACCTCATCGGAAGGATAGGCGGTCGTCCAGGCCTCATCGAGGGCGGCAGCGGCCTGAAGGTGTCCACCGCCTGCGGTTACGGTTGCAATGAGCACGCGCACGTATGTCGCTCCGTCGATAGTGTATCGGCGGGTTGCGACTGGATCAGAAGCGGAAGGCGGTTACTGCGGTTTGCGTGCGATGTGAATGGCCATGAGACCGCCAAGCACCGGTAACACGCGCGCGTCGCTGAAACCGTGACGCGTCATTAATCCCGCCACGGCTTTCGCGCCGGGATAGTTCCGGATCGACTCGGGGATGTAGCGATACGTGTCCGGATCGCCATGCAACGCGAGACCGAGCAGCGAGCCGACGACGCTGAGATACGCGTGATACGCGCCACGAACGATCGGATTCGCCGGGCGGTTGAAGTCGAGCGACAGCAGACGACCGCCGGGCGCGAGCACGCGATGGATTTCACGCAGCGCCAGGTCCAGATCAGGCACGTTGCGCAGTCCATATCCCGTTGTGACCACAGTGAAGCGGCCGTCAACAAATGGGAGCGCCAACATGTCGGCCGTGACAAGTGGCGTGCGCGGATCGTTCCGCCGCTGTTGCGCGAGCTGCAGCATGCGATGCGTGACGTCGAGACCGACGCCCGATCGCGCTGGTGGCACGGCAGCAAACAGAATGTCGCCGGTACCGCAGGCCAGATCGAGCACGCGGTCGCTCGGGCGCAGCTCCGCGAGCTGAATCAACCGCCGCTTCCACCGGCGATCCTGGCCGTAGGAGAGAAAGCCGGTGATGAAGTCGTAGCGATCGGCGATGGTGGCAAAGAGACGCCGCACGTAGCGGCGTTTGCTGTCGGGCGTGGCGATATCCGAACGCAGTGTCATCCGTCGACGTGCTCAGGATGGCTCGCGGGCGGGTGTCACTGCGCGCGCAGCAGCAGGACGGGAATCTTGACGAGGTGGCGCACCTTGTCCACGGTCGTCCCGCGCAGCAGATCCTGGAGAAAGCGGTGCCCGTGCGTGGACATCGCAATGAGATCGACCTTGCGCTCCCCGCACAACCGAATGAGCTCGGTGGCTGGATCGCCCATCGCGAGCTCGGTGCTGACTTTGAGGGATGCTCCAGTGAGCTCGGCGGCGAGCTGCTCGAGATACGCCCGATCCGCTCTCATCTCTTCGGACTCGCGCAGCTTGAGCTGATCGAAGTTGCGCGCCGCCCAGCCGTCGGCGACGTGGACAAGCAGCAGCTCAGCGCCGGTCAGCGACGCCAGCTCGCGCACGTGCGTCAGGATTGTGCGGTCCGCCGGCGAGTTCTCGACGGCAACGAGAATCGATCGATACATCGTTATCCGGTGAACGTCTGATACAGCAAGTATGCGTTCAGCGCCGCAATAATAACCGCGACCATCCACGCGAGGAGCCGCATCCATCGCGGCGCAACCAGGTCACCCATCTTTCGGCGATCGCACGTGAAGCTGACCAGCGGAAATACGGCAAACGGCAGTTGCAGACTGAGAACCACCTGACTCAACACCAGCAAAGCGCCCGTTCCTCGCTCCCCATACAGCACGACGACGATCACCGCGGGGACGATCGCCACGAGCCGCGTGATGAGCCGCCGCAGCCACGGGCGCAGCCGGATGTTGACGAAACCCTCCATCACGATCTGACCGGCCAGCGTGCCAGTGAGCGTCGCATTCTGGCCTGAACACAACAGCGCGACCGCGAACAGCACCCCGGCCGCCGTCGTGCCGAGCAGCGGCGACAGCAGCTTATAGGCGTCGCCAATGTCGGCCACCGATTCGTACTCCGTGCCGTGGAACACGGCCGCCGCCACAATCAGGATGGCGGCGTTGATGAACAGCGCCGACATAAGCGCGACGGAGGAGTCGATCGATGCGAAACGGATCGCCTCCTTCTTGCTGGCGAGCGTATCCAGATAACGGCGAGTCTGCACGATCGACGAGTGCAGATAGAGGTTGTGCGGCATCACCGTCGCGCCCAGGATGCCGATCGCGATGTAGAGCATTGCCGGGTTGGTCAGGATTTCCGTGCGAGGAATGAAACCGGAGACGACGTCGGCTGGATTGGGCGATGCCCACCAAATCTCGATCGCGAACGACGCTGCAATCGCGACGATCAAGGCGACGACCAGCGCCTCGACGTAGCGAAATCCCTTGTGCTGCAGGAACAGCACGATGAACACGTCGAGCACCGTAATGCAGACACCCCAGATCAACGGCAGACCGAAGAGCAGATTGAGCGCAATCGCGGCGCCGATGACCTCTGCGAGATCGCAGGCGGCGATCGCGATCTCGCAGACGATCCAGAGCGCAATCGTCACCGGCTTGGAATAGCTGTCGCGGCACGCTTGCGCGAGATCGCGTCCGCTGCCGATGCCGAGCCTGACGGCGAGCGCCTGCAGCAGGATCGCCATCAGGTTGGAGATGAGGATCACGCTGAGCAGCGTGTAGCCGTAACGCGCACCACCGGCCA
>Ga0111539_10011198_pt1 | contig 11272 bp, 17 predicted proteins | sample RhiMethybrSRZTD1_FD_79667 | JGI IMG/M metagenome (GOLD analysis project Ga0111539, IMG submission 79667) | Populus rhizosphere microbial communities from Tennessee, USA - Rhizosphere MetaG P. TD hybrid SRZTD1 (version 2) (version 2) | ecosystem: Host-associated > Plants > Roots > Rhizosphere >...
CAGCCGCGGGCTTCTCCGCCCTGGGCTTCGACCGGCGCCCGAAGGAGTCTGAAAACTGCAGACGCCGGATGAAGGGGCGCACCTCCTGGGCATACGCAACCGTCAGCGGATTCCCAGTCGTGGATCCCTTCTTCGAGAGGCTCTGGATCTGCTCGATCCCGCCCGGCCCGTCGAGCATGTTGCCCCCGACGAGATCCTTCGCAGCCTTCTCGATCTCCGCGTTCGTCGCCGAGTTGACGTCCTTGTCCTTGCCGATCAGCTTGGACTTCACGCCGTGATTGAAAACGACGAGCCGCGCGTACTGCGCCCTCTTGTCGTCCACGCCGAACGTGGCCTTCTTCGCTACTTCCTGTCCTCGTGGCATATTGACACCTCCCTCCTTCGTTCGCCACTCACCAACAACATTAGACACATAGATGCCGGAAATCAACCACCCTTACCCAACTTCCGTGGGGTGACCTCACTGTCTGGATTGAAGGCGGTTGGAGCGGTTTCTTCTAAACTTGCAGGTGCAGGATCGCGCACATTACAATCGTCCCGCGGGTGCTAGGTGCAGGCCTAGATCACCTGACGTTCATCGGCCGATGGAACGTTCTGTCTCACGGCGACAGGGCGCCCGCACATAATCTAGGCGAAGGGGCGAACGTGGCACATAGACCACTCGACGAGTGGGACATTGAAACTGAAATCATCCCGTACCTTTCTGGGGTTGAAGGGGCATCACCGTCTTGGACCGCGTGGTGCCCTATACACGACGACGAAGGCTCGCAGCACAAAGGTTTATCTCTAAACATCGTAGGCAAGCGCAACCTAGCGCGCTGCCACTCCCCTCAATGCGGGGCGACCTTCAAAGACATCGTTGAATGGCGCCTTAACGGAGGAGAGTCGAACGGACACGAGCCTAAAGTAAGTGTCCGGAAAGCGTCTGCACGGAAAGCGAAGGGCGAGGTAGACAATCCACCAAAGAAGGGGAAGGGTCTTGCGTGGTGGGTAGAAAAGACGCAGGTACCCCTCGAGGTATGGGAGGCACTTGGTGTCGCCCAGAATGGGACGGGGGTCGTCTTCACATTCGACGATCCTCCTGTGGCGAAAATACGCCGTCCTCCCAAGGAGATCGTTTGGTCGGGGACCGATGAGTGGAATGCCCCTCCCCTCTGGCCGTCCCCAGAAGACGAACTCCCGTCCCACATAACGATCACGGAGGGAGAGTCTGACTGTGGAACAGCAAGATTTTGCGAGATGCCTGAAGCGTATGCCGCGACAAAGGGTGCTGCGTCGGAATTTCCTCCAGGCATGTTTGAGGAACTGCGATCTTACGGAGCATCAGAGGTTACAGTTGTCGGCGATATGGATCGTGCTGGAGATGAATTTCGCAGCAGAGTTACTCGCCAGGCGCTATCTGCAGGTTTTCGAGTCAATGTCGTCTACCTGGAGAAAATTGTCTCTCACTTCTCAGGCGTCAACGACCTCAATTCGCTCCTTCGCTACTGCGATGGAGACGTCGAGGCGTTCAGGAGACAGATTGAACGCTGCACAGAACGCGTCGAACACAAGTACGACGCCCTGACGAAAGAGTCAATCATGGACCTCGCTGTAAAGGAGACACAGTGGATATTGCCCGGGCTAATCGCGCCATCAGACAAAGTGCTGCTATCAGGGCCGCAGAAATCGTACAAGACCTACATCGAACTCGACCTCGCGCGTTCCTTAACCTCCTGTACCCCTTTCCTAAACCGCCCCGAATGGCAACCAAGTCAGCCTGCGAATGTTCTACTGATTCAGGAGGAAGGGTCAACCCAGGCATGGGCGAAGAGGATCACCCGTTTGAATCTTGACGACGCAGCCTGGTCACACTTCCACACCTACCACAGGCGCGGGATCAGGTTCACAGAACCAGATACAATCGACTTCGTCATCTCGTTCTGCCGTGAGCATGAGATTCAGGTCGTATTCTTCGATCCCCTGCAAAGGATGATGCCTGGCGTCGATGAGAATGACTCGTCTGCGACAGGGATTGTCTGGGATCAGGTCATGCGGATGCAACTTGCAATCCCAGGTCTCGTTGTCGGGGTCGTTCACCACGCGAATAAGACAGAGACGCTCACGTGGGAATCTGTGCGCGGATCCTCACGTCATGGAGGAGAGGTTGATCTTGGCCTGTTCGTTCAGAAGATTGACGACGGGGTTCGTATTGGCGTCGATGGGCGCGACATTCCGCGCTACCTCGGTACTGGGGAGGCCTTCGATGCTAAGGTCCACATCTCTGAGGATGATGAGAAACCTCACCTCCTCATCGACGCAACAGAGATTTCAGTCAAAGTGAACCAGGTGCAGAACCTCGTGCAGAAGAACAAGGACGCAGTGATTAATGCGATCTCGGACGGATGCACGACGATTGCCTCTCTTGTTTCTCAAACGGGCGCGACAGATACAACTGTGCGCAAATACATCAGGGAACTCGTTGAGGCAGGTCAGGTCGAAGAAACGGACAACGGTGACGGTAAGGCGAAGACGTACACACTGAGAGAGGGAGAGAGCGATGAAGAATCTTGAGAACTGGCGCTTCTACGAGGACAGGAAACTGCACGAACTTTCAGATGAGGAACTGCAGGAGGTTCCTATAGAGATTCTCAATGAACGCTCAGAAGAACTCACTCTCAGGCAAATGCAGTTAATCCTGAAATGGGCAGGACTAACCCAAGGAGAATGAAATGCCTGTCTCGATTTCCCTTGCAGACGGCGTTGAGGCCTTCCTGCTCGTCAAGCAGATAGCAGAAGGCAAATGGACCCAGGTCGATGCACAACTCAAAGAGAGGGCGGTGGCAATCGTTGAGCGAAATCAACAGCAGAAGAGGTCTTCGTGACCCTGCAGACATCGGGCGCCTCCTCGCGTCCTACAGAGAGGCACACCCTGAGGACACACGCAAGGCATCTGAGATCATGGACGATTTCGCCCTCAACATCATGGCGAGGGCACGCGATGTTGACCCAGGTGAGTCAACTGTCGTTGAGACACAGCGTGCCTACAGGGAGAGGCTCATCAAGAAGGCATTTTCCGGGGATGACCACGCACTCAGGCGTCTTGAAGAGATAGATCCCGTCACAGCAGGCGCAGTAAGGCATCGAATCAAGGCGGGAGGTATATTCCATCCCGACCGCGATCTGCACGAGAGAGCTGTAGAGCGCTTTACAGTGCGGCCCGGTGACACGTACGAGAACGGGCAAGGCGAACGCGTGAAGGCCACGTTCGAGGATCCAGATCCAGGAGACGCAGACAAAGGCACCTGCCCAGCTTATAACGCCGCCATGGACATTCACTGTGAACTCGAGGCAGGCCATCTTCACATGCACTACGGAGTTTCACCCGAGGGACACCCCTACCTGTGGCAAGGCAAGTAGACACTTAAGTTGAAAGGACCCCCAATGCACCAGGATGAAGAAAATCCAGAGACACAGATTCATAAGCACATGAGGCAGGGATCTGTCACTGTGGAAATGAAGAACGGCAAGAGGAATTACTCAATCGAGGTGCCTGTCTTGGGTGTAACACAGGAGGCCTTCACTGAGGCTGCAGAAATTGCTCTTGCGATTGAAAATGCGGTGCGTCGTTAGACCCTACTACCCTACCAATCAGGCCCTACTAACGTTGAGAGGGTCCCGTGTCGCACCCTACCAATGGGTGGTTATTCCAAGGGGCTCTGTAAGAGCCCTCTTGGTAACCCCCTTGGTAGGCTAGGGACAAAGCGATTGGGAAGGTGCAGTAGTGGACACTAGGGAAGGGGATTTGCAGGAGAGAGGGAGAGGGAGTGTGAACGGGAGGACGGGCATGGTTGCTCAGGCACTCGTTGCAAGGGCAGAGGATGTTGCGCCTTACCTACAGAGGTTTGTAGATGAGACTCTTGGGGGAAACAAACTGCTGTGCCTACGCACACCTGTCGCAGATAAAACCTTGAAGCATATTCTGGACGGGTCTGCGAAATGGGTAGGTGAGGAACTCGTTGATGATCTCTTTGCTCGTGGGCTAGGCAGGCCTGATCTCTATAGGGAGATAAATTTTGTACCCAACCCAACTTGGTCACAGGAAAGGTGGTTGCGTTGGAAGGCAGGGTGTGAATCTGACTGAGGCGGGGTTCGCATGAGGCAGGGTCACGAAGAACCGAGGCGGGGCCCATACTGGGTGGGGTCCACAGTGCACTGGGTGGGGCCTATAGTCTTCTACTTCCTTGACAGGACACGAGAACGCGTCTACGTTGAGTGCAAGGAAATGGGTGACGTGGTAGAAATCCGTGGCAAGACAGAGCAGCGCGTGGCGACTGTGATCGCGGCATTGAAGAATGCACGTCACCCGGTTACGTACCTTGACCTTGAAGAGGTTACTGGTGCTGACTACGGCGCTCTCCTCTACATTTGTTCTACGCTCGTTGAACTCGGGTATGTAGAACGTGTAGAGGATGAGGTTGAGAATCGTCCACCTGGTCGTCCTGTTGTCAGGTTCAGGTGGAAGGCACGAACTGGTCGGGCACGGGCTATGGGCGCCCGTTAGCCAGATACTGAGAGGTCTAGGTAGGTTACTAGACCTCTCTTCTTCTAATACGGGGTTTACTAGACCTCTGCCCAGCTCATACGGGGCATTTTGGGTGGGGTTGTAAGGCTGGCCTTACAGGCCGAACGTACGTGCCCCCGTACGCGGGTTCGCCGACTCTTGAGGCCGCAACCTTATCCGTTTGAACGCAGGCCGACACCGCGGTAAACGGTTACCTGTTACAAACAATAGATAGGTTCATTCGAAACCTACAACCAACTCCGTGGGGTAGGTATCCGTTTGAACGCGTATCAATTTAATCCTGCGTTCGGTTGATGTACGCCGTAATGGTTGATACGTTGAAACACAACGACGAAACGGAGGCACGATGGGCAAGGGACGGCACGTTTTCACGATTGACGACAACGCCGAAATGGCGGAGGCGAACGCATGGATGGCAATGAGGGCGCACGTATGCGTTTGCACAATCGACAACATCATCGACAACATCGAGGCGATTGGAGGCACACATGACAATCGGTGACCTGATTCAAATTGCACACGACGAGGGGCGCGACCCGAACACGATGGAGTTGGTCATCGCAATCGGGGGCACGTATTTTGATGTTGACACGGCGGACGAGCAGGATCGTTTCAACCCCGAATATGTTTGCATGACGGTCGGGGTGCGCAATCAGGTGGTGCGTCGTCATGTCTGACAACATTTTCGATGTTGACAACATCCTGGCGACGCAATCGGGGTTTTACGATGATGCGCCGATGCCCGGGGACGATGAGGACGCGTGTTGTCACTGTGGCGAACGTGTACGCGTTGACGATGAACGGGGCGAATGTGCGCACGGGATTTGCCACGCCCAATGCCTGATCGACGCGGGGTGTGTGATCGCCTGATGTTGCACGAATCGACAACATACCTCTGGGGCACATCGCATCATCCCGACCGGGGCGTGTACGAACCCCGGCACATGATCGACAACGACCAGGCGTTGTCGTGTGTGTCAACATTTCGGACATTGTGTGGGCGTGTTGTCACGTACGCATACGACTGGTCGACCCCGCTGTTGTCAACGTGTGCAACATGCGAACGCGTCGAACGTGCGGGGACGAAACAGCCTGTTTTGAAACGGATAACCGCTTAACACAAATTCGGTTGCGTTCCCCGCCAATCGGATGTATTGTTGTGTATGTAAACGACGAAGGAGGAACGGAATGGCACGCAGGACGAACAAAATCACGAAGGTTTGCAAGCGCACGGGTTTGACCGTGACGGGCACCCCCGACGAAATCGCGGAGTCGTTTTACCGCGACAAGTCGCAGAAGGACGGGTTTTCGCCGTGGTGCAAGGATGCCGAGCGCGAGTACAATCGTGCGTACCGCCTCGCCCTCAAGGCGGGTGAGGCATCGCGCAAGGCCGACGCGTCGCCCGATGGCGTTGTCGCGTTCGACAACGTGATGCAGGACGAGGGCGTTCGCACGCCGCGCAAATCGCATCAGGGCAACGGCAACGCGCCCGCGCAGGGCAAGCGCACGCCGAACGCGAAGGCGACGACGAAGGCACGCAAGCGCGCACGGCGCGCGAAGGCATCGGCGTAATCATCGCAAGGGCGCACACAATCGGCAACACGTGTGCGCCCCTCGATGGTTCATGTTGACAACGACGACAACGGAGGAGGCATCATGGCATCGTGGGGAACGGACAAGGCACGCGTGTACGTTGTCCTAAACGACAACACGCACACGCGGCGGCGGCGCATCGCGGTTGGGGTCATCATCGCGGTCGTGCTGTTCGCGGCGACGTTCATCGGTGGGCGTCACGTCGCGCACGCCGAGGGGTATTCGCAGGATTACGTCGAGCAGCGAGGTTCAACGGCGACGCGGTGCGCGGTTGTTGACGTACATGCAAACAAGGTCGTTATGGTCAAGCAGGGCGCCGGCGATACGATCATCAGGGTTGTTGCGTACGTTGACAACGGCGACAACATCGAATGGGAGGGGCACGTGTGGCGGTTTGCGCGTCGCCTCGTCACACAGGGCATCGGCACGGGTTTGCGAAGGGCGTGTCGGTGATGGGCACGGTCAACGTTTCAAACGGGGACATAATTCGCGTTCGACGTTTCGGCGTGGATCATGAATTTCAGGTTGAATTTTCGGGGGACGATAAAACGGGGGAAATCAATTTTGTACGCCCGGTTTACATGTGTCGAGCGTGCGAGGAAAATCAGGTTGACGAACCCGACAACATGCCGTATTGCCCCCGGTGTTTGATGGACGCGCAATTGTTCGCCGTATTACGTCGCATCGTTGACAACAATGTACCCGTGGCGCGTGTGCTTGAATGGGACGAAGAAAACATGCGCGGGGCACGAATTCGCGGTGAGCAATACATCGACATTGAATCATCGGCAATGGATTGGATTGCCGCAATGTCCCCCGACGAATTCAGGGATGAATTCGCCTCGTGCATTGCACGTTCGTTGCCCTCATACATGCGGGATGCCGTAGCCCCAAAACTCACCTAAACAATACAACACACGGCATGATAACGGCACCGATATGTTCGGTGTCGTTGTCGTTGCTGAATATAAATTCAATGCCCCCGACTGCCCCCTCCCTTTCTTCTTTAAAAGCATGACTCCGTTTACACATATGAATACATCGCCCCCGCTGAATTCCTCTAAAAAATTTGAAGCTTTATTCCCTTCGTCCATTTCGCGTTGTCATACATGCAAACGGAGGTTAAAGGCAGGGGTAATAGGGGAGGGGGTAATCCGGCCTAGGATCTCGCCGGGGAAGAGGGGGAAGGCTCTCTTCTCAGCACTGTGCTTTAGGCATTGGGTGGTTGATTTCCCTGGAAATACTGTGATAATGTGCAGACGCGCGTTCGACCTCCCCATAATCGCACGCGCCCTCGAGGCATAGGGGCTGTGACACCGCAGCACGGCCCCTATCCTCTCTCTCTCTCTCTCTCGGGGACCTCATTAGAGGCGCACGTGCGGAGGTCTTGCATCTCCAGCAGCCTCATCCCGCTACAAAACGTGCAGTCGAAGCGGGGAGAAGCCCGGATCGCTCAGAATCGCGCGGTGCTTCCGCAGAAGCCGGGTACAGCAAGAAAGGGCCTCCTAACCGGGGGCCTTTTCTTTGGTCTCTTCTACTGCTTGTTTCACCCTGTATACTCATCTCGCAAATCAGGAGGTGTGGTGTGCCAGAGGTTACAGGTGGGGCAACAGTCGTAGCGCCAGGCGCAGGAGCTGCTGTGTTGACAATCGCGGCTGCATCGATTCCTGCGGGTACGTACAGGGTCCAGGTGTCTGCGTACGTGTCGAATAACGCTGTCGCAGATGTCGGGAACATGAAACTTCAGAGAGGGGGAGTTGACCTCGTCAATCCACTTCCCCACGGTGTCAATGGGCAGGCGATCCAGAACCAGTACGACGAGGTTGCGTTCGACGGGTCACAGAACCTGACAGTGAACGCAATCGGGGCAGGCACGGCTGCAATCGAATACTTCGCGTCCGTTGAGCTCTATCGAACGGCGTAAACGAGAGGATGAGCGGGCGGCAGATGGGACCCGCATGGGAGGCCGTGCGCATTTGCAGGGAATGGAACCGAAGTGGAAGAAGAAGGGGGTTCTGTTCAAGTCTGTGATGCTCGCAAGACAGGGGATGTCACGGACGCAGATCTCGAAGAGGTTGGGTCTATCTGCAGATACGATCTTCGTGTGGATCGCGAAGGCACGGCAGGGGGAAGAGCCAACTCTCGTCCGCTGGTTGGCACTGCTTGAACGGGCAGAGGCTGTCTATGAGGCGGGGATGGTCGACAAGATCACGGAGACTGCGCGTTCGACGCAACCGAACACGTGGCAGGCTGCCGCATGGATGCTCGAAAGGCGTGACCCTGAGTCCTGGGGTAGGAGAGATCGCACAGATGTCAAGGTTAACTCGGATAAACCACTCGTACAGGTGAATCAGCTTGTCCTTACAGACCCAGAAACCAGAGCAGCCTCAAGAGATTTCCTCCGAAGAGTCACGAGCGATAGCCCAGACATCACCATCGGGCCTGGCGTACGTGACGACGAGGAGGAACGCTCCGGGGAGTAGGTGGATTCATGCTCGGCACGTTGACTATTTAGACGAAAAGCTCGTCAATCTCGCCTCTGGGATGTACAAAGAGGAGGGGTATTTCGGGCTGATTGTCGAGGAACCTCCACGGCACGGGAAGTCTGAGCTGTGCTCTCACTACTTTCCAACGTGGTACCTCGGTGCGCGGCCAGATGATCGCATCATTCTCATCTCCTACGAGGAGACGTTCGCTGCAACCTGGGGGAGGAAGGTGCGTGATACAACGGAGGAGTGGGGGCCTGACCTGTATGGGATCACGGTTGACCCAAAAAATAGGTCTGCGGGGTCATGGAACATCGCGCAGCACCGTGGTGGGATGTACACAGCGGGTGCTCTTGGGTCTGTCACGGGGCGAGGGGCGAATGTCTTTGTCGTGGATGACCCGATTAAGAACTACGTCGAGGCGCAATCGCCTACTCTCCGTGACCGTACCTGGCATAACTGGAAGCAGACGTTGCGCACCCGTGCAGAACCTGGGTGTATCGCCCTTGTTATCGGTACGAGGTGGCACGAGGACGATCTGATCGGTCGGCTTCTGCAGGAGATGCACGAGGATCCCCTCGCGGATCAGTGGATTGTCGTGCGTCTGCCGGCAGTTGCGGAGGAACCTGATGAGGATTACCCAGAACCTGACCCTCTAGGCAGGGAAATCGGGGAGCCCCTGTTTCCAGAACGGTGGCCTGTCGAGTTGCTGCAGCCGCACATGAGCAACTTGATGACTTGGAACGCTCTCTACCAGCAGCGCCCGGCTCCTGCAGAGGGAGCGATGTTCAAGGAGGATTGGTTCGAGATCGTGCCCATGCCTTCGGGGAAGTTCAAGAGAGTGATCCGATTCTTCGACACAGCTGCGTCTGACCCTGACGAGTTTGAGGACCCAGACTGGACAGTCGGTCTACTTTTGGGGGAGCATGAGGACGGGTTATACTACGTCCTTGACGTTCAGAGGTTCCGCAAGGAGGCTGGGAAGTTTGAGAAGGAGCTGCGCAAGATCATCTCTCGAGATCGTCTTGGAACCCGGTTCCGAATGGCACAGGAACCTGGATCTCAGGGTAAACTCTACATCCGATCAGTTGCTAAGTCGGTTTTTAGAGGGAGACCCTTCCGAGGCGTCAAAGAGACGGGTACGAAGATGCTCCGCGCAGAGACGTGTGCAGATGCAGCGGAGAGAGGGGAGATCAAGCTCCTTCGAGGTGCATGGAACAGAGAGTTCCTCAGAGAGGTAAGGCGCTTCCCGTTCGGAACCCATGATGACCAGGTTGACGCGTTGTCCGGTGCATACCAAGAGCTGACGAAACGAGGAAGGACAATGACTACATGGTAGATGACCTTACCTGGGCGCATGAGGCGTTCAAGCGTGACCGTCGCCGCAACTACTACAAGGTGTGCGCGAACTACTACGAAGGGGTCACGCCGATGACTTTCGCCACTGAGAAGTTCCAGTCTCTCTTCTTCCAGGTGTTCGGTCACTACAGAGAGAACCTCTGTGCCCCTGTAGTCGACTCGTTGCGCGACAGGCTGAGGATCACTGGGTTCAAGTCATCTGAGGCTGAGATTGAGGTCCAGAACCAGACATCTCCTGCAGGGATGCAGTTCCAGACCCGGAAACTCGATGACCCCGAAGGCACACGCGCCTGGGACCTGTGGACAGACAGCAGAATGGACCTGCGCTCCGTTGAGGTGCATGAAGAGGCACTGAAATGTGGAGACGGTTACGTCATTGTCTGGTTGAACGACGAAGGGAAGGTAGACATCGTGTCTCAGTACGCGGATGAGATGCGTGTCGAGTACGCGTCGAACAACTCGAAGAAGCTTAACCGCGCTGCGAAGATGTGGTGGGAGAATGAGGAAAAGGTGTGGAGGTTGAACATCTACACGCCGTTCCTCATCAAGAAGTACGTCTCCCGGGGAAGTAACTCGTACGATATGCCCCAGAACGTGCAGGGGTGGAGGGTGTATGAGCCGATGCTCGAAAATCCTTTCGAGATCGTACCTGTCTTCCACTTCCCGAACAGGACAGAGGGTTGTTATGGGGTATCTGAGATTTACGACGTCCGCTACATCCAGGATGCCCTCAACAAATCCGTAATTGACATGCTCGTAGCGATGGAGTTCGCTGCGTACAAACAAAGGTGGGTGGTCGGCTTTGAACCCGAACTTGACCCTGACACGGGGGAACCCGTCGACCAGAACGTGCGCAATTACGGTGCAGACAGGATGCAGGCGTTTCCGGATCCAGAAACAAAGGTGGGTCAGTTTGACGCTACTGATCTCAACCAGTTCCTGAAGGTCGGTGACAAGTTCTGGCAGTCGGCCTCACGCGTGACAGGCACACCTCTGCATTACTTCTTCATCACGCAGGGCGACTTCCCATCTGGCGAGGCGATCAAGTCAGCAGAAGGGAGATTCATCACGAAGATCTCCAATCGCCAGGTTGGGTGGGGAAACATCTGGGAAGACGTAATGACGTTCGCTATGCGCCTCGATTCGGGTGTGCAGGAAGATCTCATCCTCAACTCCCTCTGGCGGGATGCGACCCCGAGGTCAGAAGCGGAACTCGCTGACACTGCAGTGAAGAAGAAGGCAGTTGGGGTACCGCGGTCGCAGATCCTGC
>Ga0111539_10011199_pt1 | contig 11272 bp, 13 predicted proteins | sample RhiMethybrSRZTD1_FD_79667 | JGI IMG/M metagenome (GOLD analysis project Ga0111539, IMG submission 79667) | Populus rhizosphere microbial communities from Tennessee, USA - Rhizosphere MetaG P. TD hybrid SRZTD1 (version 2) (version 2) | ecosystem: Host-associated > Plants > Roots > Rhizosphere >...
GGTCGGTTCGACCGAGAGCATTTTGCCGGCCATGCGAATTCCCGTGAGCGAAACAGAGCAGTCGAAGGGTCCGGACGTCATCGATTGGCTTGATGACAGTGTCGTGACAAATGAATGACAGATGGCCCACTGTGGACGGCGCGTGCGCCGCGGCACGACTGTCACACAACTGTTGAATCCAGACGCTAGCGATGGGGACAGACAAGCGCTCTGGAGCATTGCATGCTGGTGGTGGAAGGTTTGACGTGCCGTTTCGGCGCGAAAGCCGCGGTCGACAATGCGTCATTCTCAATTGCGCCCGGCGGCTTTGTCGGTGTGATCGGCCGTTCCGGCGCCGGCAAGTCGACGCTGCTGCGGATGATCAATCGCCTCGCCGAGCCGTCCGAGGGACGCATCCTGTTCGAAGGCGTCGACGTCACGGCGTTGCGTGGCCGGGAACTGCGGCAATGGCGCGCACGGTCGGCGATGATCTTTCAACAGTTCAATCTGGTTGGCCGGCTCGATGTGCTGACCAACGTGCTGATGGGAAGGCTGGCCAATATTGCCTCCTGGCGTTCGCTGACGCAGCTTTGGCCGGAACAGGACAGGGCGCTGGCGATGTCGGCGCTCGAACAGTTCGACATGGGTTCATTCGCGGCGCAGCGAGCCGATCAGCTGTCGGGCGGCCAGCAGCAGCGCGTCGCCATTGCGCGCGCGCTGGTGCAGAACCCGGAAATCATCCTTGCCGACGAGCCGATCGCGTCACTCGATCCCCGCAATACAAGGGTGGTCATGGACGCCTTGCTGCGCATCAACAAGCACTTCGGCATCACCGTGATCTGCAACCTGCATTCGCTGGACCTGGCGCGCACCTATTGTGATCGCCTGATCGGTATGTCCGCTGGCCGGGTGGTGTTCGACGGTGCGCCGGCGATGTTGACCGATCAAATCGCGCGCGAACTCTACGATCTCGAGGCCAACGAAGTGCTGGGTGCCACGTCAGGCGAGGCGCTCGTCGATTCATCCATTCCGGCCCTCGGCTCCGCCGCCGCGGCCTGAGTACTTGCTTCCAGTCATCAATGCGCACTGCGAAGTACCGCAGGCGATCGACTTCTGCATCAGAAAAGAGAGGGTATCATGATCAACCGTCGTATCATTCTTGCCAGTGCCGCGGCGCTGGCTTTCACAGCTACCGCCGCTTCGGCGCAGGACTGGAAGGGCAAGTATCCCGAACTGACCTTCGCGGTGGTGCCGGCCGAGAACGCCTCCGGCGTTACCGAGCGCTGGACCCCGTTCGTCTCTTATCTTTCGAAGGAACTCGGGGTGAAGGTCAATCTGCGCATCGCCAACGACTACGCCGCTGTTATCGAAGGGCAGCGCGCCGGCAACATCCATATCGCGAGCTACGGCTCGGCGTCGTTTGCGCGTGCGCGGCTGACCGGCGTCAAGACCGATGCCTTCGCCAACGACATCAATGCCGACGGCAGCACCGGCTACTATTCGGTGTTCTTCGTCAAGGCGAGCAGCCCGTACAAGTCGGTCGACCAGCTCAAGGGCAAGAACCTCGGCCTGGTGGATCCGAATTCCACCTCGGGTAACAACGTTCCCCGCTTCGAACTCGACAAGCTCGGCATCTCTGATGCTGATGCCTATTTCGGCAAGGTCGTCTTCACCGGCAGCCATGAAAACGCCATGCTGGCGCTGACGCAGGGCACCGTTGATGTCGCGGCCAACCAGTGGACGACCGACGACGATTCAACGCTCGCGCAGATGCTGCACAAGGGGATGCTGAAGAACACCGACGGCACGCCGATGAAGAAGGATGATTTCCGGATCATCCACAAGTCGGCCCCGATCCTCAACGGCCCCTATGCGTACAGCTCCGAATTGCCTGACGACCTGAAGGCCGCGATCGCGAAGGCGTTTGCTGACAGCCCGACCAAGGACAAGGCCGCGTTCGATCGCCTGTCCGACGGCCAGAAGAAGGCTTTCAATCCCGCCACGACAACGAATTGGGACGGCATGATCGACCTGATCAAGTTCGTCGATAACCTACGCAAGAAGAAGGCGTCCTAAAGCGTAGCGTAAAAAACTGAAGCCGGGTCGATACGACCCGGCTTCTTTCTTTATTCACCGCGCCAATGACGATGCAGGTGCAATGACCGTCGCCGTTCCCCTGTTGCCGAGCCAGCAGCTTGCCGCGCTGAACGACGCCTACCGTGCGGCGATGATGCGCAAGCGCATCCGGTTTACGGTGGCTTCGGCGGTATTCGCGGCCGCCCTGATGATTGCTGCGATCGGCGCGGAGGTCAGTCCGGGGACGTTCGTGGCCAAGATCGGAAACTTCGTCAGCTATTTCGATCGCATTGCTACGCTGGAGAGTGGCGCCCGGGTCTGGTCCGATATCGGTGAGTGGTTCTGGGGCTGGCGGAAATGGCTGGCGCTGCTCGGCGAAACCATCCTGATCAGTTATGTCGGTACGCTGGCGGGGGCCATCCTCGCGTTTGCCCTTAATTTTCTGGCTGCGGAAAATACCGCGCCAGCGCCGTGGCTGCGTTTCACCGTCAAGCGGCTGATGGAGTTCTGCCGTACCGTTCCCGACATCGTGTTCGCGCTGATATTCGTGATTGCGTTCGGCCTGGGCCCGATGGCCGGCGTGCTCGCCATCATGATTCACTCGGTCGGCGCGCTCGGCAAACTATACTCCGAGATCGTCGAGAACATCGACATGAAGCCGGTCGAAGGGGTGCGGTCGACCGGGGCGAGCTGGGTCTCGTGCATGCGGTTCGCGGTCGTGCCGCAGGTGGCGGCGGGCTTTGCCAGCTACACGCTGCTGCGGTTTGAGATCAACGTACGCGGTGCCTCGGTGATAGGCTTTGTCGGCGCCGGCGGCATCGGCCAGGAACTCGTCGTTGCAATCCGGAAATTCTACTATTCCGACGTCAGCGCGATCCTGCTGATGATCGTCGTCACCGTGTTTGTCATCGATATCGGCACCGGCTGGGTGCGTGGCCGGCTGTTCGGCAAGGATGCCCGCGCATGAGCCTCTTGCCGCCGCCGGAACGCGAGCGTCTCCGGTCACAATATCCCGAGGTTTTTGCCCGACCGGCTTCCGCGCGTCTGGCGACGCCGGCCATGATACTCGGTGCGGCCGCCATTTTCCTGTTCGGCTTGGTCGATCTCGACTTTTCGCCGGCGCGGCTCCTTGCAGGTTTTCATCAGCTTGGCTGGATCACCATGATGATGATCCCGCCCGATCCTGGTTCCTCGCTGCCTGCCTATCTGGTCGCGCTGGGCGAAACCCTGTCGATCGCGCTTTTGGGCACCACCATAGGTGCGCTGGTTGCTCTGCCAATCAGTCTGCTGGCGGCGCGGAATATCGTACCGTCGGGAATCTTCCGATTTCCGGTCCGGCGCTTCCTCGACTCGATCCGCGGGGTGGATACGCTGATCTGGGCGCTGGTGTGGATCAATGTCGTCGGTCTCGGCCCATTTGCCGGCGTGCTGGCGATTGCGGTGTCGGATTTCGGCGCGTTCGGCAAACTGTTTTCCGAGGCGATCGAGACGGCCGACAGGAAGCAGGTCGAGGGCATCCGGGCGTCCGGCGGCAGTGCGCTGCACGAGATACGATTTGGCCTGATGCCGCAGGTACTGCCCGTGATCGCCGGGCAGGTGCTCTATTTCATCGAGTCGAACACGCGCTCGGCGACCATCATCGGCATTGTCGGCGCCGGCGGCATCGGCCTGCAACTGGCTGAGCAGATCCGGGTGCTCGAGTGGCAGAAGGTGTCGTTCCTGATCCTGATGATTTTGGTGGCGGTTGCCGCCATCGACTGGATCTCGAGCAAGCTTCGGTTTGCCATCATCGGGCGGCGCGCGGTGGCGTAGAGCCTTATCGGTTTCGATTGAGTAACGGTCATTCCGGGGCGCGCGACAGCGCGAACCTGAGATTCGATGCTGCGCATTGCCCCGGAACGACGGAGCTTACAAGCCCAAGCCCATTCCACGATGTCTCGCCTAACCGTTCTCAACCAGGAACTCGACGCGTTCGGCGGCAAAGCGCGTGCGCTTGGTCATGAGCGGCTTTCCTTCCGTATCGACATCGGTGCTGTCGACCACGAGGATCGGGCGTCCCAGTGCAAGATCTAATCGCGCGGCGTCGGTTGCGTCGACGATAGCGGCGGTAACGCGGGTCGAGTCTCTCCGGTAGTCGCGGATTCCGTAATGCCCCAGCAGCTTGGTTATTGAACGCACGCGCTCATAGATTTTCGCGGCATCGGGAAAGCGCTCGGCGTCGAACCAATTGGTGCTGACGCATATCGGCGTGCGATCGGCCAGCCGCAGGGCCTCGATCCGGATCAGCGGCGCACCTGTCTTTAGCCCAAGCAGTCGCGCCAGCTCGCGGCTGGCGAACTCGTCCGAGGAGGCGATCAACCGGCCGTCTGGTTCGCGGCCGCCGGCGCCGACGATTTCGGAGAACCGCGTGCGTGAGCGCAAGGGATAGGCGAGCCGCGGCGCCTCCACATAGGTGCCGCTGCCGCGCTCGGCGCGGACCAGACCGCGCTCGGCGAGCGTCGCCAGCGCCCGGCGCACGGTGTGGCGGTTGACGCGATAGGTCTCGGCGATCTCGTTCTCGCCCGGCAGCTTTTCGCCCGCGGCAAACCGGCCGTCGGCGATGCCACGCTCGATCCCGTCGGCGACCTGTCGCCACAGCGCGACGCCGGATGCGGTGTCCTGCATGCTCATGGGGCGGAAAGGCCGGGGAACGGCATCGGAAAAATCATCCTGCTGTCACGAAATGGTCATGGCGTTTCACTATCAAGTTGTCTAATAACATAGACAACTTGATTCCGGCAAGGCTAACATGAACCGAAGCGGTGAAAGCAACAGGGACGAGGGCGACAGGCAGGCTCGGCGCAAGGCCGCGATGCTGGTGCTGGCGCATTCCGGCGCGGCTGACATCGCCCGACGTCTGGAGACGGTTGGGGTGCCTGATCACGAGGACCTGCGTGAGCCGGAGAACGGCCTCGTGATGTTGCGCGGTCGGATCGGCGGCGACGGCGCGCCGTTCAATCTGGGTGAGGCGACGGTCTCGCGTGCCGCCGTGCGGCTTAAGACCGGCGAGGTCGGTTTTGGCTACGTGCTAGGCCGCGACAGGCAAAAGGCGCAAATGATCGCGCTGTGCGACGCCCTGGTGCAGTCGGATCAATTCGCCGGCGCGGTGGAAGAAAACGTGGTCGCGCCGCTCCGTGCGGCGATGGTTTCCGATCGAAGCCGCAAGGCGCAGGAAACAGCGGCGACACGGGTCGATTTCTATACGCTGGTGCGGGGCGAGGGGTAAGCGATGACGACGGTTGCCGAACTGCCTGCAGGATTCGCGGACAAGGTCTTGTCCGCGCAATCGACCTTCCGCTCGGTGATGGATGCGATGGCCCGTCCGGGTAGTGTTCAGCGCATCGCCGCCTTGGCCGGAGCGCCGGCCGCGATGATGGGCGGCACCGCCGCGATAGCCTTGACGCTGTTCGATCATGACACGCCGCTCTGGCTCGATCCGAAGTTGTCGGAAACGCCGGAGGTCGGCAAATGGCTCAGGTTTCACACCGGCGCGCCTGTCGTCGCGGACTCCTCGATCTGCAGTTTTGCGCTCATTGGGGATGCACGAGCCCTGCCGGCGCTCGACCGCTTTGCCTTTGGCAGCAACGAATATCCCGATCGTGCGGCAACGTTGATCCTGCAGGTCGAAAGCCTGGCGCAGGGGCCGGTGTTCGAACTGCGTGGCCCTGGCATCGATGGGACTGCCGTGCTGCGGGCCACGTTGCAGCCGACGGACCTGTTTGAGCGGCTCGCGATCAACGCCGCGCTGTTTCCTTGCGGTATCGATGTCGTCCTGGTGGCCGACGATGCCGTTGTCGCCATACCTCGCACCACGCGGCTTGCCGCGAAGGGAGATTGAAGCATGTATGTGGCCGTCAAGGGAGGCGAACGCGCCATCGAGAACGCCCACCGTCTGCTGGCGCATGAGCGCCGCGGCGATCGTGACGTTCCCGAACTCTCGCTCGCGCAGATATCCGAGCAGCTCAGCCTCGGCGTCGATCGGGTCATGACGGAGGGATCGCTCTATGACCGCGAGTTGGCGGCGCTGGCGCTGAAGCAGGCGCGCGGCGACATGATCGAGGCCATCTTCCTGGTCCGCGCCTTCCGAGCGACCTTGCCGCGCTTCGGCGCCAGTGAGCCGGTCGACACCGGGCAGATGCAGGTGCGCCGCCGGATTTCCTCCACCTTCAAGGATATCCCGGGGGGCCAGATTCTCGGGCCGACCTTCGACTACACCCATCGCCTGCTGGATCCGCAACTGGCGGAAACATCGGCGCCCGAATTGCCGGCGATCGCGGAAGCGGCACCGGCGGTGATGCCGCGCGTGACCGACATTCTCGGCCGCGATGGCCTGATCGAGCCTTCGCCTAAGGCCGATACCGATCGGGCGGTCGGTGATCTCACCCGCGAACCACTGAGCTTTCCCGCCGATCGCGATCTCCGGCTGCAAAATCTGGCGCGGGCCGATGAGGGGTTTCTGCTGGCGCTCGGCTACTCCTCGCAGCGCGGCTATGGCCGCAACCATCCCTTCGCTGGCGAAATTCGCCTCGGCGAGGTTGAGGTGGAGTTTTTGGCCGAGGACGTTGGTTTTGCCGTGCCGCTCGGCGCGGTCACGCTGACCGAATGCCAGATGGTCAACCAGTTCAAGGGCTCCGCCAACGAGGCGCCGTGCTTTACGCGCGGCTATGGATTGGCGTTCGGGCAATCGGAACGCAAGACCATGTCGATGGCGCTCGTGGACCGGAGCCTGCGCGCGCGGGAGCTCGGCGAGGAGATCACTGCGCCCGGCCAGGACGAGGAGTTCGTGATGTCGCATTCCGACAATGTGCAGGCGACCGGCTTCGTCGAACATCTCAAGCTGCCGCACTATGTCGACTTCCAGTCCGAGCTCGGCCTGCTGCGCAAGCTGCGGGCGGAGTTCGGCGAGGCGGAAGCGCAGCCGGCGATGCAGGAGGCCGCGGAATGAACGCGCCGACGTATAATTTCGCCTATCTCGACGAACAGACGAAACGGATGATCCGTCGTGCCATCCTGAAGGCGATCGCCATTCCCGGTTATCAGGTGCCGTTCGCCAGCCGCGAAATGCCGATGCCCTATGGCTGGGGCACCGGCGGCGTGCAGGTGACCGCGGCGATCCTCGGCCCCCAGGACGTGCTGAAGGTGATCGATCAGGGCTCCGACGATACCACCAATGCGATCTCGATCCGGAAATTCTTCGCCAAAACCGCTGGTGTCGCGACCACGACCTCCACGGAAGACGCGACCGTAATCCAGACCCGGCACCGGATTCCGGAAGCGCCGCTGCATGGCGGTCAGGTGCTGGTTTATCAGGTCCCGATCCCGGAGCCACTGCGTTTCCTCGAGCCGCGCGAGACCGAGACGAGGCGCATGCACGCGCTTGGCGAATATGGCCTGATGCACGTCAAGCTCTACGAGGACATCGCGCGCTTCGGGCATATCGCGACCTCTTACGCCTATCCGGTGAAGGTCAACGCCCGTTACGTCATGGATCCGTCGCCGACACCGAAATTCGACAATCCGAAGATGGACGACTGCCCAGCGCTGCAGTTGTTCGGCGCCGGACGCGAGAAACGCATCTACGCGATTCCGCCGCACACGCGGGTCACTTCCCTCGACTTCGAGGATCATCCATTCACGCGCTACCGCTTCGATGCGCCCTGCGCGCTGTGCGGAGCGGATGATTCCTTTCTCGACGAGATCGTGACCGACGACAAGGGCGGCCGGATGTTTGTCTGTTCCGACACCGACTACTGCGAAGGCCGTCAGGCGCATGGTCATCGCGGTACTGAAAGTGCGGCTCCGCACAAGGAGACGGCGCATGGCCGAGGCTGAAACCGCGATGCAGGACAATGACGGGCCGTTGCTGACGGCCGAGGGCCTGGGCAAGAACTATGGCCGGCTGGCCGCCTGCCGCGACGTGTCCTTTGTGCTTTATCCCGGTGAAGTACTGGCGATCGTCGGCGAATCCGGATCGGGCAAATCGACCTTGCTGCAACTGTTGTCGGCGCAGCTCGCAGCCAGCGCCGGACGGGTGTCTTACCGCATGCGCGACGGCGTGATGCGCGATCTCGCGGCACTTGGTGAAGCCGAACGGCGCTTTCTGTTCCGCACCGACTGGGGCTTTGTGCATCAGGACCCCGCATTGGGGCTGCGGATGGCGGTATCGGCCGGCGCCAATGTCGGCGAGCGGCTGATGGCGGTTGGCTGGAACCATTATGGCCGGATTCGCGACACCGCGTCGTCGTGGCTCGAGCGGGTCGAAATCGACACCGCGCGCATCGACGATGCGCCGCGCACATACTCGGGCGGCATGCGGCAGCGGCTGCAGATTGCGCGCAATCTGGTGACCGAGCCGCGTCTCGTATTCATGGATGAACCGACCGGTGGCCTCGACTTATCGGTCCAGGCGCGGCTCCTTGATCTGATGCGCAATCTCGTGAGCGAACTCGGACTGGCGGCGATCGTCGTCACGCATGATCTCGCGGTCGCGCGGCTGTTGTCGCACCGAGTGATGGTGATGAAGGGCGGCCGCGTGATCGAAACCGGGTTGACGGACCAAGTGCTTGACGACCCGCACGAGCCCTATACCCAGCTGCTTGTCTCTTCGATTTTGCCGGCATGAGCGTATCAATGACTGCGATGATCGATATCAGCAACGCCGAAAAGACCTTCACCATGCATCTGCAGGGCGGCGTGCAGCTTCCCGTGGTGCGTGGCGTTTCCTTTCAGGTCGAACCCGGCGAGTGCGTGGTGCTGTCGGGTCCTTCCGGGGCGGGAAAATCCTCGATCCTGAAAATGATCTTCGGCAATTACCGCTGCGATGGCGGCCGCATCGGCATCCGCCACCGGGGCAACCTGGTCGATCTCGCCAGCGCCGAGCCACGGCAGGTCCTCAGCGTGCGCCGCGATACCATCGGCTATGTCAGCCAGTTTCTGCGGGCAGTGCCGCGGGTGGCGACCATCGATGTCGTCGCTGAGCCGCTGGTGGTGACGGGAACGACGCGGACCGAGGCGCGCGAGTGGGCAGGACAATTGCTGCGTCGTCTCAACATTCCAGAGCGGCTTTGGGCGCTGCCGCCCTCGACCTTTTCCGGCGGCGAGCAGCAGCGCGTCAACATCGCGCGCGGCTTCATCTCGGATCTGCCGATCCTGCTGCTCGACGAGCCGACCGCGTCACTGGATGCGGCCAACCGCGCTGTGGTGGTTGAATTGATCGACGAGAAGAAGCGCAACGGCGTCGCCATGGTTGCCATCGTCCATGACGACGAAATCCGGCACCTGATCGCCGACCGGATCGTCGACGTGACGTCGTTCGCCTCAGTGGCATAGGAGAGAGAATTGACATGACTTCGACCAGTTCCGAAACCGTCATTGGCAATGCCAGGATCGTTCTGGCAGACCGCGTGATCGAGCGTGGCTGGGTGGCCTTCTCCAACGGCCGTATCGCTGAAGCTGGCGAGGGCAACGCCCCCGCGGGCGGCGAGGACGCGGCTGGCGACCTGATCATGCCCGGCCTGATCGAACTGCACACCGATCATCTCGAAGCGCATTATGTGCCGCGGCCAAAAGTGTTCTGGGATCCGATCGCAGCGGTCATCTCCTATGATGGACAACTGGCGACCTCGGGCATCACGACGGTGCTGGATTCGCTGCGGGTCTGGCGCGAAGACGGCGCCGAGGAGGTCGATGGCCGGGCAGGCGTGCTGGCGGACGCGATCAGCTCCGCCCGCGAGGCGAACCTGCTGCGGGCCGATCACTTCCTGCATCTGCGCTGCGAAATCCCGATGCCGAGCGTGGTCGAGGAGGCCAAGGAGCTGGTCGGCCGCCCCGACGTACGGCTGATGTCGCTGATGGATCACACGCCGGGGCAGCGTCAATTCCGGGACGAGGTCAAGCTGCGCGACTACTATCGCGGCAAGGGCGCCGGCAAAACCGACGCCGAGCTCGACGAGCTGTTCGCAAAACGTTTTGCCTATCAGAAAGCCTATGCCGCGACCAACATGCGCGAGATCGTGGCGCTGGCGCATCAGTACGAGATTCCGCTTGCCAGCCACGACGACACGACAGACGAAAACGTCACCGACGCCATCAGGGATCGTATTTCGGTGGCGGAGTTTCCGACCACGATGGAGGCCGCGCGCGGATTGCACCAGGCGGGCATCGGCATTCTGATGGGAGCGCCGAACGTGGTGCGCGGCGGTTCGCATTCCGGCAACATAGCCGCGGTCGATCTCGCTCGCGAGGGGCTGCTGGATATCCTGTCGTCCGACTATATTCCCTCGAGCCTGCTGATGGCGGCGCTACAATTGCCGCGGCACGTACCGGCTATCGATCTCGCTTCCGCCGTTCGAACCGTCACCAAGACGCCGGCCGAAGCCGTAGGGCTTGCCGACCGCGGCGAGATCGCGATCGGCAAGCGCGCCGATCTGATCCGCGTGCATGTCGCGCGCGACGTTCCAGTGGTGCGCAGCGTCTGGCGCGAAGGGCAGCGTGTGGCATGACGGAAACTCTGACCGTTTCCGTCGGACAATCAGCCACGATCGGACCCGGCCGGTTGATTCTGGTAGTCGGCCCGAGCGGCGCCGGCAAGGATACGTTGCTCGGGCTTGCAAAAGCAGCCTGCACCGATGATCCCGGTATCATCTTTTCACGGCGCGTCATTACCCGTCAGGCATCGGCATCCGAGGACAACGAAGAGGTGAGCGCTGGCACCTTCCATGAAGCGCTGGCGCGGAATGAATACGCCGTGCATTGGGAAGCGCACGGGCATTGTTATGCGCTGTCCCGTGCGATCGACGACGATATCCGCGCCGGAAATACGGTCGTCGCCAACGTCTCGCGCACCGTCATCGCCGCGATGCGGCACGCCTATGCCAATGTCCTGGTCGTCTCGATCACGGCGCCGCCGCACGTTCTTGCGGAACGTCTGGCGCTGCGGAGCCGCGGCAGCGATGGAAAGATCGAGCACCGGCTGCGTCGCACTGTGGACGAGGCGGCGGCCGCGCCTGATGCGACCATCGTCAATACCAGCAGCGCTGAATATCACGCCCGCCAGTTGGTCCGGATCATCAAGGGTGAGCGTTGGGACGGGTAGGCGGGGGAAGAGAATGTCTATTGTCGAGACGATCGAGCAACTCGAAGCGATCTACGGCTATCCCAACGACGCTTCGACGGTCAA
>Ga0111539_10011204_pt1 | contig 11270 bp, 9 predicted proteins | sample RhiMethybrSRZTD1_FD_79667 | JGI IMG/M metagenome (GOLD analysis project Ga0111539, IMG submission 79667) | Populus rhizosphere microbial communities from Tennessee, USA - Rhizosphere MetaG P. TD hybrid SRZTD1 (version 2) (version 2) | ecosystem: Host-associated > Plants > Roots > Rhizosphere >...
CGGCTCGGCGACCACCGCGCCCTCCCCGATCCCATCCCGGTGGTGCCCTACGGGGCCGCTTCCGAGAACGGCTCCGCCGCGTGGCACCTGGTGCTGCGCACGCCCGACGGCGAAAGTCCGTCCGGGCCCAGCGTCGTCCAGGCGGCGGTCCGCGACCGCGACCTCGCCCAGGCGCTCGACACCGGCCGCCGCGCCGCGCGCGACCGCGCCGCCGCCGGCGGCGAGGTGATCATCACCGGCGACGCCGGCCTGCGCCCTGGGGCGCTGGTGACCGTCGCCGACCTGCCCGACCGCGATCCCCGCGACCTGCGGGTGCTCGCCGTCAGCCACGTCATGGACGGCGCCCAGGGCTTCGTCACCACCTTGCGCACGGAGGCGGCGGCGTGAGCGTGGTCGTGTCGTCGCTGCGCGCGCTCATCCAGGCCGAGCTCGCGGCGTTGCACCTGCCGGAGCTGGGGGTGGTGACCCGCGTCTACACCAACGACGGCGGCTCGGGCGAGGTCGCCAACGAGGTCGACCTCCGGCTGCGCGGCAGCACCCTCGAGCTGCAGCGGGTCCCGGTGGCCGTCGGCCGTCTCGGGCTGTCCTGCGCGCCGCGCGTCGGCGACTTGGTGGTGCTGGCGTTCATCGGCGGCGACCTCAACGCGCCGATCGTGATCGGCAGCCTCTACGACGAGCGCGTGCTCGCCCCCGACGCCGGCCCCGACGAGAGCGTCTACGTCGTCCCCGACGACGCCCGCGACGGCGCGCGGCGCGTCGAGCTCCAGCTCCCCAACGACCACAAGGTCACCATCGAGGACGCCAAGGTCACCATCGCCATGGGCTCGACGACGATGACCGTCGAGGCCGACGGCGCCATCACGCTCGAGGCCGGCGGCGACATCACGCTCAAGGCGCAGGGCGCGATCGCCATCGAGGCCCAGGGCGCGGCATCGCTCAAGGGCGCCTCGGTCAGCGTCGAGGGCCAGAGCGACGCCAAGCTCAAGGGCGCGACGACCACGATCGCCGGCACCACCAACTTCAGCCCGACGTGAGCCCGATGCCAACCCCTACGCCGCGCTCCGCCTGCCGTCGTCGGGCTACCGCGCCGGAGGCCCGTTGATGTCCGGCCCGCCGGTCACCGTCGGCTGCGCCGTCGTGTTGAGCCCGGGCGCTGCCGGCCCGCCCGACAGCGGCGTCATCACCACCATCCCGCAGGCGACAGTGACCGCCGGCGGCACGCCGCTCGCGGTCGTCGGCTCGCTGTGCCAGATGGTCAACTCGGTCAGCGGCGCGCCGTATCCGTTGCCGATCGGCGGCCTCGGCGCGTCGACCGCGGTGACCATCCAGCAGCAGGCGCTGGTCCGCGTCGGCGACCGCATCCCCTCGGGCCCCGGCGTGCTCACCATCATCGGCCCGCCGGCGGCGCCGTTCGTCACCGATGGAGGTGCGCCGTGACGCGTCGCTCGCCCGCCGAGCTCGACCGCCTGATGCAGGAGCTCGGCACCGACCTCGAGCTCGCCTTCGTCGGCCCCGCCGGCTGGTGGGAGGACGCCGACCTGCGCAGCTCGCGCGGCGCCGGCACCCCGCGCCGCAACGACCTCGTCGTCGCCGCGAAGCTGCGCGCCGCCGAGCAGCTGCTGGTCAACCGCCTGATGACCCATCGCGGCGAGCTGGCGCCGCTCGGTCACCCCGAGTACGGCTCGCGCCACCACGAGCTGATCGGCGAGCCCAACGTCGAGCGCACCCGCAACCTGATCAAGCTGTACGTGCTCGAGGAGTTGGACGCCGAGCCGCGCGTCGCCGAGGTCGTCGAGTGCCGCGTCTACGCGCCGCACGACCCGCCGCGCGACCAGGTGCGGATCGAGGCGGTGGTGCGGCTGATCGACGAGCGCGATCCGTTGAACCTCGTCGTGCCGTTCTCGCTGGAGGTGGCGCCGTGACCTTCGCCGCCGAGCCCTTCGGACTGTTCGTCGACGACCTGGTGAGCGGCCTCACCGGCGGCGTCGTCCGCGAGGAGCTGCGCTTCGGCGTCGACGGCGAGCTGCTCCAGCTCGACGCCAAGGACGACTTCGTCGACACCACCGTCCGCGTAACCGGGCTCGCCGACGGCCGCTACACCCGCTTCCGCAAGGACATCGACTTCACGATCGACGGGCAGGGAGTCGTCACCTTCCTGGAGTCCGCCCCCGGCTTGCCCAGGGCCGGCGCCACCTGGCCCGACCGGGGCAGCCGCCTCTGGGTCAACTACGAGCGCAAGCCCGAGCGCCACCCGCCGCCGCGGCTCACCGACCGCAATCCGGGCAGCGTCGTGCGCACGCTCGCCGAGAGCTTCGCGCGCGAGTACGCGGTGCTCTCCAAGCAGCTCGAGAGCGTCTACCGCGCCGGCTTCATCGGCACCGCCGAGGGCCGCGACCTCGACCAGGTGGTGGCGCTGGTCGGCGTCGAGCGGCGCACCCGCGCGGTGGCGCGCGGCGAAGTGGTGTTCTCGCGTCTGACGCCCAGCCCCGCCGACATCTTCGTGCCCGTCGGCACCCGCGTGTCGACCCACGAGGTGCCGGCGAGCACGGTCGAAACCGTCGACCCCGCCACGCTGCGCGCCGGCGCGCTGTCGGTGGCGGTTCCCGTGCAGGCGCTCGTCCCCGGCCCCGACGGCGCCGCGAAGCCGCTGACCCTCACCATCATCCACCGTCCGATCCTCGGCATCGACGGCGTCACCAACCCGGTTGCGCTGACCTTCGGCGGCGACGACGAGACCGACGACGCGCTGCGCCGCCGCGCCGCGCGGGCGCTCGAGACCGCCGGCCGCGCCACCGTCGGGGCGCTCACCGGAGCGCTGATGGCGATCGAGGGCATCCGCGAGCAGGACGTCCGCATCGTCGAGGACCCGCTCGCGCACCCGGGCACGATCAAGGTGCAGATCGCCGCCGAGCTCGACCCGGCCCACCGCGCGGCCGCGCTCCAGGCCATCCGCGACGTCCGCCCGGCGGGCATCCGCGTCGAGCACACCCTCGACGTCCCCGAACCGCCGGTGGGGCCGCCGACCGGGGGCGGCGGCACCGGCGGCGGCGACACAGGTGGCGGTGGCGGCAGCGCGCCCGCCGACTCGGTGTTCTACCCGGTCGACGTCCACGTCGAGGTCACTCCGCTGTCGAGCGGCCTCACCGCGGCGCAGAAGGCCGCGCTGCAGTCCAAGGTCGAAGCCGCCGTCCGCGGCGCCATCGAGCGTTACGGCATCGGCGAGACCATCGTCTACCGCCGTCTCGTCGCCGAGGCGATGGCGGTGGAAGGCGTCTACGACGTCGACGTCACGCTCGTGCCCAGCAGCGCGACGGCGCGGCCGTCCGACCCGCGCCTCAACCTCGCGCCCGAACCGCGCGACCGCCGCCCCAAGGTCGGCACCCTGTCGGTGACGGTCCGCGGCGCGCTCGTCGCCCTCGACGTCGAGGTGGTCTTCACCTTCGTCGGGCCGCGACCGGTCGATCCCACCGCGACGATCGGCCCGAGGAAGGACCAGCTGGCGGCGACCCTGCGCGACGTCCTCGCCGGCGGCGGGATCGCCCAGATCACGGCCGCCGACCTGCTCTCCCGCCTGCAGTCCGCCACGCCACCGGGCCTCTCGGTGGACGAGCTCCACTACACGGCCGAGCTGCTCGAAGACGGCCTGCGCCTGCTGCAGGCCGACGTTCCGATCACGCTCGCCGATGCGCAGCCTTGGCTGCGCTCCTTCAACATGGCCGAGGGCACCCAGGTGGCGTCCACATGACCCTGGTGTCGGCGCCGATCTCGCCGCGCGCGCTGGCGATCCTCGGCCGCTTCCCGCGCCACCTCGACGCGGCGCGTCCCGACAAACTCTTCGCGGCCGTCGTTCACGCGCTGGAGGTCGACCTCGAGCTCCAGACCTCGCAGCTCGGGCGCATTCGACGCGCCCACCGCCTCGGCAACGCCGACGAGGTGCGCGACCTGCTCCTCCTGGCGGCGGCCCACGGCCTGCGCGCCGCCGACTTCGACGTGCTGGCCCGTCGCTTCAGCGGCAGCCGGGGCGGCGCCGCCGACCTCGCCGAAGCGGCGCCGTCCGATCGTGCCGCCGCGCGCGCCGGGCTCGCACCGCTCGTCGGCGCCGGCGAGGCCACCTTCACGGCGTGGCCCGGCGAGGCCGACGACACCCTCGCGATCCGGCGCCTCGCCGCCGCCGTGCTGGCCGCCACCACCTACGCCGCCGAGACCGATCGCCTGCGGCGGCGCATCGCCGCGGCGATCGCCATCCACCGCGAGGGCAACGGCACGATCGGCGCCCTGCTGCGCGGCGCCGCCAACGCCCTCGACCTCGACGTCGAGGCCGTCGCCCACTCCACCGACGGGTTCTGGCACCTCGCCGCGGGCAAGGACCGCGTGCTGCTCACGCGCCCCGAGCCGCCCGGCGCCCCGCGCTCGACCACCATCGTCCCTCCGGCCATCGACCTGGTGGCGCTCGAAGAGAACCCTTTCGCGGCGCGCGAGGTCGATCCGTTCGCGGTCCACCACGCGCACCTGTTCACCATCACCCGCTCCGGCTTCGACCCGGTGCCGGTGTCCATCCACGTCACCGGCGTCGGCGACCACACGATGTGGCCGATGGTCGTCAACCGCGACGCCGGCCTCGGCGTGGCGTTCCACGGCGCCGTTCCCGACGGCGCCGAGCTGATCTTCGCGCGCGACCACTCCGCCACCCTCGCCGGCGGCGACGTCGCCGGCGACACCTGGGCGTTCCAGGGCGGCGTCCTCGCGAACGAGGGCGAGAACCACGCCCGCGACTTCCGCTTCACCGACGACACGGGGCACGCCGCCCAGGGCCAAGCCGCGACGTTCGCGACGGCGATCCCCTTCGCCGCCGCCTTCGATCCCGACGCCGCGTGGCCGCACGCGGCGGGCGATCGTCCGGTGCCCGAGCTCGCGGTCGGCCCGACCCGTTGGGCCTTCTTCGTCCGCCAGGCCCACTTCGGCGCCACCGACTCGACCGGCGCGACCGACGTGCCGGCCGTCGCCTACTTCACGGCCGGCGTCTGGGACGAGTCGGTCTTCGCCGGCTCGCCGCTGCCGGACGCCGCCAAGGTCAGCTTCGACTGGGAGGAGCGCGAACCGTTCGCGGTGCGCATTCTCATCCCCGAGCGCTTCGCCGCACTCGACGGTCCCGGGATCCCGCGCGCCACCGAGGTCGTGCGCGGCGCGATCGAGCGCTACCGCGCCGCCGGGATCCGGCTCACCGTCGAGTACACCTCCTTGCAGTGGACGCTCGGCGAGGGCGTCCTCCGCGACGCCGACTCCACCGAGCCCGAGGGGATCATCGTCGACGGGACGACGCTCGGTCCGGCCTTGCCCGGCTAGACGCATCCCGAGATTTCGAGGAGCCAACATGCCACTGGTCAAACCGCCGCTCGCCATCGTCTCCCCCGGTCAACCGGTGACGGCCCAGGCCTGGAACGCGATCCTGTCCGGGCTCGGCGCGCTCTACGACGCGGTGCTGGCGCTCGGTACCAACACCCTGGAGGTCAACGTCACCGACGGCGCGGCGCCGATCCTCGACGCCCAGGTGGTCGCCGTGCCGGCGTCGGGCGCGCCGCTCGCCGCGGTGCCGCCGCGCGGTGCCGGCACGGCGTTCACGCTCACCAACCTGGCGCCCGGCGAGTGGACCGTGCACGTCACCGCGCGCGGCTACACCGCCGCCCAGGCGCCGGCGACGATCCCCGCGACGGCGCCGCTCGCCGTGACGCTGACCGCCGCCACCATCGTCATGCCAGACCTGCTCGGCAAGGCCGCCAGCACGGTGGTCGCCGACCTCGGCACCGCCGGCATCCAGCTCGACCAGATCCTCGACGTCACCGGCGGCGAAGTGTCGAAGACCGCACTGCCGGCGAACCGGGCGAGCTCGCTCGTGCTCTTCCAGTTCCCGCTGCCCGGCACCCGCGTCACCGCGGCGTCGGCGAAGACGCGGCTCCTGCTGTCGGCCGAGGCCGAGGCGCAAGTCGCGGAGGTCCCGAGCGTGGTCGGCATGACCTACGCGCAGCTCACCAAGACGCTCACCGACGCCGGCTTGAAGGTCGGCAACGTCCGCTACCTGACGACGAAGTGAGGTTCTGACCATGGCGAGAAGAGACGATTTGCTCGAGCTGACACCGCGCGAAAGGACGCTCACCAAGGGCGGGATCTCCTTCCGGCCCATCAAGGTCAAAGACGCGGTCCTCGACACCCACTTCGGGGTCCAGAAGCAGGCTACGGTGGTGTCGCAGAGCGTCCCGCCCGGCACCACGGTCGTGCGCGGCTCCGCCGTCGACGTGACGATGGCAGTCACCGGCACCCTGCCCGTCGACATCTTCGAGAACGTACCCGCCACCTGGACGGCGATTCCGATCCAGGACGTCGCCAACAAGGTCCGCCAGAACCAGCCGGTGCTGCAGCTCCTCGCGACCCACGACGACGCCAGCTCGCTGACCGAGGCGCAGAAAGGTCAGTTTCAGACTTTCCTGCGCGACAACGGGCTCGCTACGGACGCGCTCGACCAGGCGTTCGAAGTGGCACGCAACGCCCACCTCATCGCGGGCGAGTGACGGAGACGGCGATGGCCGCGCTGGACGACCGGCACGCGAGCACCGCCAGCCAGTTCGGCTTCGCGGATCGTGAGGTCGCCGACGAGACGCCGAAGCGGAAAGCGTTTCGCGGCAAGGGCTCGGCGCACGAGGTCGAGACCAAGCGGGGCGAGCCCGATCCGCGGACTTCGCTGGTGGAGATCATCACCATCGAGCCGGGGACGCGGATCGAGAGGGTAACGGTCACCGTCGGCGCCAAACCGGTCGGCCGCGTGGAGGTCGCCAAGGTGGCCGAGGTGCGCGCCGACCCGGAGGGCGCGATCGTCGACTTCGGCCGCATGCGGACCGTCAACGGGCTCGACCTCCACGGTACGCCCATGGCGGCGATCTACCCGTGGCAGGGAGCCGCGTTTGCGCTGCGCAGCGTCATCGCGACCACGGCTGCGGTGGCCTCCTTCGGTGAAGAGTTGACCGAGCGGCTGCGGGTCACCGGCGGCGCCGTGAACGCCGAAGCGGTGCGCGCCGGCCACGTGACGCTGCCGGGCGCGCCTTCCGATCTCGAGGTCACCGTCGCCGGCCAGCGGATCTTCCTGCAGCCGGGAGAAGCCAAGCGCCAGCCCGACGCCAAGGCCGGCGACTACTTCGTCGCGGTGGTCGACGCGACCGACGCGGTGAGGGCCGCGGCCGCCGCCGGCCCCGAGGTCCCGATCGAGCTGCGCGCTGCGACCGCCGGCATCCTCTCGCTGGAGACCAAGGTAACGAGGACCCGCGTGCACGCGGTCCAGTTTCCCGAGGGCAGCGAGCGTGTCGTCAGCTTTGCCTCCGAGGGCACGGCCACGCTCGAGCTCCCCCTCCCCGCCGATGCCGGCGGCTGGCACGTCGACGAGGTCGGCATGAAGGTGACCGCGAAGCTCGGCGCCCAGCGCGTCACTCCCGCGATCGGCCCCGAGGCGTCCACCGAGGCCGAGCTCGTGCTCGACGCCGACCACCCGATCGCCCTCGAGATCACCGCCGACGAGCTCGACAGCTTCGGCGCCGTCGCCGGCGCGCGGCTGCGGGTCGCGGTCGAGGACGGCACCGCCGAGATCGCCGGCGTCTTGCTCGCCGACGCCGGCGGAGCACCGGGCGAGCCCCTCCCCGGGGGCGACCTGGCCCCGGTCCAGCTCGCCGCCGCCGACTTCGCGTGGCAGACGCTGGCGCTGCGCAAGCCGCTGGCGCTCGACGGCCGCCCGCTCTGGCTGGCGCTGCAAGTCGCGCACGGCCGCCTGTCGATGAAGCTCGCCGAGTCGGGCGGCGGCAAGGTCTTGCGCGGCCGTCCCGGCGGGCCGTGGCGCGCCTTCTCGAAGGGCGTGCAGATCGAGCCGCGCGCGGCGCTGCGCGTCGTCGGCGAGGCGCGCGACGGCGTCGCCTTGTACGCGCTGGCGGCGACCCTGGCCGACGCGTCCGGCGCGCCCAGCGCGCCACCGGCCGTGCTGGTCCCCACCGCGGCTGGCGTCGAGCTGCAGATCGTGCCGGCGGCGGCGATCAGCCCGTCCGGGCCCTTGCGGATCGCGCTCACCGCCACCGCGCCCGGCACCTACCGCTTCGCCGAGGTCGAGGTCTTCTACCGATGAGCGAAGACGCCAAGACTCGCTTCGTCGACGGGCTGCGCGTCACGCCGCGCCACCTGAATCATCTGCCGACCATCGTCGAGGACGCGATCCAGGACCTGCGCCGCACGCTCGGCACCGGCGCCGTCGCCTACGGGCTCCGCCTCGAGGTCGCGGGCGACGACGTCACGCTCGCGCCCGGGCTCGCCTTCTCGCCGAGTGCTTTGCGGATGAGGGTCCCCGCCGCCATCCCGGTGTCGCCGCCGGCCGGCGCCGGACCCTTCACGGTGGTCCTCGAGGTGGTGAACGCCGACGACGCGGCGCTGCGCGTCGCCGGGCAGCCGACGGTGATCACCGCGACGACGACGGTGAGCGTGACCGCGGGCCCCGTGGCCGTCGCGCCGGAGCGGCTGGCGATCGGCACCATCACGCGCGGCGGGGACGGCACGCTCACCGTCTCGCAAGACCCGGCGCTATTCCTCGCCGGCGGCCGGCACGGCCACACCGGCGCGTTCGCGCTCGACGCCGATGGCCTCTGGCGCTACGACGGCGTCGCGGTCGGCGAAGGCACCGGCACCGCCGGACAGCAGGGTGAGAAAGGAGACAAGGGAGACAGGGGTGAGAAGGGTGACCCAGGCGACAAGGGGAATCCCGGTGACAAGGGAGATCCCGGCGAAAAGGGTGATGCGGGGCGGAGGGGCGAGAAGGGCAATCCCGGCGACAAGGGGGACAAGGGCGATCCCGGCGCGAATGGCGAGAAGGGTGAGAAAGGCGACAAGGGAGACAAGGGCGATCCCGGCGAAAAAGGTGACGCAGGACGGAGGGGCGAGAAAGGCAATCCCGGCGACAAGGGGGACAAGGGCGACAAGGGAGATCCAGGGGTCAAGGGCGACCAGGGGCCGCCCGGCGAGGGCCTCCGCAAGGAGATCGCCGTCGTCGAGCGACTGAGCTGGAAACCCACCCAGCCGCTCAACTTCACCGAGCTGCTCACGGTGCTGATCGGCGACGCCGGCGGCCTGCGCTTCACCTTCACCCGCGAGCTCGACGAAACGTCCCCGCGTCCGTTCGTCGACGTGCTCGTGCTCGTCACCTTCCGGCCCAAGGACTCGGCGCAGGCCGTGCGAGCGCTCGCGGGCACCGCCACGGTGAAAGGCACCGACGTCGTCTGGAAGAGCACCGACACCGCGGCCAAGCTGCGCGAGCTCCTCTCGCCGCCGAGCGGCACCTTGTCGATCGACCTCGACTGCGGCTACCTGCGCGATGCCGGCGGCGCACCAGTCTCGGGCTCCCCGTTGCGCATGCTGGGACTGCCCGAGCCGTACGCCCCGGCCGGCATCTTCCGGACCTGGATCTTCAAGACATGACGAGCTTGTTGGTCGACGGCGCGGTCACGACGCTCATCCACGATCGCCTGCGCATCCTCCACGACGCGCTCACGGCGAAGGCGCGGGTCGGCAGCTGGAGCGGCAGCGACGTCGTCAACCCGGATCACACCGTCGACGTGGTGGTGACGCCGGTCGAGCGCCAGGTCCTCGAGCTGGCCCGCCGCGCGCTCGCCGTCTTCGAGGCCGGCGACCGCGCGCCGGTGGCGCCCGGCGCGCCGCGCACGCGCACCGAGCGTGTCGGCGCGGCGCCGGTCGGCACCAGCAAGTTTGCCTACCTCGGGACCGCGGCCTTCGAGCTGCCGGCTTGGGCGGACCTGCGCAGCCGGCGCAACACCTGGATGACGCACCTGCTGCGCGGCGGCAACCCCGACCCCGCGCTGGCTCGGGTGGTGGCGCCGGCCACCGACTTCGCCTTCGCCTGCGTCGATCGCGCGATCGCAGCCGCCAACGGCGACGCCGGGACGATCGCCGCCGCCCGTGCGTTCGGCATGGGCATGATCGGCGCCGTCGCGTCCGACGTCGTCGTCGGCCCGCTGGCCCGCGGCGCCGAGGGGGTGAGCGCGCGCGACGGCATCTGGCCGGCTGTTCCCGTCGACCAGCTCGGGCGCATCGAGAGCGCGGTGCGCCGCCACGTCTTCGGCGGCGCCTCGACGACGGACTTCCAGGACTACTGGCCCGAGGAAAAGGACGTCGCGGACGCGCTGTTCACCGGCTATCTCGAGGCGTTCGCGGGCGTGCGCGCGGCGTTCCCCGACGCCGGCACCGCTCCCGACGTCAAACGCCTTCGCCAGGCGTATCGCCTGTTCCGTCACGGCATCAGGAAGTGGGAACGGTGGCAGTGGTTCCTCTGGCTCTTCTGGTACACGGCGCCGATCGGCGCCATCCTCGCCATCGCCGCGGCGCCGAGCGAGAGCAGCCTACGCTGGCAGGCCTCCCGCCTCTTCCGCCCGGAGAGCCCGGCAACGCCGACCACGCCCGCGGTCGACAACCCCGACGAGGAGGCCGTCACGCAGCTGGCGACGCTCAGCTTCGCGCTGTCGTCGATCGGCCCGTTCGTGACCACGCTCTGGCTGTGGGGCGATCTGCCGGACATGAAGGGCGACTTCATCCACGGCACCGCCGCGTTCGGCCTCGACGTGGCCGGCGCCGGCCTGCTCGCCGCGAGCCTGCTGACCACCAACCGTTGGCCCGCCGGGGTGCGGTGGCTGATCGTCATCCTGCTCGCCGTCTCGCGCATCGTCTTCCTCTTCCGCGCCGGCAAGGCCAAGGACCCGGCGTCGAAGGCGTACTTCCTGATCCAGAGCATCCCGCTGTGGTCGACGATCGTCACCCTCCTGCTCGCCTATCTCGCCAACGAGGTCACCGACGACGCCACCGGGGAACCGAAGAGGAACCGCGACCTCATCCTCGTGCTGTGGCCCGTCGTCCTCGTCGCGCTCCAGCTCATCCTCTCGCTAACCAAGCTCCACGGCATGAGCCTGCTCAGCGCGGTCACCGACGGCATCACCAACCCGTTCCCGCCGCTCGACGACCGCACGGCGACCGATCCGCCGTGGGCGCGGGCGGCGCTGCTCGACGAGTCGACGCTGTGGACCGAGGCGGCTCCGGCCGACGCGCCGTCGCTTGCCAACCTGCGCTACCCGTACGGCAGCAGCCGGAAGCTGCTCAAGCTGTGGTGGACCGTAGACGGCGCGCTGGCGATCCGTCACCGCGGCCGCACCCTGGAGATCCGCATCGGCAACGCCGACCCGCAG
>Ga0111539_10011205_pt1 | contig 11269 bp, 12 predicted proteins | sample RhiMethybrSRZTD1_FD_79667 | JGI IMG/M metagenome (GOLD analysis project Ga0111539, IMG submission 79667) | Populus rhizosphere microbial communities from Tennessee, USA - Rhizosphere MetaG P. TD hybrid SRZTD1 (version 2) (version 2) | ecosystem: Host-associated > Plants > Roots > Rhizosphere >...
CACCGAGTGAGACCGTTTCCGCGCCCACGAACTCCGCGAGCGCGTGGAGCGCCTCGGCCACGCCGCGCATCGCGTCGTCGCGATTGACATTGCCCCAGCTCACGGCAGGGGGGGCTAGCCCTCTCGCGAACCAGGGCTCGAAGTGGATGCGCTTGGCCTCGAGCCTACGTTCGGCGCGAAAAGTCTTGGCGTCGAGGCGACCGATGAGCTGACCATCGTGCAGGATCGGCATCACGTAGTAGCCGTGCACGCGCTTGTGCCCCGGGGTGTACACCTCGATGCGATAGTCGAACCCGAAGAGCCGCGCGGTCCGCTCGCGATGCCAGAGGAACGAATCGAAGGGGGCAAGCATCGTCGTTCCCTTCGACGGCGCGCGGCGCCGCGCGGCTGCGGTGAGCAGCGGAAGATCGGTGGCGAGCGCGTACCAAGCGGGTTCGCCCGCTTTCTCGCCGCGCGCATCCTCGACTGCGATGCGCGCGACGTCGCCCGAGGCGACCATCTCGCCGAGAACGCGCCGTCGATCCATCATCGCGGCGCGCGGAAACGTGAGGTACATCCGCAGATCCGTAGCGGTCGCGGCTCCCATGGAATGAAGCGATTGACGCAGGTGCCAGCGCCGGAACTCGTCGGCGTTGACCGGCGCTTCCTTGACGGCGTCGGCCATGACCCGTTCGGCCAAGTCGAACCGTTTTTGAAAGTTGACCCGCGAATGCACCAGAGTCCGCCCGCTCATCCACAAGTAGTCGAGGGCGTGGGTGCTCGGCTTCCAGTTCCACCAGCCGTCGCCCCCGCGCTTGCGATCGTGCTCGAAATCGGAGCTGCCCAGCGGACCGCCGGCCAGAATGGCCGCTTCAATCTGATCGACGAGCTTGCGGTTCTTTTTGAGATACTGGCCCCAGCCGCGGTTGCGCAGCGAATAGTCGAGCATCGCCCGCCGCCACCACGGGAAGTGGACGGCGGGCACGAGGCACGCCGCGTGCGCCCAATATTCGAAGAGGGCCCTCTTGCGATAGACGAGGCGATCGAACGCCGTTCGGTCGTAAGGACCGAAGCGAGCAAAGGCCGTCAGATAATGCGCGCGATCGATGACGTTGATGGTGTCGATCTGCAGCCCGCCGGTATCGGCGACGAAACGCGTCAGGTTGGGCTCGGTCAGGCGCCGACCGCGCGGACGATCGAGATGCTGGCGCTCGAGGAACAGGGCGGCGACGGCGCGCAGCGGGAAAGTCGGCGGCTTGGGTTGCGCGTTCATCGGATGCGATGCTGACCCGCGCGCCCATTCGCTTCCGAAGTACCTACGGATTCGAATGGGCGCGGAAGACGCCGTCGATCGCTTACAGGCGCGGCCGGAACGACTCGTCGTCGAACGCGTTCTGCTTCGGATCGAGCGGCAAGACGGGGGGCACGCCGAGCCAGTTCTGCAAGAGGGACAACGCGGCTGCCTTATCGTCCGCGGTGAGCCGCGCCAAGTTGGAGCCGTGGTTTCCGCCCGGTGCGATGTAGATGTAGTTCTCGCTGCCCGCGGTGATTTCGAATCGGCCCGCCGACCACGGATCGAACTCGCCGTAGATGAAGATGATCCTCTTGGCTTCGGTCTTGACCCAGTTCTGCACGTCGATCATCGCCTGGGCGTCCCACGGGGGAGCTTCGATCGTCTTGGGGATGTAGTACGCCGGGTAATAGGTGTCGCGGTGTTGCAAGAGACCGGCGAGGTGCGCATCCTCGGCGCCGGGAGCACCGAGCTGGTTCGTCGCCTGATAATAGTACGGCACGAAGCCCTGATAACCGGCGTCCGCAAAGTTGCTCAGGTACGAAACGGTGCGGAAGAACGAATAGAGTGTGGCGATGGGCGCGTCGGCCGCGGGAATGGCCGAGCAGCCGTTGGTCGTGCTGGTGGGTGACTGTTATTGCCAAAAAGTGAACGGCATTTCGAGCGTGGCGTGCTCGAGCGCGATCGCCGGCCCTCCGAGCCCCGCGTAGGACTCCGTCATGCGCGGCTCGATCTCGGCGCGCCGCGTGAGCACCGTCTTTTGCAGCTCTTTCAGCTTGTCGCGACAAGTCGCCCACGTATCGCCGCCCACCTGGTTGATGAACGCCGGATACCGCTGATCATCGAGCCCATAGGACTGGGGCGCCACGTACGCCACGGTCGCGTCGAGGTCGTTCGGATAGAAGCGACGGTGATAGACCGACGTCATACCTCCCTTGCTCGCGCCGGTGTTGACCCACTTGGCCTTGTAGATGGTTTTGAAGGCCACGGTAATGGCGTGGTAATCCGCCGCCGACTGCTTGATGTTGAGATACTTCCAGTCGACCGGGGCATCGGGAATCGACGGGGTGAAATAGCGATGCTCGACCTGAATGATGTTGGCGCCGAAGGTGCGGCTCAGCTCGTTCTGCCCGCGGCTGATGCTGTAGCCGCTGCTGGCGAGGACCACCGGCATCGATTCGTCGCGGTGAAGCAACGTGAGCTGCTGCTTGAAGCGCGGACTGCTGGGATTGTCGTGATCGACGAGCTGCTCGAGCGTCATGTCGATGCGGCGATAACCGGCGTTGGTACCCCCATCCATAGCGGGCGTGTCTTGCACGATGGTGAGCCCCGGGATGCAGAGCAGCTTGCCGCGGAGATCGGTGGCGGCGCAGGGAGCGGCGTCGGGTGCACCCCCTTCCGGCTCGGCCCCTGCTTCTGGCGAACTGCCTCCGGACCCGGCCGAGCCCCCCGCTCCAGCTGACCCTCCGGCCCCGCCGGTGGCACCCGTTCCGGTGCTCGTGCCGCTATCATCCCCACAAGCTGAAAGCGCGAGCGTGCCGAACAAGCACGCGATGACCCAAGAGCCCCAGTTCGTTTTCACGCAAGTCCTCCTTCGCGAGTGGCGGCGTGCTTACCATGGAGACCCTTGGCTGAATAGGCGCGGAGAGACGCGAGAATCGCGTTTCGTTGTGTGCAATCTGGACCGTCGCGCGCGGATTTCGCCACGACCGTTGCCGCGCCGCGTTGATCAATCGCGCGCCGAGGCTCGTGCCTTTCGACGTGAGGCGCGCCCGTCGCCATTCTGCGGGCGAGCGGCGCGCAAGAAAAGCTCGAACCCCTCCGCCATGCTGGAAGCGAGCGGGCGATGATCGGGATACCCCGCGCCCCACTCGATGCAGATGCGCAGCATGATCCCTTCGAGGAACGACGCGAGGCGCCCCGCGGCAAAAGCGCCGGTGAACTCCCCCTGACGCTGCCCTTCTTCGATGGCCGCTTCGAGCACGCGCGTGCCGGCTTCGCTCGATGTGAGAAGCTGCGGCTCGCGCACGGGGTTGTAGACGTTAGAGATGGCGATGGCGTACCAGAGGTCGCGGTCCGCCTCCATTTGTCGTGCCACCGCGGCGACGCAGCGACGGATCCGCGCGACCATCGTGCCCGGGCGCATCATCTCTTCGACGAGAACTGCGCCGAAGCCGACGAGAGCGTGCTCGCGGAGGATCGCGTCCTTACTCGCGTAGTACTTGTAAAAGGTGGGTTGGCTCACGTCGACGCGCGCGACGATCTCGTCGATCGTGGCGCCGTCGTACCCGCGTTCGCGGATGAGCTCGAGAGCGGCTTCGGCGATGCGGCGACGGAGCGCGGCTTTCTTGCGCTCGCGGAGGCCGAGCGGTTCGGCAGCGCCATCGACATCGGGGGGCGGCGAGGACGCCCCTCCCCGCCGCCTTGGCTCGCTTCGCGCGGCGAGCGACTCCCTCGGCGCCAGCCGCTCTCGGCGCGCGCCGTTGCGAGTTGAGGCGGCGGAATCGCTTCGTTTTCCCATCGATCGCCCAGGGTGTCCGAGTCGGGCGACCGGATTGCTCGGGGCGCCGCACGTCAACAAAGTTGTCCTTCAGAAAATATTTAGCTGCACTAACGTTTTTTGTATAGCATAACGAATGTAACGGCGGCGCGAAAATCGCGCGGGGAGAAGTGAGACCGCAGTGTTCTGGCTCATCAAGTTCGCCATGTGCACCATGATGCCGCGCACCGACGCGCTGCCCGGCATCGCCGACACCGATCTCGACGGCTTTCTCCGCAAGATGAAGAGCGAATCCGAGCCTCTCTACTGGACCGGCCTCGTCCTCGGCGCGCTGGTCTTCGTCATCACGCCGCTCATCACCATCGGCGTACCACTGCCGGCGTTCTTCCTTCCCATGGGCCTGCTCCAAAAGCACGCCGAGCGCATCCTCGGGCACCGCATCTACCTGCTCCGGCAATCTGCGCTGCTCGTGCGCTTGTCGGCAGGCATGTGCTGGGGCGCCGACCAAAGCGTGCGCGCGCGCTTCAACCTCCCACCGTATGGTCCCGATCCGGGCACCTTCCGCACTTCATGAGCCACACCGCCTTTCAACCCCCCGGCCCGCGCGTCGAGCAAGAGTTCGACTACGTCGTCATCGGCAGCGGCGCCGGCGGCGCCACCGCGGCCGTCACCTTGGCGCGCGGCGGCATGCGCGTCGCCGTCATCGAGGCGGGTCCCTGGCGCGATCCCAACGACTATCCGCAAACCGTCTACGGCGCGATGCGCGACATGCTCGACGCATGGGGCTCCAACTTCACCCGCGGCCGCGCCTTCTGGCCCATCGTGCAGGGCGCGCTCGTCGGCGGCTCGACCGTCATCAACTCCGCCATCGCCGTACGCACGCCCGGCGACATCTTCGAACAATGGGAACGCGATCACGGCGTCGGCGGCCCAGTGATGGCCGACGCCATGTGGCGCATTCAAGACGACCTCGAGCGCGAGCTCCACGTCGAAGAGGTCCCCGAAATCGCGCTCGGTCGCTCCAATCGCCTCGCTCGCAAAGGCGCCGACGCCGTCGGTTACGAAAATCATTACATGATGCGCTATGTGAAGGGATGCCGCGGCGACGGCCAATGTCTGCAAGGTTGCCGCAGCGACCGTAAACAAAGCCTCAATCGCAACTACATCCCCGAGGTGTTGAAACGCGGCGGCAGCGTCGTCTCGTGCGCCCCCGTCACGCGCATTCTCTTCGAAGGACGACGCGCCGTCGGCGTCACCGGTAAGTTTCGTCACCCCCAAACGAAGAAGCGCGGCGCCGAGTTCGTCGTGCGCGCCAAGAAGGGCGTTCTCGTCGCAGCATCGGTCACCCGCTCCCCGCTCCTCCTCGCGAAATCAGGCGTGAAGAACCGCGCCATCGGCAAAGGATTCCGGGCGCACCCCGGCGCCCCCGTGTTCGGCCTCTACGACGATCCCGTCGACATGAACACCGGCGCAACCCAAGGCTGGGCGTCGATTGCCCACCGAGAAAAGCCCGGCTTCAAGCTCGAGAGTCTCAGCTTGCCCCTCGACATGATCGCGGGCCGCGTCGCCGGCACGGGCAACGTGCTCATGGAGCGACTCACCGAGTTTCGCCATCTCGCCATGTGGGTCCAAGCCTGCCGCGCCGAAACGGTCGGCGAAGTGCGCAGCGCGTGGAACGGGCAACCCGCCGTGCACTACACGTTGAGCCGCGATGACATGGTCCGCTTTCGCGAGGGACTTTATATCGTCGCGGCGACGCACGCCGCAGCGGGCGCGAAGGCGATTTTGCCGACGATCTACGGCATGCCGTACAAGCTATTGCCCAACGAAGTGCACAAGCTGAAAGAGGCACCGCTCGATCCGCGCGCGTACATCTCGATCCTTTCGCACTTGTTCGGCGGGTGCGTGATGGGAAAGGATCCCGAGCGATCCGTGTGCGACGAGCGCGGGCGCGTGCATGGGTACGACGGATTGCACATTGCCGATGCGTCAGCGATCCCGACGAATTTGGGCGTCAATCCGCAGCATACGATTATGGCCTTAGCGAGGCATTGGTCGGAGGGGATTTTGGCGGAGGCGTAAGGACGAGCGGCGGGAAGGCGTCACCCGCGCGACCTGGCGCACCCGAAGTCGGATCCTTTCTGAACGACCTCGCGGATAGGCACCGGGCAAGCGCATCGACGCGCCACCAAGCGCTCTGTGCGCTCGTGTTCTCCTCGGCCATCGCGACGTCGCCACGACCATGATCTACACGCATGTTCTAAACCGCAGCCCGTTCGCCGTTCGTAGTCCTCTCGAGTAACGCGACCGGAAAGACGGACCAGTGAGGCAGCATTGCCACACCGAGCGACTGCATCGTACCGGTCCGTACGTGATGGGCCGGCGTTATTCGCTTCGCCAGGTCTGCCATTATCCGCTAGCGCGGCATCGCAACGCGTAGACAGCAGTAAGGAACCTGTCGCGGAGCGCGGCATTATCCGGTTGTATGGACCGGCCATTGCCGCAATATGCTGGGCGGTATAAGTAGAAGTGAGGCAGGCCAAGCGCTGCATGAGGACACACTCACTCACGTTCGAAGGCAAGCATCTGCACGTCGCAGGCCAGACCTGGAGCGTGGATTACCCAATCTCGGACGCCTGCCTTGTCGATGATATCGTCATCGTGATCTATGACTACATGTCCGGCCCACTTCGTTCGCAGTTTCGAAACGCGGAAGGATTCGATATCGCGGGCCGGAAACTCTGGACGGCTGAGCATCCGACGAATGAGACCGTCGACGCGTACGTCAAGATCACGGATCTAGATCCGCTCGTGCTTTCGAATTTCGCCGGCTTCCGTTGCAGGATCGATCCCGCTACCGGAAGATTGCTCGAGACCGTCTTCACGAAGTGACTGAGGCCGAGTTGCGCGATGCTTCGATCCGCACGAGAAAAGACATCGACGTGCTGAATGGAACGCCCGTCGCGCACTGGCGCTGCCCAACTCGCGGATCAAGCGGACGGGCCTCGCCCACCGCTTATCCGCTGCTACGTTGGGCAGACGAGGAGGGTATGACGTCCCGTCCTGAAGAAGTCGCAAATCAATGCTTGCTCGCTGTGCTCTCAAATCTAGACGTAGGCGACAACATCGACGACTCGGAAGACTTTCGGACGTTCCAGAGCGCGCTGGAGCGCTTTTTACCGGAATGTCTGGCCGAGAATTACCCGTCTGCCTGGCGCTACGAAAGCTTGGACGCCTTCCGTTTCGCATGGGCACGCAAGGTCGGCCCCGACGAGGCAGAGTTCCTCGGCTTCTGCCTCCTCATCTCCGATCAGACGTGGACGCCGGTCCGCGCTCTCCTCAAGGCGTCATCCACCTCCGCCGGGTTCGCGCAACTGGAGTTCACGCTTGGAGAAACAAATGAACTTGGTGGGGGCATGGTGCGCGTCCCATACTCGTCGAGGCTGACCAAGCTGCTTTTTAGGCTTGCCAACCGACCGGAATCCGTCGAGTGGACTTACTCGTTCAAACGGACACCGACCACTTGCGGTTGACATCAGCGAGCAGCGCCTGTGAGGCGACGCTCTGAAGATCGAGTTTGCCGAGCGATCGATGGGCAAACTCCGCGCCGCACTGAAACGCTCGCTGCCCAACAAGGCGTTGCAGCTGACGAGCTTGTCGGTCGGCCTTCGGCCACCCTCTGGCGCTCGCAGCTGAACGCCTGGTACGTTGGGCGGACAAGGGAGGCGCCTGGATGATCCAAACAGGAGAGAGCGTAAAGCGCTGCTCGAAAAGTCGAGTTGCGGCTCTGGTCGTTGGGGCTCTTTTCACGGCCTTTTCGCCACGCGTTGCGGCCGATGAGCCTCTGTCTGCACCAGCGACCTACACGATATCGTCCGGTTCGAAACAGTGCTTTGCTGTGTCCGACTCGAAAAGGCGCATCACCACCGCACTCACGGCGGCACCCGACGGCAAGAACGTCGAACTCTGGACAGTCCCCGGTTGGTATCGCGTAGCCGCGCTGAGCTCCGACTGCGAGTACCTCGTCACTGGGTATGAGGGCATGAACCTCATCCCCGCCGACTTCGATCGTGGGCTAGTGATGCTGACCTTCTATCGAGGGGGCAAGTTAGTTCGCCAGATTCGTCTCGACCAACTGGTTCGGGACTTGTCCAAGTTGCGCCGCACGGTTTCGCACTTCTATTGGGGTAACTATCTCGGCGTGAAAGATGGCTATCTCTATCGCCTCGAGACTGTGGACCGCGGGCAACTATTCTTCGACATGAGAACCGGCCTGGAGACCAATCCTCCGGGGAGAACCGACGGCGGGCGTAACGAAACAGACAAGTAGTGACGGTACCGGCTAACAAGGCGTTGCAGCAGACGAGCTTGACGCCTGGCTTCGCCGTCGCTCTGGCGCCCGCAGCTGAACGCCTGGTACGTACGTTAGGCAGACCTGTCGAAACGGTCTGTGAGACGTTAGAGCCGATCGGTTGAGAGGTACTCGTGCGAGCCATGCCGGATCTCCCTGACTACGAGGAAGTCGCCGACGAGCTAGACGCCCACTGGGATGACCAGGGCGGGCCCGCATTTCGGAGCGCTCTCCAGCAACTCTCTGCGCTCGCCTCAGGCGCGCATCTCGAGGCCGCCGAGTTTCTCCCGGAGATCCTCGCGCTGCACGGTCCGCACCACGATGCAGCTTCTGCCTACAAGTGGTACTTCATCGTTCTCTCCCAGCAGGGATACTCGGTCAGGTTCGACGACCAGAATCACACTCCGCCGGCGTACTGTGGACCAGTTGGAGACTTCCGAAACGAGTCGATGGTCAGCGAACTCGTCTCCGAGCTCGGCTTCGCTCGCGTCGCAGAGCTCGACCTGGAAGCGCAGGCATGGCTCCGCGCCCGTGGCTTGGAGTTCTGAACCGCGGCGACTTGTCCGTCCAGAGTCTGTCTAACTTCGGTTTGCAGCAGACGTGGCGCTCGCTGACGCTCGCACCACGCAGCTGAACGCCTGGTGCGTCAGGCCGACCAGGAGGCTCCCCGATCGCCAACTCGGCGATGTCGCGATGTGGCGGTCTCCGAAACGGTGAGAACCCTTGGGTCTGCCTGTGCCGCGGGCAGCAGCTAGAACCTTGCGCGTACATACGACGTAAGTACAATGTCTTCGTGGGCGATCTGCGGTTCGAATGGGACGAACGGAAGAACGCGTCTAATCGACGCAAGCACAGGATCTCCTTCGAAGAGGCGCAGACGGCGTTCTCGGATGAGCGTGGTCTCTTGATCGACGATCCAGAGCACTCCGCCGACGAGACCCGATTTGTCCTCCTCGGCATGAGTTCTGCGTTGCGAGTCCTGGTCGTGTGCCATTGCTATCGGGCGGACGGCGATGTCATTCGCATCATCTCCGCGCGCCGTGCAGATCGTCGCGAACAACTCGACTATAGTGAGAGATGGAGCCCATGAAGAAGCACTATGATTTTTCCAAAGGCCGTCCGAATCCGTACGCGAAGCGACTGAAGAAGGCGGTTACGATCCGTCTGGATCAAGACGCACTCGAATACTTCCAAGACCTCGCGAAGGAGACGGGCATCCCGTACCAGACGCTCATCAACCTCTACCTACGCGATTGCGCTGCGCTGAAGAAGAAACTGCGCTTGCATTGGAGACCGCAGCACGAAAAGGGGGCTGCCTAACTCGCGAATGAAGCGGACGAGCTTCGCTCGCCGCTTATCCGCTACTACGTTGGCCTGACGAGAGCGTAGCGCTCCGGTCGTCGGTCCTACGCATTCTAGGGGCAGGCTGCCCGTCGTGCGACGTGTAAGCCAATGACGTAGTAAGCCAATGGCTTACAATGTTGCCGTGAGGGTAACTTGGGACCGTACCAAGGATCTTGCCAACTAGAAGAATCACGGCATCTCGTTCCAGGAGGCGAGCGAGCTTTTTGCTTCAGGCGTCGACTACCTAGAACTTTTTGATGATGCCCATTCCGATGACGAGGATCGCTTTATCGCCATCGGCCCTATCCGCCGTGGTCTGGTGCTGGTTGTCTGGACCGAACGGGACGGAGATGTCGTTCGAATCATTTCCGCGCGCTGGGCAACACGCTCGGAGCGAGATCTCTTTCGTTCCCACATGAGGAGACTAACATGACGGACATTCTCGAGCTCACCGCGAAACAACTCGCTCGCGCCATACCCGCGCGCGTTCGCAAGCGTCTTGTGCAAGGACACTTCGAGTCCGGTGACGATGTCGCCGCTTTGCGGCGTTTCGTCGGGTTGACCCAAGCGCGGTTCGCCCGTGCGATGGGCATTAGCGTTCATACTCTTCGCAATTGGGAACAAGGCCGACGGAGCCCGGAAGGGCCGGCGCTCGCTCTGCTGAGAATCGCGGCTCGACATCCTCGCATCCTCCGGGAGAATTTGCGAAATGCCGCCTGAACTCCTATCCCGACGGTGAGCGCGAAGGCCAACAAGGCGTTGCAGCTGTCGAGCTTGTCGCGCCGGCTTCGCCGTCGCTCAGGCGCTCGCAGCTGAACCTGGTACGTTGGGCGGACGGAACGCGATGCGGACGATCTCGGTTGACGACTTGGTGAATGGTCGTGTGACGACGATATCGCAGCTGGTGTCTGCTCGAGTCGAAGGACTGGATCTTCGTGGTGCTTCGATCCAGTCTCTCCGCCTGATTGATTGCACCTTCGATCGCTGCGTCCTCGATGGGGGAACCTTCGAGGACCTGCGCGCTTGGAATACGACGTTCTCCGAGTGCTCGTTCCAAAAAGCGAAGCGGGGCCAATTCTCTTTCGGTGGGGAGCATAGTGGCAAGTTCAACATTCGGATTGCGACTTCAGCGGTGCCGACCTGCGGGGCGCCGCGACCGGCCCCGCCCGCATGGTTCGATGTCGTTTCGTCGACTCGAAGCTGAAGAAAGTCGAGTTCAACGGCACGCGACTCGAGGACGTCGTCTTCACCGGGGTACTGTCCGAGGTTGGATTCTACGCGCACGCCTTTGCGTTCCCCAACGAGCCGCCGAACACGATGTTGCGAGTTGACTTCACGGACGCGCAGCTTCAGTGGTGAAGTACGAAGCGATCGATTCAATGCCGCGGGCGGACGTAGACGCTACCGTCGCTCGTGATCACCCGGAGGAGCTCTTGCGGGCCGTACTGTCGGTCGCCCTCCACTCCGACGACGAAGTCTGGGCATCATCGAGCTGCCTCCGCCTGGCTGCGCATCCTCATTTCAACGTTCGAGGGAACGCAATCCTTGGACTTGGGCACCGTGCGCGGCGGCACCGTCGTCTCGATTCAGCCGTCAGGTCATCGAGGCTGGCATTCGAGACACCGATGCGTACGTGCGCGGTCAAGCAAACTGTGCCGCCGACGACGCCGATCAGTTCTTGGGCTGGACGATCGTCAGAGGAACTGATCGGTAACTGCCCAACCCGGCGTTGCCGGCGGATGGCCGCGTCGCCCGCTGCGCTCCCTCTCGCGTCCGCCGCTGAACGCCAGTATCGTTAGCCGGA
>Ga0111539_10011206_pt1 | contig 11269 bp, 11 predicted proteins | sample RhiMethybrSRZTD1_FD_79667 | JGI IMG/M metagenome (GOLD analysis project Ga0111539, IMG submission 79667) | Populus rhizosphere microbial communities from Tennessee, USA - Rhizosphere MetaG P. TD hybrid SRZTD1 (version 2) (version 2) | ecosystem: Host-associated > Plants > Roots > Rhizosphere >...
ACTCACTCGCGTTCGCCAGTTCTCGCAGGACGACGCGCACTGCTTCATCATGGAGTCGCAGATTGGCGAGGAAGTCGAGCGGCTGCTCAACCTCGTGAAGCGCGTGTACGGGGACTTCGGGTTGAGCTACGCCGTGAAGCTCTCGACCCGGCCCGAAGAGTTCGTCGGCGAGAAAGCCACGTGGGATCACGCCGAGGCGGGACTGAAGGCCGCGCTCGTCGCGGCCGGCATCGAGTACGAAGTGGACGAAGGCGGCGGCGCGTTCTACGGGCCGAAGATCGACTGCGTCGTCAACGACGCCATCGGCCGCAAGTGGCAGTGCGCGACGATTCAGCTCGACTACCAGATGCCGCAGCGGTTCGACCTGAAGTACACGGGCGCCGACAATACGGAGCACCGGCCGGTGGTCATTCACCGGGCGATCTTCGGCAGCTTCGAGCGCTTCCTGGCGATGCTCATCGAGCAGTATGCGGGCGCCTTCCCGCTCTGGCTTTCGCCCGTGCAGGCCATCGTCCTGCCGATTGCCGACAGGCATCTGCCCTACGGTGAGTCGGTCCTGGCCAAACTGACGGCCGCGGGCCTGCGGGCGGAGCTGGACGGCCGCCAGGAAAAGATTGGTTATAAGATCCGTGAGGCGCAGCTGCAGAAGGTACCCTACATGCTGGTGATCGGCGACCGCGAGGCGGCCGAGGGCACGGTGTCGGTTCGCACGCGCACCGGCGGCGATCAGGGGGCCCAGGCGGTGGATGCCTTCGTGACGGCGGCGGCGGAGGAGATTCGTGCACGGCGGTGATTTCGGTGTTCGACGTTACTCGTACTGGAGGTTGTTATAGCTTTCGATCGAGGCCCTCGACGGGATGACCGTGTCCGGATCAACGAGCGCATTCGCGTGCGCGAGATCCGGGTAATTGACGACACCGGAGCACAGCTCGGCATCATGGCGCCGCCGCAGGCGTTGGCGGTGGCCCGGAGCAAAGGTTTAGATCTGGTGGAGATCTCGCCGACGGCGGTACCGCCGGTCTGCCGGATCATGGACTTCGGCAAGTACCAGTACGAGCAGCAGAAGCGCGCACGCTCGGCGAAGAAGCACCAGAAGGTGATCCTGGTCAAGGAGATCAAGTTTCGTCCGAAGGTCGACGAGCACGACTACCAGTTCAAGAAGAAGCACATCGAGCGCTTCCTGGCGGACGGCGACAAGGTCAAGGCGACGATCTTCTTCCGTGGGCGCGAGAACGCGCACCCGGAGATCGGACGCCGGATCCTCGCGCGGCTGGTCACGGAGCTGGGTGAGATTGCGGTGACCGAGTCGGAGCCGCAAAAGGAAGGCAATCAGCTGCACACGATCCTGGCCCCCAGGCCCGGGATGAAGACCAAGAGCTGACAGACGGGGAGCAGGAGCATCATGCCGAAACTGAAGAGCCATCGCGGCGCTGCCAAGCGCTTCAAGAAAACCGCCACGGGGAAGTTCCTCCGCGGCAAGGCGTTCAAACGCCACATCCTGACGAGCAAGCCGAAGCGCCGGAAGCGCCACATGCGCGGCACCCAGGTCGTGGACGCCGCCGACACGCGCAAGCTGCGACGGATGCTTCCGTACGACTAGGCCTCCAGAAGTGAGAAGTTCGAAGCCAGAAGACAGAAGTTTGAGTTCAGAGTTCCAAGTTCAGCGTTCGAAGTTGTCAGAAAGGTACCCAAGATGCCCCGCGTGAAGAGAGGTGCCCATCGCCGTGCGAAGCGCAAGAAGCTGCTGAAGCGCGCGAAGGGGTTCTACGCCACCAAGAGCAAGCTGTATCAGGCCGCGCAGGAAGCGGTCGACAAGGCGTTGAACTATGCGTATGCCGGCCGGCGCCGGAAGAAGCGTGATTTCCGCCGCACGTGGGTCGTGCGCATCAACGCGGCCGCGCGCGCCAATGGCCTGACGTACGGACAGCTGATCAACGGTCTCAAAGCCGCCGGCGTGGGACTCGATCGCAAGAGCCTCGCGGAACTGGCGGTCAACCATCCCGCCGCGTTCGCCGCCGTCGCCGCACAGGCGCAGCAGGCGCAGCCCGCCAAGGCCACGCGCTCGGCCAGACCGACGACCGCCGCGCGCGCGTAGCGCGGTGTTCGGCCGCCGCTCGCAGGCGGCCGCCCGCGGCCGACGGCCATGACCCCGGCCATTCCGGAACTCGAACAGATCCGCGACCGCTTTCAACGCGCGGTCGCGGACGTGACGTCGCTCGACGCCCTCCGCGCCGTTCGCAATCGCTTTCTCAATCGCACCGACGGCGAAGCCACGCTCGCCGTCAAGATGATCGCGTCGCGGCCGGCGGACGAAAAGCGCGCGTTCGGCGCGGCCGCCAACGCGCTGAAGAAAGAGATCGAAGACGCGCTGGCCGCGCGGGAAGCCGCGCTCGCCGCGGCTGCTCCGGCAACCGGCGCCGTGGACATCACGCTGCCCGGGCGTGTGCCTCTCCTCGGGCGCCGGCACCCGCTCACGCAGGTGCGCGAGCGGATCGAAGACATCTTCGTCGCGATGGGCTACTCGGTGATCGAGGGGCCCGAACTCGAAGACGACTGGCACAACTTCGAAGCGCTGAACATGCCGCCGGAACACCCGGCGCGCGACATGCAGGACACGCTCTATCTCGATGCACGCCTGCCCGCGGACGCGCGCGGCCGCCAGGCCAGCCTCCTGAGAACGCACACGTCGGGAATGCAAATCCGCTACATGGAAGCGCAGGCGCCGCCCGTGCGCATCATCGCGCCGGGACGCGTGTATCGGCGCGACAACTTCGATGCGACGCACACGCCGATGTTCACGCAAGTCGAGGGCCTGGTCGTCGACGAAGGGATCAGCCTCGGCGATCTGAAAGGGACGCTGAACGCGTTCGCCGCCCGGTTCTTCGACGCGGCCGTCAAGACGCGGTTCCGTCCGAGCTTCTTCCCGTACACGGAGCCCTCAGCCGAGCTCGACGTCGAGTGCCAGGGCTGCGCGGGCAAAGGCTGCGCGCTCTGCAAACACACCGGCTGGATTGAAGTGCTCGGCTGCGGCATGGTGCACCCGGCCGTCTTCGAAGCCGTCGGCTACGATGCCGAGCGTTACACCGGCTTCGCGTTCGGTGTCGGCATCGAGCGCCTGGCCCTGCGCCTGTACGGCATCGACGACATCCGCATGTTCTACGAAAACGATCTGCGGTTCCTGGAGCAGCTCGCGCCATGAAGGCGCCTGTCTCCTGGCTGCAGACGTTCGTCCCCGTGCCGGCCTCTCCGGCCGAGGTGGCCACTCGTTTCGGCGCGTGCGGGTTTGCCGTCGAAAGCATCGAGGGCGACGTGATCGATCTCGAGATCACCGCCAACCGCCCCGATTGCCTGAGCATCTACGGTCTCGCGCGCGAAGCGGCCGCGGCGTTCAATCTCGACCTGGCCGCGCCGCCCGGCACGGCCGCCGCGGTGAGCGGATCGACCGCGCCAATCAAAGTCTCGCTCGGCGACGCCGGCTGCGGACGTTACGCGCTCGCCGTCGCCGACGTGAAGGTCGGTCCCTCGCCGGCGTGGCTGGCCGATCGGCTCGCGGCCGCCGGCGTGCGCCCCATCAACAACATCGTCGACGTCACGAACTACGTGATGCTCGAGCTCGGCCAGCCCATGCACGCGTTCGACGCGGCGCGGCTCGCCGGACCTGAAATCTACGTGCGGCGCGCCCGCCTGCGCGAAACGCTGACGACGCTCGACGGGGTCGCGCGGACGCTCGACGAAACGATGCTTGTCATTGCGGATCGCGAGCGCGCTGTGGCGATCGCCGGTGTCATGGGCGGCGCGGCGTCCGAGGTCTCCGCCTCCACCACCCGCATCGCGCTCGAGAGCGCCTGGTTCCTGCCGTCCACCGTACGCGCCACCAGCCGTCGCCTGGGACTGAAGACGGAAGCGTCCGCGCGTTTCGAGCGGGGCGCCGACATCAACGCACCGGTGGCGGCGCTCCTGCGAGCGCTCCAGTTGTTCGCGGACATCGGTGCCGGCACCGCGAGCGGCGGCGTCACCGATCTCTATCCTCGTCCCGTCGCGTCTCGCAGCGTGCCGCTCCGGCGCGCGCGGCTGGCGCGTCTGCTGGGCGATGAGGTGCCGGATACCGAGGTCGAGCGCATGCTCGGTCGACTCGGCTTTGTCGTCACGTCGACCGACCTCGGGTGGACGGCCGTAGTCCCTTCCTTCCGCGTGGACGTCGCGCGCGAGGCCGACCTGATCGAAGAGGTCGGACGCCACTGGGGCCTCGACCGGATCCCGGCCACGTTCCCTGCCCTGCGCGCGATGCCGCGCCCGTCCGATGCGGGTGTGGCTCGCAGCCGGCTCATCCGGCGGCTGCTCTGCGGGGCCGGCCTGCAGGAAGCCGTCACGTTCACGTTCATGTCGGGCGATGCGGCCGGACCATTTGCCGCCGCTGACGATCGGCTCGACATCAAGAACCCGCTGTCTGAGAAATTTGCGGTCCTCCGACCGTCGATCGTGCCTGGCCTGGTGGAGTCGCTCGTCTACAACCGGAACCGCCAGGCGGCAGACGTCCGTCTGTTCGAGGTCGGTGGCGTGTTCAGCCAGGCGCGCGGGGAACGGACCGCGGTCGGCTGGGTCCTGACCGGATCGCGCGGTGAACACTGGAGCGGGTCGGCGGGGCCGCTGACCTTTGCGGACACGCGCGGGATCGCCGATCTCATCGCCTCCACCGCGGGCGTCGCGATCGACGTCGCGCCGGGAGAGGATCTGCCGTGGCTCGCGCGCGGTCAACGCGCGCGCCTCGTCGATCCCACCGGCGTCGAGGTGGGGTGGATCGGACGGCTGTCGATCCCCGCGCTCGACGGCGACGCGGTGTTCGCCGGCGAGGTGGACCTCGGTGCGCTCGGCGGCTTCTCGACGGCGCCGCGACGCATCGCCGCGCTCGCGCGGCATCCGTCGATCGTGCGCGATCTCTCGATTCTGGTCTCCGAACGCTTGCCTGCAGCCGACGTTCGTGGCACGATTCGAGCGAACGCGCCGCCGACACTTGTCGATGTGCGCGAGTTTGATCGGTATCAGGGCAAGGGCGTGCCGGACGGGCAAGTAAGCGTGTCCGTGCGCCTGACGTTCCGCGCTCCCGATCGCACGCTAACGGACGCTGAAGCGCAGCAGGCGGTCGAAGCGATCGTGGCGGCGCTTCGCACCCGGCACGACGCCGTGCTGCGCGGCGCCACCGGGCGCATCTCCGCGGAGTAACCGATGGTACGGACTGGCGCCACCGCAGATCTGCAGCCGATCGATCGCCTGGAAGAGAAAGTCCGCCAGCTCGTCGGCATGATTGACACGTTGCGAGCCGAGCGAGCCAAGGCGGCCGACGAGGTCGCGCGGCTTCAACGCGACCTCGACGGCGCACGCGCGCGGCTCAACGAAGCCTCGGGCGCGTCGGCCGAGGCCACGTCGCTGCGCGAAGAACGCGAGCTCATCCGCAATCGGGTCGTGCAGATGATCGCGCAGATCGACAAGCTGAACCTGTAGTAACGCCGGCTGCGGCCTGGCCCGGGGGACGCCCATGTCCACACGCGTTGTCCACGTCGACATTCACGGCCAGCGCTACGCCGTACGCAGCGATCTGGATCCGCAGTACATCAGCGAACTGGCGGCGCATCTCGACGAGAAGATGCGCAGCGCCGCCCGCGAGCTGGCCAGCGCCGACCCGCTGCGCATCGCCGTCATCGCCGCGCTCAACCTCACCGACGAACTCTTCCGCGCGCGCGCCGATTCGGTCGGTGTCGAAGGGGCGCTTCTCTCCCGCACCGCCGAAATCGAGCGGCTCGTCGATGCCGTGCTCGACGAGGCCAAAGCCCGGGTTGTAAACGAGTGACACACACGTTAGGATGGCGTTCCCTGCTTTGTTCGTGATGGCTCGGAGAGTTGCTTGAGCCGATGTTTCACAACAAAGTGAGCCGCGACGCCGCGCGGTGTGCATGCCTCCGTGGTGAGGAAGCCTGAAGCGCGGCTGATAAGTGGCTCCACCTGCTTAGCAGGTTCATGCGACCTCCCCACACGGCAAAGCGGGGCCTTTTGATCGCCGACGTCGGCGAGCAAGGCCTGCTCGTTCGGCTCCGCGCCCGCATCAAGCCTCCACCACCGTCGGTCATCATCGGCATCGGCGACGACGCCGCGGCCTTGATGCCGGCGCGCGGTGCGCTGGAGATCCTCACCACCGACAGCCTCGTCGAAGGCGTCCACTTCCGTCGCGAGTGGACGGCGGCACAGGCGATCGGTCACAAGGCCCTCGCGGTCAATCTCAGCGACCTCGCCGCCATGGGCGCAACGCCGCGCGCCGCGCTGCTGAGCCTCGCACTTCCGTCTAACCTGCCAGTGGAGGATTTCGACGCGCTCATCGACGGCTTCGTGACGCTCGCCGAGCGCACCGGCGCGCCCCTGGTGGGCGGCAATCTGACCAGGTCCCCCGGCCCGCTCGTCGTAGATGTCACGGTCATCGGCGAGGCCGCCGCCCGCAAGATCCTGCGGCGGAGCGGCGCGCGGCCCGGCGACGAGCTGTATCTGACGGGCGACGTCGGCGGTGCAGCCGCCGGGCTCGAACTCCTCGCCCGAGGCGCGCATCGCGAATCGCTGGATGCGGCCGCGAAGGCGTGCATCGAACGGCACGAGCGGCCCGCGCCGCGTCTGAAGGTCGGCGCGGCCGTGGCTCGCGCGCGGGCGGCCTCCGCGGCCATGGACCTCTCCGACGGGCTGGCCGATGCAGCCACCCAGATCGGCTCGGCCAGCGGCGTCGGTATCGTGCTCGAGGCCGCGTCGATTCCAATCTCGCCCGGCGCAGTGGCCCAGGCTGCGGCACAAGGCAGGGATTCCGTGCAGGCGGCACTCGCGGGCGGCGAAGACTACGAGCTCCTGTTTACCGTCCGGCCACGCCGACGGTCCGCCTTCCTGAATGCCGCCCGGCGAGCCGGCCGCGGTCTGGCGATCACCTGCATCGGTCGTGTCACCGCCGAACCCGGCGTCTGGGTCAGACGCGAGGGCCGACAGGAGGCGGTGCCCCCGCCGTCGTTCGGTCACTTCTGAGTTCCCGCGATGCCGCCGGTGACGACCTCGGCGCTCCAGCGATGGACGCAGTCCCTGCTTCACACGCACGACACGCCTGAACGAACGGCCTTCGCCTTCGCGCTCGGCGTCGCCATCGGCTTCTCGCCGTTCCTCGGCTTTCACGTGGCGATTGGCCTCGCGCTCGCCTTTCTGCTGAGCCTGAATCGGGTCGCCGTGCTGGCCGGGGTCGTACTCAACCTGCCCTGGCTCATCGGCATTTACTACGCTGCCGCCACGGCGTTCGGCGCATGGCTCACCGCCACGCCGATGCCACCCCATTTCGTCTCGCGGCTGGAAGCCATTGCGGCAACGCCCGGATGGTTCAATCGCCTTGCGGCCCTGCGGCACCTGCTCGAGCCGCTCCTTGGCGCTTACATTCTCGGTTCGACGATTGGTGCACTCGTGCTTGGCGTCGCCGCCTATGTCGTTACCCTTCCACTTCTCCGGACAGTTGCTCGCAAACGATTGATATAACTAGACTTACAAGTTTGCCACGGCCCGCACTTTCGGGCGATTTTCGCTTGGAATGGCCCGCCGGGCACGGTACGCTCTAGAGACACCCAACGCCCCATGTTTCTTTCCAGGTCGCTTCGCCGGAAGCTCCTCGCTACAGCCCTGACCGCCGTCGGGTTCGCCTTCGTTTATGAGGCGACGGTGATCGACTCGCGTAGCGTGACCGCCGTCCGCGCCGCCACCCCGGCTGCCGGGTCTCGCGTGGACTTCGTGGCCACGGCGTACTGCAAGGGCCAGACGACCGCATCCGGGGTGAACGTCCAGTCGGGCATCGCGGCAGGTGATCCGTCCCTCCTGCCCGAGGGGTCGGTCGTCCAGGTCGAAGGGGTCCCTGATCGCTATCAGGGGATCTACACCGTGCTCGACACGGGCCCCAAGGTCCGTGGTCGCCACGTGGACCTCTACATGTGGAGCTGCAACGAGGCGCTCGCCTTTGGCAGCCGCACCGTCAAGCTCACCGTCCTCCGTCTGGGCTGGCAGCCAAAGAACAGCGCGCCTGGCGGCAAAAAAGGGGCGTAAGATCGATTTTTCTGACTGCTGATTCCTAATCGACCAGGACTGGTGCGCCGATAAGCGAAGTGCGTATCAGATGGAGGCAGTCATCATGCAACATTCCTCACGGCAGACTTCGTGGACCACGTCCGGCCTCGCTCTCGTTCGTCGCGGAGGCCTGTCTGCCGCGTTCGCCGTCCTGACGCTCGTCATTCCCGCCACGGCGCGGGCGCAGTACTCGGCGCCGGCGGATACCAGCAACACGACCGCCATCGGCGAGAAGTACCACATCGAGTTTTCCGGCACGCTCTGGAACCCGACGCTGTTCGGCGTGATCTCGAGCGAGCAGTTCGGCAGCAACAACGCCTCTGACATCGACTTCGTGAGCGACCTCGGCTACAAGCAGACGCGCTTCAAGGACATGCGCATCGTCGCGCGGCCGTCGAAGAGATCGAAGTTCCGCCTGCAGTACACGCCGGTGGTCTACACGGCGAACTCCGTGTTGAAACGGCCGGTCGTCTTCAACAACCAGACGTTCAACGTGAACCTGCCGGTGCTCTCGACGTTCGGCTGGAAGGTCTGGCGCATGGGCTTCGAGTACGACGTGCTCTACAAGTCGCGCGGCTTCGTCGGCGTGCTGCTCGAGGCGCGCTATACGGAGATGTCGGCTGACCTGCGCTCGCCGGTCCTGCACGAGTTCTCGGTCGCCAAGGCGCCGCTGCCCGCCCTCGGTGTTGTCGCCCGCGGCTACGTCCTGCCGGAAGTGGCCATCAACTTCGAGCTTAGCGGCTTCAAGGTGCCCGACGTCGACCAGCGGTACCAGGCGAACTACTTCGACTGGGACCTGAGCGGTACGGTCAACGTCACGAACTACGTCGGCCTGCAGGCCGGCTGGCGGAAGATGACGACGTTCCTGAGCGTGAAGAACGACAAAGGCGATCTGAAATTCCAGGGTCTGTGGTTCGGCGCGGCGGTGCGCTACTAGCGCAGCCGCACGAACACGCCCAGATACCGAGCATCCTTCGACGCGCCGTCATCCGACGGCCGAAACCCGGCCGCTGACGTGATGTCGATGCGCGCGCCGCTCGCCACTCCGGGGGCGAGCGGCACCTCTCGTGTCTCGCCGGGGGCCAGAGCGAAAGTCAGCGAGGGCGCCCCGGCCACCGACACCGTCACCTGATTCGACGCTCCCCCATTGGTCAGCCCGAGGCTGACTGGTTGCCCGCCCGGCCCTGCGATGGCCAGTGACGTGCGCGACTGGCCACGGATCCAGAAGCCCTCGGATTCGACGAACACGTTGTCGTCCAGGAAATAGCAGGTCGCCGCAGGTCGGACCAGGCTGGCGCGCGCGAACACCGGCGTGCGTGCGAGCTGCATCGGCGTCAACGTCACGTCCCCGCCCGCGGCGGCGAGCGGCGCGTCCGCCTCGATCGAGAGAAGCTCAGCTCCTGCCGGCAGCGTCACTGTGGCCGTCTGACGCGAGACGGCCGACAGCGGCATCGAGAGAATCGGCAGGGCCTCCGGCGACGTGGCGCGGCCCACGCGCACGTTGAGTACGCCGCTCATCGGACGACGGGCGGCCACCGTGAGCTGATACGTACCCGCCGGGACTCGTGACCACCGCGCCCAGACTGCGCCGCCATCAGAGACAGGTGGGGCGGTCACGCCGATCGTCACGGGCGGTGCCGCCGCGGCCATTGCCGTCGGCACTAGGTCAACGGAGAGCGGCGCGATGCGCCAGACACGACGCCCCTCGCCGATCGCAGATGCGAGCTGAAGCTGCGAAGGGGCGGCCGCGAATCCGGACGAGGACGTGAGCGCCCATCCCAGCGTTGAGACAACCATCAGTCCCACGGCGATCACCCACGCGGCGACGATCGCCGGTGTGCGGCGAATCGTCGGCGCCCGTGCCGAGTAGGCCGCCACGAGCAGCGCGAGCGTGACGATGGCGCCCAGCGTAATGGCGAGGTGTTCGAAGAATGACCACTCGCTGGACACGACTTGCGGCTCGAGCCGCCAGAAGAAGCTTGGCCATGCGCGCGCGAGATCGGCTACCGGTCCAAGGAATGCGAGCCACGCCGCTTGAATGCCGCGTGTGTTCCACGCCAGCTCGCCGTGGTGGTTGCCGATCAGGATCGCGCTCGTGGCGAGCGTCACGAGCAGCATGACTTGCCAGGCGGTGCGCCCGATCGATCCGGCCCTCGCATAACCGATCGCCGCTGGAAGGGCGAACATCGGCAGCGCGGCTGCTGCGAAGCGCGCGGGCGGCGCCGGCACACCCGCCCAGAACATCCAGTACATGCCGACAGTGGCAACGTAGACCAGCGTCGCCGCCGCGAGCGTGCGCGCGGTGGCCGCCGCGCGATCGGACGTTCTGACGAGCCATCCAGCGATCGCGGCGGCGAGCGCCGGAGCATAGAAGATCAACCCGAACTGTTGATCGAACAACAGCCCGGCCATGCCGCCGGGAATGAATCGCAGCTGGCGATCGGACACGTCCGGTCCGTAAGCCGCTGCCGGACTCGGCGATCCGTAGAGGATCTGGAAATACGTGAGCCAGGCGACGCCCGCAACGATCGGAATGGCGAGGAACGCGCCCGTCCGCCGCGCAGCATCCGTCCGGCTGCTCCAGACCTGCCAGGCGATCGCGCCGCCGAGCACGACCGAAATCACGACAAAGCGCGAGTGGAGCCAGGGCAGCATCGCGAGCGCCGCGCCGCCACCTGCCAGCACCAGCGGACTCACCAGGTCCGGCTCCAGTTCGAGCCGGACGAGGAGCCACACGCCCAGCGCCACGGCCGCCATGGCCGGACCGTCCGGAAAAATCGTGACGCCCTGAATGAGAAACGTGATCGAGCCCGTGGCAGCCGCCCAGGCAAACCACGCGGCATCACGGCGATGCGTCGCACGCCATGCCGCAATCCAGATCAGCGCCGACGCCAGCGCCGCGCAGACGATGACGGTGGCCTGCGCACCGCGGTACCCGAACACGGCAAACGCCGGCGCCACCAGAACAGCCACACCTGGCATGTGGACGGAATAGATCGCGCCATTGCGCCCGCGCACGAGATAGTCAGGCTCGAGTGAGCCACCGAAGTACGGCGCGTAATCGCGCTGACGATGGTTGTTCTCGATCTGCAGATCCCCATCTTTCAACAGGCTCTGCGTGATGACCAGATAGTGAGGCTCGTCG
>Ga0111539_10011207_pt1 | contig 11268 bp, 8 predicted proteins | sample RhiMethybrSRZTD1_FD_79667 | JGI IMG/M metagenome (GOLD analysis project Ga0111539, IMG submission 79667) | Populus rhizosphere microbial communities from Tennessee, USA - Rhizosphere MetaG P. TD hybrid SRZTD1 (version 2) (version 2) | ecosystem: Host-associated > Plants > Roots > Rhizosphere >...
CAGGCTCGAGCGGCGTGCCCGCGTGCGGCTCGACGCGGTGCGGACGGGCATCCGAACGACCAGCGTCCGCTGGACGAAGGAGGCGACCCTCGGGCCGGGCGCTCACCAACTCGCCTGGCGACCGACCGCGGACACGCCCGTCGGGTCGTACGTCATGCGGCTCACGGTCGAGGGCAGCGGCAAGCGACGCGTCTACGGCGGTCGGCGCCCTTCCAGCCCCGAGCGGGCAAGCGCGCCGGTCGTCCGCCTGCTCGGAGTCGAGGCCGCGTTCACGCGCCGCTCGTACCTGCCGAAGGAGCGAATGGCGCTGCGGGTGCTCGCGGACGCGCCGTCGCTCTCACTGACCTTTCTGCGCGTCGGGCACGGGCCGGACCCGAGCCTTCGCGGCGACGAGATCGTCGGCCTCGAGATGGGCGAGCCCGTGAGCCTCGACTGGACGGGAAAGCGCTCGACGCGACGGACGATCTTCGTCCAGACCGGCGATTGGCCGAGCGGGCTCTACGCGACGCGGCTCGAGACGCCCGACGGGCGGGTCGGCTTCGCTCCCTTCGTCCTCCGCGCCACGACGCCGGGCGGGACGCGCGCCGCTGTCGTCCTCCCCACGAACACCTGGCAGGCGTACAACCTCTACGACGCCGACGGCGACGGGTGGGGCGACACGTGGTACGCGGGCGGCACGCCGCCGGTCGTCCTCGACCGGCCCTACCGCGACCGCGGCGTGCCGCCGCGGTTCGTGCGCTACGACTTCCCGTTCGTCCGCTGGCTCGAGAAGACGCGTCGGGACCCCGACTTCCTCGTCGACGACGACCTCGATGTCGTCCCGAACGGCGACGAGCTGCGGCGCCTCTACGACCTCGTCGTCTTCCCGGGGCACACGGAGTACGTGACGTCACATGCCTACGACGTCGTCGAGCGCTTCCGCGACCTGGGCGGGCGTCTCGTCTTCCTCTCGGCGAACAACTTCTTCTGGAAGGTCGAGCGCGGCGGGCCCGCGATCCGGCGGATCGCGCAGTGGCGCAGCGCCGGGCGGCCCGAGGCGCGGCTGCTCGGGATCCAGTACCGCGCGAACGACGACGGGCAGCGTCAGGCGCCGTTCATCGTCACCGACCGGGAGGCGACTCCCTGGCTCTTCGAGGGGACGGGACTGGAGAACGGCGACCTCCTCGGCGAGGAGGTCGGCGGCTTCGGCATCGAGATCGACATGACGACACCGCTGTCGCCTCCCGGCACGCGGGTTCCGGCCATGATCCCGAACCTCTTCGGCCTCGGGCTCCACGCCGAGATGGCGTACTACGAGACGGCCGCCGGCGCGCGGGTCTTCTCGGCAGGCGTGCTCGACTTCCCGGCAGTCCTCTACACAGCGCCGGGGATCCGGCTGCTCGACAACCTCTGGCGCCACATGCTCGCGGATCTCGAGCCCGAGCCGGCCTCGCCCGTGGCAGGCTGAGAGCTCGAACCGAAATGAAGCCTTGTGCCGTCGGAACGCGTCCCGCCGACGAAGCGTCATTCCGGTTCGAGCTCTAGGCCTCGGCGACGGGCGCGACGCGCTCGCCGCCGAATGCGACGATCGCGAATGGGATCGTCGCAAGCAGTTGCCCCGTGGCGACGAGGAGGAACACGGGATGCGGCCCCCACGCCTCGAGCAACGGCCCCGCCACGACCATTCCGAGCGGGCCGGCGAGCATCGCCATCGTCAGTACCGAGGTCATCACCTTGGCGCGGAGCGCCTCGGGCGTGCGCATCGTGATCACGCCGATCAGCGGCGCGTTGACCAGCGGCCCGAAGAAGGACGACGCCGCCAGCGCGACCATCACCGCGGGGACGGGCAGCTCGAGAGACAGCGCGAAGACGGGCAGCGTCAGCGCGACGAACGCCGTCGCGCCCAGCCGGAGCGGGTCGTGGCGGCCGACGATCTTGACGGCCGCGACACTGCCGAGTACGGCGCCGAGGCCGAAGGCAGCGAAGAACGCGCCTGCGACCTTCGAGCTCGAGTACTCCTCGTAGGCAAGCACGGTCAGCCCGGCGGAGAGGATCTGGCCGAGCCCGTTCGTGATCAGCGCCGTGACTCCGAGGACGCGCAGCATGCGGTCGCGCAGCAGGAACCGGATCCCGGCGAGCACGCCCTTGCCGTCCTCCGATTGCGGCAGAGGCGGACGCGACGGAACGAAGAGCGAGAGAAGCGCGAACGAGCAGAGGAACGTGGCCGCGTCGACGTAGAGCACGACCGGCGCGCTGAACGCGGCGATCAGGAGTCCCGCCGTCGCCGGCCCGAGCAGAGACGTCGCGCGGTTCGCACCCTCGACCACCGCGTTCGCCTGGGCGACGACGTGCTCGTCGTCACCCACGAGCTCGGGGAGAATCAGGCGCTGCGACGCGAAGTACGGCGCGAGGAAGACGCCGATCAGCGCGACGAGCCCGAGCAGCAGCGGGAACGTGAGGACGCCGAGCTCGTGGAGCAGCGGGATCGACGCAAGCAGCGGGACGCGCATCAGGTCGGACACGATCATCGTGCGGCGCGCCCCGAAGCGGGCTATCACCGCACCGGAAGGGATCCCGAGGATCGCGATGGGCGCCAGCTCGGCCGCGAGGACGATGCCCATCCTCGTCGGCGAGCCGGTCGTCGAGAGCACGAACCACGGCAGCGCAAGGAACGTCATCTGCGAGCCGAGCGACGAGACGACCTCGGCCGAGATGAGCGCGAAGATCGACCGCTGACGGAGCGGATGCGCGGCCGGCGTCAGATCAGCCACGCGCCGTCTTGCTGCACCATCTCGCCGTCCAGCTCGATCCGCGTCCCGGGCAGACGGAGGTCCTTGACGATGTCCCAGTGGATGCGCGACTCGTTCGTCCCGCCGATGTCGGGCAGGCCGTTCCCGAGCGCGAGGTGCACCGTGCCGTCGATCTTCTCGTCGAAGAGCGTGTTCTTCATGTACCGCGTGATGCCCGGATTGCAGCCGATCCCGAGCTCGCCGAGCCGGCGCGCGCCCTCGTCCGAGTCGAGCGTCTCGATCAGGAAGTCCTTGTTCGTGTCGGCGCGCGCGTCGACGACGCGGCCTCCCTCGAAGCGGAGGCGGATCCCGTTCATCTCGCGCCCGGCGTAGACGGCCGGGAACTCGGTGAACGCGATCGTCCCCTCGGCGGAGTCCTCGATCGGGCAGCCGAAGAACTCGCCGCCCGGGATGTTCGCCCCGGCGGCGTCGACCTTCATCGAGCGGCCGGCGATCGAGAGCCGGAGGTCGGTCTCCGACCCGACGATGCGCACTTCCTCCGCTGCGTCGAAGCGGTCGGCGTAGCGCTGCATACGCTCGCGCTCGGCCTCCCAGTCGAGCAGGCAGGCGCCGTAGAGGAAGTCGGCGAACTCGCTCGTGCCCATGCCCGCTTCCTGCGCGAGCGCGGGAGTCGGATACTGGCATCCGACCCACTGCACCTCGTGCCGGAAGATCCGCTCGAACGCGGGCCGGTAGGCGCCCTGGATCGCGGTGTTTCGTTCGGTGTCGACGCTCACCGCGTCGCGCGTGTTCTCGGGTGCGTCGATCACGATGAGCGCGTCGCAGGTCTCGAGCGTGTGCACCTCGATCGGTGCTGGGACGGCAAGACGCTCGAGCGGCGCGGAACGGAGCCATGTCCGCGAGGCGATGTTCGCGTCGAAGGTCACGCGCAGGAGCGCGTACGCGTCGAGCTCGCCGACGCGGCGGACGATCTCCTCGAGCAGCGGACGTCCGACGGGCGTGCCGACGACGAGGACCTGCCAGCCGGGCTGCACTCCGACGCACGTGTCGACGAGGAGCTCGGCGAGTTGACGATCTCTGGGGTCTGCCATGGCGGAGAAATATAAGACGTACGTACTGTTTTGTAAAGTGGGAGCCGTGCCGAAACTCAGTGACCAGGAGAAGGAGGCGCGCCGGGCGCGCGTGCTCGAGGGTGCGCGCCGCTGCTTCGCCCGGTACGGCTACGAGGGTGCAACGGTCGTCCGGCTCGAGCGCGAGATCGGCCTCTCGCGCGGCGCGATCTTCAACTGGTTCCCTTCCAAGCAGGAGCTCTTCCTGGCGCTCGCCGCCGAGGACAACACACGCCTGCAGGCGCTCTTCGCCGAGGAGGGCTTCGACGCGTTGCTCGAGGCGGTGACGGAGCACGAGCCCGACTGGCTCGCCGTCTACCTCGAGTTCGGGCGCCGCCTGAAGGCCGACCCCGGCCTGCGCGAACGGTGGATCGCGATCTCTCCTCCCGAGGCACGCGAGCGGAGCCGGGCGTGGATCGAGCGCGGGCAGGCCTCGGGCGACCTCCGCGGCGACGTGTCCTCCGAGGAGATCGGGCAGTTCCTCGGCGTCGTGATCGACGGGATCGTGGCGCAGCGCGCGCTCGGCTTCGACCCGCCCGCAAGCGACGTCGTGCTCCGCTTCGTGCGCGACGCCACCCGGGCGCGCGGAGGAAACCGAGACGGGGGAGGCTGAAGCCACGCCCGGGAGAGGAAGGCAGGCGCGGGGTTTCGAGGCGTGGTTTCAGCCTCGCCCCCTTCCTCGGCCTCACGCGCCGGACAGCTCGTCCCCGTAGGCGTCCGCGTAGACCTCCTCGGCGTGGAGAACCTTCTTCACGTACGAGCGCGTCTCCGGGAACTGCACCCCCACGCCGCGCCGACGCCACGCGTCGACGTTCCCCTGCCCCGCGTGGTAGGCGGCGAGCGCCGTCGGGAGATCGTCGTCGTAGCGGTTCAGGAGATTCCGCAAGTACCACGAGCCGTATCGGACGTTGATCTCGGGGTCGAGCAGGTCGCCGACGACGAACTTGTGGCCTCCGGTGCGGGTCGCGATGCCCTGCGCCGTCTCGGGCAGGAGCTGCATCAGCCCGACGGCGCCGGCGTCCGAGCGCGCCGACGCATCGAACTTGCTCTCCGTGTAGATCACGGCCGCGAGGAGCGCGGGCGGCAGGTCGTAGTTCCTCGCGTGCGTCCGGACGATGGCCTCGTAGCGGAGCGGGTACCGAATTCGCTCGTACCACTCCGGCTGCGCGGTGACGACCCAGGCCGCCACCCCGCCGGCGGCCGCCGCGACGAGCAGCACGGCGAGCACGAGACGCTTCACGTGCGCGTGGACGCCTCCGCCTCGGCTTCGGCTTGGAGCTCGCGCATGACCTCGCCGACCCAGGCGCCGAGGTCCTCGAACGTCCCCGTGTTGACGTAGTGGAAGTCCGCCCGGCGCACCTTCTCGCGGTCGGGCAGGAGGCGTGAGTCGCGATCGTCACGGGCGACGCGGCGACGCTGCTCGCGCAGCGCAGCAGGCGCCGTGATCACGACCACCTTGTCGAACCGCTCGTCGGCGCCGACCTCGTAGAGGAGAGGAACCTCGGTGACGCAGACCCGCGGTGGGTCGTCGAGCGTGGCGAGCCGGTCGCGCCACTGCAGGTATTCCCGCGAGACGAGCGGGTGCAGGAGTCCTTCGAGCCAGTCGAGCTGCTTCCGGTCGCCGAAGACCGCTTGCGCGATGCGTGCGCGATCGGGCCTGCCGTCCGCGCCGAGGACGTCCTCGCCCAGCCGTTCGACCAGCGCGTCGCGAACCCCGTCGTCGGTCTCGAGCAGGTGATGGACGATCTCGTCGCTCGAGACGGTCGCCGCCCCATGCGCGCGGAACGCGTCGAGGGCGGTCGACTTGCCGGCGCCGATCCCCCCCGTGATCGCGACCGCGAGCACTCCTCTCCGAGGAGTGCTAGATGTTCTCGGCTGGTTGATCGTCGTCGGGCGGTGATGCGGCCTCGGCGGCCACCGGCTCGTCGTCGGCAACGGCCTCGGGACCCGTCTCGGGCTCCGGCTCGGCTGCGGCCTGCGGCTCGTCTGCGACCTCCGCGTCCGCCGCGGGCACCGCTTCGACGTCCGCCTCGACGATCTCGTCCTCGGCGTCCGGCGCGAGCTCGATATCCTCGACCGCCGCGCCGGCGGTCGTCGGGAAGGCCTCTTCCGAAAGCCGCAGATCCGGCATCGAGTGCACCGACTCCGCGCCGTCTGCACGAGGCACCGGCACGTCGCCCTCCTCGACCCGCTTCAGCGAGAGCGAAAGGCGGCGGCGGTCGCCGTCGATCTCGAGGATCAGCACGTTGACCGGGTCTCCCTGCGAGACGACCTCGCGCGGGTTCTCGACGTGGTGGTTGGCGAGCTCGGAGATGTGCACCAGCCCCTCGACGCCCGGCAGGATCTCGACGAAGGCACCGAACGTGACGACCTTCGTCACGCGACCCTCGACGACGTCGCCCTCGCCGTAGCTGTCGAGCACCTGCTGCCACGGGTCGGATTGCGTCTGCTTGAGGCCGAGCGAGATCCGCTGCCGCTCGCGGTCGATGTCGAGCACCTTGACGCTGACCGTCTGGCCGATCTCGAGCACCTCGGAGGGGTGGTTGACGTGCGACCACGACAGCTCCGAGATGTGGATCAGGCCGTCCATCCCGTCGAGGTCGACGAACGCGCCGAAGTCGACGATGTTCGAGATCGTGCCCTCGACGACGTCGCCCGGGTTGAGCCGGTCGAGGATCGCCTGGCGCATCTCCTTGCGCTCGTCCTCGAGGACGGCGCGGCGCGAGAGGACGACGTTGTTCCGGGAGCGGTTGAGCTCGATCACCTTGCAGCGGAGCTCCTTGCCGAGGAACTCGTCGAGGTCCTGCACGCGGCGGATGTCGACGAGCGACGCCGGGAGGAAGCCGCGGACGCCGAGGTCGAGGATGAGGCCGCCCTTGACGACCTCGATCACGCGGCCGTTGACCGGCTCGCCGCTCTCGGCCGCGGCCTCGATCGCCTTCCAGGCGAGCTCGAAACGCGCGCGCTTCTTCGAGAGGAGCAGGCGCCCCTCCGCGTCCTCCTTCGTCATCACGAGCGCGTCGATCTCGTCGCCCACGGAGACCTCGTCGGCCGGGTTCACATTCCGGCGGATCGAGAGCTCGGCGACCGGGATGACGCCCTCGGACTTGTAGCCGATGTCGACGAGCACCTCGTCCTTGTCGACCCGCACCACCGTGCCGTGCACCACCTCCCCCTCGTTGATCGTCGGGAAGGTGCCTTCGTAGTCGGGAATCAGCTCCCCGTCGGGGCCGGTCGTCCAGACCCCTGCTTCTGGTTGGGTGGGTGTCTCGAGCGTCTCGTTGGTCATCGGAGCGGGGAGTATAGCGGGGGATTCGCCGCACGAATCCCCCGTAAAATGGGGTATGCGGATCACGCTCGTGCGCAGTGCGACGATCGTCGTAGAGCTCGACGGCAGGCGGATTCTGGTCGATCCGATGCTCGATTCGGCGGGCGCCAGGCCTCCGATCGCGGGTACCGCCAACCCGGTTCGCAACTCCACCGTCGACCTCCGGTTCCCCGCCGAGACCGTCGTCGACGGGCTCGACGCCGTCCTTGTGACACATCGTCACAAGGATCACCTCGACGAGACCGCCGAGCGACTTCTCCCACGCGACCTGCCGGTCTTCTGCCAGCCCGAAGACGAGCCGGCGCTGCTCGAGCTGGGGCTCGACGTCCGGGCGATCGTCGACACGCTCGAGTGGGAGGGCCTGACGTGGCATCGCGTTCCCGCGAGGCACGGGCACGGCGCGGTTGCCGATGCGCTCGCGCCCGTCAGCGGCTTCGTGCTCGGCGACCTCTACCTCGCGGGCGACACCGTCTGGTACGAGGCGGTCGAGGAGACGATCGCGCGCTTCTCACCGCGCGTCGCGATCGTCAATGCGGGCGGCGCGTCGTTCCTCGAAGGCGGGCTGATCGTGATGGGGAGCGACGACGTCCGGGAGGTCGCATCACGCGTGCCGGTCGTGGTGGCAGTGCACCTCGAGGCGTTGAACCACTGCTTCCTGACCCGCTCGGAGCTCGCGGCCGCCGTCCCGGGGGTGGTGATCCCCCGGGACGGCGAGACCGTCGAGGTGTGAGCTACCCGACCCGCTCGATCCGGTTCAGCACCGGAGGAGCCACCGGGGAGTGGTTCCCGAGATAGCGGGCGAACGCGTCGAGGTCGACCTCGCCGCCGAGTGGCTGGGTGCACCGGTCGCGGAACACGGTGTATCCGTCGCCACCGTCGGCCATGAAGTTGTTCATGACGACGCGGTAGCTCGCGCCGGGCGAGACCGGCACGCCGCCGAACGACACCGACCCCGGGACGATCCGTGGCGTCGTCGTCGAGTTCCACTGGTAGTGGACGTTCGCCGACACGAGCATGATCCGGTTCTGCCCGGGCGCCGGATTGTTGAACTGCTGCTCGAGCACGTCGTAGATCGCCTGGCCGGGGCACGTCTTGACGACGAGTGTGTTCCCGAAAGGCTGGACCGTGAAGGCCTCGGCGTACGTCACCTCGCCGGGCTGCTCCCCGCCCGAGATCTGGTTGAACAGGAGGCCGCCGCGGACGCCTCCCGAGTTCATGAACGCCGCCACGGCGCCGCCGAAGTCGGTCGGGGCGGTCGCCTCGAGCATGGCGTCGGCGATCACGTCGCCCATCGGCTGCTCGCCGGCCGCATTCGTTCCGGTCGGGTTGTCGCGGCCCGAGCGGATGTCGGCCGTGATCGAACCCACGACCCGGTTGGCGAGGGGTGCGGAGAGAGCCGTGTACTTCGTCAGGATCGCGCTCTCCGCCGGATCCTTGTCCACGTTCTGGGTGACGATGTGGTTCTCGGCCGTCGCCTCGACGATCTGCTTCGACTGGTGGTCGATGCGGAGGTCGATGGACGTGATCAGGCGGCCGAACGAGGACGCGCTGGTCACGAGCTTGCCGGCCATCTCGCAGATGTACGGCGCGTGCGTGTGCGCGCTGATCACGACCTTGACCCGCGGATCGAGGCCGTTGGCGATCGCCTGGATCTCGGCACCGCCGAAGTTGACGCACTTGTTCACATCGGTGAACGCGTCCGGCTGATTCTCGGGCCCGGGGAACACCGGGGCGGGCGGATTCTGGAAGCCGCCCTGGTGGACGAGAACGACGAACGCCTTGACGCCCTGCTCGTTACGGAGCTTCTCGACGAGCGCGTTGACGGTCGCGACCTCGGGGCGGAACTCGAGGCCGGCGACGGCCGACGGCGTCACGATGCTCGGGGTGCCCTCGAGCGTGAGCCCGATGAACGCGATCTTCGCGTTGTCGATCTTCTCGACCTCGTAGGCGGGCAGGATCGTCTGGTCCGTGCCTTCGTAGAACACGTTGGCAGCGAGGTACTTGAACACGGCGCCTGCGAAGCCGTCGCCGTCCTGGCAACCGTCCACGGGATGGCAGCCGCCGAACTGCATGCGCAGGAGCTCGGGGACGCCCTCGTCGAACTCGTGGTTTCCGACCCCCGTGACGTCCAGCCCGAGCGCGTTCATCGCCTCGATCGCCGGCTCGTCGTGGAACAGTGCCGAGACGAGCGGGCTCGCGCCGATGAGATCCCCGGCGCCGACCGTGATCGTGTTGGAGTTCCGCTCGCGGAGCATCTTCATGTGCGTGGCGAGGTACTCGACCCCGCCCGCGGGGACCGTCTTCTGGGTCCACCCGGTCTGCACGCCCTGCGAGTTTCTGACCGCGTTGCAGCAGCCGACCTGGATCGACCCGGGCGTGTTCGGCGCGAGGTGCCCGTGGAAGTCGTTGATCGCAAGGAGCTGGACGTACGTGTCGTTGTCCTTCGGCCCCTTGGCTGCAAGCGCCTGCGGTGCGCCGAGCACGAGCATGAGCCCGAGTGCCGCGAGCACGGCAATGGTCCTTCTCATCTGCCTCTCCCCTTCCTTCGATTCCCCTGAGCCTTCGGCGGAACGGCGAGATCCTATTCCTTCGCGTCGGCCCAGGTGTCGCCGACGCCGATCTCGACCGCCAGCGCCGGGTCGAGCGGGTACGCGCCGACCATCTCCTCGCGCACGAGCTCGCGAACGGCGCTCGTCTCGACCTCGGGCACCTCGAGCAGGAGCTCGTCGTGCACCTGCAACACGAGCCGTGCCGAGCGCCCCTCGCTCCGCAGTCGCTCGTGGATTCGCACCATCGCGACCTTGATCACGTCCGCAGCGGTGCCCTGCATGATGGTGTTGACCGCGAGGCGCTCGCCGAGCGAGCGCGTCTGGCGGTTCGACGTGCGTAGCTCGGGGATCGCCCGCCGGCGGCCGAGCAGTGTCGTCACATGGCCCTCGTCGGTTGCCTCGGCGATCGTGCGCGCGATCAGCTCGCGCACCCGCGGCAGCCGCGCGAGATACGTGTCGATCAGCTCCTGCGCCTCCTCACGCGGGATGCCGAGGTTCTCGGAGAGCCCGAACGACGAGATCCCGTAGATGATCCCGAAGTTGACCATCTTCGCCGTGTCACGCTGGCCCCGCGACAGCTCGGCCTGCGGAATGCCGAACACCTGCGACGCCGTCGCCGCGTGGATGTCCTCGTTGCGCGCGAACGCCTCTCGCAGCACGGGCTCGCCCGAGACGTGGGCCAGGATCCGCAGCTCGACCTGGCTGTAGTCCGCGGACAGGAGTCGCGACCCGTCCTCGGCCGTGAATGCCGAGCGGATCCGCCGGCCGAGCGGCGTGCGCACGGGGATCGACTGCAGGTTCGGGCTCGTCGTCGACAGTCGGCCGGTCGCCGCGACGGCCTGGTTGATGGTCGTGTGGAGCCGCCCGTCACGCTCGTCGATCAGCTCCGGCAGGGGCAGCAGATACGTGTTCAGCAGCTTCGTCAGCTCACGCCACTCCTCGACGACCGGCACGAGCGCGTGGTCCTCGCGGATCGCGCGCAGGACCCGGGCGTCGGTCGAGTAACCCGTCTTGCCCTTGCGTCCCGCCGTGAGGCCGAGCTTGTCGAAGAGGATCCGCGCGAGCTGCTGCGTCGAGCCGAGCTGGAACTCCTCCTCGGCGAGCTCGAACGCGCTGGCTTCGAGCTCCTCGACGCGCTCGGCGAGCCGCGCCGTGATCTCGCCCATGCGGTACGCGTCGATCTTGATGCCCGCGTCCTCCATCGCAGCGAGCACCACGGTGAGCGGCAGCTCGACGTCGTCGTAGAGCGGCTCCATCCCCCACTCGCGCAGCCGCGCCCGCAGCTGCGGGGCGAGGCGCCGCGCTGCCTCCGCGCGGCGGACGAGCGACGACGTCTCCTCCTCGGCGGCGGGCTCGGGGACGAGCTCGAGGCCGTGCTCGCGCGCGAGGTCGTCGAGCTCGTAGCCCGCGCGGCCCGGATCGACGAGATACGCCGCGATCAGCGTGTCGTCCCTGACGTGATCGAGACGCTGCGTCTTGGCGTCGTGGGTGAGGATCTCCGCCCCATCTACGGCGCGGCGGAGGTCCTCGAGAAGAGCCGGAGCGACGAGTAC
>Ga0111539_10011208_pt1 | contig 11267 bp, 11 predicted proteins | sample RhiMethybrSRZTD1_FD_79667 | JGI IMG/M metagenome (GOLD analysis project Ga0111539, IMG submission 79667) | Populus rhizosphere microbial communities from Tennessee, USA - Rhizosphere MetaG P. TD hybrid SRZTD1 (version 2) (version 2) | ecosystem: Host-associated > Plants > Roots > Rhizosphere >...
ACGAACGCGTTGCGCGGAACATGAATAATGTTTCGGTGCGCATCAACTACGAGAAGCTTTGCCCCCGCGGGACGCTGTACTGCTGATGTGGCCGCAATCATAAATTCACACTCGTGTTAACTGTGGCAAAGCTGCCGCAATTGCCTCGATGAACTCATGCGCAGATTGCTCGGGGCGCTTTAACGTCGCCGGATCTGCGCCGGGAATCGCACTGTGGTACATCGGCGTATCCATGTCGCCCGGATCGAGGGAAAGAAACCTCACGCCTTCACCGGCGTGTTCTTCATTCCAGATCCGGCTCAATTGATGAAGCGCGGCTTTGCTGGCGCCATACGCTCCCCAGTGTGGATACGCACTGATGCCGGCATCGCTGATAACGTTCAGAACGACTGCGCCCCGACCTTCGCGGGCAGACGCAGCGAGCGCGCCCATCAGTGCTTTGGTAAGACGGAATGGACCAAAAAGATTGGCGGAGAACACTTCTTCGAGGTCTTCACATTCGGTGTCGGAAAGCAGTCTGAGTGGTGTTGGACCAAGACTCGAGGCGTTGTTGATAAGAACATCGAGGCCGCCGAGCTCGCCTGTGATCTGGATCGCCATCGGGTAGATGTCTTCCTTTTTCGAGACATCGGCCACGATCCCGTGCGCGTCGGGATTTTCCCTCGCGACTTGTTCGACTCGTTCGCGAGTCCGTGCAACAAAGGCGACTCGCGCGCCTCTGCGGACCAGTTCACGAACAAGTGCGAGGCCCAGACCCGAAGTCCCACCGGTTATAGCGACTCGCAGTCCCGCTACCGGATCGTCCGAAACAGCCGTTGAAGTATGTGTCATCATCCTCCCACTTTCTAAAGACAAACCTTTATTAAGTCGAAGCGTAGCACTAGAGCTTGACTTTGTAAAGAGACTTCTTTAGAAATGTTCACATGAGTGCTGGAGTGCAGGCGCCGGGTGAGCGGAAAACACGCCGGGCAATTACCAAACTTCTCAAAACTGAGGGGCCAATCGACTCGGCGCAACTGGCAGAGCGACTCGGGCTGACTGCAATGGCTGTCCGCCAACACCTGTATGTTTTGCAGCGTGAAGGGCTCGTAACGGCGGAAGAGAGGCCGGTGCCGATTGGCCGGCCGGCAAAGTTCTGGCGGCTGACTCGTGAGGCGGATCACCTGTTTCCCGAAGCGTACGCTGAGTTGAGTGTGGCGTTGATCGACTCGGTCAAGGATGCGTTTGGTGAGGAAGGCCTCGAGCGCGTGCTGACGTCACGTTGCGCGCGGCAGCGAACCGACTACGGCAAACGAATTAAACCGGGCGACCCGCTAGAGCGAAAACTGCGAAACCTGGCGCAGTTGCGAACCGAAGAAGGCTACATGGCCGAGATCAAAAAGGAAGGCGACGGCAGCTTCATGCTCGTCGAGAACCACTGTCCCATCTGTGCTGCGGCGAACGCGTGTCAGGGTTTCTGCTCCACCGAGCTCGATCTTTTCCGCTCTGTCCTCGGACCCGGCGTGACTGTCGAACGCGCCGAACACATCATCAAGGGCGACCACCGCTGCGTGTATCGTATATCGCCACAAAAAGGCACAAGAAACACAAAATGATTAACTAAATCTTTTGTGCTTCTTGTGCCTTTTTGTGGCTACTTCTTTTTTGTGGCCTATCGTCGGGCGACGCCGATCTTTCGTTGCACCAGACGCTCGACCTCGAGTGGCACCCCATCCGCTTTGGCGGCACGAATGAAGTCGGTATCGATCTTGAAGATCCGCAGCTTGACGAGATCTTCAATGTGAAGATCGTTTAACCCTTCGTTGCGCATCTCGGTGATAAATTCCGGAGTCACTTTGAAAATCTGCATCTTCACCAGACTCTCAAATGGCTCCTTCTCGAAACCCATCTGACTCACTTGCCTCGCAAACTCGGCATCGACCTTGAAAATTCTCGCTTTGACCAGTTCCTCCATGCCGAGGTCCTGGAACCCGCTTGCCTTCATCTCTCGTGCAAACTGTGAATTGACTTTGAAAATCGCGGCTTTGAAAAGATCCTCGACCTGAAGTTTCCCGAGACCCGCGGAACTGAGGTCGTCGGCAAGTGCGGTCGTAACATTGAGCGTCGTGGCGGCAAACAGACGACTCTCGGAATCGCGATCTTCATCATCCGGGTTCGACTCAAAATCGAAACCGCGGGTCTTCATTGCCGATATAAAACTCGGATTGCCCGTAAATCGAAATGTGCCGGAACCCTTGCCGTTTTGGAAACTACCTTCCAGATCGATTCGTCCAGCTTCCCGCACGAGACTAAAACTGACCGGACCGCCATTGAGAGCCTGTTCCCGAGTCAATCCCTGCAAGTCGGAAAACTCAAAACTCTGCCCCATCTGGTTCCGGCCGTGTTTCGCGCTTTTCCGTTCAAAATTCAACTGAATTTTGGAATTGTCTTTAGAGGAAATGGTGGCCGTCCACTCACCTGTGTAAGTGTTTTGGGCGACGGCACTCGTGCCTGCGATCCAGAGCAGCAAGGCGACGCTTGTGATCAGGGCCATACCGATAAAGAAGCGGTTCCAGACAGTTCTTGGCATTGGAGTCCCTCCGGTGATTTATGAAATTCAAGGTTCCAGAGTGATAACACCCACCAGGCGGAGTTTGTGACGGGAAATCTTGGCATGCAGATAAACGCGGATTGGATCCGGATTTGCCTATGTTCTAAAAAGAATCTTAGGGCCGTACGAACGTAATTCAACGGGGAGGTGCACATGCCGGAAAAGGAGACATTGGAGCGAGCTCGGAAGGACAAAAGAGAAGGGAAGGCGCCGAGCACGCAGGCGGGCGAGTTTGTTAGAGAAGAGATTGAGCACATTCGGGAAGGAAAGCACGGAGCTCGGTCAACTAAGCAGGCGATCGCGATTGGACTCTCGAAAGCGCGACGCGCCGGAGTTGATCTGCCGCCTTCGGAGGGTTCTTCAGAGGAAGTCAAGGAACAGGCAGCGCGCGACACTCGCAAGGCAAGGAGTAGGAAGCGTCCATCGGCAACACGCTCGCGAGCGACGCGAAAGGCGTTGAAGCGCGAAGGACACAGCGCCGCCTCGAAACAAGCGCTTTCGCGTCAGGCCCGCAGCGCCGCAAAGAAACGTTCGGCTGCTTCGCGCTCGCGTTCAGCGAAGAAGGCCGCAGCCACAAGAAAGAAATAGGCCATAGATGACACGGAAATAGATCCGGATTTCAAATCCGTGTCATCTGTGGCGAATTCGTTGACAGTTATCGGCAGTGCAAGCTAAGCTGTTCCCCCGTGAATCGCACGGTCGCCATCGTTCCAGCCCGCCTTGCATCAACCCGTCTGCCAGGAAAAGCCCTAATCGACATTGCAGGGAAACCCATGGTTTGCTGGGTCGCAGAGCGCGCACGTCTGGCTCGTAATGTGGACCGCGTTATAGTCGCAACAGACAGTCAAGAGATAGCAGACGCTGTTCAGGCGCGAGGTTTTGAAGCTGTTCTTACTGCCGCTCATCACACGAGTGGCACTGATCGTGTGGCGGAAGTGGCGGCCCAACTCGCCGATGCGGAGATTGTCGTTAATGTCCAGGGCGACGAACCGTTGATCTCGCCCGAGACAATCGAGCGTGCAGTCGATGTCATGGCAGCCGAGATCTCGAAACAAGACGGGGCCGGGATCGTAACAACCTGGGAACCAATTGATTCACTCGACGATCTGTTGAATCCGGATCTCGTCAAAGTCGTTATTAATGAAAACGAACTGGCTGTTTACTTTTCACGCTCGCCAATGCCATATCCACGCGACGCCGCAAAGAGACATGGCGGCTCACCCGAGGCGGCATTGATGAATGATCCTGAGCTGTTCAAGATCTTTCGAAAGCACACGGGGCTATACGCTTATCGGCGGGATGTGCTGCTCGAGTTTACGAAGTGGCCGCCATCTCGCCTAGAGCAGATCGAAGCGCTCGAACAATTGCGCGCGTTGGAGCACGGCGTAAAAATTAAAGTAGTTCAGGCCTGTTCTATTTCTACGGGTGTGGATACCGCTGAAGACCTCGAACGGGTCAGAGAGTTAGTAGGCGCAACATCATGAGCGATCTCGTCGGACTGGGCATTATCGCGTTCGTCATCCTATGCGGGCTTTTTGGTTTGTCGCGCCTCAGTAAGCCCTACGACGTTTCAACAGAAGAATTTGAGCGGCGTGCACAGGAAGGACCAGGATTGCTCGGTGCTGGTCTTGTCGGCATACAAAAAGCACTCGATCCCGGAATGCAAAGAGCAGTCGAAGTGCAGGAAGATTTGCGTGCGGGTCGTTATGACGGAGAACAGGAATCCGGAGATCCACCCGACTCCGGTGATGGCAGCGAACAGAAGGTAACCAATGGAGAGCCCGATGCCTAAATATATCTTTGTTACTGGTGGTGTTGTTTCAAGTCTCGGTAAAGGACTGGCAGCATCATCGATCGGATGTTTGCTCGAGAGCCGCGGATTGCGCGTGGCACTGATCAAACTCGACCCGTACATCAACGTCGATCCGGGTACGATGTCGCCATTTCAACACGGCGAGGTCTTCGTCACTGACGACGGCGCCGAAACAGACCTCGACCTGGGCCACTACGAACGCTTCACACACGCGCACCTTTCACAAGCTAATAACTGGACCACCGGGCGTATCTACCTTTCAGTCATCGAAAAGGAACGGCGCGGTGATTACCTTGGCAAGACTATCCAGGTGATTCCGCACATCACGAACGAGATCAAGGACGCCGTTCGCAAAGTCGCTGAGAACGACAAGCCGGACGTTATCATCGTCGAGATCGGCGGCACCGTGGGCGACATCGAGTCGTTGCCTTTTCTCGAAGCCATTCGCCAGATGGGGAATGAGGAAGGGGCTGGGAGCGCGCTATTTATTCATGTGACTCTCGTGCCGTATATCGCTGCAGCAGGTGAGCTGAAAACGAAGCCCACACAACACTCCGTGCGCGATTTGCGCGAAATCGGTATCGCACCTGATATCCTTCTCTGTCGTTCGGAAAAACCACTTTCTCGCGAACTGCGGAGCAAGATCGCCCTCTTCTGTAACGTCAAAGAACCCGCTGTTATCAGTGCTCAAGACGTCGACACGATCTACGAGGTTCCGCTCGCGTTTCACGAACAGGGCCTCGATGATTTGATCGTTTCGCAACTGGGACTCGAAAGCCAGGCTCCCCAGGCTGACCTGACTGAATGGCGCAATTTGGTCTCTACGGTTAAAGAACCTTCCGGTGGCGAGGCTTCGATCGCGATTGTCGGCAAGTATGTCGAACTTGAAGATTCTTACAAGTCGCTGCGCGAAGCCCTCACGCACGGCGGTGTCGCCAACAATCTCCGCGTGGATGTGAAATGGATCGAGTCGGAAGAATTGATGGACGATGACTACGAAGCTCGTTTGCGCGACTTCGACGCGATCCTCGTGCCTGGAGGATTCGGCAAACGCGGAGTAGCGGGAATGATTCGCGCCATCTATTACGCGCGGAAGACGCGCACTCCGTACTTCGGCATCTGCCTGGGTATGCAAACCGCTTGTATCGAATACGCGCGTAATGTTTGTGAATTGAAGGACGCAGACTCGACTGAGTTTGACCTCGAAACACCGCATCCGATCATTTTTAAACTCAGAGATTTGGTTGGTGTTGAGGAGTTAGGCGGTACAATGCGACTGGGCGCGTGGCCCTGCCGTCTGGCGCCCGGCTCGCTGGTCCGGGAAGTTTATGGTGGCGCGGATGACATCAGTGAGCGGCATCGCCATCGTTATGAATTCAATCCGGAGTTTCGGCAACGACTCGAGAAGGACGGATTGGTGTTCAGCGGTGTCTCGCCTGATGGCAAGTTCGTCGAAATGATTGAGCTCTCGCGTGACGTGCATCCGTGGTTTATCGGTTGCCAGTTTCACCCGGAATACAAGTCGCAACCGCTGAATGCTCACCCATTGTTTGCGTCATTTGTGCGCGCGGCGTACGAGAATCGTTTGCACTCTGAGACCTCAATGGAGAAGAATGGAGAAGTCGATCTGGTGGTGCATGAAAGATTGACCGCCACCAGCGGCGATTAATGCCATCCACAGATTCCGCAGATAAGAACAATCTGTGTAATCTGCGGATAAACTGCCCAGAAGTACCTCACTTCATGTAATGACAGATCTATCTACCACATTGCCCGGAACGGACCCTCTCGTAGGCCGTACGCTCGACGAGAAGTACTACATCGAAGAACGACTCGGTTCAGGCGGCATGGGCAAAGTGTATCGAGCCCGGCATCTATCGATGGACCGCCCCGTCGCGATCAAGTTTTTGCGTCAACGATTCTCGGAAGACGAAGCAGCGCGACTCCGGCTACTACAAGAAGCGCGAACAGCAGTGACACTACATCATGCGAACGCTGTTTCCGTGACCGATTGCGGAGAGACTGTCGAGGGATGGATTTACATCGTCATGGAACTGCTCGAGGGTCGCACCCTTCGAGAAATTGTCAGTCGGGAAGCGCCGCTTGAGACAGCTCGCGCGACGTCGATCATGTTGCAAGCGTCCGATGCCGTAGCAGCAGCGCATCACGCGGGTATCATTCACCGCGATCTCAAGCCGTCGAACATTCTTATCACCCAAAGCGCGGATCAGCCTGCGGTCGTCAAAGTGCTCGACTTCGGTATCGCGAAGTTCTTCGCCGGTGATGGCGATGACGACGATGCCAATGCGTTGGCCCAATCAAACACAGTTATCGGCACGCCGCGTTACATGTCTCCCGAGCAGCACAACGGCACTGAACTGACACCAGCTACCGACGTCTACAGCTTAGGTGTGATTCTGTATGAGATGTTGACCGGCATGGTTCCTTTTTCCGGTTCGACACCCGCAGAGATCGCCGAGAAGCACATCAACAACACGCCGCACTCACCGCGCGAGGTTGTCGCCGCGATTCCTGAAGATGTCGAGCGCATTGTTCTGCATGCCCTCGAGAAACAGTCTTCCGATCGACCACCGGATGCCGCTGAGTTCCGTCGCGAACTACTCGAGACTGCGGAGCGTCTCGGACTTGAAACTCACGCGATCAAGAGCGCACCCGACATTGAGACGTTGCGTGATTCAGGTGTCGAATCGCCCTCAGGTCGACTGGTGGTCGACATCTCGCGTCTCCGCGAGAAGCGCGCGCTCAGTTCCGGTTCAAACGAGATCAAAGTTTTAGGCGCGGATCTTCCAGAGAAGACCGAGACGGAAGCTCCCTCAACTCACGAGCCTGCCAGGCCCGGTTCATTTCTAGACAAGGTCAAGCGTATACTCGGGAAGCCACCAAAAGATACAAAAAGCTCATAACGTATTTGCGTTGAGACGATAGAACTGGTAATCATTTTGTGCCTTTTTGTGGCGACTTCCTATGGCCAAGTCCTTTTCCGTTGGTAAAGCAACGTTTGGTGACGGCCGGCTCACAATCATTGCCGGCCCCTGCGTTGTCGAATCTCCCGAACATGCACTGATGATGGCGCGCGAATGCCGCGACCGTGCCCAGGCCGCAGGTCTCGACTACGTCTTCAAATCTTCTTTCGATAAAGCAAACAGATCGTCGATCAGGAGTTTCCGCGGTTTAGGTATGGAAGCCGGTCTTGAAGTGTTGCAGCAAGTCAGAGAAGAGATCGATGTTCCGGTGCTCACGGACGTTCACGACGTTTCCCAGGTGGAGCAGGTCGCGGCAGTTGTCGATGTGCTGCAGATACCGGCGTTTCTCTCCCGGCAAACAGATCTGATCGTCGCGGCTGCGAAATCGGGCAAAGCAGTCAACGTCAAGAAAGGCCAGTTTCTGGCGCCGCAGGATGCGCGCAACATCGTCGATAAAGCTCGCGAAGCTGGTTGTGAAAAATTCATGCTGACCGAGCGAGGCGCGAGTTTTGGCTACAACAATCTTGTGGTCGATATGCGATCGTTTCCGATCATGCGCGAGTTTGGCGTGCCGGTAGTCTTTGACGTCACTCACTCGCTGCAATTGCCGGGCGGCCTTGGCCATGCAACGGGTGGACAATCGGAATACATCGAACCGCTGGCGCGTGCAGGAGTTGCGTGCGGCGTCGATGCGGTGTTTATGGAAGTGCACGATTGTCCCGAGAAGGCGTTGTCAGACGGGCCTAATGCATTGCCACTGGATCGCCTTGCGCCGCTGCTGTCGATGTTGCGCGACATCCACCAGCTAGTTCAGGGTTAAGTTTGTAGGGGCGGCACTCCGTGGCCGCCCCTTCGCGGGTAACGTTATTCTTAGAAATCGAAATGTCACGCAAGGGGCGGCCACGGAGTGCCGCCCCTACAGTTGATTATGAGAACACTTCTTCTACTCACGTTCATCCTGTGCCTTGCGGTCCAGATCCCGGCACAGACACCGTCGACTCCGATATGGCAGGTAACATCGTTTGATATCAATGCGAACGTTCAGCAGGATGCACGTCTGCTCAACGCGGTCACGACAATCAACGCGACCAACGTCGGTGGTCCGGGTCGAACGTTGACTGTCAGGTTGAATTCAAAAGCGAGTGTGAAATCTGTAACCGTCAGTGGCAATCCGGCGAACTTCCGGCCGGCTCAGGAACCACGCGGAGATCTTCAACGCGTCGAGATCACGCTGCCGGCGACGGCAACTCCGAACTCAAGCGTCAGCGCTACTGTCACGTACACGCTCGCTGTCGAGAGCAATACAGGCCTCACAGCGATCAGCCCGATCGCTACACAATTTCTGCCACTTGCGTTCTGGTACCCGATGCCGAACAGTCCTTACTCGGTGCGTGGCGCAGACTCTGCGCCGTTCAAATTGACGGTGAACATTCCAAACGCGATCTCTTCCGGAGTTGAAAAACCTGGTTCGGCGGGCTCGATGATGTTTGAACAGTCGTTGCACGGACAACCGTTCTTTGTTCAGGGAGACTGGGACAAACTCGATGGCGCCGCCGATGGAAAAGGGATCAGCGTCCTGCTGGAGAAGGGAGCCGGAGCAGAAGAACGCAAGAGAGCGGAGGCCCTAATCGCATTTGCCGGCATGGCTCGAGCGTTTTACGCGACGTCATTTGGTCCTGTGCCGGATGTTCCGGTTCGTCTCGTCGCAGTTCGACGAGGTGCCGGGTTCAGTGATGCGGGTACAGTGCTTTTCGACGCAGACACTTTGCGCTTGTCGAAGATCGACGCAGCGACGGCGCTCTCTGTGGCTGAAGCAGTCGCCCGTTTATGGATCGGAGGACAAACAGCGATTCAGGGTGAAGGTGCCGGCGTTTTGCGCGACGGCCTCGTCCGTTATCTCGCAATACAGTTTCTCGAAAAACAGTTTGGAGCGGACGCTGTTAAATCAGAGTTGTACCGTCAGCGTTTGGCTTATATATCAGTCGCGCAACGCGATGCTCCGCTCGCGCGATCGAATCAATTAGACAGTACTTACTTCAACTCAGTGCCGAATCGCGGCGCGATGCTATGGCGCATCGTCGATCGTCGTTTGGGCCACGAGGCGTTGATCACTGTGATTCGGACGGCTCTACAATCAGGCAAGAATGATCCCAATGGTCTTAACCTGCCGGCCCTGCGTGAAGCTTTGGTCGCGCGTGGCGGCGAGAGTCTCAAGGCGTTGTTGGATCAGCAGCTCGATCAGGTTATCGATACTGATCTCATGGTCGGTTTACCGCAACAGCGTGGCGCCGATTGGGTTTCAGCGCTGCGCAATTTCGGATCGATTGACGTGACGGTCACAGTCGTGGCAACTACTGACACGGGACAGGAAGTCCGCGCAGAAGCCACTGTGCCCGCAAAGAATTTCGGTGAAGCAGTTTTCAAAACGCCCGCAAAGGTCGTGCGGGTTGAAGTTGACCCTGAAAAGCTTTATCCACAGCTCGATTACGGCAACGACGTGATGCCGCGCGTTAAGGAACTCTCGGCGGCGCTAAATGAAGCTTACTCGCTGCTGGGTGCTCAGGATTTCGCCAAAGCTGAGGCGACTGCGCGCGGCATGCTTTCCGGTGCGCCTCGATTCCAGGATGCGCAGATTATTCTCGCTCGGGCGTTGCTTGGCCAGAACAGGATTGAAGACGCTGAAAAGCTCTTCCGTGCCTCGCTCGAAGAGCCGCTTCCATCCACTGCAACACTCGCATGGGCCAACATCGGCCTGGGTGAAATTGCGATGAAACGTAATCAGCCTGCTGAGGCGGCTAAGCGATTCACCGATGCGGTGATCGCGAGTCATGATTATCCATCGTCGCTAGCCGCGCGTTTGGCGCGTATACGGGCGGAAGCGGCAGCGAACAATGCGCCAGCAGTTGATGAATCGGCGAGGACGTTTATCACCCAGCTATCGCAGGCAGTCATCAGTAACAAGAAAGCAGAACTCGAGTCTCGCATCGTTTCCGGCGAGCTGGTGAAGTTTATTAACGCGAGCATCGGCACCGAAGCGTGGGAGACGAAGGTTGTACGTACCGAGCAGATCAATCCGAACCTGATTGCCGCCGACGTGCAAATTCGGGCCAGCAAACTCGGCACGGTCGGCAACGGCACGGCTGTCCTGATGCTTGCGCGAACACCTTCGGGCTGGAAACTTTCCGGGATCGAACTCTTTGAGGTGCGATGAATTCCTCCGAAGTTGAGAAACGTGCGGCGCGCATCAAGTTGTTACTGATGGATTGTGATGGTGTGTTGACTGACGGGCGCGTCTGGCTATTCGAGGACGGCGAAGAGCAGAAAGGTTTTCACACGCGTGACGGGCTCGGAATCGATCTCTTCCATCGAGCCGGATTGAGGTCGGGGATCATTTCCGGGAGAACTTCTGCCGCGGTGCAAAAGCGTGCCGAGGGCCTCGGCATGTCGTTCGTCATACAAGGATGCGAAGACAAGCGGAAAGCCTTTGCGGAAACCTTGGAGAAGGCAGGTTTAGAGAATCTTGAAGTCGCGTTCATCGGCGACGACCTCAACGACATTCCGCTCATGCTTCAATCAGGTCTTGGAGTGGCGGTAGCAGATGCAGCCCTCGAGACACGTGAACACGCGCATTACGTAACGAACGCCGCCGGTGGCTTCGGTGCGGTGCGTGAGGTCATCGAGTTGATACTGAAATCTCAGGCCCGTTGGGACGATCTAATCGCGAGTTATATTCACGCGGATTAACGCGGATTGACACGGATCGGATCCTTAACTATCTTCTTCTCACCTTTTCGAGCGGGTGTGGCGCAACGGTAGCGCATCAGCTTCCCAAGCTGAGGGTTGCGGGTTCGAATCCCGTCGCCCGCTCCAGTTTTCCTTA
>Ga0111539_10011209_pt1 | contig 11267 bp, 9 predicted proteins | sample RhiMethybrSRZTD1_FD_79667 | JGI IMG/M metagenome (GOLD analysis project Ga0111539, IMG submission 79667) | Populus rhizosphere microbial communities from Tennessee, USA - Rhizosphere MetaG P. TD hybrid SRZTD1 (version 2) (version 2) | ecosystem: Host-associated > Plants > Roots > Rhizosphere >...
AGCGTTGGACGGGCCATGGCGGATAAGACTCGCGAATGCGTGTCCGATGGCCCCGGACCCATCAATGTGCGCTGCGGAGGATAGAACGTGCTGATTTTTTTAGCGGGGCCGAAATGTTGGGTCATGATGGATCCTGATTGTGATGGGCTGAATTTTAATCGACGAAAGCGTTGATTTTATCAAGGGTGCTGCGATTTGGCTATCGGGAAGCTCCGCCGGGTTTCATTCACTCGTTTCCAGCAGGTTGTGAGCGAGGCGGAACGCGACCCTGCTTCGGCATTAGCGCGTCAGCAACATTGGTCTGATGGATAAGCTTTGCGCGATTTTATGGGCGTCCTCCCGGGCTACGTTTTGATTGGGATAAGGCCCCGCATGAACCTTGAATAAGCCGTCTTTTGCCATGATTACCAAGGGGCTTATGGAGGGAAGCGTGGCGCGCAGGCGGGCAAGAAAGTTATCCGCATTATCATAGGCACTAAAAGCGCCCAGTTGCAGGTAAATCCCACCCTTGTCTGGGGTATTCGATGGACCGCTGGTATTGGCATCGGTGCTGGAGTCGTCGTATGTGCTGTACGGTGCCTGGGACGCAGTTATTTGGAACAAACCAGGGTTGGCGTCGTCACTCTGTTGCTCTTCCGGGCGGGGGGGCGTGGGGCTTCTAGTTTCTCCGACAACAACGGCGATACGGGAAGCAGAGCGATCAGCCATTGAGGATGAGGAAGAGTCAAAATTTGAGACCGGAGTGGGTGCCGCGGTAGCCGCAAGCATCGCCCCTCCGTCGGGAAGGATGGTTTCCACCTCCACCCAGGCGCTTCCCCCGCCCAAGACATCGAGCTTATACGCGGCGGTGTAGGAGAGATCTATAAGGCGTTCAGAAAGAAAGGGCCCGCGATCATTGACTCGCACGACCACAGAACGCCTATTGCTGATATTGGTGACGCGGGCGTAGCTGGGTATTGGCAGCGTGGGATGCGCAGCAGTCATGCCATACATATCGTAGAGCTCGCCGGAGGCCGTTTTCTGGCCGTGATAACGTCGGCCATACCAGGAAGCGATTCCTCGTTCCCGGTATGCTTCAAGCGCGGTTTTAGGCGTATACCACTTTCCTAGCGCCGAGTAAGGACGCATGTTGGCTTGTCGCAACGGTTCATCGCGTGGGGTGGCGTCAGGAACTGAAGCCAGGTCAACCGGGGGGTTGTCGCCAGGGCCGTCGTCCAGATAATATCCGCCGCGTTTTTTCACGCTTGAGACGGCGTCACTCGCGGAGGCATTTTTTCCTGGCGGATCACGCTTTAGGACGCTGCCGCAGCCACTCACGAAGATAATGAGGGTAGCCGCGATAACTCGCGAGGTCATGCTGGTGGACGCCAAATTTGACCCGGGCTTGATGTGGCTCACGTCTTCACCAATTTCGGATGCATCTGTATGCTCATCAAAATACCAAATCCCAGCAGCATTGTCACCATGGAGGTGCCACCGTAGCTGATCAGCGGCAACGGAACGCCCACCACGGGCAGAATGCCGATAACCATACCTATGTTCACGAAGATATACGTGGCAAATGTAAGCGTAATCGATCCGGCGATCAACCGAGTAAAATGGGTCGAGGCGTTGGCGGCAATCACCATGCCGCGTACAATCACCGCCAGATACAAGAGCAGTAGCAGTGAATTACCCACCAGTCCGAATTCCTCCGAAAATACCGCAAAGATGAAATCGGTGCTTTTCTCCGGAAGAAAGTCCAGATGGGTTTGAGTTCCCTGCTGCCAGCCTTTTCCCAACGTCCCTCCTGAGCCTATGGCAATGGTGGATTGAATGGTGTGGTAGCCAGCCCCAAGCGCATCCTGCGTTGGATCAAGCAGGGTCATGACACGGCGGCGCTGATAATCGTGCATCATCGACCATAGCACGGGTAGACTTCCCAATCCGGCTACTGCCAGCCCTGCCATGATGCGCCAGGACAGGCCGGTTAGAAACAGGACAAAAAAGCCGCTGGACCCAATCAACAACGCGGTACCTAAATCTGGCTGACGCAAGATCATTACGACCGGCAGCAACAGTAGCAAGGTTGCAATCGCATAGTCACGCAGCCGCAGGGTTGCTTCGTGCTTGTCGAAATACCACGCCATCATCAGCGGTACCGCTATTTTCATCAGCTCTGAAGGCTGGATGCGCGTTACGCCAATGTTCAGCCAGCGCCGTGCACCATTGTTTATCTCGCCGAACAGCGCGACACCCGCCAGCAGCAAGAGACCCGTCATGTAAATGGGTAAGGCGATACGCATGATATGCTGAAGTGGAATGTTGGCTACCATCCACATGATGCTTAGCGCAACAAGCATATTGACAGCCTGATTGGTGACGCGATTTGGGTTTGCGTCCGTGGCGCTATACAAAGTTAACAGCCCCGTCAGCATGAGCAGCAGGATTCCGCTCAACAGAATCCCGTCGATGTACCGTGTGAGGTAGTGCCAGATTTGCAAAGACCTAGTCATGCTCACCTTCCTCATCGATCTGATCGACAGGTTTAGCCGCTTCTTCTTCAGGCAGCTTGCCCAGCAGGTAATAGTCCATCACCACCCGCGCGATGGGCGCCGCCGCAGCGCCCCCATGCCCACCATTTTCGACCAGTACCGATAGCGCTATTTTTGGCTTTTCTACCGGCGCATACGTAATAAATAGGGCATGATCGCGATGACGGTCGTGTACCTTGCTTTCCACATATTTTTCACCCTGTTTGATGCCAACTACCTGGGAAGTTCCGGTTTTGCCCGCAAAAGTATAGGCGGCGCCAGTACCGGCAAGTGCGGCAGTGCCACCCGGCCGGGTTACATCCACAAGCGCGTTTTGCACCACCTGCAAGTTGTTGGGATTGAGGTCCAACGTGTATAGCGGCTGTGTGGCGACCTCACGCACCATTTCATTATTGCTGTCCAGGATATTCTTCACCAGATGCGGGCGGAATGCCGTGCCTCTCCCGGCCAGGACCGCCGTGGCAAAAGCCAACTGTAGGGGCGTAGTGAGGTTGTAGCCCTGACCTATGCCGACAGAAATCGTATCGCCAGCGTACCATTTCTGCTTGTACCGTCTCATTTTCCAGTCCTGGGACGGCAGCAGGCCGCCGACTTCGCCATCAATATCGATCCCCGTTTTTTTTCCCAGACCGAACTGACCGATGAAGTTGTAGATATTATCGATGCCTAGATCATTAGCGAGCGCGTAGTAGTACGTGTCGCACGAAACTACTAAGGACTTGTGCAGATCTACGACACCGTGGCCACCCGCCTTCCAGTCCCGGAAGCGGTGCGTGCTACCCGGGAGATTGAAGTATCCAGGATCGACAATGGCGTTCTGAGGCGCACGTTTTCTCAGCTCCAGCCCAGCCAGCGCCATAAAGGGCTTGAACGTGGAGCCCGGCGGGTAGAGCCCGCGCAGTGCTCGATTATTAAGCGGCCGATCAATGGAATTATTCAGTAGATCCCAATTTTCTGAATCGATGCCGTCGACAAAAAGATTGGGGTCGAAACCTGGTTTGCTGACAAAGGCAAGAACATCGCCTGATGAAGGTTCAATCGCCACCAGCGCTCCTCTTCGGTCGCCGAAAGCTTTTTCCGCGACCTCCTGCAATTTGACGTCGAGCGACAGCGTCAGGTTATTACCAGAGACGGGTGGAGTGCGGGAAATTACTCTGATGACCCGCCCGGCTGCATCTGTTTCCATTTCCTCGAAGCCAGTGATACCGTGCAGGTCCTGTTCGTAGCTCTGCTCGATCCCGATCTTGCCCATGTATTGGGAACCCCGATAATTGGCAAGCGCGTTGTTGGCCTCCAACTGCTCCAGGTCCTTATCGTTAATACGCCCGATATACCCAATCACGTGTGAGGCCATTTCGCCCTTCGGGTACTGGCGGAATAGGCGCGCCTTGATTTCGACGCCGGGAAAGCGATAGCGATTTGCGGCAAAACGCGCCACTTCCACGTCCGAAAGGCGGGTACGGATGGGAAGGCTTTCAAATCTCTTGCTCTCTTCCATCAGTTTCTTGAACCGCTTGCGATCGCGGGCTGCTATCTCGACTACCGTGGACAGCTCGTTGATGAGATCCTCAAGGTTCTTCACTTTGCTCGGCACAATCTCGAGCGTGTAAGCGGAATAGTTATGCGCAAGCACTTCACCGTTTCGGTCGAAAATCAGTCCCCGGTTGGGAACGATAGGCGCGATCGAAATACGGTTGGCTTCAGCAAGCGTGTGGTAGTGCTCGCGCTGAGATACTTGCAGATAAAAGAAGCGCGCGAACAATATAAGAAACAGCAGCAGCACGACCCCAGCACTGATGGCCAACCGCAGCTGGAAACGCTGAAGCTCGCGCGGATGATTACGAAGCTCTACCCTTGGACTCATCGTACATCATTATCAGACCTGGGCTTTTGCGGCATTCTCAACAATGAAGAAAAGAACGGCCACAACAGCGTGCCGGTGATGCTGGGAAGAAAGAAATTCCTGCCGGGGAATGGTGATCCGTCGAGAAGTCCGGTCAGAAGCATGATGAATTGTCCAACAAACAAAATCAATCCTATTTGCGGCGCCTGCTTCAATATGCCGAAAATGCTCAGGCGACGGTGGAACGCCAGCGCGACAAACGCCATTATGCAATATGCCAGCGCATGCTGCCCAAACGTGCTGGCGTTGCCAATGTCCATGAACAGGCCCATGATAAAAGCGGTGCTGATACCGGCACGCTGCGGTTGGTTGATGCACCAGTAGAGTATTGTCAGGGCAACAAAATCCGGCCATAAAGTAATTGCCAGACCTTCTATTGGCAACAGGTTCATTACCATCGCCAGTGTCAGGCTGAGTACGATGAACGAACTTTTTACCGGCCGGAGGATTTCCTGTTGTTTGGAGTGATCAACGAACGCCAACTTTTTCCCGCTTCTTGTTATTAGGCTTCAATTCGATTACTTCCGGTGGGATCTCGGGAGTGGACGGCAGCATGGACAAAATCAGCAACTGGCGGTTATTTCCTACGCCGGCAATTGGTGTGCAGGTGACCCGGGCAAAAACATAAGCGGGGTTACGCTCTATCTTCGACACCACGGCAACAGGTAGTCCGGGCGGGTAGACGCCGTCAATCCCTGACGTTATGAGTGTATCGCCCTCCTGAATATCGGTGTTGCCCGCCATATAACGCAGCTCGAGCGTTGCTTCCTTGCCCGTACCGGATACGACCGAGCGCAGACCGTTACGTAGAACCTGGACCGGTACGGAATGGTCCTTGTCTGTGATGAGTGTGACTTCGGATACCCATGGATAGTTGCGGGTGACCTGCCCTACTACTCCGTCGTCGTCTACGACTGCCTGGCCCAGCTGAATTCCGCTCTGGCTGCCTTTATCGAGCATGACTTTTCGGTTAAAAGGGTCCCGCGGAATGTGGAGGATCTCGGCCATGACTGCTTTACCCTCGACTCGCTCCGAGGCATCAAGGAGCTTGCGCAAGTGCGCGTTTTCGGCTTCCAGTGCTTGTAATCGCTGCAGCTGCCCCTGATTGAAGAGTTTCTGCTGGAGGAGTTCTGCGTTCTCCCCGGCCAAATGATGGCCCTTAAAGAATTCGCTTACGTTGTCATAAATAGCGATAGGAGCAGTGGCGAGCTTTTGAAGTGGATAGATCACCGCAGACAAGACGTGTCGAACTTCAGCGACATATTTAAACCGGGTGTCAACCGCCATCAGAATCAATGACAGCATTACGAAAAAAACCAGCCGAGCCAGAAGACTGGGACCGTGCCGGAAAAATCGCGGGGCTGTTTCCATTACGTTCCAGGTTGCGCGATTTCCAATTCAACACTCGTCCAGGCAAGAGTAAACCAGGATCCCCCGTCTAATCGCTGGCAAATATGCCTACCAACTGGTCCATATTTTCGAGCGCCATGCCCGATCCCCGCACCACACAGGTGAGTGGATCTTCTGCAATAATGACTGACAACCCGGTTTCTTCCATGAGCAAACGGTCAATATCGCGCAGCAAAGCGCCGCCCCCGGTCAGCACCATGCCTTTTTCGGCAATGTCGGCGCCCAGTTCGGGCAGGGTATGCTCGAGAGCGGATTTAACTGCACTGACAATGCTATTAAGTGGATCAGTCAGGGCCTCCAGGATTTCGTTGCTCGAAATAGTGAAGCTGCGGGGGATCCCTTCGGCCAAATTGCGGCCCTTGACTTCCATTTCCCGCACTTCCGAACCCGGAAACGCCGAGCCGATCTCCTTCTTGATCAGTTCAGCCGTTACCTCGCCGATCAGCATTCCATAATTACGGCGAATGTAATTAATAATTGCCTCGTCGAACTTGTCGCCGCCTACGCGCACGGAATTTGAATACACGATGCCGCCCAACGAGATGACGCCAACTTCGGTTGTACCTCCGCCGATATCGACTACCATCGATCCGGTGGCGTCCTCAACAGGCAGATTCGCACCGATGGCAGCCGCCATCGGCTCCTCGATCAATTCCACCTTGCGCGCCCCGGCGCCATATGCGGCCTCACGAATGGCGCGCCGTTCGACTTGAGTAGACCCATAGGGAACGCAAATGACGATGCGGGGATTGGCGGAAAAAAGCCGTGGCGGGTTCACTTTCTTGATGAAGTGCTTCAGCATCTGTTCAGTCACCGTGAAGTCAGCGATGACGCCGTCCTTCATGGGGCGGATTGCCGTGATGTTGCCTGGGGTGCGCCCCAGCATCTGCTTTGCCGCCAGCCCGACTTGCTGAATTATTTTTTTCCCATTGGGTCCGCCATCCTGACGTATCGCCACCACCGAAGGTTCGTTCAGCACGATGCCCTGACCGCGCACGTAAATCAAGGTATTGGCCGTGCCCAGATCAATCGCCATGTCAGTCGAAAAATAGCCCCTCAATACATTGTTGTTAATAAAATTAAGCATGGTTTACGGAATCCGTTGCAGACGACGATGGTAAAAAGCGCGTGAAAAGAATGCGTCACTAAGGCGCGCTATGATACTCTATTAGCTATTTGAATATAAGGGTTATAAAGGAATTCAGCCAGCAATGTCTCTTTCCCTGGATGATGTGAAGCGGGTCGCCAATCTGGCCCGTATTGAAATTGGCGAGGAAGAGGCGACGACCGCGCTGGCGCAACTATCGGGGATTTTCGGCCTTATCCAGCAGATGCAGGCAGTGGATACGGCAGCAATCACCCCCATGTCCCATGCCCAGGATGTCATGCAGCGGCTGCGTGCCGATATCGTGACCGAAACCGATCAGCGCGACCTGTTCCAATCGATCGCACCTCAAGTGGAAGCTGGCCTTTACCTGGTACCGAAAGTGATCGAATAAGGCTTTCGCGCGATCTACCATGTAGCCTCCCCGTCTCCACCTTTGAGTCATAATCGTTCACAATTGCTTCATTCGGCATAAACCTATGTTGAACTACAGCCTCAGCCAGCTTTCCTCGCTGCTTGCCGAAAAAAAAATTTCCAGTGCTGAATTGACCGCTGAGTTTCTCAAGCGCGTCTGGGCGCTGAACCCCCGCTACAATGCTTTCATTACGCTCTCCGAAGAAGCGAGTCTTGCCCAGGCGCGTGCCGCCGACATGATAATCGCGTCCGGTGACGCAAAGCCTCTGACAGGCGTTCCGATTGCCCAAAAAGATATTTTCTGTACCAAGGGATGGCTCACTACCTGCGGATCGAGGATGCTCGCAAACTTTGTTTCGCCTTACGACGCTGGGGTGATCGAGCGTTTTAATGCGGCCGGGGCCGTTAATATCGGCAAGACCAACATGGATGAGTTCGCCATGGGGTCAAGCAACGAAACCTCTTTTTACGGGCCGGTAAAAAATCCATGGGATATCGCTGCCGTACCGGGGGGCAGTTCGGGTGGCTCCGCTTGCGCCGTTGCCGCCCGCATGGCTCCGGCCGCTACCGGCACCGACACTGGCGGCTCGATCCGCCAGCCTGCGGCGTTATGCGGCGTTTCCGGGCTCAAACCCACCTATGGGCTGACGTCACGGTACGGAATGATTGCTTTTGCTTCCAGTCTGGATCAGGCAGGACCGATGGCAAAGTCGGCCGAAGACCTGGCCTTGATGCTGAATGTAATGACAGGATTCGATCCTCGTGATTCGACCAGCCTCCAGCGCGAGCCGGAGGATTACACCCGAGACTTGCGGAAGCCTTTAGAAGGGATGCGCATCGGCTTGCCGAAAGAATATTTTGTCGATGAGATAAGTAACGACGTGGCGCGCGCGGTGGAGGCGAGCATTGCCGAATACCGCAAGCTGGGTGCTAAAACCGTGGAAGTATCGCTGCCGAATACGAGCCTGTCCGTGCCCGTTTATTACGTACTCGCTCCGGCAGAGGCGTCGAGCAATCTTTCGCGCTTCGACGGAGTGCGTTACGGGTATCGCGCGCCGGAATATGTCGACCTGAATGACATGTACCGCAAAAGCCGTGCACAGGGTTTTGGCGCCGAGGTAAAACGCCGTATCCTGATCGGTACCTACGTCCTATCGCACGGCTATTACGACGCGTACTATATCCAGGCACAAAAGCTGCGCCGCCTTATTGCCCAGGATTTTGCAGAGGCTTTCGAGCAGTGCGACATTATCATGGGCCCAACTTCTCCTACTGTTGCGTTTGATCTGGGGGAGAAAAGCAACGATCCGGTGCAAATGTACCTGTCCGATGCCTACACCATTGCCGTTAACCTGGCCGGACTGCCGGGCATGTCGATTCCGGTAGGTTTCGGTCAAAAAAAACGGCCCGTCGGCCTGCACATCGTCGGCAATTATTTTTCGGAAGCGCAGATGTTGAATGCGGCGCACCAGTACCAGTTAGTGACAGACTGGCACACGCGTATGCCGGGTTAATCCGAAAACTGGCTTGAGGATCGTCAGATAGGAAGCGGTTTGCGTGATGCACTTGCCTCCTTGCTACGCACAGACGAGATGGTGTTAAAAGAGGATTGTTGGTAATGCAATGGGAAACTGTAATCGGTCTTGAGGTGCATGCGCAGCTCTCGACCGAGTCGAAAATATTCTCGGGCGCATCCATCGCATTTGGCGCCGCTCCCAATGCGGAAGCCTGCGCGGTGGACCTTGCGCTGCCGGGGGTCCTACCCGTCCTGAACCGCGGTGCAGTCGAACGCGCAATCAGGTTCGGGCTGGCGGTAGGAGCAAAAATCAACTCGCCGTCAATTTTCGCACGGAAAAATTATTTCTATCCCGATCTGCCCAAAGGCTATCAGATCAGCCAGTATGAATTGCCGGTGGTCGAGGGCGGCACTGTCACGTTCCACGTCGCCGAAACAGAGAAAACAGTCCGCCTTGTCCGGGCGCATCTGGAGGAAGATGCGGGAAAGTCCTTGCACGAGGATTTTCACGGCATGACCGGCATCGATCTGAACCGGGCCGGAACCCCATTGCTCGAGATCGTTTCCGAGCCTGATATGCGCAGCAGCGCAGAAGCAGTGGCTTATGCCAAAACCTTGCATTCGCTGGTCCGCTGGATCAACATTTGCGATGGGAATATGCAGGAAGGCTCGTTCCGTTGTGACGCAAATGTTTCGGTGCGGCCTCGTGGCTCAGACAGGCTTGGCACGCGCTGCGAAATAAAGAATCTCAACTCATTCCGTTTTCTTGAAAAGGCCATCGATCACGAAGCGCGGCGCCAGATCGAAATCATCGAGGAAGGCGGAACCATACAGCAGCAAACCCGGCTCTACGATCCGGACAGGGATGAAACTCGCGCCATGCGTAGTAAGGAAGACGCGCAGGATTACCGTTATTTTCCCGATCCCGATTTGTTGCCGCTCGAAATCCCGTCAAGCTGGATTTCGGAAGTGAGGGATGTATTACCCGAATTGCCCGCGCAAATGCGTAGCCGCCTAGAGCGCGACTATGGACTTTCGTCCTATGATGCTGAGACACTGACTGCGGACCGCGAGATTGCCGATTATTTTGTAGCGGTTGTCAGCAATCTTCCCTCCGACCCTAAACTGTGCGCCAACTGGGTGATGGGTGAAACTTCCGCCTATCTCAACGATGCGGGAAAGTCCTTCGAACATTGTCCATTGTCTCCGGGGGAGCTGGCTCAGCTTTTGACGCGCATCAAGGACGGCACCATCTCAGGCAAGATGGCGAAGGAAGTATTCAGGCAGATGTGGAGCAGGCGCAGTGAGCAGGAAACGGGCTGGAAGAGCCCGCAGGCAAAAACGGATCAGAGTCTGGTCGATCAGATCATCGAATCGCAGGGATTGAAGCAAATCTCCGACTCAGGCGCAGTCGAAAAGCTGATCGACGAAGTTATCGCTACGAATCCAAAATCGGTGGAAGAGTTCAAAGCGGGAAAGGAAAAAGCATTTAATGCCCTCGTAGGGCAAGTGATGAAGGCTGCCAGGGGAAAGGCCAATCCCGCGCAAGTAAACGAAATTTTGAGAAGTAAGCTGAAATGAAGAGGGATGGCAACTGGCGCTCCGCCTAGGGGCATGTTATTTTTTTCTGCCCAATTCTACAAGTTCACGCTGCGTCCCCCATCCACTGCGATAATCTGGCCGGTGATATAAGGCGCATCGGCGATCAGGAAGGATACCGTCCTGGCGATGTCATCCGGCTCTCCGGTCCGTTTCAGCAATGTCCGGCCGATAATATGCTGGCGCGAAGCCTCATCCATCCATTCGCCCTCTTCCGGCCAAAGAATGGGGCCAGGAGAAATTCCATTCACCCGAACGGTCGGCGCAAGTTCCACCGCAAGGGATCGGGTCAGCGAAGCAAGGCCGCCTTTAGCCGCGTTGTACACCACGTATCGTTTCAGTGGCCACTCCGAGTGGATGTCGACAATGTTCACGATACAGCCGTGCTGCCTTTTGAGCTGTGGCGCAGCGGCTTGCGAAAGAAACAGGGGTGCCTTCAAGTTGCTGCCGACGAGGTCTTCCCACTCGTCCTCGGTGATCTCTCCCAGAGGGGTTGGAAAAAAGCTGGAAGCATTATTGACGAGTGCATCCAGTCTGCCAAAACGGCTCACCGTCTCATCAATCAAACGCGGTAGACGCGCCGTCTCCAGCAGGTCGGCCTGCACGAGCGCAACCGAACCGGGACGGACCTGATCAAGTTCGGTCTGCAATGCCCGCGCTTCGCTTTCGGATGCTCGGTAATGCACGACCAGGTTGGCTCCTCGCGCGTGCAGGCGTCGGCAGGTAGCCGCGCCGACACGCCTCGCCCCTCCGGTGACGAGTATCACTTTCCCTTGCATTGCTATC
>Ga0111539_10011211_pt1 | contig 11266 bp, 9 predicted proteins | sample RhiMethybrSRZTD1_FD_79667 | JGI IMG/M metagenome (GOLD analysis project Ga0111539, IMG submission 79667) | Populus rhizosphere microbial communities from Tennessee, USA - Rhizosphere MetaG P. TD hybrid SRZTD1 (version 2) (version 2) | ecosystem: Host-associated > Plants > Roots > Rhizosphere >...
ATCTTCAGCGGCAGCAGCTCGCCGATGCGTTCCTCGGTGAGCAGGCGATGCAGATCGTCTACACCCCGCACCGACTCTCCCGCAAACTCCACGATCAGATCGCCAGGCCTGAGCTCGGCTTCGGCTGCCGCCGTACCTTCGGAAACCGCGGTGATCGTGACGCCGCGATCGTGGGTGAGTTGATGCGCCCGCACGAGCCGGCGTGGAATCGGCGTGTCCTGGCCGGCCACGCCAAGATGACTGCGTCGCACGCGGCCGTCGCGCAGCAATGACGAGACGACATACCGCGCGGTGTTGATCGGGACCGCGAACGCGATGCCTTGCCCGCCGAGAATCACCGCGGTGTTCACGCCGACCACCTGCGCTCGACTGGTGACGAGCGGCCCGCCGGAGTTGCCGGGATTGAGGGCGGCATCGGTCTGAATCAGGTTTTCCATCAGGCGAACAGTACGCGCGCGCAGCGATCGGCCGAGCGCGCTCACCACGCCGGCCGTCACCGTGTGCTGGAAGCCGAACGGGTTGCCGATCGCGATCACGAGCTGGCCGGGGCGCAGCGCGGATGAATCGCCGAACGGCGCCGCGATCAGATCCGGCGCGGAAACGCGCAGAACGGCGAGATCAGTGTGCGGATCGTCACCGACGAGGTCCGCCACTAAATCCCGGCCGTCTGGCAACGTCACGCCGATGCGCGAAGCGCGCGTGACGACGTGACTGTTGGTGAGGATGAGACCGTCGGGCGCGAAGATGAATCCCGATCCGGTTCCGCCTGCATCGACTTTGACGACCGATGGACCGACGTGGTCCACGGCCGTCATCACGGCTTGTGAATAGGCGTCGAACAGTTCCTGCTCGACGATTTCAGATCTCAATGACCCCAAGTCGAACCCCTCTCTGAACCGCTTCGGTTCGGGTCGACACGCCGAGCTTCCCAAACACGGAAGCGAGGTGGAATTTCACTGTGTGCTCGCTGATCGCCAGGTCGTGCGCGATCTCACGATTCGACAGGCCGTCCGCGACGAGTGCGAGCACGTCGTGCTCGCGTGTCGTCAGTGATTCGATCAGTCCGCCTTCGCGCTCCGCGCTTCGGCGAGACAAGCTCAGACGGGAAGGAAGCGAAATCACAGCCTCCGCCAGCTCGGCGCGATCCACTAATTCAAGATTCTGATCCGCCGAGAGTCGCCTTCTGAGCGCGTCGAGCTGGTCGGACGCGCGGCCGCTGAGGAACACTCGTAAAGGCACTAGCCCCTGAGTCTTGGACGCTCGGTCACGGTGACGGATACATCGACGACGCTCGTGCCGCGAATCACCGTGATCGGCACCGCGGTCCCGACCTTGTTGCCGCGAAGCCGCGTCACCAGCGATTCGGCATCCTCGATCGCCTCACCGTCGAAACCGACGATCACGTCGCCGATCAGCAGGCCGCCGTTGTCCGCGGGACTATTCCCAGCAACGTTACTGATCAACAGGCCGGACGTTTGCGATCGGCCGCCACGCTGCCGATCGGAGAGGGCCACCGGCATCGAGCTGACGCCGAGGAAGCCTTGCTTCACGCCGCCTTGCGATGCGGCCTGCTTCACCGCCGCCCACGCGATCGATGCAGGGATCACCACGGTCGTGCCGCGAATCGCGACGGATGTGATGATGCCGAGCGCCTGTCCCTCGGCGTTGATCAACGCGCCGCCATTCAAGGCGCCATGCGGTGATTGCTGGATGCGAATGACGCGCTCGATCGCGCCCGTCCGGCTCGTGCGCAGCGGGCCGCCGACGACGGCAATCGGTGCGAGTGCCGCCATCACGCCGCCGCTCCACGTACGGCCAATGGCGACACCGAGCTGTCCGGGTTTCGGCTCCTGCGCCGGCGCCAACGCCGTGCGATTGAGTCCCTCTACACGCACCACCGTGAGTCCCATGTTGGCGATGCGGCCGAGCACGGCGCCTTCCGCGGTTTGATTATCCCCGGTCAGCACGGCAACCGTGTCGTCATCCGTCGCAGCGGGTGTCGCGATCAGGTTGTCGGCCACGACAATGCCGGCCGAGACACGGCGGTGGCCGTGGACCTGCACGATCGACGGGGCCGCCTTTTCAACCGCGGCGGCAATTTCGTTGGAGAGCGATGTCCATGTGTTCATGCCACCACGGTACCCGCTGCTGCTCACCGGCGGATCAGCCGTTTGGCCGGGTGCCCAGGTTCGCTATTGCTGACGTGGGCACATTGCTTGCAACATGAACGGCCATGCAGGTGATTACGCAACCAGACGACGGTGTGGAGCCGCTGCTCAAGGCCATCAAGCGCGCCCGCAAGACGATCGACATCGTCGTGTTCCGTTTCGATCTCGATTCGATTGAGGAGGCGCTCACGAAGGCCGTCGGGCGCGGCGTCGCGGTCAGGGCCTTGATCGCGCACACCAATCGCGGCGGCGCCAGCAAGCTTCGCAAGCTGGAAAGCCGCCTGTTGAAAGCCGGCGTCACGTTGTCGCGTACCGCCGACGACATGGTCCGGTATCACGGCAAGTTGCTCGTCATCGATCGCAAGCTGGCGTTCGTGCTGGGCTTCAACTACTGCCGCCAGGACATCGAGAAGAGCCGCAGCCTCGGTCTGGTCACCCGCAATCCGAAAGTGGTCCGCGACATCCTCAGGGTCGTCGACGCCGATCACGACCGCGTCGATCTGAAGATCAAATCAACCAGGGTAGTCGTGAGCCCGGAGAACGCCCGCGAGCGCCTCGAGTCATTCATCAAGCGCGCCCGGCGCGAGCTGCTGATCTACGACATGAACGTGAGCGACGATGGCATGATCGCCTTGCTCAAGGAGCGCGCTGAGTCCGGCGTCAAGGTCAGGGTGCTGGGCGGCGTCGAAAAGAAGTGGGTCGGCGAGCTGCCCTGGCGCGTGCGGCCGTTCAAGACCATGAAGCTGCACGTCAGGTGCCTGGTCCGGGATCGCCAGGCCGCCTTCGTGGGCAGCCAGAGCCTGCGCAAGCTCGAACTGGATCAGCGCCGCGAAGTGGGATTGATTACGAAGGATCGCCGAACCGTCAACCAAATCGCGCGGGTGTTCGACGCGGACTGGAAAGCGAACCGCGGCTAAGTCGTCGCGTCGTTCATGACCTCGGCGCCTGGCTCGCAGGGCAGTCGAAGGATGAAGGCACTGCCGGCGCCTTCCTTCGATTCGACCCTGATGCCGCCGTTCATCGCTCTCACGCAATCATCGACAATCGCCAGGCCGAGCCCGACTCCTGTGATCGTGCCGAGCCCGGTGCTTTCGTCGTGCACGCGGGTGAAGCGGCGGAAAATATCGTTGACGCGATTCGCCGGTATGCCGATGCCGTTGTCGCGCACGATGATGTCGCAGCTACCGTTCACGGGACCCTCGGCCAGCACCTCGACGAAACGCTCGTCCTTGGACGGGTCGCAATACTTGATGGCGTTGGACAGCAGGTTCACCAGCGCCAACTCGAGGCGCCCCACGTCCACAATCATCGACGGCATGCCGTCGGAAATGCGCAAGCCCACACCACGCGCATCGGCCATTTCGCGAAGCTGTCGGGCGGCTTCGGTCGCCACGCTGGTGATCGACACCGCCTGCAGGCTGGCGTTGTCGGCATCGCCATCGAGCCTCGCCAGCCGCTCGAGCTTGTAGGTCATATCGACGAGGTTCGTGACGTTGCGCGAGATCAGATCGACGGTGTAGGCGCGCTGCCGTTCGTCGAGCCCGGGCCGGCGCAGCAGCGACACCGCCGTGGCGATCGGCGCCAGCGGCTGCCGCCACTCGTGCGTCGCCATCCGCGTGAATTGCCGCAGCCGCTCGGACTGCTCCGTGATCGTCTGCGTGTACAAACCGACGAACGTCTCGACGGTTTCCTGCAGGAGCACCGCGACCGCATGATGCAGCCGCGAGACCACCGCCACGCACTCCGACGGCGCGGGCGCCTGCTCCATGCGGTTGGCTTCGTCCTCGACGAAGCGCATCAGGATGGCGCCGAGCAGCTGGTATTCGCGCAGCACCTGGTGGAGTGACGCGCGTTGTTGATGGCGCAGCTTCCCGAGCTCGCGCGCCTTCTCGACCACTTGGGTGTTGGCGGCGATCGCCTGATCTTCTGGCGCCCTCAGATACTGGCTGACGTCGACGATCAGCGAGGGAATGTGATCGAGCAGGCTGTCGCTCGGAAAGACTTCGTTGGCGGCCACTGGCAGCAGATCGTGGAGACGCGCGAACCAACGCGCGGCAAGAAGCGCGTGTTCGTTCGCCAGCCGCTCGGCGATGACTTCCGAAAACCCCGTGGTGATCAAAGGACGCTTCGAATTATCCGCGTGTGAAGATGCAATACGCAACTGAGCCGTAAAAATTTACGTCGCGCGCGCTGCGTCTTCGGCCAAAAGGTCTTCGAGCGTTTGCAGCAGCACGTCTGGATTGACCGGCTTGGCGAGGTGCTCGCGGAATCCGGCCGCCAGTGCGCGTTCACGATCGGCGCGGCTCGCATAGGCGGTCAACGCCACCGTCGCCGCGGGCATCGCCGTGCCGAGTCGATCCTTCAGCAGCGTCATCAGCGTGTAGCCGTCCTGTCCAGGCATCGCGATGTCGCTCACCATCGCGTCCAGGACGATTCCGTCACTACGGCGGACCGCTTCCGCGACCGACTCCGCGGGAATCGGCCGGGCCCCGGCGAGTTTCAACGTCGACTCGAGCAGCATCAAGGTGTCGTGGTCATCGTCGACGATGAGCACCGTGGCGTCGGCGAGCGACGCGACCCGCTGGCGCTGCGCCAGCGGCACAAGCGGAATGTAGGCGGGCTTCCGCACCGGCAGTTTCACCGTGAGGGTCGCGCCTTTGCCGATGCCGTCACTGGCGACCGACACCGTGCCGCCGTGCATCTCGGCAAGGCGCCGCACGATCGTCAGGCCGAGGCCGAGCCCGCCGTGCAAGCGAGTGCTCGCCGCATCAGCCTGCCGGAACGGCTCGAACATGAACGGGATGAACTGCGGCTCGATGCCGGCGCCTGTATCTTGCACCTCGATGCTGTCTGTTTGATCCGCCCGCGTAATCGACACCGTGACGGTGCCGTTCGCCGGCGTGAAGCGCACCGCGTTCGTGATCAGGTTCCAGAACACCTGCTGCAGCCGATCCGGATCGCCCATCGTCGGGAACGCGCCGGTGAACCGCGTCACCAGCGACACCTGCCGCGCCTCGGCGGCGGGCCGGCAGGCGTCGACCGCATTCAACGCCACCGCTGCCAGATCCATTTCGCGCACATCGAGCAGCAGCTTGCCGCTGGTGATGCGCGACACGTCGAGGAGGTCCTGCACCAGCCTGGCCTGCGCGTGAGCATTGCGATCGATGCGCTCGAGCGCGTGCTTCGCCTCGTCGCCGGGAAGCTGGCCGCGGCGGAGCAGGTGCACCCAGCCGACGATCGCGTTGAGCGGCGTGCGCAGCTCGTGCGACAGCGTGGCGAGGAATTCGTCTTTCAGGCGGTTGGCCTGCTGCTCGCGATTGAGCAGCTCGGCGCGCTCTTTCTGCGAGGCCTGAATTTCGTCGAGCATGCGATTGAACGCCTGCACCAGCACGCCGATCTCGTCCCTCGTCGGATTCGCGGCGCGGATCGAGTAGTCGCCGCCGTCGGCAATGCTGCGCGCCGTGGCGGCGAGCGCGCCGATCGGCCGCGCCACCATTCGCTGGAGGATGTTGGCGAGCAGCAGCGACACCAGCAATCCCGCGACCATGATGCCTGCGACGGCGGTGGCCTGCGTGCGGATCCGCGCGCGGTGCCCGTCGAGGTCGACGCCGATGAGCAGCATCGTGCGGGGCTCGCGCCCGCGCGCGAGTTGCTCGGTGACGAACATGCGATTGCCGGCGACCCGGACGCCCGTAGTGACGCTGGCCGGGCAGCGGTCGGCAGTATCCCGGTTCGGAAACGTGCGTGAGGCGAAGAGCTCTCCGCCCGAGTACAAGCAGGCGACCTGCATGTGCGGGTGAATCTGCAGCATCTCCAGCGTTTCGCCGGCGGCGTCCGGATCGTGGAACGTCACCGCGGCGGCGGTGTTCTCGAGCACGAGCTGCGCTTGTGTGGTCAGGTCCGACTGCATGTCGGCGCGGTAGCGATAGAAATCCCACGTCACGAACGCGATGGCCGCCAGGCCGAGCACAGCGCCGCTGAGCAGCATCAGCATTGCGGTCAACCGCTGGCGGATGGAGAGTTGGCTGAACATCACCGGTCTCTCACTTGCCGCGCCAGCCGGAGCAGCTTCGAGCTGATGTTCAAGTTGCGGCGTGACGCGGCCGCGCGATTGATGTCGAAGCGGATGCGATTGCTGTCGCGCACGAACGTGATCACCGTGTCGTCGTTGAGCGCGCCGTCGGCCACGGTCAACACCTGCTGGCCGCGCACGGCGGTGAGCCACGCCTTCGCATCGGCGCTTTGCGCGTCGCCGACGTACAGGATCTGGCAGCCCCGGGCCTCGTCCAGTCCTTCGAGGGCGACCGGTTGCAGTGGCTTGCCGTCGATGTCCTCGCCCTGGACCGCCGCTTTCAGCAAGGTGAAGAAGCTGTCGTTCGCGGTCACGCAGATCCGCACTTCGGCCGGCGAGCGTTCACCCAGCGCGACCGGCGGCCACGTCACGTACTTGGCGAAATTGAAAAGAAAGACCGCCTTGACGTTCGCTTCGATCGCGGCCGGGTTGGATTGCGCGCCCACCGTGCGCGTGATCGACAGGCACACGGCGGCCGCGATGGCCATCGAACACGTCCAGCGCATTCTTAGAAACGCCATACGGAGCGCAAGCTCACGGAACGCTCGTAGGTCTCCGGAGCGGTTCCCGCACGAAATTCAACATGACGGTCATGAAGCAGACTGGTGCCGATCAGCGACAGATCCCATCCCGGACGCACGTGGTATCCCAGCCGCGCGTCGAGCTCGGCGTAGGCATCAACCGGGGGCTGCGGCAGTTCGCCGATGTAGCGAAAGAACGCATCGATCTCGATCCGCTTGGTCGCGTTGATGTACGAACGCAGCTTGAAGATGTTGTCCGGATCGTTGCCTTCCGACGTGCCGTGCGTCGGATCGTTGCTGCCCGGATCGAAGGTCAGCTCTTTCCACAGGTAGGCGTGCGAGGCATGCAGCTGCCACCGCGGCATCACCTGGAGCGAGACGGTGCTCTCGATCCCGCGGGTGAGGGCATTCATCATGTTCGCCAGCAGGATCGGTCGCCCCGGCGCAAATTCCTGCGTGCGCAGATCGTCGTAACGGTTGACGTAGGTCGCCACATCGATCGAGAGCCGCTCCGCGAACAGGTGCCGGTATCCGGCCTCGTAGGCGATCACGTTTTCGGACAGGAACGCGTCGGAACCGGTGAGCAGCAGGTTCGAGCTGTTCGGAATCCGGATGCGAAGATCGGTATCGAAACGGGTCGGCACCCTGACGGCGCGCGACACCGCGCCCCACGCGCTCTGGTGCATGCGGCTCCAGCGCGCGCGGATCGTCGGCTGGATTTCAAACCCCGTGAATTCGTTGCGCTCGAATTTCGATCCGATCGTGACGAAGAATTGCCGGGCGACCCTGATCTCGTCCTGCGCGAACAGATTCACGCGATGCGACGTGCGCTCGCGCGGCTCGAAGAAGAACCCCGGCCCATCGCCGAGATCGTCGCCGTCGTAGCGGCGATAGCCGCCGCCAAAGACGATGTTGTGGCGCGCGGCGGTCCAGTGATGCTGCGCGTCGAGGTCGATCGTGTTGAGCACGCCGCGGTACTGATTGGGCACGCGGCGATAGGTGTGATCGAAATATGCCTGGACGGTGGTGGCGTGATTCGCGCCGGCCACCATCCATCGTCCAAGCAGGTTGCCGCCGGCAAGATTGGTCTCGGCCGTCGCCGAGAGTCCCGTCGTCCCGGTGTAGGCATCGCCCTGGAGCGTGACCTGCGATCGCCGCGATGGATCGGAGTCCAGCCTGAAGCCGACCTGGCCGAAGTCGAAATCGTCGTGCGCGTCCGCGCCGCTCACCAGCTGGTGAGCATCCTCGAATCGCACCTTCGCATAGGCGCGATACGCTCCGGCGTTGCCGACGCGGCCGCCGTAGCGGACGGCGTAGGGCCCGAGCACGCTCGATCCCACCGACACGTTCGCGAACGTGCCCTTGGTGTCGTGCGATCGCTTGGTAATGACGCTGATGACGCCGTTGACCGCGTTGGCGCCCCACACGCTGCCGCCAGGTCCACGTGTCACTTCGATGCGCTCGACATCGGCAATCACGACGTCCTGCGTTTCCCAGAACACGCCGGCGAAGACGGGGGAGTAGACGGTGCGCCCGTCGATCAGCACGAGCATCTTGTTCGATGTGCTGATCGCAAATCCCCTGGTGGTAATGCCGTATTGCGGTCCCGAGATTTGCGAGACGTGCATGTGACCGGCCAGGCGCAGCGCCTGGGCGAGGTTCATGACGCCCATACGCCGCAAGTCTTCGCCGGTGATCACCGTCACGGCCGAGGCCACGTCGGCGAGACGCTCGATGCGTCGCGACGCCGTCGTCACGTCCGTGTCGGCCAGTTCTTCGATCGAAAGCTGCTTGAGTTCTTCGAGCTGGCCGGAGCGGGGCGTCTGCGCGAGGGCGCTGCCCGTCAGTGACAGGAAGAAAAACACGAGCGCAACGAGGAGCGGCATGTGGAGGGGTCCCAACGTTATCACCGTCCCGCGCGAACCCAGGCGCCGGCGATTCGTTGAGCTTGCAAAAAAAAGGCCGAAGGGAACGTCTAAGACGCTCACCTTCGGCTACCCCCAGAAAAGGGATCTGAGATCTCGGATCTCAGATTGCGGATTTAGTACTGGGCAGCGGTGTTGTTGAGCCAGTTATCGACATCGCGCGACGCTTGCTCCTTGGCGATGCCGTACCGCTCCTGCACTTTGCCAACCAGTTGATCGCGACGGCCATCGAGCTGATCGATTTCGTCGTCGGTCAACTTGCCCCACTGCTCCTTGACCCGGCCTTTCAGCTGGGCCCATTTGCCTTTCAGAATGTCATCGTTCATTTCGCGTCTCCAGGTCCCAAGCCCAGGTCCCTATGGATTCGGGACGATCTGCAGCTGGTTGTCGATGCGATAGCCCGGCGCTTCGGCGGCGGCGATGCGCGCCGCTTCGTCGCGCTGCGTCGCGGTCTTGACCGAACCCTTCAACACCACGGTCTTCGTCTCGTGGAACGTGTCGACGTTGATGTGGCTGGCGTCGACCGTGCGATCGGCCATCAGCGCCGACTTCACATCGATCGTTTCAATCGCCGCCTTCACGGCGCCCGTTGCGTCGCGGGTCGCTTCCTTCGTCTCGGCAGCGGCTTCCTTGCCCTCTGCCGCAGCCTTCTCACCAGCAGCCTGTGCCTTGTCTTCAGCCTTGTCGGCGGCGGTGGCCGCCTTGTCGGCGTTGATCTCAGCATCCTTCTTCGCGCCGGCAGCTGTGTTCGAGCATGCGGCGAGTGAGAGGCCGCTCAACAGAGCGATTGCCAGATATGCGTTCTTCAAGCTCATCGGTCCTCCTACGGGCCACGTGCCCGACAATTGAACGACACTTCAAAAAGCCTGCCGGAAAATCGGGAATCGGGGATCGGGGATCAGGGCAGATTCGGGAATCTCGTGACACATTTGCGACCCTCCACTTCACGCTCCGGATCCCTGATCCCCGATCCCTGATCCCTGTTTGTTACCCACCCCATCAGATTCGTGGGTAACTGGTTACCCATTCCGGGTAGCATCTGGGCAGAAAACCACGGATTTGTTGGGACTAGTCCTTGCATTCAAAGGCCGAGTTTCGATCCAGACGAGGTTACACACTATGCACTTGGCCCGTACCAAGCTCGCCAAAAGCAAAGTACGCGCGTCCATGACCGGCGGCGCCGGAACGGACACGCTGGACCTTCGGGTCCTCTACGGCGTGCTTGCCGACTATCAGCGCGGCAACTTCACCGTCCGGATGCCCGACGATCGCACAGGCCTGGCCGGCAAGATTTGTGACGCGCTCAATTCCACCATCGAGCGCAACGAGCGGCTGGTCAAGGAGCTGGAGCGCCTGAGCACGGTGGTCGGCAAGGCCGGCAACGTGAAACAGCGCGCGCAGCTGCCGTCGGCCGAAGGGGCGTGGAGCACCGCGGTCGAATCGGTCAACACGCTCATCTCCGACCTCGTCCAGCCCACCACCGAAGTCGCGCGCGTCATCGGCGCGGTTGCCAAAGGCGACCTGACGCAGACGATGTCCCTCGAAATCGAAGATCGCCCGCTCACGGGCGAATTCCTGCGCACCGCGAAAGTCGTGAACACGATGGTGGCGCAGCTCGGCACCTTCTCATCGGAAGTCACGCGCGTGGCGCGCGAAGTCGGCACGGAAGGCAAGCTCGGCGGCCAGGCCGTCGTGAAGGGCGTGGCCGGCACCTGGAAAGACCTCACCGACAACGTCAACCTGATGGCCGCGAACCTGACCTCGCAGGTCCGCAACATCGCCGAAGTCACGACCGCCGTCGCGAAGGGCGATCTGTCGAAGAAGGTCACCGTCGACGTCAAAGGCGAAATCCTCGAGCTGAAGAACACCGTCAACACGATGGTGGATCAGCTCAGCTCGTTCGCGGCCGAAGTGACGCGCGTCGCGAAGGAAGTCGGCACCGAAGGACAGCTGGGCGGCCAGGCCGACGTGCGCGGCGTCGCCGGCACGTGGAAGGACCTCACCGACAACGTCAACGAGCTCGCCTCGAACCTGACCGTGCAGCTGCGCGACGTGTCGAAGGTCGCCACCGCGATCGCCAGCGGCGACCTCAATCAGAAGATCACCGTGCAGGCGCAGGGTGAAATTCTGCAGATCAAGAACGTCATCAACACGATGGTGGACCAGCTCGGTTCATTCGCATCGGAAGTGACGCGCGTCGCGAAGGAAGTCGGCACCGACGGCAAGCTGGGCGGCCAGGCGGATGTGCGCGGCGTCGCCGGCACGTGGAAGGACCTCACCGACAACGTCAACGCGATGGCGAGCAACCTGACCTCGCAGGTGCGCAACATCGCCGACGTGACGACCGCGGTGGCGAAGGGCGATCTGTCGAAGAAGGTCACCGTCGACGTCAAGGGCGAAATCCTCGAGCTGAAGAACACCGTCAACACGATGGTGGACCAGCTGTCGTCGTTCGCCTCGGAAGTCACGCGCGTTGCGAAGGAAGTCGGCACCGAAGGTCAGCTCGGCGGCCAGGCCGACGTGCGCGGCGTCGCCGGCACGTGGAAGGACCTCACCGACAACGTCAACGAGCTGGCCTCG
>Ga0111539_10011213_pt1 | contig 11263 bp, 10 predicted proteins | sample RhiMethybrSRZTD1_FD_79667 | JGI IMG/M metagenome (GOLD analysis project Ga0111539, IMG submission 79667) | Populus rhizosphere microbial communities from Tennessee, USA - Rhizosphere MetaG P. TD hybrid SRZTD1 (version 2) (version 2) | ecosystem: Host-associated > Plants > Roots > Rhizosphere >...
CCGTCGCGAAGCTCCGCAAGGAGCGCGGCATCGAGCCCGACAAGCGCGCGGGCGCCATCCTCACGCTCATCGGGCCTCCGGGCACCGGCAAGACGTCGATCGGTGAGTCGATCGCGAAGGCGCTCAACCGCGAGTTCGTGCGGATGTCGCTCGGCGGGGTCCGCGACGAGGCGGAGATCCGTGGTCATCGCCGCACCTACATCGGCGCGCTTCCGGGCCGGCTGGTCCGCGCGCTCCGTGACGCGAAGACGATGAACCCCGTGATCCTGCTCGACGAGGTCGACAAGGTCGGCGCCGACTGGCGCGGCGACCCGTCGGCGGCGCTGCTCGAGGTGCTCGACCCGGCGCAGAACTCGACGTTCCGCGACCACTATCTCGACGTCGAGGTCGACCTCTCGCAGGTCTTCTTCATCGCCACCGCCAACATGGCCGAGACGATCCCCGGGCCGCTGCTCGACCGCATGGAGGTGATCCGCTTCGACGGATACACCACCGACGAGAAGGTCGCGATCGCCCGGGGCTACCTCTGGCCGCGCCAGCGCGAACGGGCAGGCCTGAAGGAGGACGAGGTCGCGATCTCGGACGACGTCCTCGAGACCGTGATCTCCGAGTACACGCGCGAGGCCGGCGTCCGCCAGCTCGAGCGCGAGCTCGGGTCGATCCTCCGCAAGACCGCGACGAAGATCGTCTCCGAGGAGGCCGAGACGCCCGTCGCCGTCGACGTCGAGGCCGTGCGTGACGCCCTGGGGCGACAGAAGTTCTTCCGCGAGGCGGCGGAGCGGACTGCCGTGCCCGGCGTCGCGACGGGCCTCGCGGTCAACGCCACCGGCGGCGACGTCCTCTTCGTCGAGGCGACCGCCATGCCGGGCGAGGGGCTCGTGTTGACGGGCCAGCTCGGCGACGTCATGAAGGAGTCCGCGCAGATCGCGCTCTCCGCGGTTCGCTCGCAGGCCGACCGCCTGGGCATCGAGCAGTCGGCGTTCGAGCAGAAGTTCCACGTGCACGTGCCTGCCGGGGCGATTCCGAAGGACGGCCCGAGCGCGGGGATCACGATGGCAACCGCCTTCGCGTCGCTGCTCTCCGACCGGCCGGTGAAGCACACCGTGGGCATGACCGGCGAGCTGACGCTGCAGGGCCGCGTGCTGCCGATCGGCGGGCTCAAGCAGAAGGTCCTGGCCGCGCACGCCGCAGGGCTCACGGACGTGGTGATTCCCGAGCGGAACCGGGCCGACCTCGACGACGTTCCGGAGCGCGTCCGCGAGGAGCTCCGGTTCCACCCCGTGATGTCGCTGGACGAGGTCCTCGACGTCACGCTCGAGCCTGCGTCCGCGACGCAGCAGCACGTCGCCCTCTGATGCGCTGCCGAAAGTGCGATCCCGTCCCCGAGGAGGTCCGCCGTGCGGCGGGCCTCCTCGAAGGCCGCTGGACGGTGTCGATCCTCTGGGCCTCCTCCGAGGGAGCGAGCCGCTTCAACGAGCTCAAGCAGGCCGTCGGGGAGATCCCGCCGCGCACGCTCGCACAGCGGCTCGTCGAGCTCGAGGGCGCCGGGCTGCTCGAAAGGCGCGTCATCGACGCCCGACCGCCGCGGGTCGAGTACGCCCTGACGCCCGAGGGGCTTCGGCTCCGCAGCGTCCTCGAGGCGCTCGCGGTGTTCGCGCGGGCCTAGACCTCTTCGAGCGCGCGCGCGAGCGCGTCTCGGCCGTCCGCGAGCACGGGCCTACCGTGCGACGTGAGAACCCGCTCGACCGGGAGCGCGAGGAGCGGGGCGAGGTCGCGGGCGAGGTCGTCCAGCCCGCCGCGGCCCTCGAGCCACGATGCCGGGCACAACGCAACGCCGTCGTCCGTTCCGAGGAGCGTGTCGCCGGGAACCACGGCCCGCGCGCCCGGGAGCCAGTAGACGACCTCCTCCGCCGCCTCTGCGGCGAATGCGATCGCCGAGCCGGGTAGACCGTCGGCGGCCGGCGGCTCGACGATCCGGGCGCCGTACCGCGCGGTGAGCTCGGCCCGGCTCCGCGCGTGCCACTCGCACGTCAGGAGGATCGCGACGGGCCGCCGGACGCGCTCGACGTCCTGGTCGAGCGCCTCCAGGAAGCGCCGGCGATCGGCCTCGTTCGAGGGCACGAGCGGGTCGACGAGGACGACCGCGTCGTCTGCCTCCCAGTACACGCACCCGACGTCGCGTTCCCAGGCTGCGCCCTCCACCCAGTCGGGGTGCGGGGCGGTCCAGCGCCAGAGCCCCTCGTCGATGCGCTGGACCTCCACGCCACGACGGTAGCGCGTCCCGAACGGCGGGCGATCCCTCGCGCTAGCGTCTCGCGGATGGAGACCGCGCACCAGCCGGAGCAGGATCCGGTCGCGGCCGCCGACCGGGCGGTCGCCGAGGAGCGCCGGCGGATCGCCCGCGAGCTGCACGACGTCGTGGCGCACTCGGTGTCGGTGATGACGGTGCAGGCGGGCGCCGTCCGGCGGCTCCTCCGCCCGGACCAGGAGCGCGAGCGGCAGGCGCTCGAGGTGATCGAGTCGCTCGGGCGCGAGGCGCTGACGGAGATGCGCCGCCTCGTCGGGCTCCTGCGCGAGCAGGGCGCGATGCCCGAGTTCACGCCGCAGCCGTCCATGCGCACCGTCGACGTGCTCATCGGCACGGTCCGCGAGGCCGGCCTTCCCGTCGAGCTCGAGATGGAGGGTGAGCCGCGGGAACTGCCGCCGGGTGTCGACCTCTCCGCCTACCGTGTCATCCAGGAGGCGCTGACGAACGCCCTCCGCTACGCGGGGCCTGCGCACGCGTGGGTGACGGTGCGCTGGAAGGAGGACGAGCTGGAGCTCGAGATCGCGAACGACGGGCGCTCCGAGCCCGGTGACGGCGGCGGAGGCCATGGCCTCGCGGGCCTGCGCGAGCGCGTCTCCCTCGTCGGCGGCTCGGTCGACTCGGGTCCGCGGCCGGGCGGTGGGTTCGTCGTCCGCGCGCACATTCCGCTCGAGGTGGACGCATGACGACCCGCGTGCTCATCGCCGACGACCAGGCCCTCGTCCGCGACGGGTTCCGGATGATCCTCGAGGCCGAAGGGGACTTCGAGGTGGTCGCGGAGGCGGCCGACGGGCTCGAAGCGGTGCTCGCGGCGCGGGAGACGAATCCCGACGTGATCCTCATGGACGTCCGGATGCCGAAGGTCGACGGGCTCCAGGCGACGCGAAAGCTGCTCGAGCACAACGCCACGGGCGCGCGCATTCTCATCCTCACGACGTTCGATCTCGACGAGTACGTCTACGAGGCCCTCCGCGCGGGGGCGAGCGGCTTCCTCCTGAAGGACACGCCGCCCGAGGAGCTCGTCGAGGCGATCCGAACGGTCGCGGCCGGTGACGCGTTGCTGTCGCCCGGCGTGACGTGCCGGATCGTCGCCGAGTTCGCGCGCACGCCGAGCGACGACGATCGCCCTCCCGAGATCGACGAGCTCACGCCGGAGGAGCTCGAGCTCCTCCGCGACGTCGCGCGGGGACGCTCGAACGCCGAGATCGCGGAGGCTGCCGAGATCGAGGAGGCCGTCGTCGGCGCCGACCTCGACCGCATCCTCGCCACGCTGCAGCTCCGTGACCGCGTGCACGCGGTCGTCTACGCGTACGAGCACGGCATCGTCGACGCTCGCTGAAGCCGCATCCCCGCAGGGCTCCCCGGGCATCTCCCCCCTATAGCTCGAACGAGGGACGGCCGATAGAGGGAGCATGAGTCTCGCGCAGAGCCTTACCGCACGCCTGATCGGCACGCTCTTCGTCGAGCGCGGCCTCCTTTCCGAGAGCCAGATCCGCGTCGCGCTCGAGATCCAGCGCGAGACGGGACAGCAGCTGGGCCAGATCCTGGTGGAGCGCTTCGGCGTGTCGCGCCAGGAGCTCGCGGCGGTCGTGGCCGAGCAGTGGGCGGATATGGGGCGCTCGATGGAGTCGGCAACCGACGCCGCGTCGAACGAGTCGTGGCGGCGCCTGGGCGACATCTTCGTCGAGCGCGGCTTCGTCACGCCCGAGCAGCTCGAGCAGGCGCTCGAGCGGCAGCGGGAGACCGGGGAGCGCGTCGGCGAGGCGCTCGTCGCGCAGGGATCGATCAGCAAGTTCGAGCTCGCCGGCGCGCTCGCCGAGCAGATGTCCGTCCTCGGTGAACCGGATACCTCCGCTGCTGAGGCGTCCGAGGCGACCGTCGTCGAGCTGGCGCCGCGGCTCGAGGAGCCCGTCGCGAGCACGGAGCCGATCACGGGCGACGGGGAGGAGCCGCTTCCGGTCGCGCGCGTCGAGCCGGAGCCGGTCGCGAGCGTCGAGCCGGAGCTGCTTCCGAGCGTCGAGCCGGAACCGGTTCTGAGCGCCGAGCCGGAGCCGGTCGCGAGCGTCGAGCCGGAGCTGCTTCCGAGCGCCGAGCTGGAACCGGTTCCGAGCGTCGAGCCGGAGCTGCTTCCGAGCGCCGAGCCGGAGCCGGTAGCGAGCTCCGGGCTGGACTCGATGGCGAGCGCCGAGCCGGAGCCGGTGGCGAGCCTCGAAGCAGCGCCGAGCGCCCAGTCCGAGCCGATGCCCGCGCCGACGTTCCTGCGGACGAGCCTGCCGTCGCCCGTGCCGAAGTCGCCCTTCGGCTGGGTGGCGTTCGCGTCCACGACCACCGGCTACCGGCTCGTCCATCTCTCGGGCCCGATTCCGACGGTGGGCGAGACGATCGACGTGCCCGACGTCGGCGAGCTGCTGGTGCTCCGGCTGGGGCGCTCGCCGTTGCCCGCCGACCAGCGCACCTGCGTCTTCCTCGAGCAGGTCGTTCGCTCCGAGTCGTCACTCGCCGGCTAGCACCGACGCGCAACAACGGCTCTCGGTAGTTCCCCGCAGTCGGCGGGCGGCAAGTTGCACCGTGCCGACGAGGTATTGCCGATGGCGGCCGAGCGTCGGGGCGCGACGCTTGGCCCAGTCATTGCAAGCGTCTCGGGAGGAGGAGCGATGAGCGCAAGAAGGATTCTCGAGTGGGGAGGCCTCGCCGCAGGGATCACCCTGATCGCCTTCGGGATCGGGGCCCTCTACATGGGCATCGACGGGCGGAATACCGTCCGCGACAGCATCGAGCAGGAGCAGATCTCCTTCGGCGACGCGACCGACCCCGCCGTCGCGGAGCATGCCAAGCAGTGGGCCGGCGAGCAGGTCACGACCGGTGACCAGGCACGCGCGTTCGCGCTCGTCATGCGGGAGCACACGCTCTCGTCGACCGACGGCCTGACGTACGCGCAGATGGGCCGCTACCAGTCGGCGGCGAACCCCCAGGATCCGAAGGGCACGAGCGACGAGGCTGCGGCTGCGAAGGACCAGGCCGGAACACCGATTGCGAACGGCGCCCGCGAGATCTGGGTGACGGAGACCGGGCTCACGACCGCACTCAACATGAGCTACATGGCAGAGCAGCTCTCGGTCTTCGGCATCGTCGTCGGGGTCGCGCTCCTGCTGACGGGGATCGGGCTGTTGATCCTCGCGCTCGCGGTGCTCGGCGGACGGTTCCGTGAGGAGGCGAGCCCGGCCGCTCGGCCGACCGCAGCGGCCGCCACCGGCCACTGATCGCCCGACCTCCCGGGTGAGCGAGGGGGCGGCAGAGCCGCCCCCTCGTCGTTCGGTCACCTCGCCGCGCAGGCGCTCCGCAGCTATCCTCGGCGCGTCGTGCACGTCCGCTCGTCGAGTCCGTCTGCCTAGCCCGCCGCTCGAGCGGGCCAGACGCATCTCGGAGCGGTTACCGATCGTTGTCGGTGTGGGCATTTCGGCTCTGCCGACCGAGCGAAAGCCGACGGGTTGAAGCCCCGTTCGAGGAGTGGCGAAACATGACCGCGCAAAGCAGGAGAAGCGCCAGCGCAACGTGCTCTACGCGCTTCGCTACACGCAACGGAAGTGCAAGGCCTGCGGCCACCGCTCATCCGCCGCGGGAACTGCCGCCTCTGCGGCGGACCGATGAAGTAGGCCGTGCATGCGCGGCGCTGCGGCTTCCGAACGAGGTCGCGGCGCCGCGCAGGCCGGCGACTCGCGCGACGTTCAGCGCCGATTAAGGCCGCTCGTCGCGGCCGTGGCCCCGGATCCGGCTGTCTAGCATGGCTGAGGTGCCGGTGAGCGTAGAGCCCGGCGAGGCTCCGCCCGCCGCACCCGATGAGCCGCCCGACAAGGGCCGCCGACCGGGGAGGCGCGCACGGCTCGGGATCGCGGCGACTCTGGCGGCCGCAGCGGCGGTCGTCGTCGTCGCTCTTGCGATGCGCGGCCCGTCGGAGCCTGCCCTCGAGCGGGCGGACGTCGGAACGATCGCGTCGGGAGTCGTGAAGAAGGCCATCGAGGATCTGCAGGCCGCTCCGGCGACCTCGGTCGCCGTCTACCAGCAGATCCTCCCCTCACTCGTGCAGATCGAGACGCGCAGTGAATCATCGGAGGGCGAGGACGGCGGGCTCGGCACCGGCGTCATCGTCAACCGGAGCGGCGCGATCCTGACGGCATTCCATGTGGTCGACGGCGCGACGACGATCCGGTTGTCCTTCGTCGACGGCACGCGGTCGAAGGGTCAGATCGTGTCCACCGATCCCGACAACGACATCGCAGTGCTGCTTCCAGAGCGTCCTCCGCAGCCGATCGTCCCGGCGGTGCTGGGCGGCGCCGGCCAGGTCGGTGACGAGGCGTATGCGGTCGGTCATCCGCTCGGCTTCGTCGGCTCGCTGTCCTCCGGTGTGATCTCCGGTCTCGATCGCAGCATCGAGACACCGGGCGGCAGGACATTGCGTGGGCTCATCCAGTTCGATGCGGCCGTCAACCCGGGGAGCTCGGGCGGGCCGCTGCTCAACCGCGGCGGTCAGGTGATCGGAATCGTGACCGGGCTCGCCAACCCGGCGCGTGACGGGTACTTCTCCGGCATCGGCTTCGCCGTGCCGATCGGCGCCGCCGGCGGTGCCGCTGACGCCCCACCCAAGTGACGAGAGGAGCCATGAACACACAGTCCACACTCGACGCGTCCCTCGAACAGGTCCTGTACGAGGTCAAGCGCGTGATCGTCGGCCAGGATGCGCTGCTCGAGCGGATGGTCGTCGCCCTCCTCGCGCGGGGCCACCTGCTCGTCGAAGGCGTTCCCGGGCTTGCGAAGACGATGGCGGTGAAGACGCTCGCGCAGGCGATCGGCGGCGAGTTCCAGCGCATCCAGTTCACTCCGGACCTCGTTCCGGCGGACATCGTGGGCACGCGGGTGTTCAACCAGAAGCTCGGCGAGTTCCAGGTCTCGCTCGGGCCGGTGTTCGCGAATCTCGTCCTGGCCGACGAGGTCAACCGTGCTCCGGCAAAGGTGCAGAGCGCGCTGCTCGAGGCCATGCAGGAGCGGCAGGTCACGATCGGCCGCGAGACGCATCCACTGCCAGACCCGTTTCTCGTGATGGCGACCCAGAACCCGATCGAGTCGGAAGGCACATATCCGCTGCCCGAGGCGCAGGTCGATCGCTTCATGCTGAAGGTGCTGATCGACTATCCGAGCCCGACAGAGGAGTTCGTGATCGTCGAGCGCATGACCGCAGCGCACGACTCGGCCGGACGGGCGTTGGACGGGGCTCAGCTCGGCGCGCTCCAGCGGGCCGCCGACGCGGTCTTCGTCGACCCCGCGCTGGTCGAGTACGCCGTCAAGCTCTCGAACGCCACGCGCGACCTCGCCTCCGTCGGGCTCGGTGAGTTTGCCGACTACGTGACCTACGGTGCGAGCCCGCGCGCGTCGATCAACATGATTCTCGCGGGCCGCGCCCTCGCGCTCGTCCGGGGACGCGAGTACGCCCTCGCGCAGGACATCCAGGAGATCGCACCCGACGTGCTCCGTCACCGTCTCGTGCTGTCGTACCAGGCGCTCGGAGACGGAATCGGAGCCGACACCGTGATCGACCGCGTCCTCGGGGCAGTGCCGGTTCCGGAGCTCGCGCTGCGCGAGCGCATGACAACCGGACGCTCCTGACACATGGGCTCCGCGGACGCCACGCGCCCTCTCGGCACGCCGACGCCGGAGCAGCTCCTCCACCGGCTCGAGTGGCAGGTCGTGCGTCGCCTCGACGGCATCCTGCAAGGGAACTACCGGACCGTGTTTCGCGGGGCGGGAATGGACTTCCTCGACCTTCGCGAGTACGAGCCGGGGGACGACGTCCGGCACATCGACTGGAACGTGACGGCCCGGATGGACACCCCGTTCGTCCGCCAGTACGCCGAGGACCGCGAGCTCACCGCATGGCTGCTGCTCGATCGATCGCCCTCGATGGGCTTCGGGCCGATCGAGCGGCCCAAGGAGCTCGTCCTGTGCGAGCTCGCCACCACCTTCGCCCGGCTTCTCACGAGGGGCGGCAACCGGGTCGGGGCCATCCTGTTCGACAACGAGCTCGAGGAGACGCTGCCGCCGCGCAGCAGCCGAAACCAGGTGCTCGCGCTCACGCGGAGCCTCCTGCGACCGCCCCCCGCGACGAACGGGGCGGTCACCGACCTGACGCGGCTGCTGGATACGGCGGACAGGACGATCCGTCGGCGGTCGCTCGTCGTTCTCGTGTCTGACTTCATCACCGGGCCCGGGTGGGAGCGGCCTCTGCTGCGACTCAGCGAGCGGCATGAGGTCGTTGCCGTCCGGCTCGTCGACCCTCGCGAGTACGAGCTTCCGGACGCAGGGCTCATCGTGGTCGAGGACGCGGAGACCGGCGAGCAGCTGACGGTCGACTCGAGCGACGACGAGTTCCGGAGCCGGCTGCGGGCTGCCGGGCAGCACCGCGAGGCAGAGCTGCGTGCGGCGACCCTCCGAGCGGGGGTCGGCATCAGCGAGGTGTCGACGGCCGACGACCTCGTCACGGCGATCGTCCGAATCGTCGAGTCGCGGAAACGGCGCCGCGCCTGATGTCGCTCGGCTCGCCGTGGATGCTGCTCTGGCTCGCGGTCGTCCCGCTCCTGGTGCTCGCGTACGTACGGCTCGTTCGGCGACGCTCGCGGCGGGCCAGTCGGCTCGCCTCCGAGGGGCTCGTGCCGACCACGTCGTCGGGACGCGGGCTCCGCTGGAGACGCCACGTTCCGTTCGCGCTCTTCGCGTCCGCGCTGGTTCTCGTGTGTGTCGGGCTCGCCCGTCCGACGATGAGCTTCGCGCTTCCGCAGCGGGAGGGGACGGTCATCCTCGCGTTCGACGTCTCGAACAGCATGCGGGCGGACGACCTCGAGCCGACCCGGATCGAGGCGGCGAAGGCAGCCGCGACGGCATTCGCCGAGCGGCAGCCGAGCACGATCCGGATCGGGGTGGTCGCGTTCGGCGACAGCGCCGTGACGGTGCTCAGGCCGACGAAGGCGAAGGAGGACGTGCTTGCGGCGATCCGGCGCCTCGCGGTGAGCGGCGGTACCTCGCTCGGTCAAGGCCTGTTCACCTGCCTCAGCACGATCGCCGGGAAGCCGCTGCAGATCGACGAGTCCGCGCTGCAGAGCGACGGGGGCGACGTCGACATCGGGTTCTTCGGGTCGTCGGCGATCGTCCTGCTGTCGGACGGAGAGAACACGTCGCGCCCCGACCCCCTGCAGCTCGCAGAGGTCGCATCCTCGGCTGGTGTCCGTGTTCATGCGATCGGGATCGGGACACCGGAAGGAACGGTCGTGGAGGTCGATGGATTCAACGTCGCGACGGCCCTGGACGAGGAACAGCTGACGCAGATCGCGGAGGTGACGGACGGCAGCTACCACCGGGCCGGCGACGCCGCCACCCTCGAGCAGATCTACGAGTCGGTCGACCTGAAGCTCGCCTCGGTCGAGCGCGAGCGCGAGATCACCGCCCTGTTCGCGGCCGCGGGCGGGCTCCTGCTCGCGCTCGGGTCGCTCCTCTCGATCGCCTGGTTCGGGCGGGTCATCTGAAATGTCGTTCGCCTGGCCACTCGCTCTCGTCGCGCTCCTCGTCGTGCCGCTCATCGTGGGCGTCTACTGGTGGCTCCTGCGAAGACGGCGCCGACAGGCGGTCCGTTACTCGAGTGTCGCCCTGCTCCGGTCCGTGCTGCCGCGGCGCAAGCGCTGGCAGCGCCACCTCCCGATCGCCCTCCTCCTCGCGAGCCTGGTCGCGCTCGGCCTCGCCGCAGGACGACCGCACGTCGAACGCGACGTCCCCTATGCGCGGACGTCGATCATCCTCGCGCTCGACGTCTCGGGGTCGATGTGCTCCACGGACGTCGAGCCGAACCGACTGGCCGTCGCCCAGGAGGCTTCGCGCGAGTTCGTCGAGGACCAGCCCGACGACGTTCGCATGGGCCTGGTGGTGTTCTCGGGGTTCGCGGAGCTGGCGGTTCCGCCGACGACGGAACGCGAGGAGCTCATCGCGACGATCGACTCGGTCACGACCGGTCGCGGCACCGCGATCGGAGGGGCGATGCTCAAGGGTCTCGATGCGATCGCCGAGGTGAACCCCGCCGTCCAACCCGTTGGCGACGTCTACGCGCTCGAGGACGCGCCGGTCGCCGATCCCCCGCCCGCTGGCCAGGCACCTCCGTCCAACGACTACGTGCCGGACATCATCGTGCTGCTCACCGACGGCCGGAACACGCGCGGGATCGAGCCACTCGACGCCGTCCCTCATGCCGTCGAGCGACGTGTCCGCGTCTACACGATCGGGTTCGGGACGACCCAGCCCGCAGACCTCTCGTGCACGCGCGAACAGCTCGGCGGCCAGGTCTTCGGCGGCGGATTCGGAGGCGGCCGCGCTGGCTTCGGAGGCTTCGGAGGAGCGCGTATCGCCGACACCCCGACGCTCGTGGCCGTTGCGGAGCGGACCGGAGGCACGTACCACGCCGCGGAGGACGCGGATCAGCTGCGTGAGGTCTTCGCAGAGCTCCCCAGGGAGGTCGCGACCCAGAGGCAGCAGACCGAGGTCACGTGGGTGCTCGCTGCGCTCGGGGCCCTTCTCGCGGCCGCGGCCGTCGCGGCCTCGATCCGCTGGAGCCCGTACCCCTGAGTTGAACCCGGGAGGCCCAGAGAGCGGCGGCGTGATGCCTTAGACGGTGCGGGGTCGCCACGCCTCGTGCTCGTGCGCGAGCCAGACAAGCTCGGGGTCGAGCGCGCGCACCCGCAGCTGGCCCTCGGTGTGCGGCTCGTCGAGCTCGCCGAACCAAACCGCCACGTCGCCGCCGACGACGACCGGCCGCGCGCCAGTCTCGACGACGACCACCTGCATGCCGCGTGTGTGGCCCGGCGCCGGGACGAGCCGGAGCCCGGGAAGCAGCTCGAGCTCGCCGTCGACCGGCACGTACCGTACGCC
>Ga0111539_10011214_pt1 | contig 11263 bp, 11 predicted proteins | sample RhiMethybrSRZTD1_FD_79667 | JGI IMG/M metagenome (GOLD analysis project Ga0111539, IMG submission 79667) | Populus rhizosphere microbial communities from Tennessee, USA - Rhizosphere MetaG P. TD hybrid SRZTD1 (version 2) (version 2) | ecosystem: Host-associated > Plants > Roots > Rhizosphere >...
ACGCGCTCTACCTGGAATCGGGCGGCGCTGCGATCCACGCCGAGGCGCTCGACGACGTGGCGTTCGCGGTCGATCGCTGGCTGCGTCATCCCGACCTGCGCGATCGGGCGCGCGCCCATGCGCTGGCGCTCGCGCGTCCCGACGCGGTCGAGTCGATCGCGAGTGCGGTGCTGGCGGCGGCACGCGCGCACCTGGCGGCGCGCGGTTAGCGGCTACTTCCCGTCGCGCGCGGCGTGCGCGAATGCCTCGAGCTGGCTGTAGTCGTTGCGCCAGGTGGTGTACATCACGCCGGTGACCCCGCGGATCCCGCGCGCGTCGCGCACCAGCCAGCGGATGCCATTGGCCGGGCCGTCGTAGTAGCCGCAGATCACCTGCTTGTGACCGCGCGCGGCGAAGAAGCGCAGGGACGTGCGCATGTCCTCGGCGTTCCAGTTGAGGATCGTGACCTCGCTGGGCAGACCGGTCCACGAGCCGGCGAGGCTGCCGTTCACCAGGTAGTCGTCGCGCACCGCGTTCTGGTGCGGGTCGAACATGTCGCCCCACACGTAGAGCTCGGCGCCGCGCATCAGCCGTGCGCACTGACGCACGTGTTCGGCGAGGATCGCGCCCGGGGTGGTCTTGCGCGCCACGCACGCCGGATCCCAGCCGAGTGCGCGGATTTCGTCGTGGAGCATCGCGAATCCGCGGGTGCCGAGAGCGTTGCGGACCGAGCGCGCTTCGTCGCGCAGCAGGTGGAGGGTGCGCGGCTCGGACAGGCAGGCGGTCACCTGTTCCTCGTTGATCACGGCCGCGTGGTACCACGACGCGCGCAGCACGGTTCCGTCGGGCAGCGAGGTGCGGATCGCCGGCGGCGGGTGCCACGAATCGTACTGGCCGCGCCACGGGCGCATCCCGAGCAGCGTGTCGCGCACCGCCTCGAAGTCGCGGCCCTCGCGACGGCCCTCGACCGTGAACGGGGTGTCGGCGCGGCGCAGCAGGTTGACCGGTCCGACCTCCTCGATCGCCCAGTCGCGCCATTCGAGTTTCCCCTCACCCGGGTACCAGTCGCCGAACTGGACCTCGATCGAACGATTGCCGAGCGAGTTGAACACCGCGTGCACGACCTTCCAGTCCTGATCGTTCTTCACCCGGATCCGGCTCCAGTCGAGCCGGCGCCGGCCGCCGATCACCCGGATCGACGGCTCGCCGGTGTAGTCGCGGGTGCGCACGCGGACGGCGACGTGATAGCAGCGCCACGGGGAGACCGGAACCCGGAACCCGAACCGCGCGGTGCGGTCGTGCTTGCCGATCGTCGCACTGCGGCCAGACACCTGGACACCCGGCTCGATGCGGCTCGGCCGCGTCCCGAGCGCGACCGGCGGATCGGCGGCGAGGTGCGCGATTCCGTCGCGGACCACGAAGCGTGCGCGCCGCACCGGCAGGCCTTCGGCGAGGTCGGGGGAGCGGGCGAGCAGCGGGTGCGAGCGGCCGATCCAGAACACGCCCGGCACGATCTCGAGTCCGAGCGTTCGCGCGAGCGACTTCACCAGCTCGAGAGTCGCGAAGTAGGAGGCGTTCTGCTCGCCGAGCCGCGCGAGCTTGGAGTCCACCAGCATCACCTTGGTGTAGCCGGCGGCGGAGGCGCGGCGCCACACCGGCTCGAGCTGGGTGAGCGCGTCGTCCCTGGACAGGTCGGCGCTGTAGTAGAACCACAGGTCGCGGGGACGCTCGGCTTCACCGGTTCCGAACGAAAGCAGGAGCAGGCTCAGCAGAGAAACCACGAGCCGGGGGCGGAACCGGAACCCGCGCGACGTGCGAGGCATCGCGCGGCATCCTAGACCGGTCGGGTGCGATGCGGAAACGGCGATTGGTTGACCCTGCCGAGACGACGACCCTACTCTTGCCCGCGCTTCAACTTGTCCCCGTGGTTCGTCCGCGCCCGAGATCCTCCGTGGCCACCTCGCCGCTGTCCGAACTGATTCCACGCGCCTTCCGCGGTGAGCGGGTTCCGCTGGCCCGCGCCATCTCGCTGGTCGAGAACGAAGGCCCCGGCTCGATCGCGGTGCTCGACGCGAGTTTCGAGCGCAGTGGCCGTGCGTTCCGGATCGGCATCACCGGTCCGCCCGGCGCCGGCAAGAGCACGCTCGTGACCCGGCTCGCCCAGGAGTACCGGCGCCGCGGCGAGAAGGTCGCGATCGTCGCGGTCGACCCGACCAGCCCGTTCACCGGCGGCGCCCTGCTCGGTGACCGCGTGCGGATGGCCGAGCTGGCGGGCGATCCCGGCATCTTCATCCGCTCGATGGCGACGCGCGGCAGCCTCGGCGGGCTCGCGGTCCATACCGCACAGGTCTGTGACGTTCTCGATGCCGCCGGGTTCGAGCGCATCCTGATCGAGACGGTCGGCGTGGGGCAGAGCGAGCTGGAAGTCGCCCAGACCGCCGACACGACGGTGGTCGTGCTGGTCCCCGAATCGGGCGACAGCATCCAGGCGATGAAAGCCGGACTGATGGAGATCGCGGATGTGTTCGTGATCAACAAGGCGGACCGGGAGGGCGCCGACCGCGCAGTGTTCGCGATCCGCGCCGCTCTCGAGCTGCGCGGCGGGGCGGTCAGCGAATGGGAAACTCCGGTGCTCACCACGGTCGCTTCGAAGGGCGACGGCATCCCCGATCTGACTTCGCGACTGGAGGACCACCTCGCGCATCTGAACCGCCACGGCGGGCTGGCCCGCCGGCGGCGCCAGCGACTCGAGCTGCGCCTGCGCGATCTCGTCCGTGACCAGTTGTGGGTGGAGTTCCAGGAGCGGGTGCCCGCGTCGGAGTGGCGCGCGGTGCTGGACGCGCTGATCGGCCACTCGATCACGCCGCACCAGGCCGCGGATCGTCTGATTGCTCTGACCGCGGGGCACGAACCGGCTCCGATCCCGAGTCCCGAACCTCAACCTTAGGCAGGAGAGCGATGTCCGCCGAACGAACGCTGAGCACCGCCACCCTCGGAGGTGGCTGCTTCTGGTGTCTGGAGGCTGTGTACCGCGAGTTGAACGGTGTCGAACGCGTGGTGTCGGGTTATGCCGGTGGACGGATGCCGGATCCCAGCTACGACGCCGTGTGTTCGGGCACCACCGGTCACGCCGAGGTGGTGCAGGTCACGTTCGATCCAGCGGTGATCTCCTACCGCGACCTGCTCGAGGTGTTCTTCACCATCCACGACCCGACCACGCTGAACCGCCAGGGCGGTGACGTGGGCACCCAGTACCGATCGGCGATCCTGTTCCACGATGACGCGCAGCGCGCGACCGCCGAGCAGGTCAAAGCGGAGATCGCGGCGGCGGGTCTGTGGTCGGATCCGCTCGTGACCGAGATCGCGCCGCTCGGGCCGTTCTTCCCGGCCGAGGACTACCACCAGGAATACTTCGCGCGGAATCCCTACCAGCCCTACTGCATGGCGGTGGTGGCGCCCAAGGTCGCGAAGTTCCGCAAGCAGAACCTCGCGCGCCTCAAGCGGAGCGACGCGAAGGCCTGATCCCGCGATCGGTGCGGGGCGGATTCGGTTAACAAAATCGCTGCGTCGCACGCGCTCCGGAGCGCGTGGCGGTTCGCGTTTTTGTCACGTCACGGCGCTGCTCGATCGGTGTCCATTCCAGTGGGCTTGCTCGGCATGGACAGTGCGGTGTTCACCGCGCGTGAGTCCGACGATCTTTCGCGCGGCCGGCCTTCGCTTCTACTTCTTCTCCCTCGAAGAGGCTCGCCCGCACGTTCATGTCGAGGGGGCTCGTGGAGAGGCGAAGTTCTGGGTGGAGCCGACGATCGAGGAAGTGGAGAATCACGGCTTGAGCAGGCGTGAGATTTCACTCGCGCGCAAGCTGATCCGGGAGCGGCTCGATGAAATCAGTGCAGCGTGGAAAGACCACTTTGGCAGCTGAAGTGACGAACATTTCCCGTCAGGGGATCTGGCTGTTCCTCGACGAGCGCGAGCTGTTCCTCTCGTATCGGAAGTTTCCCTGGTTCCGCGACGCTCGGCTCCGGGAAATCCTCGATGTGCGCAGGCCCCGGCCCGATCACCTGAGGTGGCCGGCACTGGACGTGGACCTGCATCTCGACTCGATCGAGCACCCCGACCGGTATCCGCTCCGGAGTCGATCTGGGAACGGAGGTGTCATCCGGGAACGCACAGCCGTCCGGAGACGCACGCAGGCGTCGACCAAGAAGAGGCGCCCGCGTACTTCCTGATCCCGCGTTCTAGCGCAGCGCGCTGATCCGGATGGCGCCGTCGCTGCTGCGCAGGGTCAGGAGCGGACCGCCGCCGTTGAGGTCGCCCTGCAGCCGATGGCTGTGGACCTTGCCCTGGATCGAGACCGGCAGATCGACGTCGAGTGATCCGTCCCGGCTGCGCGCGTCGAGCGTCGCCTTGAGATCGGGCGGAATCCGCAGGCCGATCCGACCGTCGCTGCTCTCGATCGACCACGGCTCGACCACGGCCGAGCCCTTGATGGCGGTGACGTCGAGATCGCCGTCGCTCGAGCGGACCGCAAGCATGTCGAACCGGCCCGCCACCGAACCGTCGCCGTCGCTGGTGCGGAGCCGCAACTTGCCGTCGAGGTCCCCGGCTTCGATGTCGCCGTCACTGCTGGCCATCGTGATCTCGCCCCGCAGGCCGAGCGCCGCGATGTCGCCATCGCTGGTATTGACGTCGATCCGGCCGGCGAGCGGCCCGAGCGTCACGTCGCCGTCACTGGTCCGGATGTCGAGGTCGGACTGGCGCGGCACCCACACCTGGACGTCGAGGTTGTAGTCCGAGAACACGATGCCGCCGACGATCCCGCGCATTTTCGCGCTGATCTCGATCTGCTGGCCGTTGCGCGTAAATTCGACTTCGGGATCGCGGTCGCCGACGAACAGACCCTTCTGCGATCCCAGTTCCTTCACCTCGACCGACACGCCGGCGCCGTCCCGGGTGTGGATCGTGACGTTCGCATCGCCGGTGCGGACGCGCACCGAGGGTCGTCCGGCGACCTCCCAGTGGTCCTTCCAGACCTTGCCGACCTTCTTCGAATCCTTCGAGTCGGCAGCGACCGGGAGGGCGAAGGCGAGAATCAGGATCGCGAGGCCGGCGGCGGGGATTCGAACGCGCATGACTGGTGCCTCCTGGGGGTGGTGCCCATCCTACGCCGGTCGGCCGGCCGGGGTTGCCCGATCGATGGCTCGCCGGGGTTGCGCTGGGCCGCAAGCGACCCCTAATCTCGACAGGTTCCGACCGGTCCGGCCTGCCCGGACCGTGCTCTGCGCCGTCCCCGCCGGCTCCGTCGGCGGTTCCCGACCCCACCGCCGCCGACCGGAGGCACCGAATGGCCAGCCGTTCCACCACCCGGACCCACCGGACCGCTTCGCGCAAGCGCCGCCCCGCCGTACGCCGCGCCGCCAAGCCGTCCGTCAATGGCTCGTCGGGGGCCGAGATCGTCCGCTCGTTCGAGCGCACCTACCCGAAGGATCGCGAGCGCAAGGATCTCTATCCGTTCACATTGTCCGGTCTGCCGATCAAGCCGCTCTACGGACCCGCGGACCTGGCCGGCATCGACTACGGACGCGACATCGGGGTGCCGGGCGAATATCCGTACACGCGCGGCATCCATCCGACCATGTACCGCGGCCGCATGTTCACGATGCGGCAGTTCTCCGGCTTCGGCACGCCGAGGGAATCGAACGAGCGCTACCACTACCTGCTCGAGCACGGGCAGACCGGGCTCTCGATCGCGTTCGACAACCCGACCATCATGGGCTACGACAGCGATCACCCGAAGGCGCACGGCGAGGTCGGCAAGTGCGGCGTCGCGGTCGACTCGCTGCGCGACATGGAGATCCTGCTCGACGGCATCGACCCGGCCGGGATCTCGACCTCGATGACGATCAACGGGCCGGCGTCGATCCTGTTCGGCTTCTACCTCGCGAATGCCGAGAAACGCGGGGTTCCGTTCGACCGGCTGCGCGGCACGCTCCAGAACGACATCCTCAAGGAGTACATCGCGCAGAAGTGCTGGTGCTATCCGCCCGAGCCGTCGCTGCGCATCATCGTCGACCAGATCGAGTTCGCGACCCGGCACGTGCCGCAGTGGAACACGATCTCGATCTCGGGCTACCACATCCGCGAGGCCGGATCGACCGCCGCGCAGGAGCTGGCGTTCACGCTCGCCGACGGGTTCACCTACGTCGAGCGCTGCCTGGAGCGCGGGCTCGACATCGATTCGTTCGCGCCGCGCCTGTCGTTCTTCTGGAACAGCCACCTCGACTTCTTCGAGGAGATCGCCAAGCTGCGTGCGGCGCGCCGAATCTGGGCGCGTCACATGCGCGAGCGCTACAAGGCGAAGCGCAAGGAGTCGTGGCTGATGCGCTTCCACACCCAGACCGCCGGCTGCTCGCTGTGGGACAAGCAGCCCGAGAACAACATCGTGCGCACCGCCTACCAGGCGCTGGCGGCGGTGCTGGGCGGCACCCAGTCGCTCCACACCAACTCGATGGACGAGACGATCGCACTGCCGAGCGACAAGGCGGTCAAGATCGCGCTCCGCACCCAGCAGATCGTCGCGCACGAGATCGGCGTGACCGAGACCGCCGATCCGCTCGCCGGCTCCTATTACCTCGAGTCGCTGACCAACCGGCTCGAAGAAGAGGCCGAGAACTACTTCCGTCAGATCGAGGGCATGGGCGGCGTGGTCGCGGGCATCGAGAAGGGCTTCTTCCAGCGCGAGATCGCGCGCGCCGCGTACACGTATCAGCAGGAGATGGAGCGCAAGCAGCGCGTGCTGGTCGGGATCAACGAATACGTGGAGCCGGACGAGAAGATCGACATTCCGATCCTCTACATCAGCGAGCAGGCGGAGGTCGATCAGAAGCGGTCGATCGAAGAAGTGCGCCGCACCCGTGACGACAAGGCGACCACTTCGGCGCTCAATGCGTTGACCGCGGCCGCCGCGAGCGCGCCGGGCGAGAAGAACGTGATGGCGCACATCTTCGAGGCCGCCCGCACCTACGCGACCGAGGGCGAGATCCGCGGAGCGATCCGCGAGGTGTACGGGGACTACGTCGAGAGCACGGAGTTCTGAGGCCGGGCGTGGCGTCGTTCGCGCTCGGATCTCCCGCGCTTCCGATCGCCGCTCCGCTCGGTCCGGTCGGCTGGTATCACCTCGCGATGTTCGGGCTGGTCATGCCGTACGCCGCGATCAAGTCGCGGGCCCGGCTCGCAGCGCTCACGCAACGGCCGTCGCTGACCGCGTGGTTGATCCGCAGCGCGGTGATGGTGGTGGTCGCCGGAGCGCTGTCGCTGGTGACCGCGAACCTGGCGTGGATCTCGCTCGGCCGGCTGGCCTTTCCCCAGCCGCTCCATCTGTTGCTCGGGCTGGTGCTGCTGGCGTCGTTCGTTGCCGTAATGCGCCCGGCGTGGCGCCAGGCGGTGGCCGAGCGATCGTCGGGTGCCTACTACAAGATGCCGCTCACCGGCCGCGAGCGCGGGCTGTGGATTGGAACCTCGATCGCCGCCGGGGTGTTCGAGGAGATCACGTGGCGCGGCGTCCAGATCACCCTGCTCGCGGCGCTGCTCGGCAACCCGTGGCTGGCCGCGTTGCTGTCGGCGCTGATGTTCGCGGTTGCGCACGCGGTTCAGAGCGTGCGCGCGATGGCGTTCATCTTCGTGTTCTCGTTCCTCATGAGCGTGCTGGTCGCGATCACCGGCTCGCTGATCCTGCCGATGCTGATTCACGCGGCGTACGACGTGATCGCCGGGTTCTCCTACGCGCGGTTCGGACGGGAACTCGGGTACGAGCCGCCGCCGCTGCCCGGCGAGACCAGGAATGCGTCCGACGAAAGGGTGGTGGGCTGATACCATGCTGATCACTGTGCTGATTGCCACCATCCTGGTTGCGTTGTTCGCATTCATCCTGCGTCGCGCCGGCTCGAAGCGCGACGCGGCGACGACGTCCGCGCCAGTCCCCGACGATTCCGAGGTCTCGCTGCCGCCGGATCCGGTGTCCGCGGACGAGGAGGAGGTCGACGAGTCCGAGGGCATGATCGCGTTCACCTCGGACGGCCTCGCGTTCGTGCCGCGGCCGCACGGCGTCCTGATCGCGCCGGCGCACAAGGTGAACGCGGCGCGCACCGGCAGCGAGGACGCGCCGGTCGAGGCGGGCTCGTCGGAGCACCACGCGCCGGTCCTGCTGAAGCAGGGTGATCTGATCGCGGCGCGGGTGCGGCGCGGCGCGCCGGATCTCGACCCGTGGCGGCTCGAGACGCTGGGACGCGACCGCGACCTGACCGCATGGATCTTCGAGGTGCAGGAAGCGGCCGAGGCGGCGCGCGAGCTGCTCGCCCAGCGCGTCATCCAGCCCCCGCGTGACGAGCTCGGCGATCCGATCCCGGTCGGCGACGAGGACTTCTGGGTCGCCGAGCGCGAGCTCGAGCAGACGCTCGCGGATCTCGATCGCCCCGACCCGGTCGACGACGACGAGCCGCGTCGTTGACGACGTGAGCCGTCCATGAGTTTCGACAGCTTCGACATCGAAGCGCGCTTCTTCTGCGAGCTGAGCCCGCCCGACCGCGCGGCGAAGCGCGTGCTGGTGGTGGGCTGCGGCGACGGCACCGAGGCCGCCCACATCGCGCACGAGACCGGTGCACTGGTGGTGGGTCTCGACCTCGACGTCGACGCCTCGAAGCGGCGCCCCGGCGTCCATCTGCTGCGCGCCGATGCGCGCGCGCTGCCGTTCCGGGACGGCACCTTCGATTCGCTCTACTGCTACCACGTGCTCGAGCACGTTCCGGGACCCGGCCGCGCGGTGGCCGAGGCGCACCGGGTCGTGCACCCGCCGGGGTTCGCGTTCTTCGGCACCCCCAACCGGGCCCGGCTGGTCGGCTACATCGGCGGTCGCGCCACCACGGTCGAGAAGCTGCGCTGGATCCTCGCCGACTGGGGCAAGCGGCTGACCGGCCGCTGGTCGAACGAACGCGGCGCGCACGCGGGATTCGCGGCCGGCGAGCTGGCGCGGATGCTGGGCGGATCGTTCCGGTACGTGCGTGACGTGAGCCTGCGCTACTATGCGCGCAAATACCCGGGCCTCACCGGCATGTGGTCGTTCGCATTCCGGACCGGGCTCGGCCAGTTCCTCGCGCCGTCCGTGTACTTCGTGGCCGAGGACGTTCCGTCGTCGTCCGCCGTCGATCGGCAGGGGGTGTGATGCAGCGCAAGATCCGAGTGCTGGTCGGCAAGCCCGGGCTCGACGGGCACGATCGTGGCGCCAAGGTGGTGGCGGCCGCATTGCGCGACGCGGGCATGGAAGTGATCTACACCGGACTCCACCAGACTCCCGATCAGATCGTCGAGGCCGCGATCCAGGAGGACGTCGACGTGGTCGCGCTGTCGGTGCTGTCGGGCGCGCACATGACGCTGTTCCCCGAGGTGCTGAGCCAGATGCGCGACCGCGGGATCGGCGACCGCCTGCTGACCGGCGGCGGGATCATTCCGCCCGACGACATGAAGACGCTGGCCGAGATGGGAGTGGGGAAGTTGTTCGGACCCGGCTCGTCGACCCAGGACATCGCGAAGGAGATCCGGCGCTGGTTCAAGGAGGCGACCGGCGAGGAGCCGTTCGTTGCGCCGGCGCCCGCGATGCCGACCCACGTGCCGATGGAGGTCGACGCGCCGGCTCCGCGCGCGGCGCGTGCTCCCGCAGCCGGGGCGGCGAAGACCGTCACGCGCAAGCATGCACCCAAGCGCGCGGCCAAGCGCGTGACGAAGCGTGCGACCAAGAAGCGGACCGCCAAGCGCGCGACCGCCCGCGCCGGCCGCGCACCCGCCCGCAAGACCGCGCGCCGTGCAGGCCCGGCCCGCAAGGCGCGCACGGCTCGGAAGCCCGCTCGTCGTCGCTGACGCGCGCGCACCTCCGCGCGTCCCCGTTCATGAACGACACCCTGAGCCCCGAACCGACGCTCGACATTCCGCGCCGGGAGGGTCTGCCGTTCCTGGTCGAACACTGGTACCTGGGATCGCGCACCCGCCGCTACATGATGGTGCGGCGCTTCCAGGAAGTGCTCGCGCACGCGGATCTGCGCCGCGGACAGCGAGTGCTCGATCTCGGCTGCGGCTGGGCATACGGCACGCTGTGGGCGCGCGAGCACGGTGTGCGGGTCACCGGGGTCGATCTCGGACTCGATCAGCTGCGGTGGGCGCGCACGGCGCTGCCCGACGCCGCCACGCTCGGTCTGGTGCAGGCCAACGCGAAGCAGCTTCCCTATCGCGACGCGACGTTCGATCGCGCGATCTCGGTCGAGATGATGGAGCACGTGTTCCGTCCCGATCGGGCTCAGGTGTTCGGCGAGATCGCGCGCGTGCTGGTGCCGGGCGGCCGGGTCGCGTTGTCGACGCCGAATCCCGGGTCGCCGATCGAGTTCGCCAAGCGGCTCGCGGTGAAATGGCCGGGACTGCGCCGCCGGCTTCCGTCATCGTGTTTTCCCGAGGCTGCCGATGATGCGAATCACTACCACCCGTATCGCTACCACCACCCGCTTACGCTCGCCGAGCTGAGCGCGGGACTCGACGCGGCGGGGATGCAGGTGCTGGGCAGCCGGCAATTCCTGTGGGTGATGAAGACGCTGCCGGACGCGCTGCTGGGCGTGGGCCGCGCGGCGGAAAACGCGGTCGAGTTCCTGCCGGTGGTGACGCGCTGGGGTGCGACGAATCTGGTGTGGGCCGAGAAGCGAAGGGTCTAGCCATGCCGCGACGGCTCGTGACCCTGAACGGCAGCCCGGTGCGGAACAGCAGCGTCCAGCAGCTGCTCGAGGCGGTCGCCGAGGGCGCGCGGGCGGCGGGCGGTGAGGTCGACGCGTTCCGCTGCGAGGACCTGGTGATCAAGCCCTGCCAGGCATGCGGTCCCGAACCGACCACCGGGTATTGCATTTTCCATGACGACATGGACCGCGTGTACGCGGCGCTCGAAAACGCTCATGCCGTGGCGGTCGGCTCGCCGATCTATTTCGATACGGTGTCGGCGCCGCTGAAGCTGGTCATGGACCGCTGCAACTGCGTCACGATGCTGATGTACGCACCGGGCGGCGGGACCGTGATGAAGCCGCAGTGGCAGCGCACGCGGCGCGGGATCTTCGTCACCGCGTGCAGCACCAAGCACACCTACGAGCTGGCCGAGCGCAGTGTGCGGGGATTCATGAAGTGGACCGGCACGAAGTGGGAAGAAACGATCGCCTGGCAGCATCCGGACGACGATCTCGGCAGCGTGGTCCGCGCACCG
>Ga0111539_10011215_pt1 | contig 11261 bp, 11 predicted proteins | sample RhiMethybrSRZTD1_FD_79667 | JGI IMG/M metagenome (GOLD analysis project Ga0111539, IMG submission 79667) | Populus rhizosphere microbial communities from Tennessee, USA - Rhizosphere MetaG P. TD hybrid SRZTD1 (version 2) (version 2) | ecosystem: Host-associated > Plants > Roots > Rhizosphere >...
CGCCAGGAGACCGCCGCCGAGGCCGGCAACGTGCTTGCGTTCCCCGTTCGCGAGTTGCCTGAAGCCAAGGCGGCCTGACCCCCCCTGCCCCCTTTGCCCCTAGGGCCGCCACTTCAGGAAGTTGGAGATGAGCCGCAAGCCTAGCGTCTGGCTCTTCTCCGGGTGGAACTGCGTGCCCGCGATGTTGTCGACCCCGACCATCGCGGTCACCGGTCCACCGTAGTCCGCCTCCGCCACCAGGGCACCGCGATCGGCGGGAACGAGGTGGAAGGAGTGCACGAAATAAGCGTGCAGCCCCTCCGGCCCCGTCTCGATGCCCGCCAGCAGGGGGTGAGCGTTGATAACGCGCAGCGTGTTCCAGCCCATATGCGGGATCTTGAGCGAGCGGTCGTTCGGCTCGATCGCCTTCACGTCGCCCGCGATCCAGCCGAAGCCCGGCGTAATGCGAAACTCGAGCCCCCGCTCGGCCATGAGTTGCGCGCCGACGCAAATGCCGAGGAACGGCCGCTGCCTTTCGCGCACGCTCTCTTCCAGCGCCTCACGCATCCCGGCGACCCGGTCGACGCCGGCCTTGCAGTCGGCGAAAGCTCCAACCCCCGGCAGCACGACGCGGTCGGCCGCGGCCACGGCCGCCGGGTCGGCCGTAACCTCGATGCCCACGTTGGCTTCGCTTTCGCGGGCTGCCCGCTCGAAGGCCTTGGCCGCCGAGTGCAGGTTGCCGGAGCCATAGTTGATGATGGCGAGACGCTGCATGGCCGGCTCAGCTGCGGGCGCCGATCAGGCCGCCAAGACGGCGCCAGCCACGGCCGGCGGGCGGGTCGGCGCGCGGCGCGATGATCGGCTGGCTCGGCAGCCAGGTCTCGAAGAAGCGCCGCTCGCATTCGGCTGCGGTCTTGCCGGTCACGGAGCCGAGCATCCGCCAGCCACGCCGCTCGAGCGCCCAGCGCTTGAGCGTGTCGGCCTCGAATCCGACCATGAGGTTGAGCGCCAGCACCGCTAGGCCGACCCAGCGCTGATCCGCGCCCGCGAAGCGTTTGATCGCCTCGAAACCGCCGCTCAACACCACAAAGCCAAGCAGCGGCCACCACAGCCGGTTGGCGATGAGCCAGAGCGGCGTGAACAATGCCGCGATCCAGCTGAAGCCGTCCTTGATGAAGACAAGGCTCTCCGCCCGGTCGACGCGGTCGGCCGGGGGATTTGGCGGCTCATGCACGGTGAACGTCAGCATGCCATGGCCTCGATGGTTGCAGGGCCTCTTCTAATTGCCCGCAACAGGATTGGCGAGAGGTCTGTGAGCCCGGCGGCGGGGCATCGCCAAGGGCCGGCAAGCCGTTGTCTGTGCCCCGGCGATTGGGGCGACCGGCCGGCAACACGTCCACAGCTCTGTGCAGCCCTGCCGTGGCTCTGGATCGGCACTCGGCTAGCCTTGCGGCAGGAGCGAATCACTGTGGATGATCGACCATGAGCTTCGTGATCGGCAGGCAGGGTTCGGGCGCAGACATCCAGGTGCCCCCGCGCTTCACCTTCGTGAGCCGCGTCCACGCCCGCATCTCGGCCTTTCCTGGCGGCCGCTACTTGCTCGAGGACCTCAACTCCAGCAATGGCACCTTCGTGCTCGCCAACGGCATGTGGGAGCAGGTGTCGCGAGCCGATGTCGACGCCACGACACCCATCCTGCTCGCAGACTACCAGACCTCGATTGCGGAGCTTCTGCGGGGCCTGCCGGCGTTCCTGCAGCGGGAGGCGCCAGCCCCGGTCGCCCCCACCCCGCGTCCCGCGGTCCCCGCAGCGCGCAAGGAGGCCGCTGCCGGCGACGCGGACGCGCCACCCCCCGTTCGCAGCGGGTTGACGGAAGACGTACCCGTCGAGCTGCTGCTGAAGATGGTGGGGCTCGGCGATCTGATGCGCGTGCTCGCCACGCTGCACGTCCCCTTGCGGGGGATCAGGCAGCTGGTCGCCGAGGACCGTAAGGCGCTCTACCAGGCGCTCGTCGCCTTCGCCGCCTTCCTGACGATCGTGCCGTTCGTGCACAAGGAAGTCATCATGCGGCTTGGGCGTCTGGTCAGCTATCCGCTCGTGGCCCAGGGCAGCGCGGTGGAGAACGCCACCGTCATGCATATCGTCGCCATCGTCAGCGGCATCCTGGGCTTCATGCTGATGTACGCGCTCCCCAAGCGGCTCTATACGCCCAGCACGCGCAGCCTGGTGGTCGCCTCCAACATCTACGCCACCATGTACTGCGCCTTCTACACCTCGGTCGCCGATCTCGTGAAAATGGCGCTATGGGCGGTCACCGGCTCGCTGGTCCTGCCCACCATCTTCGGCCTCGTCATGATAGCCCTGACGCTCGCGCTCCAACTCTACATCTGGCGCACCGTCCTGCGCCTGAGATGGGGACCGATGCTGATCTTCCTTGCCATCGGCCTGTCGTTCGGCTTCCTGCACGGCTTCATCCTGGCGATGATGGGGCTGCTGAAGTTCGCGTGAGCGGCGGAATCTCCGGGTTCGCGGACCTTGTGGCACATTAGCCATATCACTACGGGTTCCGTTGGTTGTGCTTCTTCGAGCGCGGCACCATGCGCTATGAATTTGCCATTCTGTAGCATTCGGGGACGGTGACATGCGTACATACTCGAGCTTCGGCGCGCTTATTGTTTTGATTGCTTCCTGCGGCCCGGCATTGGCGTGGGGAGATGTTGGGCACGAGGTGGTTTGCGAGATCGCCTACAGGGAGCTAAATCCGCAGGCTCGAAACAGGCTTGCCTCGCTTATCACCCTCGATTCCCAGTTTCGCACGTTCGCCAAGTCCTGTACGTGGCCCGATCATCCCCACATCCGCGGAGTAGAGCACTACGTCAATGTGCCACGCTCGGCCATTAAGATCGAGAGCAGCAAACCCTGTCCGATGGGAAACGAGTGCGTGGTGAAAGCCATCGCCAAGGACATGGCCCATCTGACAGAGGAGAGCAACGAGACGGAGCAGCTGAAGCTCGCAAAGAGCCTTGGCCATTGGGTCGGCGATGTCCACCAGCCCCTGCACGTTTCGTTCGAGGACGACCGTGGTGGCAACTCCATCAATGTCGATTGGCCGTGCCGTGGGGACCTTCATTCCGTTTGGGACACGTGCATTATCGCCAATAAGATCGGCGATGTCCCTCGCGACATCGCAATCGAGCTCAGAGCCGAAATCACCGATGAGGATCGAGCCAAATGGGTGCCGGGCAAGATCGATCTTGCCGCGATTATCGGCTGGGCAAACGAGTCCCTGGCCATTACCCTGAAACCGAACGTGCAATACTGCGTGCAGAAGTCAGGCGAGTGCTGGTACGCGGCCAATCAGAAGACCTATCCCGGCGGTCAGAGGAAGAACGTCGACGTAAATGACGCCTACCTGACCGAGCATGCCCCAACTGTCAGGGAGCGACTCAAGATGGCCGGCGTCCGCCTCGCCGCCGTCTTGAACACAGCATTGGGCGAGGTCACGACCGCCGAGATGCCGTCGGTCACCTCGTTGCGTGCGACCACCGAGCGTGGACGTGCGCCAATGGCAATGGTCGCGGTGTCGGCAGATCAATGGCAAGCGCTGCTGTTCAGGTTGGATCGCCTGGAAGGCGCCCTGCAGTCGGTGACACAAGAGCTGCGAAGCCTGCGCACCGACCGCCAGCCGGCGCGCCCATAGCTGCGGCTCTGCGCTACTTGCGCGGTGACCGCGCTGCCGCCAAGGGCAGCCTACCGGCGTCCAACGACGGTTCGCGGCGCACGTTGAGGCCTGCCTCTCGCAGCAGCGGCCTTTCGGCCTCGAGAGCAGGCGAGCCAGGCGGATTTGTTTCGCCTTCCGCGGCCTTGCGCTTGGTGCCGGTGGTGGCGCCGCGCCAGCGCTCGACCACTTTCTCGATGAACGCCACGTCGATGCCGTTGCTGGCGTCCATGTACTCGCCGTTGTTGAGCGACTCGCCCTTGGGGATGGCATCGGCGGGTAGCTGGCCGAACCGCAGTCGGGTCGGCAGCGCCACGCCCTCGCCGAAGGCGAAGGCCTCGCGCGTGCCGAGCGAAGGCACGAACGCCAGCAGGCTGGCCGCCGCGTCCGAAACCGCCGAGCGGATCACCGCCTGGTCGCGATCGTTGGCCATGCGCATCGCAAATAGCGTGCTGCACTGGGAGATGATGGTGGCGTCGAGTTCGGCCGGCCTCTGCGTCACCAGACCGAGGAACACCCCGTACTTGCGGCCCTCCTTGGCGATGCGGGAGATGGCCTTGCGCGTCGGCCCGAAGCCGATCGATTTGTCGCCCGGTGCGTAGCGGTGGGCCTCCTCGCACACGAACAGCAGCTGCACGGCGCCGTCGCTCCACAGCCCGAACTCGAAGGCCATGCGTCCGAGGACGGACACCACCGAATCGACCACCTCCGAGGGGAAGCCGGCGAGCTGCATGATGGTCATGGGCCGGCCGTTGGCCGGCAGGCGGAACAGCTGGCTCAGCACCTCCACCATGGTATCGCCGCCAACGTTGGCGTTGTCGAACATGAAGGCGTAGCGGGGGTCCTTGCGCGCCGTCTCGATGCGGGCGATGAGCCGGCTGTACTTGGTGGTGATCGAGCGGTTCTCCAGCTTGCCCATGCGCTCGTCGATCAGGTTGATCAGGTCCGACAGTCGGTAAGGCACGGGCGTGTCGACGGTGAACAGGGTGCCGCTTGAATCGATCTTCCTCAGCGTCTGGCCCTCGCCGCCGCGCACACCGGCAAACAGGCCCTTGGCCTGCGGGATGACCTGCGCCAGGATTTCCACCTCTTCCTCGAGGCCGGGGCGGCCACGGAACAGCACATCGACCGTCTCCTCGAAGTTGAAGAGCCAGAACGGCAGCTTGAGGTTCTTGGGGTTGAGGACCTGCGCCTTGTCGCGGAAAGAGCGGGCATATTCGTTGTGCGGGTCGATCAGGAAGATGCGCTGGCTGGGCTTGGCCGCCAGGATCGCGCGCAGGATGACGGCCACCCCGCTCGACTTGCCGACGCCGGTCGAGCCGAAGAAGGCGAAGTGCTTGCGCAGCATCTCGTCGACCTTGACGTAGGCGCCGATCGAGCTGTCCTGCTGCAGGTTGCCGATGTTGATGGTGTCGGCGCCGGCGGTGTCGTAGACGACGCGCAAGCCGTCGCTACCGAGCGCATGGGCGCTGTCGCCCACCACCGGGTAGCCGGTGATGCCGCGCTGGAAGCGCGTGAAGCCCGGGTCGATGCGCTGAATTTCGCCCAGCAGGTCGACGCGCGCGGTGAGGGTGCCGTCGGGCGCGCTGCCGCGGCCGTCGACATCGGTGATGACGCCCACGACCGAGGATACCCCGGTGTCGATGGCGAGGAACTTGCCCACGGTCGTGCGGGGGCCATCGGCTGCTTCGGAGCGCGCCGGCCGCACAAGCCGCACGTTGGCGTGGGCGCCGGTAACGGACACGACATGTCCAAGGCAGGCTGGGAGGCTGGCTGACGCGGACATTGGCCTGAACGCTGGCTACGGGCCCCGTCACTCTCCACGCAAAGCGTTAAGAATGGCGCAGAAAAGTTGGTTAACCTGCAGCGGAGAGCGCATGCCGCTGCGCCCTGTGGTGGCTCAGACGCTGAGCGTCCCCTTGGTCGAGGGCACGCGGGCCCCCTGCCGCGGGTCGATGGCGACTGCCTCGCGCAGTGCCCGCGCCAGGCCCTTGAAGCAGGTCTCGGCGATATGGTGGCTGTTGGCGCCGTAGAGCGTCTCGACGTGACACGTTATGCCGGCGTTCATGGCGAAGGCCTGAAACCATTCGCGGAACAGCTCGGTGTCCATGTCGCCGATCTTGGGGGCCGAGAACGCCACCTTCCACAGGAGATGCGGCCGTCCCGACACGTCGATGGCGACACGGGTCAAGACCTCGTCCATCGGCAGATGCACACACGCGTAGCGGGCGATCCCCTGCTTGTCGCCCAGCGCCTTGGCCACGGCCTGGCCCAGCACGATGCCGGTATCCTCGGTGGTGTGGTGGAAGTCGATGTGCAGGTCGCCCTTGGCTTTGAGCGTTATGTCGATCAGGGAGTGGCGGGCGAGCTGCTCCAGCATGTGGTCGAGGAAGCCGATGCCGGTTGCAATGTCATAGGCGCCGCTGCCGTCGAGGTCGACGGAGGCCTTGATCTTGGTCTCCTTGGTGGAGCGCTCGATGCTGGCGTGCCGCTTCACGTCATGTGCCTTGCTTGCCTGGCCGGTCCCAAGGCTTTATCAGCTTGGGCTTGCCACTTCCATAGGCCCCCGACCCACCCGGCCGCATCATGCAGCCCCTTGATTTACGGGCGGTTCATGCCGACATCGGCGAAGGCTTGCCTCATGAACGATGTAGCTTCATCCCAAGGTGTCTGGCACGGCACGACCATCCTGACGGTCCGCAAGTCCGGCAAGGTCGTGATCGCCGGCGACGGCCAGGTCAGCCTCGGCGCCACCGTCATCAAGGCCAATGCCAAGAAGGTGCGCTCGGTCGGCAAGGGCGACGTGATCGGCGGCTTTGCCGGCGCCACCGCCGACGCCTTCACCCTGTTCGAACGGTTGGAGAGCAAGCTCGAGCAGTACCCGGCCCAGCTCACCCGGGCCTGCGTCGAGCTCGCCAAGGACTTGCGCACGGACCGCTATCTGCGCCGGCTGGAAGCCATGATGATCGTCGCCGACCGGGAGCGCAGCCTCGTGCTGACCGGCACCGGCGACGTGCTGGAGCCCGAGGGCGGCGTGATGGGCATCGGCTCGGGCGGCAACTACGCGCTGGCCGCCGCCAAGGCCCTGATGGATTCCCCCCTCGGCGCCGAGGAGGTCGCCCGCAAGGCCATGCAGATCGCCGCCGAGATCTGCGTCTACACCAACACCAACATCGTCCTCGAAGCCCTCGATAGCAGCAGATGACCAGCTTCTCCCCCCGCGAGATCGTCTCCGAGCTCGACCGCTACATCGTCGGCCAGAAGGACGCCAAGCGCGCGGTTGCCATCGCGCTGCGCAACCGCTGGCGGCGCCAGCAGCTGCCCGAAGACCTGAAAGAGGAGGTGCTGCCCAAGAACATCCTGATGATCGGGCCCACGGGCTGCGGCAAGACCGAGATCTCGCGCCGCCTCGCCCGGCTCGCGGGCGCGCCGTTCCTCAAGGTGGAGGCCACCAAGTTCACCGAGGTCGGCTATGTCGGCCGCGATGTCGATTCCATCGTGCGCGACCTGGTCGAGGTCGGCATCGGCCTCACCCGCGAGGCCAAGCGCAAGGAAGTGAAGGCGCTGGCCGAGAAGAACGCCGAGGAGCGCGTGCTCGATGCCCTGGTTGGCGCCAGCGCCTCGCCCCCTACGCGCGAGAGCTTCCGGCGGCAGCTCAGAGGCAATCAGCTCAACGACAAGGAGATCGAGATCCAGGTCGCCGAGACGGGCGCGCAGTTCCCGACCTTCGACATTCCCGGCGGTCAGGTCGGCATGATCAACCTGAACGAGATGCTGGGGAAGGCCTTCGGCCAACGCACCAAACCGCGCAAGCTGACCGTGGGCAAGGCCTACGACATCCTGATCGCGCAGGAGAGCGATAGCCTGCTCGACCAGGACCAGGTCGTGCAGGATGCCGTGCGCAACGTCGAGAACGACGGCATCGTCTTCCTCGACGAGATCGACAAGATCTGCGCGCGCTCGGAGACGGGCCGCATCGGCGCCGACGTGTCGCGCGAGGGCGTGCAGCGCGACCTGCTGCCGCTGCTCGAGGGCACGACGGTGTCGACCAAGTACGGGCCGGTGAAGACCGACCACGTGCTGTTCATCGCCTCGGGCGCCTTCCACATGGCCAAGCCGTCGGACCTGTTGCCGGAGATGCAGGGCCGGCTGCCGATCCGCGTCGAGCTGAAGCCGCTGACGACGGAGGATTTGCGGCGCATCCTCACCGAGCCGGAGGCAAGCCTAGTCAAGCAGTACGTCGGACTGTTGCAGACGGAAGGCGTGACGCTGAAATTCACCGACGATGCGGTCGATGCCCTGGCCGACATCGCCGCCCAGGTGAACTCAACGGTCGAGAATATCGGCGCGCGCCGCCTACAGACGGTGATGGAGCGGGTGCTCGACGAGATCTCGTTCGAAGCCACCGACAAGGGCGGCGAGACCCTGACCATCGATGCGGCCTATGTCGAGGCCCGCATCGGCGACCTCGCCAAGAACGCCGACCTCAGCAAGTTCATCCTGTAGATCGAAAGCGCTTTCCCCATGTGTGAGCCGGGGCCGACTAGGCCGCGGCCGAGGGATGCAGCATGGGCCGATAACCGGAAGAAAGTACGGCAACCATGGCGCGGGGGGTCAGGACGTCCACGTCGCGCCGCCTGGGGACCGGCACCGCCGCCGCGTAGCCGGCCGGCGTCCAGGCGAGAAGCCGATCTCCGTCCAGCAGATAGGCTTGGCTATTGCCGGCGCCGCCCGTGAGGCGCAGGAAAACTCCGTCGGGCAGGCTTGCGAGCTGGGCGCGGTAGGTGAGCTTGTCTCCCTGCGCGCCGACCCGCTCGGCATGCAGCGTTGCGTCCATCTCCGGGGCCCGGGCGGGCGCCGGCCAGCCGCGCGTCTCGGCCCACAGGGCCGCAAATCGCTCCGCGTCGCGGCGGCGGCACTCGAAGCAGGGGCGATGGCCGGCCGCCAGCGCCGTGGCCTCGTCGAGGAAGAACAGCTCGGTGTAGCGGTTGGGCTGCATCATCGCCGCGCGGTGCCGGCCCTTGAACTCGAGCACGCAGGCGATCCACTGCCTCGTTGCCCAGCGGCGGGACCCGAGCGTCCGGTCGGGCAGATGGAAGCACCCACCGCGATTGCCCATCATGAGCCCGCGATGCGGCGTGGCAACAATCTCGCCTTCCGGCGTGACGCGGTTCTGGAGCGGCATGTCGCAATCTGCCAAATTGTCCGCAAATTCACAGGAGGCGACAATGACCGACGCGGCCGTGCATGTGAAGCTCGAGGATGGCCAAGCCGGGCGGATCGGCCGCATCGCCGTCGACAACGCGCGCAAGCTCAACTGCCTCTCGACGGCGCTGATCGTCGAGCTCACTCAGGTATTCGGCAAGCTCAGCGAGGACAAGACGCTGCGCGCCGTGGTGCTCACGGGCTCCGGAGAGCGCGCCTTCATCGGCGGCGCCGACTTGAACGAGCTGGGCGCCATGTGCGCCGACAGCGCGCGGCTCTACATCACCCGCCTGCACCGGGCCTGCAAGGCGATCCGCGACTGTCCGGTGCCGGTGATCGGCCGCATCAACGGCTTCTGCCTGGGTGCCGGCCTCGAGGTGGCGGCCAGTTGCGACTTCCGCGCCGCTGCCGACACGGCGCAGTTCGGCATGCCCGAGGTGGTGATGGGCTTGCCGTCCGTGATCGAGGCGGCCTTGCTGCCGGGCCTCATCGGCTGGGGCCGGACGCGCGAGATGCTGCTGACCGGTGCACTGTTCTCCGCAGCCCAGTCGCTCGCCATGGGCTTCGTGCAGAAGGTCGCGCCCGCAGCAGGGCTCGACGCCGCCATCGAGCCTTGGCTGGCCGCCATCTGTCGCGCCACGCCGCAGGCCGTTCGCTCCCAGAAGTCGCTCATCAATCGCTGGGAGCGCGTCTCCCTGGAGGAGGGCATCCTCGCCGGCATCGATGCCCTGTCCCAAGCCTACACGACCGGCGAGCCGCAGGCGGCGATCGGCGCATTTCTGACCAGCAAGAAGAGGTGACGCGCGTCGCGTCGCGGCGCGGGGTGTCGTGGGCTGCTGCGATGCGCTTTGACAAGCGGCGGGGTTTGCTGTGACATGCCCTCGTCATGCGTACGAGGCAAAGCCCGGGGGAGGCGTCGGACGTCGGCTACGGCCGCGTGCCGTCGTATCCTCGCGCCGCCGGGGCGGAGCCATCGGCGGCCCGGGACGAGCAGGTCGCGCAGATGTTCCGCGGCATGCGATCTGCGATGGGGGTCTCCCGCGAGACCATCGCACGCAGGCTTGCCACCAGTCCCTCAACCGTCGACAGTTTCGAGGCGGGGGCCATCGCGGCATTGCCGCATTGGAAGGAGACGGCCAGGATCGCACGCGCCTACTGCGAATTGCTGCGCATGGACCCCGAGCCGATCTTGCGGCGCATTCACGACGGGTTGGCGACACTCGCCAGCCAACCCAGGTCGGGCCCCCCCGCAGCGCCACGGGTGCTGCGATCGGTCAGGTCGGTGCGCACCGCGCCACCAGCGGTGCCTGTGCAACCCACGCGGACCCATCCGCCAAGCCGTCGGCACCGCGCCCGTACGCTCTTTGCGCTCAGTGCGCCGATTGCGCTCCTCGCAGGTGTGGCAATTTTGGCGCAGGTGATGCCAGGCCCCATCTACCGCGTTGTCGGATGGCTCCCCCGCGCCATCGAATCCCCCCTGCGCGCCGGTCTCGACTATCTCGTGCTGCTTACCGCTCCCCGCCGGGATGGGCTGAAATGGATCGAGGTGGGCGATCCCCAGTTGCGCAAGGCCGACAAATTGTCGACAAGCCCGCGTTAGCATCGAATGCATGGTGATCGGCGTCACGCCTGAGGCGCGCGCGCCCGTCGTCCGTTGGCACTTTGCCGAGCGACCCTAGAGATGACCGCCGTACCCGCCGAGAAGCTCGACAAGCTCATTCAGCGTTGGGAGACGATCCAGGCCGAGCTGAGCCAGGGCGTCAGCCAGGCGGCCCGCATTCAGCTGTCGAAGGAGTTCGCCGAGCTCAACCCGGTCGTCGCCACCATCCAGGCCCTGCGCAAGGCGCAAGCCGAACTCGCGGACCTCCGGTCTGTCATTAACGATCCTGCAGCCGACAAGGAGCTGAAAGAACTGGCGGAAGAGGAGTATTCCGCGGCCGAGCTCCACGTAGCTGGGTTCGAACAGGAACTCCGCGTCCATCTCCTGCCCAAGGACGCTGCCGACGAGAAAAGCGCCATCCTGGAGGTGCGAGCCGGGACCGGCGGCGACGAGGCGGCGCTGTTCGCGGCCGATCTCTTCCGCATGTATGACCGCTATGCCGAGCAGCACGGTTGGAAGACCGAGATCATCAGCCTCTCGGAGAACGATCTCGGCGGCTACAAGGAAATCGTGGCGTCGATTTCCGGCAAAGGGGTGTTTGCCCGCCTCAAGTACGAGTCGGGCGTGCACCGCGTGCAGCGCGTCCCCGCCACCGAGGCGAGCGGGCGCATCCACACCTCCGCCGCCACGGTCGCGGTGCTGCCGGAGGTCGAGGACATCGACCTGGAGATTCGCCCCGAAGATATTCGTATCGACACC
>Ga0111539_10011216_pt1 | contig 11261 bp, 9 predicted proteins | sample RhiMethybrSRZTD1_FD_79667 | JGI IMG/M metagenome (GOLD analysis project Ga0111539, IMG submission 79667) | Populus rhizosphere microbial communities from Tennessee, USA - Rhizosphere MetaG P. TD hybrid SRZTD1 (version 2) (version 2) | ecosystem: Host-associated > Plants > Roots > Rhizosphere >...
CAGTCCCCGCGGCGATACGAGCTGGCTCGGCCGCTACCAGGCCAGGGCGCGGAGATTGCCGCTGAGCGACTCGCGGTAGAGATTGTCGGCGTCATGGCCGACATGCCGCGGAGGGCCGGCGATGCTCAGCCTGATCCCGTTGCGTACCTGCCGCTCGCGCCTGACTCGGCTGGCCTTTTTACGCTGCGCGTCCGCACCAGCAATCCGAACGAATTGGCGCCGCAAATCCGCGACATCATCCGGCACGCGGAGCGACGGCTCGCAGGAGTGAATATCCAGTCCGCAGAGACGCTGTTCCTCCGAGAGAGTGGGCCGATCCGGGCGATGGCGTTGTCGATTGGCGGCCTCGGTTTGATCGCGCTGCTACTGGCCGCGGCAGGACTTTACGCCGTGATGGCCTACCTGGTGTCGGTGAGAAGACAGGAACTCGGGCTTCGTCTGGCCATTGGCGCTCGACCGGCCGATGTGTTGACGCTCGTGCTGAGGCAAGGTCTCAGGCTCGCGATCATCGGCAGCGTGGCTGGATTCGCGATCGCGATCCCGATCGCCATGGGGCTCCGGGCGTCGGTGACGGGCGTATCGCCGCTCGATCCGGCGGCGATGTTGCCACCGGCGATCACGCTGATCGTCGTCACGCTGCTGGCCTCGACGATTCCCGCCCGTCGCGCCGCGCGGATCGATCCCATTCGCGCCCTTCGCGAGGAGTAAGGGTGCGATCTCTTGAAGTTCGAAGTTGAAGTTCGAGGTTCAGGCCGCGCCTCTTGGCGGCCTGAAAAAGTCGCCCAGCCCGGGCAGAATTGCTGCCCGGGCCGAGCGTCACCGCAACTAACGAGACAGACCGGCTACCGTCCCGGTTAGCTGCAGGTGTCTGCAACCATCGTGATGGTCTTGATGGTGAAGGTCGGCAGATCCTTCTCCGCCACCACAGTGGCCGGCGGCGTCACCGCAACGACCTTATCCTGGGCGAGACCCACGATCTGGATCTTGTGGTTCAGGTGCGTGGACAGATCCTGGTCTGGCTGGAATACCAGCAGGAAGGTCTTGCCTTTCTCATCCTTCTTGGCCGGATCGATGGCGTTCTCGAACAGGTAGATCTTCTGGGTGGATCCGCGGACGACGCATCCGACGAGCGTGACCTCCGCCGGCTTGGCCGCGGTCTGCGGCTGCTGGGGCGGGGTCTGCGGTTGCGCCTGCTGCTGTTGCTGCTGCTGTGCCGGCGGCGGCGTGGCGGTCTGGGCGGCGGTCACGGCCGCAAACGCCACAGCCATCAGTGAGCCGATCAACATTCTCTTCATAGCTCCTCCCTCATCACGCGAGCTGAACAAACACGCTCATCACGCGAGCTGAATAAACACGCCGGCCCGAGCAGGATAGCTATCAAGTCGCGTGCCACGGATGAATGTCGCGCGCGCGGGAACAATCGGTGATCGATCGCCGGAGTGGGAAGATCTTTACCGTGTAGAAGTTCCCATTGCCGTAACGGAACTTCACACCACGCGATCTCGCGGGCGCCGAGCTCGGATCGCACGACCCGCGCGTGATCTCGCGGTCACACGTGTGACCGCACGTACGTAGGGTGGACTGATCTCCGTCGGGCGGACTGATCTCGTAGGGCGGACTGATCGCCAAGTCCGCCTGGGCTCGCGCGGATTTAGGAATCAATCCGCGCTACGGTCGGCCGCGCGCGGACTTGGGAATCAATCCGCGCTACCTGGGCTTCGGGAACCAATCCGCGCTCCGTCCGTAAACGCTGTTTATGTATTATATGGCTATGACAGATATCGACGCGCGCATGCTCGATCGCGAGCTGAAAAAAGGCTCGGCCGAGCTCCTGATCCTCTCGCTGCTCGACGCGCGGCCGCGCCACGGCTACGAAATCAGCAAGCTGATCGAGGCCCGCTCGGCCGGCCGGCTCAAATTCCACATTGCCTCGCTGTACCCGCTGCTCTACCGCCTCGAGGAACGCGCCTGGATCGCCGGCCGGTGGATCGAAAAGCCCGGCCAGCGCCGGCGCCGCTATTACCGGCTCACGCGCGCGGGCCGCAAAGTCCTCGCCCGGCAGCGCGTCACCTGGCGTGCCTTCGTCGACGCGGTGGCGCGGATCACGGAGGGCGGCCATGCCTGATTGGAAAGCGTTTCTCCAGCCCCGCCTGGCCGGCCTGAAGTTCAGCCCGGCCCGTGAGGCCGAAATCATCGACGAGCTGTCGTCGCACCTCGACGATCGCTACCGGGAACTGATCACCGGCGGCCACTCCGCCGACGAGGCACAACGGACGGCGCTGGCCGAGCTCGACGACGCCGACCTGTTGCGTGAGCGCATGGGACGACTCCGTCAGGCGCACGTCGCCGAACCGGTGACGCTCGGCACACCGCGGACGCACCTCTCCGCCGACCTGTGGCAGGACCTGCGCTACGGCGCGCGCATGCTGGCGCGTCAGCGCGGATTCACCGCCGCGGCCGTGCTGACGCTCGCGCTCGGCATCGGGGCCAACGCCGCCATCTTCAGTCTGGTGAATGCCACGCTGCTCCAGCGGTTGCCGGTGCGCGAATCCGATCGACTGCTGTACGGCTTCAACGGCGCCACGTCAGCTGCGACGGGCGTGCCGGTGTTTTCTTATCCGGAATACGCCGAGCTCCGCGACGGCCAGGACGTCTTCGACGACTTCGCGGCGTGGGGACCGCTGCTGGCCAGCCTCAACGCGGAGTCGACGACCGATCTCGTCCCGGGCCTCATCGTGAGCGGCAACTTCTTCCGAACGCTGGGTGTGGAGGCGTCGCGTGGACGCACGATCGGCCCGGACGACGACCTGACACCGGGTGCGCATCCGGTCGCCGTGATCAGCCATGGCCTCTGGCAGCGGCGATTCGGCGGCATCACCGACATTGTCGGCCGCGCGATTCTGCTCAACGGACACCGCTTCACGATCGTGGGCGTCACCCCACCGGATTTCACGGGTCCACAGCTGGGCAACGTCCGGGATCTCTACGTGCCGATGATGATGCAGGCGGTCATGCGGCCGCCGCGCGGCGGCTACTCCGGGGAAATGGACCCGGATCTGCTCAAGGTACGCGGCAACAAATGGCTCTTCACCGTCGGCCGGCTCAAGGCCGGCGTCAGCGAACAACGAGCCGGAGCTGCGCTCACGACCGTCGCGACGGCGATTGATCGGAGCCAGAATCAGAGCGCGCGACCCGGCGCCCCACCACGGACCATCACGGTGATTCCAGTCGACGCCGGCATGCCCGGTCAGCGCGAACAGATCGTGCCGGTCGCCGCGCTGCTGATGAGCACTGTCGGAATCGTGCTGCTCGTCGCGTGCGCGAACGTCGCCAACCTGTTGCTCTCCCGGGCCACGTCACGGCGGCGCGAGATTGCCGTGCGGCTCGCGATTGGCGCGAGCCGCTGGCGCGTCGTGCGCCAATGTCTGACCGAAAGCGTCCTGCTCGCGGTCGTCGGCGGCGCGCTGGGTGTTGCGCTGGCCGCGGGCGCGGTGCGCGCGTTCCAGGCGTCGCCGCCGCCGGCCGGCGCGCTGCCGATCGCGCTCGACTTCACGCTCGACGAGCGGGTCCTGCTCTTTTCGCTCGGGCTCTCCGTGGCGACGGGATTGATCTTCGGCCTGGCGCCGGCGCTGCGGACGTCGCGGCCGGCGCTCGTTCCTGCGCTCAAACACGAATCCTTCGTTCCGGGCGACCGAAGCCGTCTCAATCTTCGCAAGGTCCTCGTCGTTGTCGAAGTGGCGCTGTCTCTGGCGCTCCTCGTCGCGGCAGGGTTGCTGGTTCGGAGTCTGCGCGCCACACAGGCGGTCTCGCCGGGCTTCGACGTCGAACGCCTCATCACGGCGCCGCTCAACGTCAACCTTCTGCGGTACACGCGCGATCAGGGCCGGCAGTTCTATGGCTCGGTCGTCGAGCGGGTCGAGGCGCTGCCAGGCGTGGAGGCCGCGACGGTCGCGCGCGTTCAGGTTCAAGGACCCGGCCGCACTCTCAGCGTGCTCATCGAAGGCCGGCAGGGTTCAGACAACATCGTTCGAAGTGAGGGCGGCATTCCGAGCCCATCCGCGAGCCGCGACCTCGTGAGCGGCAACGTCGTCGGTCCGAACTACTTTCAGACGATGGGGATCGAGTTCAGCGCAGGACGGGACTTCAGTCCGCAGGACGTCCAGGAAGCACCACCGGTCATCGTGGTGAACGACGCATTCGCCGCGCTGCACTTCCCGGGCGAAGCCGTGCTTGGACGCCGCGTGAGCTTTGCCGGGCCGCGCGGACCATGGCGGGAAATCGTCGGCGTGGTCAAGGACAGCAAGTACTCGTCGCTGTCGGAACCGCGGACGGCAATCGTCTACCTGCCGCTCTCGCAGAACCATGAAACCGGCATGACGCTTCACGTTCGAACGTCGGTCGATCCGGGCACGCTCGTCCCGGCCGTTCGCCGCGAGATTCAGACCCTCGAGCCGAATCTTCCGGTCCCCAATGTGGTGCCGATGACCGAGACGCTGCGAAGCTCCCTGTATGCCGCGAGGATGGGCGCGTCGCTGCTGACGACGTTCGCGGCTTTCTCGGTCCTGCTGGCGTCGATCGGCGTGTACGGCGTCCTCGCGTTCTCAATCGCCGGACGCACGCGCGAGATCGGCATCCGGATCGCGCTCGGTGCCGCGCGGCGCGATGTCTTCGGCCTTGTGATCAGAGAGGGGATGTGGCCCGTGGCGGCGGGCATCGCGATCGGTCTCACGGTCGCGTTCGCAAGCGGCAGGCTCCTATCGGGATTCCTGTTCGGTGTCAGCGCGCTCGATGCCGTCACCTTTGCGTCCGTGCCGATTGTGCTGGCATTTGTTGCGCTCGTAGCGTGCCTCCTTCCGGCACGGCGCGCCACGAGAGTCGATCCGACAGAAGCGCTGAAATACCAGTAAGCGAGGGCGGACTTGGGAATCAGTCCGCATCGTGTCAGGCGGACTTAGGAACCAGTCCGCCCTACGTACGCAAGGGTTCGTACGTAGGGCGGATTGATTTCCAAATCCGCCAAACCTCCCTCGACCCTCGCGCGGGGCACCGATCTTGCACCTCCTTCGGACGCAAGTGCTCCGACTATCTGTCTCGTTGATCGTCGTCATTCTGCTCTTTGTCGGATTTGGTCATTCCAGCGTCGCAGCACAGACCCCCGGCGTGAAACCGCCCGCGCGTCCCGCGTCGATTAGCACAGCGGAGCGCGTGCCACCAGCGTCAGCTGCGCCGGCCATTGAAGCGATCGACGTCGAAGGCGCGGAGCGTACCGATCCGAAGGTCGTGATCGACATCGTCGGTCTCCGTCCCCGGCATGTGTTGACGCCCGATGCGTTCGAGCGCGCGGCGCGCAAGCTCGACGCGCTGCCGGCGGCGTCGAGCACGACGCTCACCCAGCAGCCGACGCGGAACGGCGGCGTGCGCCTCAAGGCGGCCATCGAGGAACGGGCGCTGATGCCGAAGGCACTCGAGGACTGGGCGCTCGTCGCCGGGCGCGCGCTCTTCGTCGGCGACGTGAAGATCGACATCGCCGGTCCGTTCGGCGCGGGCGAAGTGCTCGGGACGTCGTTTCGCTGGGCGGAAAATCGGCCGCGTGTCGCGTTCGACCTCGCCGTTCCCGGACTTGGTCCGCTGCCCGGCGTCACCCGGTTCGAAGCGTCGTGGGATCGACAAACGTATGCGTTCGTGCCCGGCGACAGCACTTTCGGGTTCAGGCAGACGCGTGAGCGTGCCGGCATCGGCGTGAGCGATTGGGCGACGAACTGGCTGGCGTGGCGGGCCGGCGCGGCCTTCGATCGTTTCGACGACATGGATACCGTCGCGGTGAACGCCGGAATCGACACGCGCTACATGAACGACCTGGTCGCGGTTCTGCTCGGCGTCGAGGGCTGGTCGCCGACGAACGGCGGCCGGCGATTCACCCAAGCCGATCTGCTCGGCGCGTGGCGATCGAACCGCGAGCCGACGGCGCCGTGGAACGCCGTGGCGGGCATGACCGTCGCGAGCGGCGATGCGCCGCTCGCGCTGTGGCCGGGCGCCAGCGCCGGGCGCGGCCGCGGCGTCCTGCTCCGCGCCCATCCGCTGCATGACTCGGGCATCGTCACCAGCGAAGTGTTCGGACGGCAGATGGCGTACGCGACGGTCGAGCGGATGTTCGTGATCAAGACCATGAAGATCGCGACGATCAGCGTGGCGGGATTCACCGACATGGCCAAGGCATGGCGCCGCGCGGACGGGCTCGACGCATCGCCGTTGCACGTGGACGTCGGCGGCGGACTCCGCGTCAACTCACCGAAAACCGGCGGCATGATCCGCATCGACTTCGGATACGGCCTCCGCGATGGCGAGAAGCAGTTGTCGGCTGGTTGGATCGGCCGGTGGCCGCGGCGTTACTAATGACCTCGGGTTCCGTTTTACGTTGGTTGTAAAACGGAACCCGAGGTCTTAACATCCCCAGCAATGCGCCGCTTGCTTGTGTACATCGCTGTCCTTGCCGTCGCGGTGTGGATCGGACCGTCTGTGCCGACGGCCGCCGTCCAGCCCGCTGTCGACAACTGGCCCCAATGGCGCGGACCGGACAGCGCGGGAATCGGACGAGGCGCGGCATATCCCGACACCTGGTCGGCCACGACTCACATCGCGTGGAAGACGCCGATCGAGGGACGCGGACACTCCTCTCCAGTAGTCTGGGGCAACCGCATCTTTCTCACGACCTCGATCGAAGGCGATGAGATTCCGGGGCGCAAGGCACCCGATCATCTCGGGTTCGATCTCAAGCCCGGCTACTTTCACGAAGACAGCGTCGGCGTCGACTACGCGTACACGTTGAAGGTGCTCGCCGTGGACGCGACCACGGGACGCCAGGTGTGGGAGAAGACCGTGCACGACGGCGCCGTGTACGACAACCGGCATCGCAAGAACACCTACGCGTCGCCGTCGGTCGCGACCGACGGCCGCATGGTGTACGCGTCGTTCGAGTCGGAGGGCTTCTTCGCGTTCGATATGGACGGCAACTTGAAGTGGAAGACGTCGTTCGGCGGGATGGCCAAAGCAGGTCTCGGCCCCGGCACGTCGCCGATCCTCTTCGAGAAGCTGGTGATCCTCCAGGGCGATCAGGAGATGGGCACCGGCTCGTTCATCGTCGCGCTCGATCGCGAGACGGGCAAGCAGGTCTGGAAAGTCTCGCGCGAAAACCGGCGCAGCTGGGCAACGCCGATCATCGTCGACGGCGGTGGCCGGCGTGAGCTCATCGCCTCGGGCGCGGAGGCCGTCGTCGCCTACGATCCCGCCACCGGCCGCGAGCTCTGGCGGACCGACGGCACGCGCAGTCATCCGATCCCCAGCTTCGTGGCCGGCGACGGGCTGATCTTCGCGACGGCAGGCAGTCAGGCGAAAGTCGCGCTCGCCATCCGCCCCGGACCGGGCGATCCGACCGGCACCGCGCGCGTCGCCTGGCGGTACAACAAGGGCACGGCCTACGTGCCGTCGCCGATCTACTACAACGGCTATCTCTATCTCATGACGGACAGCGGGATCGTGACCTGTCTCGATCCCAAAACGGGTACGGTCGTCTACGAAGGCGGGCGGGTTCCTGTGCCGGCGACGTTCACCGCATCGCCGGTCGCGTTCGGCGACAAGATTCTCTTCACGAGCGAGGACGGCGACACGTTCGTCGTACGCGCGGGCCCGAAACACGAAGTCATCCGGACGAATTCTCTCGACGAACCCGTGTTCGCATCTCCCGCCCTCGCCAACGGCATGGTGTTCATCCGCGGCGAGAAGCACTTGTACGCAATCAAGTAGGGCGGACTGATTTCCAAGTCCGCCTGACACGACGTAGGGCGGACTGATCCCCAAGTCCGCCGCATGTGGGTGTTCTCATGAAACGAGCCGTTTTCGTTCTTGCGCTGGCTTTCGCCCCCTCAACCACCGCAATCGCTCAACAGCCGATCAAATTCGAGCCGACCGCGGGCGTCCAGACGTACGCGGTTCGCGAGCCGGTGCTTCGCGTCAAACCCGGTACCACCGTCGAGACGCGAACGTTCTCGCGCCCGGGCGACTACTACGAAGGTGGCGCGTGGCCTGGCGAAGTGGGTCCGTTCTACATCGAGACCGCGGCGCCCGGAGATACGCTCGTCGTCAAGATCCTGCGGCTGCGTCCGAACCGCGATTCGGCCATGTCGCGGTACTCGGCGAACAACATCAGCGGCGTCGCCGGCGACAACCGTACGCGGATGCTGAACGAGCCGCTGCCGGCCAGGACGTTCAATTGGAAACTCGATCGCACGCGGATGGTCGGCATCCTCGACCTGCCGAACTCCGCGAGCAAGCGGATCGAGCTGCCGCTCCGGCCGATGCTCGGCCGCATCGCGGTGGCGCCGGCCGGAGAGGAAGCGTTCGGCGGCCTCTGGCCCGGCGACTTCGGCGGCAACCTCGATGCCTCCGACGTACGCGAGGGCGTGACCGTCTTCCTTCCGGTGTTTCACGACGGCGCGATGTTCTACTTCGGCGACGGGCACGCGCTCCAGGGTGACGGCGAGATCATCGGCTCCGGCCTCGAGACGACGATGGATGTGACGTTTCAGTTCGACGTGATCAAGGGCAAGCGGATCCGCTGGCCGCGCGTCGAGGACGACCAGCACATCATGGTGCTCGCCAGCATTCGCCCGTTGATCGACGCGCTGCGAATTGCCTACGTCGAGCTCATCGAGTGGCTCATCGCCGACTACGGCTTCGAGAAAATGGAAGCCTTCCAGGTGGCGTCACAAATCGGCGAGGTGCGCGTCGCGAACGTCGTCGATCCGAACTACACGGTCGTCGCGAAGTTTCCGAAGAAGTTTCTGCCGCCCAAAAAATAGAGGGGACGGAGCGTCGCCTGTGGAAAACTCCAACGCTTTTCAACTAGGGAGTTTTCCAGGCGACCTCCGTCCCCTGACGTTCGTAGGCCGAAGGCCAAAGGCCGTAGGCCGAAGGGGAGGATCAAGAGCATCAAGCCAAGCTCATCCAGCCGATCGCCGGAAGCTCCTGACAATCAAAACAACGACGACGAGGACGAGAATCCAGAGGACGATGCGGCCGTCGTGAACGGCATCCATGAATTGCGTCTGGAGGTCGGCGCTGCCGGCGGCGGCGCTGTCGAGCGCCGCCTTTTCGAGCACCGCCTGCGCGAAAACGGGCATATGTCAGATCGTCGGCTTGTCGCGGCGCCAGCCGGTCACCATCAAAATGACCATTACGACGACGAAGACGAGCAGGAATGTGCCGTTCTCGAGGAGCGAGACGCCCGCGCTGTACGCCACGGACAATCCAAACGCGATGGCATCGCGTACAGCGCTCAGTACTTCAACCACGCCGTTCCCTCCCCGGATTTATCGTCGGATGACGCGCCGATCTTAGCATCGGCATGCGCGTACTCCCCGGGTCAACCGCAATTTTTTTGTCGTCCGGCCGGCTGACTTCGACGGAAGCGCACGCTCTTTTTGTCCGCGCCGGCCGCGAATCCGGACATTTCAAAGATGGTATAGTCGAGAGCTTCGACGCTCTCGACGACAACGAGGAGGTCCCATGCGTTTGGTTTACGCGTCGGCTCTGGCGGCCGCAATCGCGCTGACGATTCCGGTGGTGAACGCCGCGCCGCAACCCCAAGATCCCGATCGAAAAGTCGCCGGCGGCGGCATCACGGCCGCAGGGTGGATGGGTGCGGTTGATGCCACTGCGAAAGGCACCATCAACGACTCGAAATTCGAGATGGTGGGCAATGACCTTCACGGGACGATCGGTCCCGCCGCGATCTATTGGAATCCGAAGAACACCGCGTCCGGCGACTACACGGTCAGCGCCACGATCACCGACCTCAAGCCGGGTTCGGCGGGTCACCCGCACCCGGCGGGCGTGTTCATCGGCGGTTCGAATCTCGACACCCCCAAGAGGACCCTGGTGTACTGCACCGTGTACAGCAACGGCAACGTCCTCGTGCGCGGATTCAGCGAGGGCACGGTGTTCACGCTGACGCCTGGCCGCGCCGGCGTGGCCAACGCCGCGGTCAAACAGCCGGGCGCCGACGGCACCTCGGTCAACACGGTCGCGTGGCAGGTCAAGGGCGGACGCGCTGAGTGCCTCGTGAACGGCACCAGCGTCGCCGGGTACAACAAGGACGAGATCGTCGGCGCAGGCAAGCTCAGCTCGCTCGACGGCGTCTACGGCCTCCGCTTCAGCCACAACATGGACGTGAAGGTCGCCGGCCTGGCGAAGAAGTAGCTCTTGAGGCGATGAGGCTCTGAGGCGATGAGGCTCTGAGGCAAGGCCAAAAGGCTTAGCCGCCGAGAGAGTCAAGGGCGGGAGGGCAGCTGATTCGACCGGCTGCTCTCCCGCCTTCGTTTTTCTACAGGTGGTCTTGATTCGGCTGCCCTTCAGGCGTAGCCTGTCCACGATTCAGCAACATTTGAGACGTTGCCGGAATGGTGGCGCGGCCTCCGAGCCTCCGCGCCTCAACGCCTTTGAGCCTCCCGGGAGGGGTCCATGGAGATCGATCGCCGATCGTTTCTCGCGACGCTGGGCGGAGCCGCCGCCGTCGAAACCATGCCGCACGAAGCGCGCGCCGATGCGCTCGAGCATTACATGATGGACCTCATCGATGAGCAGGGCGCTCAGAACAACCAGCTGGCGGTGCGGCGCGGCGCCGGATCGGTCTTCAGCGGACGCGGGGAGCCCAACGCCGAGGGACGGCTCGAGCCGAGAAAGCTCGACGCGATGCCGGCGAAGCCCACGCTGGTCGACTTCTTCAAGCTTCGCTTCGCGCCGGCCACGCACGTCCTGCAGAGCGCAACCGATGCGCTCAAGAAAGGCGAGAACGAAGAGCGGGTGCTCGGGTGCCTGCTCCACGACGTCGTGCTCAATCTGATCAAGGTCGATCACGGCTGGTGGGGCGCGCAGATGATGGAGCCGTACGTCTCCGAGAAGGTCAGCTGGGCAATCCGGTATCACCAGGCGCTGCGGTTCTATCCCGATCCGTCCGTCGGCTACGAGTACCCGGAGCTGTACAACCGAATCTTCGGCAAGGACTACGTGCCGCTGCCGTACATCAAAGAGACGTACGAGTTCGCGCGCAAACACAAGTTGTACATGGAAGCACGCATGATCACCGTGCACGATCTCTACGCGTTCGATCCGAACATGCAGGTGTCGCTCGACCCGTTCATCGACATCATCGGCCGGAACTTCAAACAGCCGAAGGAAGGGCTCGGGTTCGACAACAGTCCGGTCGC
>Ga0111539_10011218_pt1 | contig 11259 bp, 10 predicted proteins | sample RhiMethybrSRZTD1_FD_79667 | JGI IMG/M metagenome (GOLD analysis project Ga0111539, IMG submission 79667) | Populus rhizosphere microbial communities from Tennessee, USA - Rhizosphere MetaG P. TD hybrid SRZTD1 (version 2) (version 2) | ecosystem: Host-associated > Plants > Roots > Rhizosphere >...
CGCAACGGCATCATGCTCATCAGCCATTACCGGCACCTGGAGACGGAGGAAGGGATGGCGTTCGGACCTGACCTCGTCTTGCGCGGCGCGACCGAGCGTCTGGCGCCGATTCTCATGACCGCGCTTGCGACCGGTCTCGCGTTGCTTCCGATCGCGATCACGGGCGAGCGTGCCGGTCAGGAGATCGAGCACCCGCTTGCGGTCGTGATCATCGGCGGACTGGTCACGTCGACCATCCTCAACCTGTTTCTGCTGCCGCCGTTGTATTTGAGATTCGGGAGATCGCGAACGTAGCGCGGATTGGTTCCTAAATCCGCGCCGGCGGCGGACTTAGGGTTCAGTCCGCCCTACGAGGCTTTAGAAGGCCTCCGAGCCTCATAGCCTCCGCGCCTCCGCGCCTAGCTCTTCCCCGTGCGAAGCCGAAAGGTCTCTTCGAATCGTTCGCGCTCGGCGTCAGGCATGCCGTAGGTGTGTCGATCGTCGGGGAATGTGCCGGCGCGAACTTCGGCCACGTAGGTTTCCAGCGCGGTCTGAATGGCGGCGCCGATCTGCGCGTACTGCTTGACGAACTTCGGTGTCCGGCCCGGCAGGAGACCGAGCAGATCGTGCCAGACCAGGACCTGGCCCGAGCACGCGGCGCCGGCGCCGATGCCGATCGTCGGAATGCGAACGGCCTCGGTGACGTACTTCGCGACGATCGGTGGAACGGCCTCGAGGACGATCGAGAAACATCCGGCGCGCTCGAGCAGGATGGCTTCGTCGACGAGCCGGCGCGCCGCGGCCGCCGTCCGTCCCTGCGCCTTGTAGCCGCCGAGGAGCGTGGCCGATTGCGGCGTGAGGCCGATGTGACCCATCACCGGAATCCCGGCCTCGACGATGCCGCTGATGCGCGTGAGCGTGCGTCCCGCGCCTTCCAGCTTCACCGCATCCGCGCCACCTTCTTTGATGAACCGAATCGCGCTCGCGACCGCCACTTCTTCCGACGGTTGATACGACCCGAACGGCATGTCGGCGACGACGAGCGCGCGCGTCGATCCGCGGACGACCGCGCGCGTGAAGACGAGCATGTCATCCATCGAGACCGGCACGGTCGACTCACCGCCGAGCACGGTCGTGCCGGCGGAGTCGCCGACGAGGATCACATCCACCCCGGCGACGTCGGCCAGCCGCGCGCTCGGCGCGTCGTACGCGGTCACCATGACGATCCGCTCGCCACGCTGACGTTTGGCGGCAAGCTCCGGCAGCGTCAATCGCTCCGCGCTCGGGGAGTTCCCGGTGTGGTGAGAGTCGGACATATCGTGCTCTGTTGAGACTGAAAGCTTGAAAGCCTGAAAGCTCGAAAGCTTGAAAGCTTGAAAGCCTTAGGACTTCCGGCTCTCCGGTCTCCGGCTTTCCAGCTTTCGGGCTTTCGGGCTTTCCAGCTTCCTAGAAACGCAGCCCAGCCAGCTCCGGCCGGTCCAAAGGAATATTATCGATCAGCCGGGTGGCGCCGGAGCGGGCGGCGATGACCAGGGTCGGCTCACCGTCGAACGTCGCGACTCCGACGTAATCGACCGTCAGGTCTGCCAGCACGACCCGCGCGGCAGCCGCGGGATCGTCCCCGTGTCGATGCGCGGCAAGCCCCTGCGTCAGCGCGCGAGGAATCGCCAGCGCGCGGCGGCGCTCGTCAGGAGACAACCGCGCGTTTCGCGAGGACAGCGCCAGGCCGTCGGGGTCGCGGATGGTCGGCCCGACCTCGAGCGCGATGTCGAGATTCAGGTCTCGAATCAGCTGCCGGATCACCGCCACCTGCTGCACGTCTTTCTGGCCGAAGTAGACGACGTTCGGCTCGATGATGTTGAAGAGCTTCAGGCAGACGGTCGCGACGCCGGAGAAATGGCCCGGACGCGCGGCTCCTTCATAACCCTCCGCGGCGCCGCCCACTTCGATCGACGTCGCGTGTCCGTCGGGATAGATTTCGGCCGCCCCGGGCACGAACAGCAGATCGACGCGGGCGCTGTCCGCGATCGCGGCATCCTCCGGTTCCCGGCGCGGATACGCCGCGAGATCCTTGGGATCGTTGAACTGCCGCGGATTGACGAAGATGCTCGCGACGACCAGGTCGCAGCCGGCGCGCGCCATCCGCATAAGCTTGACGTGTCCCTCGTGCAGCGCGCCCATCGTCGCCACAAACCCGACGGTCCGCGCCGCCGCCCGCCGCGCGGCCGCGACTGCGGCCCGCACCTCCGCCACCGTTCTCACGATTCTCATCGGGCGGTGGCCTCGGCGAGCGCCCGGTACATCGGCTCGAGGTCCGGCGTCGATCGTCTGATCGCGTCGAGATGCGCGTCGACGGTCGCCCAATCGCCTCGCGCGATGGGACCGGTCAGATCGAATCCGTTGTCCATCGTCCGCCGCATGAGCGGCAGGAGCACCTCCTCGGGCGCGCCGGCCGTGGTCACCATGCGCGCGGCCGCGCGGAACAGCGTGACCAGGTAATTCGACGCCATCACCGCGCCGGCGTGATAGAGCACGCGGCTCTTCTCGGTCATGTCGAACGCGCGCAGCCCGAGTTGATCCGCCAGCCATCGGCCGCGCACCCGCGCATCATCGGACTCGCCGGTAATGGCGGCCCACGCGGCGTCGAGCTGCTCGGGTCCCCGGTCGCGCGTGAATGTCTGCAACGGATGCAGACCGAAGCGGGTCGAATGCGGGTCGAGAGCGGTGAGCGGCGTCGCGCCGCTCACATGGGCAATCCACGGTCCCGGCCGCGTGGCGCGCGCGACGTCGCGAATCGCCGCATCGGGGACGCACAGGAGAACGAGATCAGCGTCATCGCTTTCGACGAGCAGCCCGCGCTCGGCAAGACGGCCGGCAATCGCCCCGCCAACGCGGCCCCGGCCAACGACCTTGATGCGTTTGAACATGCCGCCTCACGGGACACTATGACATGAGGCTTGAGGCGTGGGGCGTGGGGCCCCGCGAGCACTACAGAAAGAGGCGTGGAGAAGTTGCTTAGCCCTCTCGGAGTACGCGGGCAGGATCGATTCGCGACGCCCGCCGCGCCGGAAGCCAGCCGGCGAGCGCGCCGATGAACGCGAGCACGAGCGCAGCGCCGGCAATCGTTGCCGGATCTCTCGGCTCGAGGCCGAAGAGCAGCGTCCCGACGTAACGCGCCGCCCAGACGCTGATCGCGCCGCCGACGATCACGCCGATCGTCACGAGAATCGCGACGCGCCGAAGGACGAGCGCGAGCACGGCGCCCGGGGCCGCGCCAAGCGCCATCCGAATCCCCATCTCAGTGCGCCTCCGTCCCACGGCATAAGACGTCACGCCGTAGAGGCCGACGCCGGCGAGCAGCAGCGCAAGCACACCGAAGAATCCGGCGAGCATCGCGAGCAGCCGCTCCTGAATGAGCGCCGCGTTGACGTAATCGCCCAGCGGACGCGAGGTCAGCGCGAGGTTCCGATCGATGCCGCCGATCGCCGACATCACGCTCCGGCTCAACGTGCCGGCGGGAAGAGCGGCGGCTTTCGCGCTGATCGCGACAAACGATCCGACTTCGTCCAGCTGCGTGAGCGGCAGATAGATTGTGGGTGGAACGGGATCGCGCAGAGACCGGTAGGCGGCGTCGCGCACCAGGCCGACGATCTCGTGCGTCCGGTTCGGCCGTCCGGGCCGGCCGCCGGTGCGAATCTGCCGGCCAACCGGCGACGTCGTCACGAGCAATTTCCGGGCGAGCGTCTCGTTGACGATGACGACCGGCGGCGAGCTCCGGCTGTCGCGATCGTCGAAGTCACGGCCGGCGACGAGCGATGTGCCGTACGTCTTGAACCAGTCCGGCGTCACGACGTTCACGTAGACGCCGCGATCACGCTCGGGAAAATCCGGCCGGTCAGGAATCTCGATCGGATATTGCCAGCTGCTGCCGCTCATCGGCGTCACCATCGAGGCTGCCGCCGACCGAACGCCGGGCACCGCGAGGACGGCCTGGCGAAGGCGCTCGTAGAACGCCGCGCGGTTCTCCGGCAGGGTTTCACTGCGCTGCGCATTGACGTTCACGACGAGCACGGGATCGCGATCAAATCCCACCTCCTTGTTTGCCAGCGTCTGGAACGTGCGGACGAAGAGCCCGGCCGCGACGACGAGCAGCAGAGACAGCGCGATCTGCACTACGACCAGCGTGTTTCGCACCCCTGCGCGTCCCTCGCCGATGACGCCCCGCGATTGTTCCTTCATCGCGTCGTTCGGATCGACCTTCGCGGCGCGGAGCGCGGGCGCCACGCCGAACAGGATCGCCGTGGCCGCGGCGACCACGGCGGTGAAGGCAAGGACGCGCAGATCGAGCGAAAGATCCAGGAACACGCGGTTCGCTTGCGTCGACAGCTGCCGGACCAGCAGGTCGCTGCCCCACTTGGCGAGCGCGAGTCCGGCCAGCGCGCCGGCGCCGGAGAGCACCAGGCTCTCGGTCAGCAGTTGACGCGCGAGCCGGCTCCTCGAGGCGCCAAGCGCCAGCCGGACCGAAAGCTCTCGACGCCGGGCGGTCGCGCGGGCGAGCAGCAGATTCGCGATGTTCGCGCACGCGATGAGCAGCACCAGGCCGACGACGACCATCAGCGTCTGGATCGGCCGCTCGTAGCGGAATCGCAGACTCGACGCGCCCGTCGACGCCGGACGGAGGAAGAAATCATCCCGCAGGTAGCTCTCGAGATCCTTCGGCCGCCAGTCCGGCGGAATCGTCGCTTCCCGAACCTGCGTCTGCACGCCGCGGAGCGCCGTCTGCGCCTGGGTGATCGTCTGCCCCGCTTTCAACCGCACGACAGTGGTCAGCCACCAGTTCGATCGGCGATCGAGCGCGCTCTCGCGGCCGCGTATGAGGGGTTCGGCGCCAAGTGTGATCGCGACGTCGAACGTCCGGCCGACCGTCGGGCCGAAGAACGATGGCGGCGCAATCCCGACGATCGTGAACGGCACCCGCTGGATGGTGAGCGTGCGGCCGAGCGTGTCGGCCGCGCCGTTGAACCGGCGCTGCCAGAAGTCGTAGCTGATGACGGCGACAGGACCATCGGGCCCGGCGCCCCGGCGGTCATCGTCGGGCACGAACGTCCGGCCGTACAACGGCGGCACGCCCAGGACGTCGAACATGGCGCCGCTCGACCAGATGCCGTCGACGAACTCCGTCTGGCCGCCCTGTGAGAGATCGAAGCGCGTGGAGGAAAACGCAAACGCGCCGTCCACCAGTTCCGGGCGCGCGCGGATCTGTTCCCAGATCGGGTTCGTCAAGCTGTCCTGGTCTTCGCCAATCGACAGGATGGCGAGCCGATGCGGTTCGCGCACGGGCAGCGCACGCAACAGCAGGCTGTCGAGAATCGAGAAGATGGCGGTGTTGGCCCCGATCCCCAGCGCCAGCGAGAGAATCGCGACGATCGTGATGACCGGTGCCGCGCGCAGCGCCCGAATCGCGTCCCGTAGGTCCTGCATCGGCCCGACCCCTTTCACGGAGTGTCGCAGGTGTGTCCCCTTGGACGGCCGGTTGGAATCCGGGGTTGGTGCGAAAAGCTGTACGCTGTGCCGGAGCGGGATTAGACTACGCCCAGCGCGAGGAGGTCCCATGAATCGGCTGAGGTTTGCCCTTGCTCTGATGATCGCTGCGGCCGGCATCGCCGGCGTTTCGGCGCAGAAGCCGCCGGCCAAACCGACGCCGAAGCCGCCCGCTGCAGCCGCGCAGAAGGCGCCGGCCGGCCCGGTCCTGGTGTTTGAGACCGCCAAGGGGGCATTCGAGATCGAGACGTATCCGGACGAGGCCCCGAAATCGGTCGCGCAGGTCGTCGAGCTCGTGCGGCACGGTTTCTACCGTGGGCTGCGATTCCACTGGGTGCAACCCGGCGTCATCCAGATCGGCGATCCGACGAGCCGCGACATGTCACGCATGGATTCGTGGGGGAACGCCGGCAGTGGCCGCTCGGTCGGCGTCGCCGAGATCTCGAAGCGGAAATTCGAGAAAGGCACCGTCGGGTTCGCCTATCGTGAAGGCCAGAAGCCCACGGCGGCCGACAGCCAGATCTTCATTCTTCGCGCGCCGAACCCGGCCCTCAACGGCAAGTACGCCATGATCGGCCACGTCACCAGCGGCATGAACGTCGTCGAGAAAATCGAGAAGCCCGACATGGTGAAGATGGCCTACGTCAAGGGAGAACAGAAGTAGACAGGGCGGATCTACTTCGGTCTTTTCAGAATCAGCCGCGCGCTGTTGTTCGAGATCATGATCGGCGCTCCGATGGCCTCCCAGCCTTCGGCGCCGGCGGCGTTCAACGCGGCGGTGGGATCCTCACCCGCGGGCAACGTCATCTGGCGGTACTCCCACGCGTGGCGCACCACGCGGATCTCGACCGGCCCGCCCATCGTGACCGATGGGACTCCGGTGACCGCGACCCGTATCGGCTCGTCGGAAACCATGTCGCGCACCGATACGGGAATCGCATCGGCGCGATCTCGATTGACTACGTAGACCCGGTTCGGCGTCGGCCGTCCGGGATCATTGTCGGGGAGCGGGACGGGCACCTGCGATCCGGCAGCCGCGATGCGGCCGCCGCCGCTCCAGGCTGCCCACGCGAGCGTGGCCCATACGATTGCAGTGCGTTTCATCGGCTACCTCCAAGGTCGGGGCGCTGCGACCAGTGTAGCGACAAAAAAGGGCCAGATCCCGGATGCGAGATCTGGCCCGGCGGTTTACAGCGTAAGAGAGTTCAACGATGCAGGGGCTTGGCGCTGTTTGCGAAGTCGCCTTTGGCTTCGCTCGTCGACGCGACATCTTCGGCGCCGGTCCGCGCGAGGATCTTCTTCGCGCGGTCGGTCCAGACCGAATCATCGGCATGAACCGAGAGCAGGATGCCGCCCTTGCGGACGCGCCCTTCGTAGCGCTTGGCCTCGTACTCCGGAATGCCCATCCCGACGAGCGCGCCGGCGATGCCGCCGATCGCGCCCACCGCACCGGCGCCCGCGAGCGCCGCGACGATCGGTCCTGCGGCCAGCAGCGGTCCGATGCCGGGAATCGTGAGCGCACCGACGCCCGCGAGCCAGCCGAGCGTGCCGCCAATCACGGCTCCTGAGCCTGCGCCGGCCGACGCGCCCTCGGGCGCCTTGCTGGCCTTCGCGTGCGCAAGATCCTTCGTGCCGACATTCTCCGGCAGCAGCACCGAGATGTCCGTCGCCCGAAATCCCTCCGCTTTGAGACTGTCTACGCCGGTTTCCGCCAGCTCATAGGTCGGATAGATTCCGAACACTGCGGTATTCGCCATGACCGTTTCTCCTTTGTCTTACTTTGTCTGACTGCGTCTCAGGTTGCTGACGCGTCAGACCCTTCCCAATAAGAACAACACCAGTACGATCAGCAGCACGAGCCCGAGACCACCGCTCGGCGCGTAACCCCAGCTCCGGCTGTATCCCCACGTCGGCAGCGAGCCGAGCGCCAGAATGATCAAAACGACAAGCAGAATGGTGAGCATCGCTCATCTCCTCTGAATGACACGCGTTCGTTGACGACGGATGCGTGTCCTGCTGGAACTGGAGTTGCAAGAGTTTCGCCAGAAGGCGTGCCGATCGCCGGCGCTTTCACGCATCAAATGCGGCGTGAGCCCCGCCTTTTGCAACGTGTTCGCCAGCGGGCGTGTGAAGCGCGTTGGCCAGAATCAGCACCTCGTGGGTCAGGTGGTTGAAGTGACGTTGTCTGTGGCTCCGGATCGGTTGAAGCGATACGCGGGCATGGCCCGTCTGCTCTACAAGTACGGCAGCCGCGATCTCGTGGCGCGGGCAGGACTCGATCACGCGATGTCGAGCGAGCCGCTGCCCGATCGGGCCGGCGCGGCATCAGCCGCGGATCTCGCTACCGATCTCGAACGCCTCGGGCCTGCGTACGTCAAACTCGGACAGCTGCTCTCGACGCGCGCCGACTTGCTGCCGCCTGAATATCTGGAAGCTCTGTCGCGCCTCCAGGATCGCGTCGAGCCGTTTCTGTTCGCCGACGTCGAGCGCATCGTGCAGGACGAGCTTGGCGTGCGGCTCTCGAAAGGATTCGCCTCTTTCGACGCCGACCCGATCGCGGCGGCGTCCTTGGGCCAGGTTCACCGCGCCACGCTGCGCGACGGCCGCCCGGTCGCGGTCAAAGTACAGCGGCCGCAGGCGCGCGAGGAGATCGCCAGCGACCTGAAAGTCTTCGCCGACATCGCCGAATTTCTCGATCGCCACACGCGCACGGGCCGCACGACCCCATTTGCGGAAGTGGTCGAAGAGTTCCGGCGCGCCATCCTCGAAGAGCTCGATTACCGGCGCGAGGCGAGAAACCTCACGACCCTGCGCGCGAACCTCGCCGCCTTCCGCCAAATCGTGATTCCGGCGCCCATCGACGACTACTCGAGCAGCCGCGTCCTCACCATGGAATTCGTGTCGGGCCGGAAAATCTCGGCGCTGAATCCGGTCGTCCTCCTCGACGTCGACGCGCACGGTCTGGCGGAGGAGCTGTTTCGCGCGTACCTCCGCCAGGTGATCATCGACGGGTTCTTCCACGCCGATCCCCATCCGGGCAACGTCTTTCTGACCGACGACGGCCGGCTCGCGCTGCTCGATCTGGGGATGGTCAGCCGGCTCGACGCCGCGCGGCAGGAACAGCTGTTGAAGCTGCTGCTGGCAATCGCGGACGGGCAGGGAGAGCGCGCGGCCACCGTCGCGATCTCGATGGGACGACCGCTCGACGATTTCAACCGCGCCGCGCTGGAGCCGGCCATCGTCGATCTCGTCACGCGCCACAAGAACGCGTCACTGCACGAGACGCAGGCGGGCGCCGTAATGCTGGAGGTCTCGCGCGTCTCGAGCGCCCACGGCCTGCGGCTGCCGACCGAGTTGACGATGCTGTCGAAGACGCTGCTGAACCTCGACGAGGTGGGCCGGCGCCTGGCGCCGGACTTCGACGTGCAGCAATCGATTCGCCGCAACGCGGCGATGCTCATGCAGGAGCGCATGCAGCGAAGCCTGTCGGTCGCCGGCGCCTTCAGCACGCTGCTCGAGCTCAAGCAGTTCGTCGAAGCGCTGCCGGGCCGGTTGAACCGCGTGCTCGACGCGATTTCGACGAACGATCTGAAGCTCAAGATGGAAGTGATCGACGAAGGGGCGCTGATCGAGGGCTTTCAGAAGATCGCGAACCGGATTACTCTGGGCTTGCTGCTCGCGTCGCTGATCGTCGGCGCGGCGCTGCTGATGCGGGTCACGACGAGCTTCACGATTCTGGGCTATCCAGGCCTCGCGATGATTTTCTTCCTCCTGGCCGCGGCCGGCGGCATCTGGCTGGCCGTGTCCATCCTCACGGGTGATCGGCCGCGTCATAAACGCGCATCGGGTTAATCGACCATGACGCGTCGGCCCCGGCGGTGGATGCGGGGCGCGCTCGCAGGCGTCACGCTTGCAGGCGCGTTGACAGCCGCCGCGCTCATCACCTGGCACTATTCGACTCACGGGATCGAGTTCGCGCCCCTGGCCGTGCCGGCCAATGTCCGGCCGGAGGAAAGCGCGTCGATCTCGCAGGTACAGCTCGACAAGGATGGCCTTGCCCTGCCGAAGAAGCTCGGGTCGCTCCGGTTTGCCGTCATGGGCGACACCGGGCGCGGCGACTCCGCTCAATACGACACGGCGAACGAGATGGCGCGGTGGCGCCAGAAGTTCGACTTTTCATTCGTGCTGATGATGGGCGACAACATCTACGCGACGGGCACGGCTGAAAACTACGCCGCGCGATTCGAACGGCCGTACAAAGCGCTGCTCGACAAGGGCGTCGTCTTCTACGCGGTGCTCGGCAATCACGACCCGCCGGACCAGTGGCATTACGTCCCGTTCAACATGAACGGCAATCGGTACTACTCGTTCACGAAGGACGAAGGCGCCTTGCCGCTGGCGACCCATCACGTGCAGTTCTTCGCCTTGGACACGGTCAGGCTCGACAGCGGGCAACTGGACTGGCTGCGCCGCGAGCTCGCCCGATCGACGGCCGACTGGAAGATCTGCTTCTATCACCATCCCCTGTACACCTCGGGACGGTACCGGTCGTCGGCGTTCTGGATGAGGTCGAAACTCGAGCCGATCTTCCTGCAGGACGGCGTGGACGTGGGCCTGAACGGGCACGAGCACTTCTACGAGCGGAGCGTTCTCCGCGGCGGCGTCCAGTACTTCACGTCGGGCGCGGGCGGCGCGCTGCGAAAGAACGACATCACACCGTCGAGCACGATGGCGGCCGGCTTCGACGCCGACAATCACTTCATGCTGATGGAAATCAGCGGCGACACGCTCTACTTTCAGGCGATCAGCCGGACGGGGATGACCGTCGATTCCGGCGCGCTGAAGCGCGGCGCCCACCCGCCGCCTGCGGCCACGCTTCGGAAATAACGCGTGTTACTGGCAACGGCGTCCGGCGATCTGCTGGACCTTTGCCTGAAACGTCCGGACCCAGGGCGTGACATCCGCGGCGGGCTCGACGCCCGTCGCCGGATCGGGGAACCTGGCGCCGGTGAACAGCCCGCGAATCTGATCGGCTGAAAGCTGCGTCAGTCTGTCGGCCAGCAGCGCGCGTCCGGCTTCGGAGATACGGGTCGGCGGGAAGAGAATCCCGTTGTACGGCATGGACCGCATGCTGACGAGGCATGCGGCCTCGTCTTCCCAGATCGGCATCGCGGTCCATGCCTCGTAATCCACTTTCGTCGGCCCGAACGTCGCCCCGAGATCCTGCAGCATGAGCAGCGGCTCGCGGCACAGCTCGCGCGGCGTGCCATGGGTGTCGCCCAGACACACGAGGCGCTGATTGGTCGACTTGTTGTCCCAGTGCCCGAGAAAGACGGCGATCAGGCGAAGCGCATCCAGGTCCGCCGGCGCGGCTCCGCCTTTTTCCGCATCGACGAGCTTCAGCTCGACCCAGTCCCAACCCTCGAACGTGTCGACTTCGATGGCGCGGCCCGGCAGCTTCCACTCGACGGATACCGCGTGAAAATCCTGGGGACGCGCGTAATTCAACGTCCAGTCGAGCAGCCGGGTTGCGAGAAATTCTTCGGCCACCTTGCGCATCTGAAACGGCGACGCGGGACACCCGTAGCAGCGGACGCGCTCCATGAAAGTCACGCGATCCGCGCCGAATCCCAGCGCGGCCAGCAGCCGCGTCGCCGCGATTTCACCCTGACGTTCCCGGCTGTGTCCGTACTTCACCTTGACGATCTCGCCCGTGTCGAGCCGGCAGTCGAACTTTGA
>Ga0111539_10011219_pt1 | contig 11259 bp, 15 predicted proteins | sample RhiMethybrSRZTD1_FD_79667 | JGI IMG/M metagenome (GOLD analysis project Ga0111539, IMG submission 79667) | Populus rhizosphere microbial communities from Tennessee, USA - Rhizosphere MetaG P. TD hybrid SRZTD1 (version 2) (version 2) | ecosystem: Host-associated > Plants > Roots > Rhizosphere >...
ATTCCCCGACCTGCATCAGATACGCCAAGGAATCCGCGAAATTTCAGCGCAAGTAGATCGTCAGAACAGTCTCACGTCGACCAGCGTGCCAGCCTCGACGACTTCGACATCCGCGGGGATCTCGATGTATCCGTCGGCGCGGGACATGCTCGTGATGTCTCCCGACGCTTTGAACGCGGGCACGGCCGTACCGTGTTCGATGCGCACCGTATAGAACTGGTGCCGGCCCGGCACCGATGCGACACGCGAGGCGAGCGGCAGCCTGATCGAGCGCACGATCTGGTCGGGCAGCCGCGCGATCCGCCGCAGCGCAGGCGCGAGCAGGATATGGGCGTTCGAGAGACATGACGAGGGGTAACCTGGCATCCCGAAGACGAGCTTGTCCTTGACGCGGCCGAAGGCCGTCGGCTTGCCCGGCTTCACGGCGATGCCGTGGAACAGCATCTCGCCCTTCGCGGTGATCACATCGAGGATCAGATCGCGTTCGCCCACAGAACTGCCGCCTGAAAATACCAGGACGTCCTGCTCGAGGCACTCGTCCACCGATCGGGACAGATCGTCGATCGTGTCCGCGGCGATCCGGTAGGGCACCGCAATGCCGCCGCTCTCGTTGACGACAGTGCTCAGTGTGAAGCGATTGATGTCGTAGATCTGACCTGGAGCGAGAGGCTGGCCTGGCTCGACGATCTCGTTGCCGGTTGAAAGAATCGCGACGCGTGGTTTCTCGAAGACCGCGACGTCGGTGAGCCCGAGTGCGGCCAATGACCCGACACGGCTCGCGTTGAGCACCGTGGCCGGCTGCAAGACCGTCTGGCCTTTCTGAATGTCGGCGCCCTGCTTCCCGATGTTCTGTGCGGCAGCCACCGGGGAGAACACGCGCACGGCGTCGCCGTCGCTGTCGGTTTCTTCGACGATGACGACCGCATCGGCCCCGGCGGGCATCGGCGCACCGGTGGCGATCTCGATGCACTGTCCCGCGGCGACGGTCTGCACCGGCACCTGCCCCGTGAACACCTTCTCGATGCAGCGCAGTGTGCGCGGCGCTGTGCGGTTCGCGCCAGCTGTGTCCTCGGCGCGCACTGCGTAGCCGTCCATCGCCGCGCGCGCGAATGGCGGCACGTCGGCGCTGGAGGTCACGCTTTCGGCCAGCACACGTCCGCTGGCGCGTTCGAGCGGCACGCGCTCGACACGCGCGATTGGCGTGATCGCCCGGTCGATGATCGCCCGCGCCTCCTCGAGCGAAATCGTCCCCTTGAACGGCCGCATCTTTGTGGACACTATTTCAACTCCCAACTCCCAATTCCCAACTTCCAACCACTCCCAATTCCCAACTTCCAACTCCCAATCTCAATGCTCAACTCGAATCTTCCTTGGGAGTTGGGCGTTGGGAGTGGTTGGGCGTTGGAAGTTGGCAGTTGGGAGTTCATTTGGAAAGCTGCTGCATGATGTGACCGAGCTCGGGGACGATCAGCTTTTCCATGGCCAGCCGCACTGCGGCGGGCGAGCCGGGCAGCACGAAGATCGCCTTACGTCCGACGGTGCCCGCGGTCGCGCGGCTCATCATCGCCGCCGAGCCGATCTCGCTGAAGCTGATCATCCGGAACAGCTCGCCGAAGCCGTCGAGCTTTTTGTCGAACAGGTTCGTCACCGCTTCAAACGTCGTGTCGCGCGCGCTAATCCCGGTGCCGCCGGTCGTGATGATGACCTGTGTGGCCGCATCGTCCAGTCGCTCGCGGACGAGATGCGCCACCTGCGCGGCTTCGTCTTTGACGATGGCGTGGCCGGTGACGGAGTGTCCGGCCGCCACGAGCAGCTCACGGATTGCGAGACCGCCGGTGTCGTTGGCCTCGGTGCGTGTGTCGCTGACGGTCAGCACGAAGCAGGCGACAGAGGCCGGGCCCTGCGCTTTATGTTCGAGGGAACTCACTGGGCGATTATTCAATGCCCAATGCTGAATGCTCAATGCCCAAAGGCCAAAGCCCAAAGCCCAAAGCCCAAAGCCCAGAGCCCAGAGCCCAGAGCCCAGCCCAGAGACCAAAGACCAAAGACCGAAGACTGGAGACACAGGCGTAAGATCCCCTCATGGAGATCTCGCAGATCGCCGCGATCGTCATCATGGTGCTCTTCGTGATGGCGGTCTTGAAGGCGCGGCGGAAGCGGTCAGGCCGGATGTTCGACGTGGGCCCCGGTGCGAGCGGCGCGATCTACGACATGCTGAACGAGGACAAGCGGAAGGCGATCGAGATCATCGTCGAGGAACGCGCCGAAGAGCGCGATCCCGAGACGGCCGACGGCAACCTGCCGGAGCTCGAGTCCCCGCGTCGTCCCAGCACGTAGTGTCCGGCTTCAGCCGGACGGGTCGTCAACATCCCAAGCAACGAACCTCGTCGAAGATCTCGTTGCTCTTGTCCGGGTTCTCGCGGGCGTAGTTGATCAGACAGCGCACCGCCTTGCCCATGTCGGGCAGCGAGTACTTCGTGGCCATCTCGTTGAGGTACTCGACCATCGATGAATCCAGCTCAATCGCCTGTGGCGTGAAGTCCTTCATGGCTGCGATTCTGGCCCAACTTCGTGTGATATAGTCAATGTTTGCGCGAGTTTCGGCGAAACATGCTGAGCGCGCGCACACAATCTGCGGTTAGTCCTCAAGCGCCCATAGCTCAGCTGGATAGAGCGTCTGGCTACGAACCAGGAGGTCGCACGTTCGAGTCGTGCTGGGCGCACCACCTCGCTGCGCGAGGTGGTTTGCCGCAGCACTCCTCAGTCACGCGGCTTCTCGCCTTCGGCTCGAAGCCAGCGGGCTCGAGTCGTGCTGGGCGCACCACCACTTGCCTCCAGAACACTGTTTGGTAGTGCCCGGTCTCGCTCGAAGAGGAGATAGACATGATTCGAGGAGTCCTCAGCCTTTCAGCCGTCTTCCTCGGGTCCGCTATCTCAACCGAACACACTCTTAGAGCGGTTGAACAGTCCAAGTTTGAAGTCGTGTCGATCAAGCGTGTTCAAACGACCGGTCCAAGAGGTCGTACTTTCGTGGCAATTCCTGGCGGTCGTTTTGTCGCATCGAACGTTCCGTTGGGGCTCCTTCTAAACTTCGTGTACCAGTTTCCGGCGGAACGGGTTGTCGGCGCGCCGCCTTGGGTTGACAGCACAATGTTCGACATCGAGGCGACTGGAGAATGGAATGCTTCGCCACCTCAGGACGAGCTTCGCCTCATGATTGAGCAGGTGTTAGTTGAACGATTCGCGCTCCGAGCTCATAGAGAACAGCGCCTCGGGAACGTCTACGCCCTAGTTCTGTCCCAGGCCAATCGAGGGCCGGGACCACGTCTACGGCGAGCGAATGACGACTGCGAGAAACGCGCCGCCGCCAAGTTGGAAATCCCTATGCCACGGTTCCCAGCGCCTGGGCAAAGACCGGATTGCGGGATTTCATCAAGAGTCGTCGAGGGAGTAAGACAACTGCGATTGGGCAGCATGCGACTTTCGACGTTGTTGAGTCAGGTAAATGCTGCCAGGGCGCTAGGCGGTCCAGTGGTTGATCGAACTGGTCTCGAAGGCCGGTTCGACATCGAGCTCGATTATGTCCCGCCTTCGCGGCTTGAGACAGACTCCAAGGGGAACGAACAGATCAATGGTCCATCACTCGTCGAAGCGCTGCGCGATCAGCTTGGCTTGAAATTCGAGAGACGAAGAGAGCCGACCGAGTTCCTGGTCATTTCTCACGTTCAACTGCCGTCTGCGAACTGACTCCGCGCCGTCGTGCGCAGGTAACTCGCAGCACGGGGTCCTAGCATCTCCCCGAGAGCGCCTGCTCTTCCCTTGCTGCGATTCTAGAGCCAGGCCGCGCGCAATCGCCACATTACCTGAGTATGAGCTGCTTGGCAGTCGGGGGTACCCAGAGTTTCTGGGCGTCGCGGTTCGGCGGGGTCTTGCTCTACCAAATCGAACCCCGCGATCCGGTGACGCTCGTCAGTGCTGGCGCATTACCCCGCGTGCCGCGCATCGCGTATCGATCCGGCAACTGTGTTGAGAGAGTCACGGACCTAAGCGATCAGGACATTCGCTCCACCTGGTGAGGCGAGAGGTGCCCATGGTGAGTTGGCGGTTAACGCTACTTGCAGCTCGCATGGATTCATTCATCGGTTCTCGAATCTATAAGAGAATCGACAACTACTGCCGACGAGAGTGACATTTTGAGTGACATCGCAGCAGCAACGCTGCAAACGGCCGCAACCGATGGTGAAGACCACAAAAGCAAAGTCGGGGACAACCGTCACCAGCTGCTTGAGTTCGCGAAATTCCACAAGGAACACAAGCAGCCGCCAAGCAGGTTCCGTAAGTCCTGCCTCCCAGCCATGTGAACAATCAGTGAACAATCTGCCCCTGAACACCGGATAACAGCAGGGTCAGATCCGAGCTACACACACGAAAAACCAACGAGGCCAAGCGCCCGCACTGGGCTACGAACCAGGAGGTCGCACGTTCGAGTCGTGCTGGGCGCACCATCCCACATTCGGTGGGATGGCTGCGCCCACCACTCCGTCGGTCACGCCGCGTCTCGCCCTCGGCTCGCCGCGAGCGGGCTCGAGTCGTGCCTTACATCATGTCGGTCACGCGGCGTCTCGCCTGCGGCTCGAAGCCAGCGGGCTCGAGTCGTTTACCCTGAGCAACGTCGAAGGGTGCTGGGCGCACCAACCCCTTTCGCGTTGGCATTCTCCCCGGTCATGGTTGCCTCCTCGTCTCGACGCAACCATACTCACATCGCAGACGGGTCCTCGTCGTCGGGACATTCGAGAACTGCGCGCAGCCGCTCCTCTTGATCGCTGAATGTCTCAGTGTCTCGGACAAGCTCCCATTCGGGAACGGAGGGCCAGGGCGCGAACCCAATCGGCCGTCGCTGACGGCAGTCTTCGTATCCAGGCGTGCTCAATGCGTCTGCTACTCGGTCCGCCTTGTGAACACGGTCCATCCAAACTTCGCTCTCGGAAAGGCGAACGTGCTCGTTCTGGATCGCATTTCTCGTCTTCAACCCGCCGCTGCCTGAGTCCGAGTTCGCGGACATCAACGCGCGACGAACGGGGCAAGGCGCCCAGGACGGCCTCGACATCGTTGCCGAAGCGCCGATCGTCGTCGCCGAGCGATGGAGCGGGACCTTCGGCGCGGTCAACGCCGCCGACTAGGCCAAAGGTACCTTTGCGTCTCAATGACTTGCGGCGTTCTCCTCGCCTTTGACATTTGACCCTTGACTTTTGCCTCGAGCGGCGCAGCCGCTCGTTTGTGAACAATAGAGAACTACTCGCCCAGCCGACCTCGTCGACGGCGTCTCGAAGCTCCGTCGAGTTGCTGAGCTAACACTAAATATGAGTATGAACACAGCATATTACTTGACTCGATATGAATCATGGTATATAAAACCGATCCAGGAGGAACTTTAAGGAGGTTCGAGATGTTTGGTCAGGTCCGTAAGAGTTCAGTCGAAGACGTCTTCAATTTCCAGCGCCAAGTAGATCGTTTCAATCAGTTCCTGAGCGACGTGCCGGTTCGCCCGGTCCAAACGACTCCCACGTATCCTTTCCAAATCCACACCGCTGAGGACAGCTGGCGAGTCGAGATCCCGATGCCCGGCATCGATCCCACTCACATAACGCTCGAAGTTGCCGGCAACACCATCGCTGTCCGCGCCGAACAGGACGGCGGCCGCAACGACGGCGCCACGCAATGGGAGCAGACGCTGACGGTGCCGCGGATTCTTGACCTCGATGGCATCCGCGCGACGCATCGCCACGGCATGCTCGTGTTGACGATTCCTCTCAAAGAGAGCGTGAAGCCCCGCCGTGTTCAGATCGACGGCGTCGGTGCCGACACGAAGACACAGAAGCAGCTGACGACCGCATAAAAGCAACAGCCGGGGGCGAGTCCGGCAGCACCGGACTCGCTCCGCACAGGAGAATGACGATGTCCCGCGCTCGACTCATGTTGATTACGCTGGGCATGGCGTTCGCCGTGCCCGCGCTGACCGGCGCCAGAGTGCGGCTGGTCACGGCCCTTGTCCCAGAATCGATCTGCGCGCCGCAGCCCGATCCCGACTACTCAGACACGCGCTGGCTGTGGCGCTTGCGCGCCTATCGTCATCTCGACTGCGTCAACGCCATCGTCAGTCGTGCACTGTCGTCTGCGTCCGGCGATCGCGTTGAAGTGCCGCGCGCTGATCTCGAGCGCCTTCGTACCGAAGCGTGGTACGCGCGCGACGCGGCGGCTCGGATCGGACAGTGACAAGGAGGTGGAGATGCGTACTGGGCTTGTTCTGTTCGCACTAGTACTCCTCGCGCCCTCGCTCTCTGCGGCAACAGCGCCGTCGTTGACGGGCGCGTGGCGATCGGTTCCCGAAGAGACGCCGTTGTCGTCGGCTTTTGATGAATCGGTGTGGGGGAAGAATGCTGTAGCGGTTCGCACGGTGGCGATGACGATCATGCCCACAGGCGATGCAACGTTGACCGTGACGCGCAAGGTATTGGACGCTCGGCGTCGCGAGATCACAGCCGCCACGTCGATCGAACAGGCCGAGCTGTCGATTGGGCCTGTTGAGCGCAGCATCGACGTTCGCTCCGATTTCACCGTGACGGTCAAGCGCGCCGAACGGCGCTACCCGGACGATCCGGCGGGCACCTGGGCGCTTCAAGGACTTCGCGTGACCGTGTCGACGTTTGCCGACGATCCGTCGCGGATCGAGGTGAGAGTGGATACGCCGGAAGGTCGTGGCTCGTTCTGGGAAACGCTACGCCGCACCCGAGGCAGATCGTTACCTGACGCGCGACGCGATCAACGAGGCACCTACTGAGAGGGTTGTCGTGAAACACGCGCGCACGTTCTCGATGCCACCGGGCTACGCTGCGGCGATCGCTGCCGTGATCCTGGCTTGTTCGAGCGGGGTGTGGGCGGTCGCCCAGTCTGGAGAGCGTTCTTCTGTCACCCGGCCGGCGATACGGTCGGTGACGCCGCGAGGGTCGCTGCTGCCAACGGAGCAAGCGACCGTCGACCTGTTCGAGAAGGCGCGCGCGTCGGTCGTCTATATCAGCACGCAAACGCAGGTCATGGATCGCTGGACGCGCAACGTGTTCAACGTGCCGCGGGGCACAGGCTCGGGTTTCATCTGGGATTCGCTTGGACACATTGTCACCAACCGGCACGTCGTCGCCGGTGCGTCTGCCGCTCGCGTGCGATTGAGCGATGGCCGTGACCTGGATGCGTCGCTTGTCGGCGTCAGCGCCGCCCACGACCTGGCCGTGTTGAAAGTGAAGCTCTCCACCGTGCCGCAAGCGCTGCCGCTCGGTAGCAGCGCCGATCTGCGCGTGGGGCAGAGCACGTTCGCGATTGGCAATCCGTTCGGCCTTGATTGGACGCTGACCACGGGCATCGTCTCTGCGCTGGATCGGTCGCTGCCGACCGAAGACGGCCGAAGTCTCATCGAACATCTGATACAGACCGATGCGGCGATCAATCCGGGCAACTCTGGCGGACCGCTGCTCGACAGCGCCGGGCGCCTGATTGGTGTCGACACGGTCATCTACAGTCCGTCGGGTGCATCAGCAGGCGTCGGCTTCGCGATTCCCGTCGACACCGTCAACCGCGTCGTCCCGCAGCTGATTGCAGCCGGCCGCTACGTTCGGCCAGCCCTTGGCATTGAAATCGATGACCGGCTGAACCAGTTGATCACCCAGCGGCTGGGTGTCGCAGGCGTTGTGATCCTGCGGACCTCGCCAGGATCGGCTGCAAGCGCCGCCGGCCTGCGTGGCACGCGTTCGCAGCGCGACGGCGCGATCGTCGCCGGCGACATCATCCTCGCCGTCAACGGCCACTCGACCGAGAGCGTGACGCGTCTGCAGAGTCGTCTCGACGACTACGACGTCGGCGATACCGTGAAGCTGACTGTGCTTCGCGATAAGCAGCGCATCGAAGTACCGGTACGCCTGCAGGCGAGCGCGCAGTAGTCAACTTAGCCGGCATATCGTAAATAGTCTTTGGAGGATCTAAAAGGAGGTTCACGATGTTTGGTTCGACCCGTTGGAACTCGTTTGATGACGTGTTCAATTTCCAGCGGGAGGTAGATCGCCTCTTCAACCAATTCTGGAGCGATCTGCCGACCCGCACCGCTGCCGGTTCGTCGCCCTCGTTCCAAGTGAATGCGACCGACGACGGCTGGCGAGTCGATGTTCCGCTGCCCGGCATCGATCCGAAGGATGTCTCCCTCGAGGTCGCCGGCAACAATCTCACCATTCGCGCCGAAGTGCCGAGCGAGGACCGGGACCAGAACGTCTCGCGGTACGAGCAGACATTCACAGTCCCGCAATTCCTCGACATCGAGAAGCTCAGCGCGTCGCACCGACACGGCATGCTGCGCCTGACGCTGCCGTTGAAGGAGAGCGTCAAGCCGCGTCGCGTGCAGATCGAGACGCAAATGGAGGATCAGAAGCAGTTGGAAGGAGTTGGCAGGGGTCGGTAATCACGCGGGCACAGGCGGGTTTTCACGACGTGCAGAGCGCAGCGGCCTGACTGCCTTCGTCGCCTCTCCTCGCGGCACACTCGACGGGCCCAGCATTCCTGAGCCCGTCGAGACGTCGGTGGTCGCAGCCCCAGGCGCTGCTGCTAGGTCGGTCCCCGCCATTCCGCATCCGAGAGAAAGCCTCTAGAGAGGCTCGATCAACACACACACAGAAATGGAGGACCATCATGCTGAGCACACGAGTCTTCGGCTTGGCTTGCACGGTCGCCGTGTTTGTCTGCGTCAGCGCCGGTGTCTACGGCGAGTCAGCTTCCGCCCGTCGCGATGGTCGGCACGGTCACGCGCGTGAGTGCGATCTCGCTTCGGTACTAGGGGACGGCAAGCGATGACGATCGCCGCGCTGAGGACCTTGTGTTCCCGGATTCCCTGGTGCGAGCCGGCCGTTCTCGAGTCGGCCCTGGAGCTCGCACTCGAGATTGCTCGGGAGGGTCGAGAGGGCCGTCGCATCGGAACATTGTTCACCGTTGGTGAGGCCGACGCCGTGCTTGCGGCGTCTCGAGCGCTCATCCTCGACCCGTTGGCTGGCCATGCTCCAGCACGGACACACATCACCGATCCAAACCTGCGCGGAACGATAAAGGAACTGGCGCAGCTTGATGGTGCCTTCGTGATTTCAGAGGCGGGGATCGTAGTGGCCGCGTGTCGCTACCTTGATGCGTCAGTCGAGCAGATCGACCTGCCGCTTGGATTCGGAAGCCGGCACCTGGCTGCTGCGTCGATTTCACAGCGCCTCGGCGCACTCGCCATCGTGGTCTCCGAGAGCGGCGTAGTGCGCGTGTTTCATGCCGGGCAGATCGAAGCGACGCTGATCCCGGAGCTATGGCTGTTGGACCGCCACCATACGCAGCTCAGCGCCGGCGCCGCGGGGGGCGTTGAAGCGCAACGCCTCGGAGCGGCCACGCGTTCGCTGAGCGAAGTGGGTGAGGAGTCGTGAAATGTCTGCCGCAACGTCAACAGTGTGCGTGAGGGAGGCGCGAGAGGATACAGGAGGAACCGATGTCGACACAGTGGACACAGATCGTAGCTGTAGCAACCATCTTCATGATCATCGGGCCCGTCCTCGACGGAGCGCAATCGACGCAGACGACGAGTGACACGTATACCTGGAGTGGCGAGCTGGTGTCGCTTGACACGACAGCGATGACCATGACCGTCAAGTCTCGCGTTGCGTATCAGGAGGCGATCTCGGAGCTGAAGCACTTCAAGGGCGGCGACCGTGTCTGGATTGTCTGGTCCGGGGTTCAGAATTCCAGCGACGCCGTGCGTCAGGTTCGACGGTCCGAGACCGGCCGCAAGATCGACAAGAACCTCGTGCTCCCTGCCGAGCTCATATCTACAGAGGCACCCGATTCGTATATCACCATACGGGTCAAGGTACCAGAGAGTGGGCTGGCAGCGATCAAGAGTGCCAAGCCCGGTGACTGGGTCACCGTGACGTCGCGCCACCGCCCCGCGAGCGACGCTGATGCGGTGGTTGGAGTGAGACCGTGGTCTCAGGCGACCACGAATTGACACTCGCGAATCACGACGCTATGGCGGAGGACTGTATGGCGGAGTCGAGTACCAGAACGCCATCTATCTTGTTGGTGAATGAGGCGCTCGACGAACATGACGTGTACGCGCGCACGTTGCGCGCGTACGGGTACCGAGTGGTCAAAGCGCCGACGTCGGGCGCCGCGCATCTGATCGCGATCACCAGGTCGACAGACATCGTGGTCACGGACGTTCGCATCACGGGTTCGATGAGCGGTCTGGAACTGACGCGTCGCTTGAGAACCCACATACGGACGACGACGGTACCCATCATTGTCCTGACAGATGTGTCGCGGCCGCAGGACGCTGACCTGGCTCTCAAAGCCGGGGCGAACATGGTTCTCGAGAGACCGGTAAGGGCCGATCTGCTTCAGGCAGAAATCGCGCGTCTCCTGGGTTCATGAAGACTCTTCCCAGCGAGATTTCCATCCGGGAGTTCCTCGCGGCCGTCGCTTCCGCCGACGAGGCCCACGGCGCTGTCTCAGCGGCCGCCGTTGCCGGCGGGATAGGTGTATCCCTTCTTGCGATGGTGGCCGCTTTACCCAAGACACGGTCCGACTCTGCTGCCGATCGCACGGAGCTCATAAACGCAGCGACTGCGCTAACCCAGGTGCAAGAGGAGTTGATCGAGACGATCGAAACAGAGACGGCAGTGAGGATCTTCGCCGCCCGCAATATGCCACAAGCGAGCGAACCACAACGCGTTGAACGGCAGGCTGCGATACAGCTCGCCCTTCGTGCGGCTGCCGACGTTCCGCTCGAAGTGATGCGCCTGGCCGTACGCGGACTGAAGCTCGCGGAGACGGTAGCCGCGCATAGCACTCGTGCCGCATCAGCCGACGTTCAACTCGGAGTTGCACTCCTGCACGCGGCTTTCAGCGGTGCGCGCGCCAACCTTGAAGGAAAATTGAGCAGCCTCACCGACGCGCCGTACAGCACGTCCGTCGTTGACGAGCTCGCTAAGTTGAGTGAAGAGACCACAACAGCGATGCGCGCCGCCGAATTATTCCTGCGGGTGCCGCCAGCGTGATCTCCTTCCATGCGGCCGATGGCGATTCAGCGTGTTGCGAGCGCGGACAGGCGAACGGGCCGGGTCAACGCGCTCGCGGGCGGCGGGCTTTCAGATCGGCGAGTTGTCCGCCGTAGCGCGCAGCGCGAAGGTGGAC
>Ga0111539_10011221_pt1 | contig 11258 bp, 16 predicted proteins | sample RhiMethybrSRZTD1_FD_79667 | JGI IMG/M metagenome (GOLD analysis project Ga0111539, IMG submission 79667) | Populus rhizosphere microbial communities from Tennessee, USA - Rhizosphere MetaG P. TD hybrid SRZTD1 (version 2) (version 2) | ecosystem: Host-associated > Plants > Roots > Rhizosphere >...
GGATTCCTCAGAGCCCAAGCAATGGAACGCAGCAACTGGCCTTGTTCAACACATCGTTGTAGCATGACGACAGTTGGCATGCGCTACTTTGCCCCTGGTGGCACGAATGTTGGTATAGAGCCATGATGCGGTCACGTTCCTGCACGGGCTCTTCGTTGACCCAACGGGCAAGCCTCTCCCAATAGACGAAACCGCGCGGCGCATTGGCGTAGGATGTCCCGGCTTCGATGGAGAGCACCTTGGTCGCGGGAGGCGTGGCGCGCTGACTGAAGGGATAGAGGCGGATCTTGGTCATCATCGCGTCGCGTTCCTGGGCGTCGGGCGAGAGTAGACGAATGAGCCAAAGGTTGTTGAACGTGGTTGAGCGCACGACGATATAGCCTTCCGCCCCCTCAGGCGCAGATTGTCCCGGACCGAGCACGAGGAATGTGCCGCCCTGGCCTTTGTCCGGACCGGGAAAGCCTATGTCCGTGACGGGTCGCTGCCACAAATCATCCACGAAGCCGGCGGTCGGGCCGGCGGGAATCTCGACGACATACGGGCCGCTCTTTGCCAGATTGAGCCAGGCCATCAGGTAGGGCGTGGTGGCGTTGCCCGTGAGAAAGCGCTTAATGGCAGGGATGGTGTCCACGCGCATGATGTCGCCGTGGGTGGCGCCGGGGACGCTCATCATGACAGCCTCTGCTTCGCCGACGGAGACCATCGGCAGCGCCCACAGGTATAGCTGGGTGGCGCGCTGGAAATCGCGCTCGTCGAAGAGCTTTGCGACGGTCTCCCTGGTCGGGTAGCCGTTGGCGAAGTCGTGGGTGAATGACAGCGTGCCGATGCGCGTGTGGATGTCTTCGGCGTGTGCGCCGGTTGTTGCGAACACCAGCGCACAAAGAATCGCTGCGGCTGCGAGGTTTCGTCTGTGTGTGGTTTGCATGGCTCTGTGTCCTCTTGTGCGTTGATTGACCGTGATCATTTCACTTTCACGATGTCATCGGGCTTCCATTGCTTGTCGAAGAACGCTTGCGTGGGGCCGTAGAGACGCACACCGGCAAAGTAGCCGCGGCCGAGAATAGTCTTGATCCAGTTGGCGTTTGCAGCCTTCGGCGCCGTCGGACCAAACCAGAGGTCGGACGAGCCGTCGGGGTTGAGCGTGAGGTTGCTGTTGGAGGCGATGGACGGGAATGGCTGGCCGTTGTCCAGCATCGAGCGTGTGTCGGCATCATAGAGCACCACGGACCAGTAATTCGCGGCGGGCACGTTGGGCGGGAACGTGCAGGCGATAGGAAGAGCCGCCAGAGAGGTAGTCGCCATCCGCATCGCGGAGGCCCAGGAGATATTGGGAACCTTTGCCCGGCATCTCCAGCACCATCGACGTGCTGGTCGAGTAGCCCTTGTGGAAGAAGTTGATCATCGCGTCAAAGTCGAGGTAGCTGTCCTTGCGAAACACAGGGCTGCCTCCCAGGAACACGACTTCCCACTTGCGATCCGGATAAATCAGCTTGTTCGGATAGCGGGAGTCGTAGCTATCGGCCGCCGCCATGTTGAACGCGACATTGGCGGCCGTGTTCAGCATGGCCTGCATGCGCGCGTCGGGCTGGAACGGTTGGCCTTTGACGATGCCGAGGCTGGCGGCCATGCCGCGTATCGCCATGTCGTCGGGCGCGACCGGTTCGTGGTCGAGGAACTTCGCCAACGCTTCGAAATAGCGCAGATCGCGCTTGAAGTCATAGTCCGAGGGGACCGCCGAGGCGTTGGGGAATTGCATCGCCGGCGGATGGTCTTTCTGCGCGAGCGCGTAAATGCGCGTCCGCTCCATCAGCGTCACGCCCGCCGGTGTGGCCTGCAGCCCGGCGACACGCGGGGGCGCACGGTCTGGACAGGTGCCGCCGGCGGGATGCTCCCATTGACAGGGATGCGCTCGGCAGGCTGAGAGGCCGGGACCCGGGTGGCGGTGCGGTGTCATGGCTGGCTGATGCCTGGCCCCGTGCACCCGAAGTCGCTCAATGTATAGCCGGTTGTCGCTCGTCAATACTCGCGGAAACGCTCGGCTACGCGGGGGCGTTTTCGTGCGCCTAGCCGAGGAAACGGCGCGTTTTCGAGCGGTGCAAGCCGGTCGTTATGGAGCACCTGCACTCCTCGACAAATTCTGATAAATTGAGCGACCCTCGTAAGGCTCGCACTGCTGCCCTAGGGCATCCGATTCTGGGAAGGAAACGCAGTAGGAAAGGAAGATGAACAATACAACCATGCATGAAGGTCCTTCGACAGACATTTTTCCTTCAGAATTCTTGCTGACAAATGTCGGTGCACCATTTGTTATTGGGTTGGCAGTGGGTTATTTTGCAAAGAAAATGCTCCGTGTAGCTTTATTGCTTGGTGGTGCGGCCATCGTATTGCTGTTCATTAGTGAATATTATGGGGTTATTATTCTGTCCCGCGATAAATTCGGGGAGGTTGTCAAGGAAGCAACTGGGGGGGTAAAAAGCTTTGGTGACTTTTTGGTGACGCGCGTGGGCAGTATCACGAGTAAAGGGGTGAGTGGGGTGGGTGGTTTTTTCGTTGGCTTGAAGTTAGGATAAGAACTGGCGGCAAGTTGAGGTACGACAGCACTTGTGCCGAGGGAGTGCTGTCCATGTCATGGTTGCCCACCGCTTCCCGCAGGGTGATCGCATCTTCCATTTCCAGTAAGAACAACACAGTGCTGCCGTGGTCGATCACCCAAGGGCCAGGGATGCGATCACCCTGGTGCGGTGTATCGCGTTTCCTTATACCATCTGAAGACGACCAATAATTCTGAAAGTGACAACAGAGCGCTGACTTTGTAGCCAGCTTCGGATAAGGCGTGCTATGTCACCCATGGCGTCCAGGCAAACATGGAGCGTTCCCCTTGCCCTGGCTATACCAGGGCCTCTTCGATGATCACAGGGATCTGGAGGCCCGTAGAGGGCTCTAGGAGGGCCTCCAAGCCAGGAAGATTGTCTTCTTGCCGTGCCCCCCCTGCCTTGTCGACACAGTAGGCGTAGGCGTGTCCTGGAGGGTCACTGCGCATACATGCTGTACGAGCCAGCACCACGTGTGCGCTGTGCAGGCTTTGCGTACAGGGCGCAGGTCAGTGAGCGGTACTAATGCTAGAAGAGTAGTACATACGTATGCCCTAGGTTCTTGACGCGGAGCATGGTCTTTTTCTTGGATACCGGATTAATAATATCGGGAATTTAAATAGAGGATTGTCCTACCGAACACCCGTAACTTTTTTTCCTTTTCTCCTACCGAACACCCGTAACTCCTCCTACCAAACACCCGTGGATAACTGTAGTTATTCACAATCTTTTCAACAACTTGCGAATAGGGGGTGGGCTGTGGTAGAGGGTCAGTCCATTATCGTCCTCCTCCACCCGGGCGGCGTTGTATTGGAGGTAGACCATCATGAGATTGTGCCGGAACATGCGTTTGAAATTGTCCATCCGGCTATAGCCTTGGCCGAACTGTTCTTTGAGCGACATCCACGTAATAAACTGCTTTTTGGAAACACGGTGCAATCGTTGGGCCAACCAGGAGTACAGATCAAGGGCCACAGGGGAATTGGATAAAGCAGCTAAGGCACGTTCGTCGAGCGGAACAGCATGTTTTTGCAGGCTCTCAAAGTACCTGTCGTTCATCCTGACGATAGAGGGCCAGAAGACCCGCTGTCGTTCATCCTTGACCAGCCAGAGATCAAAAGCGTCAATAATGTGGCTATTCACCTGAAAGGATCGGACCTCCGTAGATAGGGCCAGTCTGACGGTCGCGACCGCTAACCGGGTGAGTTGATCCTTGAAGGCACGAAATTCTTCCCCATTGGGGCCAGACTTCCCCAGTTTGAGGGGGTCCTGTATGCGGCGAATAAAGGCGGTGAAACTGTCCTCAACCTCGATCAGGGGCGTGCCCTGCTTTAAGGCTTCGGCGTTGAGGTGCATCAATACAAGCCGTGGCTTGGATCCATAGGGCAACCCCAGCTTCACCCATTGATTTTGACCGGGATGTTTGGCCGCGCCGGCCTCGATGCGTAAATACACATTCCCCTGAACACGTTCCCATTCGCGTATATTGTCCCCCTGGTTCCGATACGGCATTGAGGTCTGACACAAGACGGTATGCTGAAAGGAGATTTGCTCAGGAGGCTCTAGGACGATGCGGGAACTGATCTTTGCCGCGCGTATCTGGTGTCGCGTTGGGGGCCTAAGTATGATGTCTGTCATCCCTCTTCCTCCAGCGCTCCTCCAATATGGTAGAGTATCCAAGATGTCCGGGGGATACCCTTCCGCTTCGCCGCTGCGTCGATTTTCTCTAAAATATCGGGGGCAACACGCAAGAGGATAGGCACTCGTTTTCCTTTTCTCTCCCTCTTCCCAGCACCCTCAATAAAGGTGTCCACTTCTTTTTCTGTGATATCTTTCAGATTCCCTATAGGTTTCTTTGCGATAGGCATTAGATATGTCCTAGATATCAAGTGTCTTAATGAGGCTCTTCATTTCCTGTAAGGCTTTTCTGTCCTTTGTCTGCTCGGTAATCCCCTGGCCCGTAGCGGCCACATTCGGGAAGGCTTTCCTTCTTCCTATCGTTACAGGCAGGAGATCAATACCCTCAATACCCTTGATGGCTTCGGCTGCCTCCTCGTTGTCCTTGCCTTGAGGATCAGCGGCATTCAGGATGGCAAGCGCCTTGAGTCTTGGATTCAGGTGTCTGGCTTCTTTAACGAGTTCGGACATCTGATCAACAGCCCATATGTCAAAACTTCTTGGTTGCGCAGGGATGAGAAGTACATCAGAGACGGTCAGAGCTGCTCGTAGGCTGTTCGTGTCCCTCCCCCCTACATCGATAATAATATGGTCGTGAGTCTTCTCTTGAGAGAACTTGAGAACCTGACTACGCAATTCGGCTCCTTGATATCGTTGGATACCATACCCGGCCTTGCCCAATTGATCTGTACGTAGCTTGGTGAACAGGAGGGATGTTCCCTGTTCGTCGCCGTCAATGAGAAGGACCCGCTGTTTTTGAGATAGGGCGATGGCGAGATTCACGGCCAGCGTGGTCTTGCCGACACCGCCTTTTACATTCCCGAGGGAAATAATCATACTGATATCTCCTAGATATAAAAAACTATCTTTTTACAGTGTAGAAGATATACTATCGATATGTAAAGTTAATCAGAGTAAAGTGTGTTATCGGGGGTGCGGCGCTGCGGGGGAAATGGGTGGCGGTGCTGGAGCCGATCGCCTATGGAGGGTATAAGGACGCAAATCTCGCCAAAGTCGACTCTGTTGGTTAAGTCCCCTTAGCATCGCCTGGCGCGACAAGGGATGAGGCGCAAGTCGGGCAAAATGTCCCGGCTTGCACCGGCGCATCAATCAAATGCTTGATATTGACCTGCACCGTTGGACTCCTGTCTGGGTTCGGCACATGCGGTGGTCATTAGTGTATACCATCCTCAAAATCCACGACCCTCGAATCCAATATGAGCCACGTATGAAAAAAGAGTCGATTTCCTGAACCACAGGTGTAGTGTTAGGGAGGGAACAGACCCATCGAAGGGTAGGCATGGTGAAGAACGGGAAGACCAAGGCCCCCAATGTCACTCGCCAAGTTCGTCAAACCCGTTCAGGGAATCCAGGAAATTCCCAACGAGTCTATCGAACTCTATAACGTTTGATCTTCTGTCTTGCGTAGCGTCTACCCCCAGGTGCAGGATGACTGGGTCTAGCCCGTCCCTGCGTTCCAGGGGCCACGCACAGCGCCGTAGCCATGTCTACAGTCCTGGGGCCTCATGGACGCCTCCTGGGACATCCTGAGCGGTTTACGCATAGGCGCCGTCTGGCAGGCAGGTCACGCCTCAGCCGCCTGGCGCCCAGGCCAGGTCTGGCTGCATAAAAAACAAGGAACCCTATGGAGAGCATCGACCCCTCCGACCGCCCCAGGCATGGCTGTATGGAATGCAAGGCCCAACGCTGGTATACGATCGAACCGTTTCCCAACGGCAACACCGGATGGCGCTGCACGGTCTGTGGCAAGATTCTGCGGCTCATACCGGGGAAGTACAACGAGCCCTATGAGGGGGAAGCGGCCGAGCGATCAGCGTGAGGCCAGCCTACTTGGCCACGTCTACGACGATCGCGCGCGGTACGGGGGGCACGCAACCGCGTCGGCACGGGCGGCCGTGGTCGCGGGGGCGTGGTTTGACGCCCCCCGATTTTGTGCCCCTTGCTACGACCCCACGCCAGCACGTTGGTGTGATTATGACGAAGCGGCAGACTCAAGGAGACACCCATGGCAGACCCCGTAGTCCAAATCCCTACTGGTGAATGGCGTCTCGTCTGTAACGACTGCGGAAAAACGCAAGATGTTCACGATATCGAAGACGCTCTCAATGTCAGACAAGTCTCTGAAATCACGTCTGTCCTGTGTCCAGACTGCTTCAGAGAGCGCGAAGGAACAGACGTTGACACGTGGCAATTCTTTTACCGCACGCACTAATTTTCCTGACCAGACGCGCCGTCAGAAAACACCCGTTGGTTGACATAGCGTGCCTTATCAGATCCTAGATATCACTTTACTTTGAACCTCGTGTGGACGTCACAAATTTTCTGTTGACACAAGAGCCTATGAGACCTAGGATGCCACTCGCCTCCAAGTATTGCTTCAGACGCGAGTACACCACTGAGCTGATCCTGACCGAGCCGCACCGTAGACATAGACACTGACAGCGCACGTGAGCCGTCTCTGTCATAGCGACGCCGTCCAGGCCAGCAGTATCGTCTGACCTAATCATGAGGGCGGCGTTTGGCGTTTCTGAAGCAACTTCTGGTTGTGGAGGAGCATGTCCTTGGCAGAGCAGGGGAGCCATCCGGTGACAAGGCTCGTATGATACCAGATTGTGCGGCGAATTTGCAGGTATTTTGAGGGAAAAATCAGGCAACGGGAGTCCCAGGGCCGTATGCTTATGATTATTCTGTGCAAGAGACACGTGCTGAAATACTTGCTGCGCGCCCTATGGCACAATCGGCATGTGAAGAAACACCAAAGCGCTCCCTCGAACACCGTAGTGGTCTGAGGGTTGTGTATGGAGGCATCACACAGAGGCTCTTGGGGTGGCCGTCGCCACCTACGCCCATGAGATGCACGCGACGACGCAAGGCAGCGAGCGCTGGAAGCGGGCGAGGAAGCGCTGGCAACTGGCCATGCTCGAACTGGCGGACCGGTGGGAAGCCCGCACGCTCCCGCGCACTGAGGAAGGGGTGGACGATGAGACCCTCTAGCCTGCTCCTGCTGGCCCTGGGGCTGGGGGTGGTGTTCATGGGCTGTGCTGTCCCCTACGAGCCCCCCGTCTTCCGGCTCGACCAGCCTCAACCCAACGGCCAGCATGCCGTCATCGAAGGCTACCGGGACCCCGCCACGGGCGGCACGCGTCTGGTGCTGACGTGCTCGGGCGGAACGCCTGCGGAAAATGCCCAGCTGTGCGAGGTCCTCAAGGGCGAGCTCCTCTACCCCACGGTGCCACCCGCGATGTGACGCAAGGTCTCTTCAAGACAGGGCAGGAGTGTCTTGCAGCACTCGAACGCGAATATGAGCCGACATTTCGTAAATATGAACAGTTTGCCCAACAAGACCAACTCCATGCTAAGGTCGAACGCGACCGTACCCGGCTACGCTGGCAATACACTCCGCGCATGGCGAACAAACCGAACATGTACGAAGCATGGTGTGAAGAGAAAACGCCATAGCACCCCGTAAAACCGCTCCGCATGGCTCAGGACGCGTGCAGGGACCCACCCACCTTGGGAACTGTGCTAGGATCACGCGGACATTACCGAACAGACAGCGGATCGAACCTCCCTCACAGTGTAGTACGAAAGGACACGCCATGCAGCCCCACATGCACACCCTTCCCACCCTCATCCTAGCAGTAACCATGGCCCTTATTTTCGGGTGCCAGACAGGCGCTGGCCGCAAGAAGCCCCCAGCGTCACCGTCACCATCGCCCACGCCATCGCCCACGCCGTCGCTGTCACCATCGCCCACGCCATCGCCCACGCTGTCCCCCACCCAGAGTGATCTAGAACGGGACTGTTGGCATTACGGCGTGCTGGTAGAATCCTTTGCCACAAGTCGGGATCGTGGGTTGCCTATCCAATACACCTACGACCTCATCCGCAAGCAACGCTTGGAGCCTGAACAACTGACCCAGCTCGAAAACATGGTCACAATCGTCTACCACAAGTCTGATATCTCCCCAGCGCAGTTCAAACAGTTGACGGAACAGCACTGCCTTAGGCTCATTTCGCCCCGCGACTGAGACCCGCTTCACACCCCCACCACACCCCCGTACACCGCTCAGGAGCCACCAGGACGCGTCCAGGGGTCTCAGCACCCACGTAGACATCCCCGCCAGGACCTGCCGGCCCCAGGGGAAGGGGCGGCTCCGCGCGCGCGGGGAAGAGAGGTGCCGGTTGGGGCTGTGGTCGTCATGGACGACGGCGGCTCCGCGCGCGCGGGGAAGAGAGATCAGTGATCCTAATCTCTGTTTTCCAACGGCCGGCGGCCCCGCGCGCGCGGGGAAGAGAGATGCGCTGGCGCGTCGATGGTCTGTACGGGCGGCGGCTCCGCGCGCGCGAGGGGGAAGAGGGTTGATACCGAAAATCGGTCCCAACCAAAGATGGGGCTCCCGCGCACGACAACCGGGCGGATACTCTGCTGGAAATAGCCCCGCTATTTCCATACGCGGTGGAGAGCCCTGGCTCATGAGGTACTGTTGGTCAACCCCATCCGGACGTTTTGTTGACATAGCACGCCTTATCAGAGCCTCGCTGTTGGCGGGACTATGCTATGATACGCCGCATATCAAGACGATGCCGTTGCTGATAGTTGTGCCTGATAAAACCCCTTGAGTCTTGTCGTAAGATCGCATTTTGGAAGGAGGAAGTATCATGAAACGCATCACTGCCTTGCTGGTTGCAGTGGCGACACTCGTGGGCGTTGTGACCTTCCTGGCGAGCACATCTCGCCATACCACGGCTCAAGAGGCCGCCCCAATCTTCGTCACCGAGATTCCCCCTGGATACCGCGACTGGAAGGTGGTCTCGGTGGCCCACGAAGAAGGTGACCTCAAAGATATTCGCGCCGTGCTGGGGAACGACGTGGCAATCAACGCCTATCGGGGAGGCACGCTCCCGTTCCCCGAAGGCGCGATCGTCGGCCGCATCGCCTGGAGCCACGTCCCGTCGGAGGAGAACAACAAGGCCTTCGGCCGTGCCCAGTCTTTCGTGGCCGGCGCCCCCACGGAGTTCTACCTCCAGTTCATGGTCAAGGACGCGAAGAAGTACGCCGCGACCGGCGGCTGGGGGTACTCGTCATTCGATAAGGACGGCAAACCAAGTCCTGAGTCAGCCATGAAAACGTGCTTTCCCTGCCACCAGGCTGTCAGCGATCGCGACTTCCTCTTCACCCGCTATTCACCCTGATACAGAGATCGTAGTAGAAGTCACGGAATAGGGTTGTCTCAAGGCTAAGCGCGAAATGTGGGTGGCAGAGTTGGAGCGATCGTTTTTTTGATGAACTGGTGTGGGAAAAACTCGTTCGGTATCGGCACGCGTCCGCTACAAACCGAGATGCGTCATCGACGTGCGTGCCTAACCTGGGCTTGCACCTGACCGCCTCCAGTGTCCGCTCCTACGTCGCATGGTCGGGCCATCCTTCCACTCACATGTACGGTTATCGCCCGTTTGTTGACGTAGATCGCGTTATCAGAAGCTGAAGCCCGGCGGGGTGGACACGTTGGAGGCGTGTACGCACATTGGGGCACAGTGGGTAAAGACTCTGCGCCAGCAGGTCATCGTCCTCTCAACCTCATGCTTAGCCGTGTGTAATCTGGTATAGTGCCTCGCATTGCGCCAGGGAGCAAACGTGGCCGTCCTCATGCCCGGAGATCGCTGAGCATGGGCAGGGGCAACACTGCCTGAAAGCCCTGACAATATCACGGTATCAGAGCAAAAGAACATGTTCATCAATGGTTACGCCGCCTCAGAAATAATAGAGATTGCGATGAGCTCCACTATCACCGACATCCATGCTGAGCAAAGGCTTGCGAGGGCCATCGGACGGAAGGCGCTCACCAGGAGACTCAATATGCTCAGGGGCATCAGCATGCTCGCCGCCTGCCTTTTCTTGGCGCCGCTCGCCTCTGACGCACAACCGCCGGGCAAGATCCCTCGTGTCGGCATACTCACCGCGGTCACTGCGCCCACCACCGAGCTGGTCCATGCAGTCTTCCGCCAAAGGCTGCGCGAACTCGGCTATGTAGAAGGCCAGCATATCGTCCTGGAGTCCCGCTCCGCCGAAGAGCAATATGAGCGGCTCCCCGCTCTTGCCGCCCAGCTGGTCGCGCTCCCAGTCGACGTCCTGGTGACGTGGGGGACGCCGGCAACCGTGGCCGCCAAGCAGGCGACCAGCACGGTTCCCATCATCTTCCTCGCGGTCGCCGATCCGGTTGGGTGGGGAATCGTGGCCAGCCTGGCGCGGCCTGGCGGGAACGTGACAGGGGTAACGAACCTGAGTGCGGAGCTGAGTGCGAAACTGCTGGAGCTGCTCAAGGAGGTGGTGCCTGGGCTCACGCAGATTGCCGTGCTTCGGAATCCGAGGAATCCAGCCTCAGCACCCCAGTTGCAATGGACAGAGTTTGCGGCTCAATCGTTAGGCATGCAGCTGCAAGTGGTCGATGTACGTGCCCCCAGCGAGTTCGAGGCCGCGTTTTTGTCGATGACCAGGGAGCACACTGGCGCACTCATCATGCTCGCAGACACGATGTTCCTGAACCAGCGCAGACAGATCGCCGACCTCGCGGTCAAGCACCGGCTGCCGGCGATGTTCAATTTGCGGGAGTATGCGGAAGCCGGGGGGCTGATCGCATATGGGCCGAGGTTGGCGGATCAGTGGCGGCGCATCGTCGAGTTTGTGGACAAGATCCTCAAGGGTGCCAGGCCGGCCGAGCTGCCGGTGGAGCAGCCCATGCGGTTCGAGCTGGTGATCAACCTCAAGACCGCCCAGGCCCTCGGCGTCACCATCCCCCCATCCGTCCTTTTTCAGGCGAACGAGGTGATTCGCTAAGCCTCTCTCAAGTGCACGAAAACCGCCCGATTTTTGTACCGTCGTCGATCTGTCGAAGAATGTGCGCTGAATCGATAGCTGGCGTTAAATCTTCAACGCTATGTGGCGCCTATCTGTCTTAGCTTCGTTGA
>Ga0111539_10011222_pt1 | contig 11258 bp, 7 predicted proteins | sample RhiMethybrSRZTD1_FD_79667 | JGI IMG/M metagenome (GOLD analysis project Ga0111539, IMG submission 79667) | Populus rhizosphere microbial communities from Tennessee, USA - Rhizosphere MetaG P. TD hybrid SRZTD1 (version 2) (version 2) | ecosystem: Host-associated > Plants > Roots > Rhizosphere >...
ATACAAGTGAATGATCGTGGAGAAGTATTAGTCAAAATCTTAGGAAATGAATTGTCCGCTGGGATGTATTTATATGCATTAATTGCAGATGGTAAGGTTGTGGATACGAAGCGGATGATCCTGACCGAGTAGTGGCGAACGCCGCATTCATCATTCGTTATTCGATATTCCTTGTTCGATATTTATTTCTGTGTTTTTTCCAGGGCGATTTATAGACGAAGAATATCGACCAAGGAACACCGAATGACGAATTTCGAACTGGAGCGTAGTCGCGCAGGGTTGTTGCTACAACCCGAATGATCCTGACGCCTTAGGCCTTCGTGATGCTTAAGTGACTTTGTGAATTCGTGGCAAAATAATCTAGAGGCTTGCCACCAAGACACCATGATATGAGGTAGTTATAAAACGCGTCTCCCCATATTCTTATCAATTTGTTACAATAATGATAGTGATTGTTACACTGCCGCTACCGCTACCAGTATGTCCGGATGCATCTTGAGGGCTCAAATAAAACGGTAACATTTCAAGTCAGCAACCTCAAATTTATCATGTTATGAAAAAAATAATTGTACTCACCCATTTTCTGGCCGTGATTGCTTCTACTGCCTATTCCCAAAACACAAATTATGGAACGGGTACCGTGTCAATTGGTTCGTACAACAGCTTTTTTGGTTACTATGCTGGTAATTCCAGTACCGCCAGCAGTTCCAGCAATGCATTTTTCGGAGCATACAGTGGACGATACGACACAACAGGTGATGACAACTCATTCTTCGGCCATAGAAGTGGACAAAACAATACTACCGGAATCACCAATACAGCCATCGGCGAGTCAGCGTTGTTCTTTAACCACACCGGTTCTCAAAATGTGGCCGTCGGCGCGAGCACGTTATATAACAACTTGGCAGACAAAAACACCGCTGTGGGGGAAGGCGCATTACGACACAATGGGACCGGCCATAACAATGTTGGGATAGGATATGCTGCACTTTATTCGAATACATCAGGGATCGAAAATACCGCGGTGGGTGCACGTGCCCTTTGGTGGGCGACGACCGGAAGTGAAAATACAGCATCAGGCTACGAAGCCTTGCACAGAAACGAGACAGGTTACTTCAACACAGCAACCGGATTTCAAGCCCTTTATTTCAACACGGCCAGCCGGAATACGGCGGCGGGGAGACAATCACTTTACAACAATACAACGGGCCACAGTAATACAGCCAGCGGTTATCAGAGCTTGTATGCGAACACCACGGGGTATTACAATGTTGCTATCGGTTCCAATGCGATGCTTGCAAATGTCGATGGCAAATTCAACACTGCGATTGGATATTATTCATTTGCTTCTAATACCTCCGGTTCACACAACGGCGCATCAGGGTTCAGAGCCCTTCAAAACAATACCACTGGCGAGAACAATACGGCGCAGGGATCAAAAGCGCTCTACTACGTAACTACTGGAAGCAACAACACCGCCGTTGGCTATACAGCAGGTCCGTCGATTGGCGACCTTACGAATACCACCGCCATCGGATATTTTGCGGTGCCCACCGCATCCAATCAGGTACGCATCGGCAACAGTGGTGTGACCAGCATTGGTGGCCAGGTGTCATGGTCTACCTTTTCAGATGGTCGTTTTAAAAAAGAAATAAAAGAAGATGTTTCAGGGCTTGCGTTTATCAAGCAGCTTCGCCCGGTAAGTTATGTAGTAGACAAAACTGCCGTAAATAAATTCTTACATGTTTCAGACAGCTCGAATAATCAAGAAACTGAATCGAAAAGTATCGCCACCCGTCAAACCGGTTTTGTGGCGCAGGAAGTTGAAGCCATTGTAAAAAAGACGGGTTACGTTTTTTACGGTGTCGATGTTCCTAAAAATGAAAATGATCACTACAGTATCCGCTATGCCGAATTTGTAGTTCCGCTGGTAAAAGCTGTGCAGGAATTGTCTGCAAATTCGGAAGTGCAACAGGAACAAATAGAAGAGCAGAAAAAGCAAATCGAACAACAGCAGAAACAAATCGAATTGCTGTTAGCAGGCCTGAATTCCAAAAATGAAATTGGAAATAAGGAAGCAAGCGGAGCCTCCAGTACTTTCCTTCTCCAGAATAATCCGAATCCATTTACACTAGAAACAGAAATCAAAATGACGTTATCTGAAAGTGTTGGTCACGCTACTATTATGATTTATACTTTGGATGGAAAGGAAATGAAAAACATTCGCGTCGATGGGCGCGGTGAGGTCTCTGTTAAAGTTTCAGGCAGCGAACTACCGGCAGGGATTTATCTCTACGCCTTGATTGCCGAGGGCAAGGTGGTGGATACAAAGCGAATGATCCTGACGCAATAGACCTTCGGAACCTTTGTGTCCTGGTGTCTTTGTGGCAGGCTTCCTGTTTATAGGGCCACAAAGACCCAAGGTTCACCAAGCCCGAAATATTAAAAAGAACGAGATAACCTATCGAACACTGTTTTTGAACCGCGATCGGAATCAATTGTCCATAACACTCAATAATCAATATTCAACAATCAATAATCAACGATCAAGTTCGCTCCGCAGAATGATTCTAGCGCAGTAACGATTTGTGATACCTTAGTGTCATTGTGACTTCGTGGCATTACTAGCGAAAGGTCATAACGTTCGACACTATTGTGTCTTTCGTTTAAAAAAGCTATATTAGAATATCCCCAATTCTAAATTGCTCAAATATGAAGTTAATTGCTTCACTCCTCCCCTTTTTCATGCTAACACTCACCCCGGTGATTACAGTATTATCACAGTGCAAAGATATTTCTACCACAGCCAGTCCTGCCATTATTGAGAAAAAGGCATTATTCGAAGATGAAGTGCAAGCAAAAAGGTTTAGTGTAGCGAAAGGTCCCCTAAACTGGTTGCTCATCAACGCTCCCAACCTCAGCACCGGTTTGTATATCAAAGGTGCAGAAACGTTTGATGCCTTAGCGCAGGCTGAAAAAAATCCAGCTAAGAAACAAGTATACATCGATTCCTTGATGATCATTTATGATTTGAGGGTCAAGACCTGTGGAGAAGAAGCGAACGTGACGAATCGGAAAGCACTGTCATTTTATAAATATTATTATGACAGTAAAGACAAGTCGAAAGAAATTTTGCCTTTGATGGACAAAGCGATTGCCTTGAGTAATGAAAAAATATTGGATGGACTGGCGGAGTCCTATATGAGCGTCGTAAAAAATTCAGCCGACCAAAAGCTCCTGGATGAAAATCAGATCCTGACCCGCTACGAAAAAATCACGTCCATCATCGACAGTAAGATAAAAAAAGCAGAGGCCGAGCAGAAGCCAGTTGATCGGTACAAGAAAATGAATGAAGACAACCTTACAATTTTAATGTATCTGGTGAAATTTGATTGTGATTTTGTGAGAAAGAAATTTGGCCCCAAATTCAAACAAAATCCTTCCGACCTGGAGCTCGCAAAAAAGATTTTCAATTTTATGCTTAAGGATAAATGCACAGATGATCCGTTGTGGCTTCAGGCCGCCGAAACGCTTCATGCTGCAGAAAAAGATTTCGGACTGGCCAAAATCCTGGCCCTGCGTTATCTCTCAAACAAGGAATACGACAAGGCCGCTTCCATGTTGGAAGAAGCCCTACAACTCGCGAAACAACCATCTGACAAAGCTGAAATCCTTGGACTACAGGCACAGCAACAGGAAATGCTAGGCAAGCACGATAATGCCCGTCAGCTCTACCTCAAAGCGCTGGCGGCTGATCCTTCCAAAAAAGAATACTATACTAGAATTGGTGATATCTACATGAATAGTTTTTCCGAATGCAAACAAGAAAAACACCAGGCAGAAGACAGATTCGTCTTTCTGATTGCGTATGACATGTATCAAAAAGCGGGAGAAACACAAAAAATGGCAAACGCGAAATCTTCATTTCCGTCCATGGAAGAAATTTTTGAATTGGATTATAAGCGCGGTGATAAAGTCAAGGTTGTATGCTGGATCAATGAAGAAACCATTATCAGAACCAGAAATTGACCATGAAAATTTTATCCCGATTTTGTCCTGAGCATTTTTCCCTGCGCGCGTAGTTCATCGGCAATTACGGCGCCTATGGCATCAGGCAATTCAGCCGAAAACATGCCGTGATCAAATTTAAATACGTGTGAGGAATAAGTGTCTTCCGGATTACTCATGGATGTAGAAGCCCATACACTCTTGCATTTTATCCAATGATAATGCGAGTCTCTCACATCAAAGACGATTGGATTTTCTTCCGATAACCCAACGCACGATAAAAAAACCGGAAAATCAAACAATACGATTCCCTCCAGTTCCGGAATCAGGTTAGCATCAAAAAATTCATATTTCAATATTTTACTTTCAATTCCATTTTTCAATAGGAGGTTTTGAAGCAGCTGTAGTTTGTCAATCATCATTTGCAACGGAGCCAATGCCTTGGTGAAACCAGTAACCGGTTTCCAATTCGACGATGTAAACTCCAAATACTGCAGCGCAGGTTTTCCAATCTCAAGCTTGTAGTCGAATAAGGAATATCCGGGAACAAAGTATCCGGGATAGAAATACTGTAGCCCTATTTTTTTACAGTACTCTATCTTTAAATAGATCAAATACTTTCCTAACGTATACCTTTTGTAAGCGGGGTCATAAAAGCTGCTGATCCCCGCGGCGCTTTTTTTCCCTAGGTCAAAAAAACCTGAGGCAATCAATTTATCCCCATCAAAAAGATTTATTTCCTGCGTGTTGTAGATGTTGTGATTTCCTTTGCCAAACAACAACGTGTGAATGGACGCTGACGCCTCGAAAGAAATATTTTTTCTGTAAGTGGAAAACAGCGCTTCTTTCTCCGGGGTTATTGTGGCTGGTTGAATTTGTATTCGAAATAACTGATTTTTTTTAAGGAGTTTCTGGTGAGTCTTATCTCTTGTAAAGTCCCCTAACGGAATCCGCAACCACATCGCACTGTAAAAGTGACTTTTGAAATTTAAGAAATTGGTGGTGAAAATAGTCTGGCCCATCCTGAACCAGCCACGTTCCAGGTATTGATCAAGTTCTTCAGGCGCTAATAGATCAGGACAATGTACTTGAGCAAACATAGTTTCCAAAAGTACAAACTTTACGCCTTAGACGTCAATGCGAAAATGGGTAAGAACGTTATAATTTTAGATTTTAGATTGACGATTGGTAGATTGGGTAACACAAATACGTGTGTGCGCTTCAAATGCATTTCCCGCAAAGCCTGCCTAAATCGCCTTCGCATAGCCGCTTGCGTCACCCGCCTTCGGCTGCCGAAGCCCCTGGCGGAGGCACCCGCTATAGCTTAGCGCACGCGGTCGGCTCGGATCAGGCAGGGCCCCAAGTGAAATGCCAGAAGGCCGCAAATACTGAGCAGGAGTGCAACCTTGATGAAACTTCGTGTCTTTGGGACTTCGTGACATACTCAAAGCAATTTGGATATCCCGTGAATATGGACGTTCATCATTGAAATACACTTCATGCTATTGATAAACATGGTTAAATGAATAGCGAAGCTGAATCAATTTACAGAATGTCGTTAACATAAAGTTCGTGTATGAAGTAACGTTAAACCTATGCGCCACAGGTATTTCGAAACTTATCCCAACGTCGAATTTAATTTCGTAAGGCGAAACATATCTCACGGACCCCCAAATAATTCTATTTTGCATTTTGAATTTAAAGTCTTAGCTTAATTTGTTCTCTAATACTAAACTCAACTAGCAATGATAAAACGTTCGATATTTTTAGTCACGATTGTCCTTTTCTGCTTCTTCCTGGCCGCCTATCGGGTTGTATCTCCCGAAGAACAAAATCAAAAACCAAAAAAGATGCTCAAGGCTTTGATCATCGATGGCCAGAGCAATCATGGCATCTGGCCGAAGACTACTGCGATGATGAAGGACTATCTGGAGCAAACGGGTCTTTTTACCGTGGACGTCGAACGAACTGCATTCGCATGGGTCGGTCCGCACAACGATAATGATCCTACGCTGGGCAAAGAAAAACGACTGATGCTGCTGGAGCAGTATCCTGCGACATCGACCGGAGCTCTAAAGGTCACTTCTGTTGAGGAGCCAAAAGCTGATCCTAATTTTAAACCTGATTTTTCCAGGTATGACGTCGTGATTTCAAATTTCGGATGGAGGGCTGCTGCCTGGCCAAAAGAAACACAGGCTGCCTTTGAAAAATATGTTAAAAACGGAGGCGGATTTGTATTGGTCCATGCCGCCGACAATTCCTTTGGCGATTGGGTTGAGTTTAACAAAATAATTGGAATGGGCGCCTGGGGAGATCGGAATGAGAAAAGTGGTCCTTATGTTTATTACGACCAGAATAATAAAATCGTGAGGGATACGACGAAAGGAACGGCCGGTTCACATGGCAAGCAGTATGAATTTGTTATTACCACACGCGATGCCTCACATCCTGTAACCAAAGGTATGCCTGCGCAATGGCTACACGCTCAAGATGAACTGTACGACAGATTGCGCGGCCCTGCTGAAGACATGAAAATATTGGCCACCGCGTATTCCGACGAAGAAAAGAACGCATCACCATTTTCTCCCCTTCGTGGCACTTCCAGAAATGAGCCGATGATGCTTACCGTGAACTATGGCAAGGGACGGGTCTTTCAAACGCCACTGGGGCATGCGGACTATTCCATGGAATGTGTTGGATTTATTACGTTGCTCCAACGCGGGACGGAATGGGCAGCAACCGGTAAGGTTACAACAAAAATTCCCGCGGATTTTCCGACCGCAGAAAAAGTAAGCCAACGCAAATGGGCAAAGAAGTGAGGAACATCCAATTCCTAATGAAGATCGGGGACCACCGCTCGGCGCCGTTTGTTATGTATATCCAACAACCTACCTTGTCAAGTTAGAGAACTAACACAAATGGCCGTTCGATCCGCCTCGCTAGTTATGCAGACGTCTTGCCGAAGAGCACACACCAAACCTTATTACCTTAGTAATTATAGTACCCTGTACGTACGCGTCGGACCTTATTACCTTATTGATCTTTCGTTGATTCTTTTCAAGCTACTTGATAAGGTAATAAGGTCGGCTAGAGTTTATTACCTAATGTTACTAAGGTAATAAGGTAGTGTTTCTCCAGCATCCAATTTCACTAGCTACTTTGAAGAGGAAGGGAAACCGCACAGGCATTCACGCTTCAATCCAGAATATTCCTGTTACTTGCCGTTTTTACTAACTTGACAAAGTAGGGACAAGGAATATCCAACATCTCTGGCTTGCCGGCACGGGCAGGCAGGCAATAATCAACACTCAACAAACGATGTTCAATGGGCTACACGCAAACTTGTTCTCCATGTTTATCGCTTCGTGATTTTCCTATCCAGTTGTTGCATTTCATTGCGAGGGATTCTTCGCCCTTCGCGCATTCAACCCTTCGCTCCCAATGACGGGTTTACTGGGGGGTGCTAAGGCCCCCGATAGACTCGACCCCGTGCCTTAGCGTCTTCTATATAACTGCGGCCTGAGTTGGAACCTCATTCTATCTTGGGCCAACTCATCTTGCAAAACTTAGTTCCGTGCCGGCGCGATGGCCGGAGCCAAATGCGGGGGTGGTCCGGCATTGTGTGATGGGCAGCATATTTGGCTCTTGATTTTTTTGGTTCTTTTTTGTATCAAGACAAAAAGAACATAACGTTCTTATGCGGGGGGCTTTTCACAAGGTTATTGTTGCAAAAACATTAGCATCCTTATTAGGATACTCCGTGGTGAAAAACTTGACTACTATGCCCTCGGGCCACTGCTCTCGTTGACCTAGACGCCCACTGAATATTGATTGTTGTTTATTGTTTGTTGAATATTCAAAACATTCCTGCAGACAATGATAATCGGATCCGAAAGCTAAGGTTTGATTGATGTTTATTGCGACCAAGTTGATTAATCTGTCTTGTAAATTGAATTTTGTAAAGACCACCATTTAATCCGAGTCGGAGGTGGATATTTTGTGGTGAATATTTCAATAAGCAATACTTCGTTACCTTAATTCCATAGTTTTCTTAGGCCTTCAGTTTTGCCGAGAATCGGATCAAAATCAGGGATGGGCAGTGCTGCAATATTTTTGTCGGCTTTTGGTCTTTCACCGGGTTCACCTTTTAATAAATCCCAACTCCGTCCCTCTGGATATGCGCCCACCACCCCAAAGTCGTTGCTCGCGCCGAGATTTTTATGTCCCACGCCTGCGGGAATGACGATAACATCTCCGGCTTTTACAGTTAGTTTTTCACCCTTCTCTCCTCCCAAATGCAATAGCGCAGAACCGCTGTAAATTCCCAAGACCTCATGTGAGGTACTATGATAATGATGAAATGGATACACGCCATTATCCCACGAGTTAGTCCAGTTGTTTGTCGCGAATTGTTTTTGAAGATCCCTGGCACTAGCTCCATTGGATAAAGCACCCCTGTATAACAAGAGTGGCAATCTGTTATTGGGAATCTTGCCATCATCTTTAAAGTAAAATACCTCCGGTTGGTTTGCAGTAAATGCCATAACTTTTTTGTTTAAAAAAAGTAAAAAAGACAGCGATAAAAAATATTTCCTATTCATCCATTGAGGTTAGTGGTAAAACAAAAAAAGGCTATTTATGGATAAGCCATTACCTTCAACTTCCAAGCTATTTATTCCCCGTTCACCAAAGGAAGAGTATCTGGGCAATAAACAGCACAAAACTGTTGATTTTTTCATCAACGTTTGAGTCGGAGAGCGCTCATCACCGAAGGATTTTCAGCTGTAAAACACTTTTTTTCCACATATTCCTTTGGTAGCAAGTTTGGTATGGTAGTTTCTATTATATCGATGTTGAACCCTTAAAAAAAATCCTTTATATGAAAAAATTGATATTAACAGTATGTGGCGCTGCACTTTTTTGCATCGGCTCGATCGCTCAGGTGCAGGACTCTACCAACTTGCGACAAGGTGGACAGGATCAAATGGATTCTTCTTCCACTCCAAGTCCTAACGCTATGGACATGGGCGCTACGGCGCAGCCCCCTATGCAAGACATTGAAGTTCTAGAAGACAAGGAAGGCCCCGACCATCAAGTTATTTATAAGTATCAGGGAGGACTTTACTATGTCGACCGCGAGCAACAACAGCTTATTAAAATTGAAGAATCACAGTTGAAAGATGCCGAGCACAAAGCAATAGAACACAATACAATGTCGGGCGGCCAACCAGAAACGAAACAACAAGACAAGCAATAGCTGCTGACTTTCTTCCGCACTAATTCGAAAAGCTTTCCGAAAGTAGAAACTTTCGGAAGGCTTTTTTTATGCCGGCATACGGCGAACTCTCTTCTTGTACCGCAGGTACAGAACAGCACCAATTCCCATCAGCATTAAGAATGGCCAAACGTTTACCATTGCAATAAGAAACGTTAATAAATTATCCCAACCGTTTTTAAGTGAATGAACAAACTTGGATGCAAATCCAAAGTCAACGCCAGTAAGTTCGTAGTAAGTGATTTTTATTGTGCTAAAGGCTACTTGATTTTTCAAGTAGTTTAATCGGCCTTCCATCGACTCTATTTCGGCGCGAACATTTCCGATCTGATTTTCAATGGAAAGCATTTCATCCACCTTCTTTGCGAATTTTAAGAGCTCACGATAACGGGCTTCCAGATCCTTCTTGGTTTTTAGCCGTGCCTCAACGTCGATAAACTCTTCGGTAACATCCTGTGTGCTGATATTTTTATTTTCAACTTTACTTCCCAGCTGTTCTAATTTTTGAATGAAGGGATCAAAATTTTGAGAAGGTATTCTAATTTCTTGCTCATGCTGAAACCTTTCGCCATAGTTGAAATGATTTTCAGAAGCTATGTAACCATTGAACTCCTGATAAAGCTTTTCAATTTCCTTCCCGGTTTTCTCGATGTCATTGGTTTCAAAAGATATCGTTCCGTTTTTAATTAGCTTTCGCTGGTTTGATTGCTGAGGGGCTTCTCTTGGAGGCGTCGGACTTTTATCCTTTCCCAGGGCAGTCACCTGAGATACCTCCATATCGGGATCTACTTTCAATTTTGAACGCCTGTCGCACGACGTCATGAGAAAAATGACCATAATGACCAGATTCAGTTTCATAAGCTTTGAGGATTATTGGTTCGTGTGGTTTTCATCATAATTTCAGATTGTACAAAAAGTAACGTGTTCCGAATCACCTTTTTTCCTTAGATGACAAAAACCTGATATTCCATAAAGTCTGCCAATTCTTTTTTTCCTGCGTTCGAAACTCTTCTTTACAAGGAATAAACCTTCCACCCACTTTTTCCGTATGACGTAAAACCACACTAAAAGGCTTGCACTTAATTTGTGAAGTCTTTCACAACCTCAACCTGACGGAGTATCTATCAATTTTATATAAGTGGATGAAAAAACCATCTCGCGTTGGTGACCCTGACTATTGTCGGCTGCGTGCGAAAATGAAGAAAATAGTCCGGCTCCGATCATGAGGGCAATACAACCAATTGGAAAATAAAAAAATGAAATTATACTTCCTTGCGCTGACAGCGATACTGCTCACAATGTTTGCCTGCAAGGACGATGAGATTGATCCTGTGGCAGGGGAACCTCGGCTGTTGTCGTACAAGTCCGTTTCCGGAAATTTTAAATTAACGGCAGAATACGAGTACGATTCGCAAGACAGAATCAAAAAAATTTCCTGGGAGCGTTCCACACCAGGAACTACCATAGGGATTGACGAATTTACATACGACGACACTGGAAGAATGGCCGAACAGATCCGCTCCATATCGGGAATTGCTCAAGAGAAAACGACTTATACCTGGGACGATGGCGATGTCTTTGCGTCTACTATTTACAACAACAACAATAAAAAGATCGGTTTTTCATTTTACGATTATAATCAGGCTGGTCAATTGGAAAAGGTTGAAATCTTTCGCGGTGAAGGTGATTTTGGATTTCTTCGCACAGATTCAATTGGATTTACTTATCACACTGACGGCAATCTTTTCAAGATGTTCAAATATGCAGGCGACAATTCCGGGGTAATGACATTAACAACCACGCAGACTTTCCCAGAATATTTTTCCTCACCAAACCCCGTTGCAACGGTCGAGATATTGCCCATTGTTAAGCTACAAAGAGAACTCCCCAAAGGATACGTGGTAGCAGATATCGACAACAACAGTTTTTCCTATTCGATGCAATATGACCTTCGGAAAGATGGTTATCCCAAAAA
>Ga0111539_10011225_pt1 | contig 11257 bp, 5 predicted proteins | sample RhiMethybrSRZTD1_FD_79667 | JGI IMG/M metagenome (GOLD analysis project Ga0111539, IMG submission 79667) | Populus rhizosphere microbial communities from Tennessee, USA - Rhizosphere MetaG P. TD hybrid SRZTD1 (version 2) (version 2) | ecosystem: Host-associated > Plants > Roots > Rhizosphere >...
CTCTGGATCAACACACCACCGACCTTCTGATCCTGTGGCCAGCTACGCGTTGACGGCTGTGGCGATCATCCGCGTGCCGGCCCGGTCGAGGACTTCGTGGGATCCGTCAGCAGGGGCATGGCACGCCGTTGAAGCACCTCTTGCACGGCTCGATGTGCCTCGAGCATCGCGGCATCCGTGTGCGGACTGGCTGCCGCGTCTGAGTTTGCGATCGTAATCGACCCGAAGGGTTGTCGGCCGACAACGCATGGCCGCGCATCGGTGGACGTGAACACCCATTCCAACGGGTCGTAGAGACTGTTGTAGGTGTACGCGTAGCCGTGCGGCCATCGGTTCACAGCGACGGCGACGATGTCGCGCGCCGGATCGAAGCCCCCAGACCCAAGATTGCGCGCCAGTTGATCGCGGATCTTGCGTTCGAATGTTTCGAAGGTCGTGCTCAGCAAATCGGCGCGGCCGATCCGATGCTGCTCCTTCCGCGGCTTCCCCGGCGCGCACGGGTAGCGCGTCATATGCAGCACGATCGGCTCGTCCGGTGACTGCGGATGCTGCAAATCGCCCAGGCTCACCGCCTCGGCGAGCGACACGCCGGTGTGATACATCGTCGGCGAGGTGACGCCAGAGACGCCGATTTTCTGAAACGACGTCCAGTTCCGAACCGCCACGCTCGTATAGACGAGTGGGCCCTTGACGCCGTAGGCGAGCGCCTCTTTTTGCTTCGACGGCAGATCAGGGACGAGGTAGGGGATGAACATGTTCCAGCACGCCATCACACAGGCTCGGCCGCGGACCTGATACGTCTTGCCTCCCCTGACGTAGCTGACGATCGTGTCGCGCGCGCTCGACGGCTCACCATCGTGACGAACGTTCACGACCGTGCTGTTCAATCGGATTCGCGCCGGCTGGCCGGAGCGATCGAGCAACGCGTAGTTGACGTGCGCCGGGCCGACGTCCTCCATGGTCTTGCCAGGAACGGCATCCGGCATCAGCCATCGCACGAGCAAGCGCGCGATGGTCGCGTTGCCATCCGGGAAATGAATGTCGCCTCCGCCCCCCGCGCCGTTCTGGCGGCCGTGTTGGCCGCCTGGTAGATCCGCGAGCACACCATTCGGCGTCGGCTCCAGGTTCATGCCGTTGAAACCGGGCAGGCCCATTTGCCAGGCGAACAGCGCAGGCAGCGCATCGATGCCCACGCAGAAGTTTCCAGCGCCAGTGTTTTGATAGAACCACAACACCTGTCTGTCGGCCTTGACGGTGTTGAGGACGAAGTCCTCGTAGCTCATTTTCGCGAGCCGGACTTTCTTTTCTGCCGACGACAGGCCAGGCATGAAGTCGGGCAGCGGTCCGTTCAGACGCACCATGTCCTCGCGCGCCTTCGCCGAGAGCGGCGTCTGAGCGAGGAATTCAGCTGTGTAGGCGCCTCCGCGTCCACCGCCACGCCCCCCGCCGGCCGCACCCGGGCTGCCTCGCCCTCCGGCGGCGGCTGCGGGACCGCCTCGCAGGACAAGCTTGTCGACGCCCCAGGTCTCCTTGTCGAAAAACAGCGCGGACCCTGAGAGGCCGTGCGATCGATACAGCTCCCGGTTCTTGGCATTCGCCGACACGAACCGATCGAGATCGATGCCGACCTCCTGCAGGAGCTGGCGCGACGGCAGGTTGTAACGCAGCGGCGACTCGATGTTGAGCGTGCCGCCGTTCAGCGCCAGCATTCGTCCGTTGTAGCTGAATTCGTTGCGCTTGGCGTGGCCGCCGAAGTCGTCATGGTTGTCGAGCACGAGCACTTTCGCGCCGCGACCGACTTCTTTGATGAAATAGTGAGCCGCGGCAAGCCCGCTCAGACCGCCGCCGACGACCACCAAGTCGTAGGTCTCACCTGTGTTCACCGCACCGGACACGTCGATCTGCCTTCGATCGCGGAGTTGGTGCGCCACTTCGAAACTGCCCTCGTGGCTGCCACGCATCCCGGTGCGCGTTGGCGGGTAATAATCCGGCGCGCGTTCGGGGGCGAACTCCTGTTCGAAGGCGCGAACGAGCTCTGGGGCGAGCACCGAACCGGCAGCGGCCAGGCTCACGCCGTTGAGAAAATCGCGGCGAGTGATGGCCGTGCTCATCCCAAGTTCGCGGTCGTCGCTCTTCATGTCAGCTCCTCCTGCGCACATGAGCTCGTGTGCTCGGCGCCGTCCAATCACCAGGCGAGCTTCAGCCCGACGCGCGCCACGCGCGGCGCGGTGATGGCGGCCGGGAACAGCCACGCGCTTCCGGACGTCGTGGTCAGCGTCTGCGGCTCGTTCGCGTTGAACAGGTTGTAGGCGTCGAAAAACGCACTGATGCGATTCTGGCCCAGGCGGATGACCTTCTCGGCGCGCACGTCGAACAACGTGATGTTCGGCGTGCGCTCCGCACCGACCGGCTCCGCCTTGATGGTCACCGCGGAACTGTAATTCAGCGCCGCCGAGAACGTGCGGGCGAACGCCGTGCCCGATTGGTGGCGCACGATCGGGGTGACGCGCAGATTCCACGGCAGCGCCAGCGTGGCGTTCAGCTTGGCCTGCCACGTCGTATATCGGTTCTCGCCGTCGACTGTGTTGATGAGCAGATTCGGCGTCGCATTCGCTGCAATCGCGCCTTCGTGAGCCCACGTGCGATCGAAGCTCGCCAGGAGCGACCAGCTGCCCGACAGCCGCCGCGTGGCGGCAATTTCCCACGTGTAGTAGTTGGTGTTCGCGCCGCTGCCCAGATTGATCGTCCGGTTCACGACAGGCGCATTGAGATACTCGGGCGCCAGATTGAACGCATTGATCAGACCACCGTCGTCGGCGGTGCCCGCTCGGCCATCAGGACCCGGGTCGCGCACTTGAATCGGAACCGTATAGGCTGTCACCGGGCGATTGATATTCAGGGATCCGCGGAGCTGTCGGCGCCCGTTCCAGACCAATCCCGTGCGAACGCCGAGGTTGGGCGCCGCTTCGTGTTCGACGAACACCAGCGCCTGATGAGAAAACGTGTTTCGAATGTCCGGGTCGTAGATGGTCGACGCCGTCCCGCCTGAAACAGAAGTCGGCGCTCCGACCTGCTCGCCAGGATCCCATCGACCGTTGACGTTCAGGTCGCTCCACGTGTAAATCTCGCGCCAGGTGGGTGGATTGGGATTGACCGTGCCGGCGAAATCCCCAGCCGGATAGAGCCAGTATTTGCCGTAATTGGCTTTGACGAGCGTCTTGCCCTTGCCGGTCACGTCGAAGCTGACGCCCACTCTCGGGCCGACGTTGTTCCACGTCAGCACTTCATCGATCGCCGAAAACGTCAGACCGGCTGGGCCCGTTTGCGCCGGCAGGTACGGTCGATAGTGATCGAACCGAATACCAACGTTCAGCGTCAATCGCCTGTTCACCAGCCACGAATCGTTTGCGTAGCCGGTGTACGCCCACAAGCTGCTGAGCGAATTCGCGCCGGGCTTGTAGAGATACACCTGACGCGGCGTACCGTTGCTGAACACCGACACGCACTGACACGGATCGCCAAAACCCCGGAACGGCTGACCGAGATCGTCTCGCATGATCTCGGTGCCGAACTTGAAATTATGGGAGCCGGCGAGTCCGTCGCGGAAGTAGCTCAACGCGGCGTTCACCTGTGGCCGGAATCGCGCATTGTCGATCCCGAACACCCCGCCCGACACGAAGTTGTTGCTGATGTCTTCGATGCGCGGCGCGCTGCTCTTGTAATTGCGATACCAGAACGATTTCATCGCGCCGCCCCGAACCGCGAAGAACAGCCGGTTCGACAACGTCGCGTTGTACTCGCCCTTGGAGATGTCGTTCGGGTACCCCGAGCTCCAGACCGTGTCCGCGTGCATAAGAGCAGTCGTGTCGCGGCCCGTCCCCAACGCGATGGCGCCCAGGTAATCGGGCTGAACTTTGCCGGCGTGCTGGTAATAGGCGACGAACCGGTGGTTCGGATTCAGGTTGAACGTGCCCTTCACGCTGTAGACCGGCCCGTATGTGTGCTGGATGTCGTCCACCAGCGTGGGGAAGCGTAAGTCGGCGACGTTGTTGCGATACCCGAAATACCACCACAGCTTGTCTTTCTTCACGTAGCCGCCGACATCCGCCGTGAAGTCTCGAAACAGCGAGAGCCGGTTCAGATCTTCCGTCGCCAGGTACTGACTGCCTTTGATGCCTGCGGCGATTTGAGCCGCGTCGATGTTGTGCGCCTCCATCGAGTCGTTCTCGAAATCAAAGTACACGGTCCCGTGGTACGTGTTACTCCCTGACTTGCTGACGAAGTTGCTGTAGGCGCCGGGCGTGCCGACCTCCGCCGTGTTGCCGGCGGCGGTCACCGAGATCTCCTCGAACGAGGAGAAGTCGGTGTAGTACATCTGCCCGGAGCCTTCGTTGACCATGATGCCTTCGACTTCGTTCCGTTCGCCGCCGCCGACGCCGTAAGCCTGGAAGCCCTGCTGCGTCCACGCGTTGCTCCCCCCGACGTCCAGCCGCGACATGGCGACGCCCGGTGTTTGCGCCGCGACGGCCCACGCGTCGCGTGAGCCCGGCAACTCGGCCAGCCTCTGGCTGTCGAGCACGTTGCTCACTTTCGTCGCGGAGATGTCGACCACGGGCGAGGCGCCGGTGACCGTGATGCTCTCAGCAACCGTGCCGGGATTCAGTTCGGCATTGACCGTGGCCGTAAAGCCAACGCTTACGTGGATGCCCTCGCGTGTGATAGTGCCGAATCCCGACAGCTCGAAGGTCAGTGTGTAGTCACCGATCGGCAGCGTCGAAAAGCGGAAGAGGCCGTTCTGATCGGTGATCGAGGTATTGGTGCCCATCATCGCCGATCCTGAGAGCGTAACCGTCACGCCAGGAAGGAGGGCCTTGGTCGTATCCGTGACCGTGCCGTTGATCGCACCGGTCGTCGACGTGACCGTCTGGGCAACAGCGGCATGACAGATGAGAACGAGCGACAACGCCAGGGCCGTTCTCACGCTGGCGCGGTCGCAACAGTGCCTGTCGTCACCCAGACTGTTGGCAGTTCGACGCAGCAGTTCGCTGCACCAAAGTGAGAACGGCCCCAGGGTCACCACGCGAGTCACAACGGTCATAGCACGCTCCTGTTCAGGTCGTTACTTGTTGCTCACGAACGTGACGGTCGACAGCGCGCGTGCGGGTGGCAGCGCCTTCTCGCCCGCTGGGAATCCATTCGTCTGGACAACGTAGGCGATGACGTCGAGGGCCTCGTTCTCGCTGAGCGTGCCGGGCGCATCTTCCGGCATGGTGGTCTGAATACGCGTGAAAAACGCGTTGAGATTCTTGCCGTTCCAATTCGCGAGGAACGCCTCGCCCCACAGCTCGGGACCCATCGTGCCGCCGTCGTGGCACGACGCACACTTGCCGTCGTAGGTCGTCCGGCCTCGCTTGGCCTGCTCGGCGCTGTACACGCCGTCGCGAACGGTGCTGCCCGACGACTGAGCGGACGCCACCGCCGCGAGCATCGCGACACCGCACAGAATCGATGTGCCGCGAGTGCTCATGGGAGGCTCAATGCAATCCATTCGGCGGGTTCATCCCGCCCACCGATTGGAACGACGATGTACTGTTTGCCTTTGGCCAGGTACGTCATCGGCCCGCCCGTCGTCCCGGCCGGGAGCTCCATCTCCCACAGCACCTTGCCCGTGGCTTTGTCGTAGGCGCGGAATTTCTTGCCCCACATCGACGGATGCACACCGCCGAAGGTGTTGCTGCCGTCACCGATGAACAGCAGCGTCTTCGTCACGAGCGCCGTCGGCCGACTGGCGGTGCCGAGCGGCGGCAAATTCAAGTCCTTGAGGAGCGGATGATTCCGCGGACCGTCGCCGTTGACCGCGGTCCACAGGTGTTCGCCACGATTCAAGTCGATTGCGACAACGCGGGCGTACGGGGGCTTGATGACAGGAAGGCCGTCGATATAGGGCGCGTCCCGGTTCGGGCTCCAGTAGTCCATTTCCGCATCCGGGTCGGTCGCCTTCGCAATCCGATACACGCGCGGAATCTCGTGTGAGAAGGCGAAGTACACGCCGCTCTCGGGATCGAAGGCGCCGGTGTTCCAGTTGCCCGCGCCCCACGATCCCGGCACGAGGAGGGTGCCTTGTTTCTCGGGGGATTCGTCGCTCACGAGCGTGGGCGGCGTGAACATCTGGCCGAACACGAATTGCTTGGTCAGCTCCTTCGCTCTCGCACGTAGTTCAGGCGTGAAATCGATCAGATCGTTCTCGGTCAACCCGATCCGTGCGAACGGCGGGGGCTTGGTCGGGAACGGCTGCGTCTTCGCCGTGTGTTCACCAGGCACCGTCGATTGCGGCACTGGTCGTTCCTCGATCGGCCACACCGGCTTACCCGTCACGCGATCGAAGACATACAAGAAGCCGGTCTTGCTCGGCTGCATGACGGCTCTGATGCGTCTTCCATCGACGGTGATTTCGCCGAGCGTCGCCGGCCCAACGGTGTCGTACTCCCACAGGTCGTGGTGAACCATCTGGAAGTGCCAGATGCGTTTCCCGGTCTTCGCGTCGAGTGCGACCAACGCATTGGAGAAGAGATTGTCGCCGGCCCGGAATCCGCCGTAGTAGGCGGCGGTCGGCGCAGTCAGCGGGATGTAGACATAACCGAGCTGCTCGTCCGCCGAAATGCAGCACCACGATCCAATATCGCCCGACAGCTTGCCCGAACCGTTTCCCCACGTATCTGCGCCGAACTCGCCGTCGTGCGGGACGACATGGAACGTCCACAGCAGTTTCCCTGAGCGCGCGTCGAATCCACGCACGTCCTCGGGCGGACTATTTTTCCATTTCGTGCCGCCGTCCCCGGCCCCATCCAGATTGCCCGCGATGACGACCACGTCGCCGACGACGATCGGACCGGAGCTCCAGCCAAAGCTTCGCGCACCCGGGGGCACGAGGCTCAAGCGGCCGTCCGTTCCAAACGCGGCAACGGGCCTCCCGCGCAGGTCCAGCGCATATAGATAGCCGTTCCGGACCGTGAACAATCGATAGTCAGAACCGCCTTTCCAAAAGTCGACGCCTCGCGTGCTGGAGGCATTGGTTTCGTTCGCCATGTCGGGGCCGGGATCCTGACGCCAGATCAACTCGCCCGTTGCGGCATCGATGGCTTCGATCAGGCCGGCCGAGTCCGGCCCGTACAACACGCCGCCGATCATCGTAGGCGTCGCGCGCAGGTAGTTGTTCGTCCGTAGCTTCGGAAACTGCTCCTTCAACTTTGGATCGAGCGCCGCGTGACGCCAGACGATGCGCAGATTCTTGACGTTGTCGCGAGTGATCTGCGCCAGGGGCGAATACCTTTTGTAAGACGAGTCGCCACCCGACGATCGCCATTCACCGCTTTGCGTTTCGTTTTGCGCGCCAATCAGCAAGCCGCCCGTGAGCGTCAACGCGACAACAAACGCTCCACGGAGACGTGGGTGCAGGTTCGACATTGATGTCATTCCTCGCAGGTCAGGGAAGCGCCAGCGCGACGTACTCGGCAGGTTCGGTTCGCGAACCAACAGGGACAACGATGTACTGCTTGCCCTTCAGCATGTAGGTCATCGGACCGCCTGTGGTGCCGGACGGCAGTTCGGTTTCCCAGATCACGGCGCCTGTCGCCTTGTCGTAGGCGCGGAACTTCTTCCCCCAGGCCCAATCGGTCTGCGGCGTGCCGCTGACCGCGTTGCTGCCTTCGCCGAGAAACAGCAACGTCTTGGTGAGCAGTGGGGCCGGCCGGTTCGGGACGCCGAGCGGCGGCAGATTGAGCGTCTTCAGCAGTGGATGATTTCGCGGTCCGTCGCCGTTCGCGACCATCCACACCTGCGTACCGGTATTCAGATTGAGCGCGGTGATGCGGCCGTACGGCCCCTTGATGATCGGCAGACCCTCGATATCGGGGAACGTCCCCACGCTCGCGTACTCCATCGTCGCTTCCGGGTTCGTCATCTTTTTGATCGCTCGATTCGACGGACCGGGCAGGATGGCGGAGGTCGCGTAATAGAACCCGGTATCCGGGTCGAACGCGCCGGTATTCCAGTTCGCTGCGCCCCACGATCCCGGCACCATGAGCGTGCCGCGGTTGGTGCCCGGCTCTTCGGTCGTGATCGACGGCGGCGTAAACATCGGCCCGGTGACGAAATCCTTGGCGATGTCGCGCGCCCGCGCTTTCAACTCCGGCGTGTAGTCAATCAGATCGTCGTCGGTAACGCCCTGGCGATCGAACGCCGGTGGCTTAGTCGGAAACGGCTGCGTCGGCGACGTGTGCTCGCCGGCGACGTTCGATTGCGGTACTGGCCGTTCCTCGATGGGCCACACCGGCTTGCCCGTCGCGCGGTCCAGCACGAACAGGAAGGCGTTCTTGTTCGCCTGGGCCACGGCCTTGATGCGGCGGCCGTCGACCGTGATGTCCACGAGCATCGCTGGGCCAACGGGCTCCCATTCCCAGAGGTTGTGATGCACGGTTTGGAAATGCCATACGCGCTTGCCGGTTTTCGCGTCGAGCGCGACGAGCGAGTCGGCAAAGAGGTTATCGCCCGGTCTCCACACGCCCCAGGCGGCGGCGGTCGGCGCCGTCAACGGAATATAGACATAGCCAAGCTCCTCGTCGGCGGTCATGGGATTCCACGCGCCGAGATCGCCGGCGATTTTCCAGGAATCGTTCCCCCAGGTCTCGTTGCCGAACTCGCCTGGATGCGGCACGACGTGAAACGTCCAGAGCAGTTTTCCGCTCACCGCATCGAAGCCGCGCACGTCCTCTGGCGCTGCTTCTTTCTTGAACGTGCCCGTGTCTCCAGCTCCCGCGGTATTCCCCGTGACGACGACCACGTTGCCGACGACCAGGGGGCCGGTGCTGTCGTTGAATCGTCCGGCCAGCGGTTGGCTTTCGGTGAAATGCAGGCTGGCCCGCCCCTGGTCGCCGAAGCCGGCAACCGGTTTGCCGGTCTCGGCGTTGAGCGCGTAGAGATACTCGCCGCGAATCGCGAAGATGCGCGTGTCGGCGTTGCCGGCGCCGCCGCGCCAGTAATCTACGCCGCGCGTGGCCGCGCCATTCGCCTCCTCGCGTGTGCGCGCAAAGAGTTCCTGTTCCCAGACCGTTTTGCCGCTCTCGCCATCGATCGCCACCACCAGACCATGGGCGTTCTGGGTATAGAGCACGCCGTCGATGACGATCGGCGTCGATCGCAAGTAGTTGTTGACGCGCAGATCCGGAAACGCCTGCGTCAATTCCTCGTTCACGGCGGGGCGACGCCAGACGATCCGCAGATTCTTGACGTTGTCGCGAGTGATTTGGTCGAGCGCGGAGTAGCGCGTGAAGGCCTTGTCACCGCCGAAGTACCGCCACTCGCGTGCCGGAAGGCGCGCTTGGGATCGCGCGATCGCAACCGCCGTAACTACCAGGACCAGGGATAGGCCGCCGCGAACCAATCGCCGGAAATGTCGCACGATGCCTCCTCAGCGCCAGAATCGAGTTGTCAAAACCCTACTCACAAGATGTATGGTTGTCAACGCTACGATTCCGCACGCGAACGCACGCGAGAACCGACGTGGCCAAGCTAAATCATTGAGACTGTTTGGTCAGATTTGGCGGAGAGGGTGGGCCGCCTTCGCGCTGCGCGCTTCGGCGCCCTCACGCGGAGCCATCTCGCCGTAGCTCGCGCAGGTTTCAAAACGCGAGGGGAGGCGGATGGCGGAGAGGGTGGGATTCGAGCCAAGTCGCGACGAGCTGAAAGCGAGTCGCGCGATGCCCTGGAAGCCCGCCCGAGCTGCCAACGACCGAACGTGAGTGAGGGAGTTGGCGGAGAGGGTGGGATTCGAACCCGACAGGATCTCGTGGATTCTGCACGTTACAGATTCAACGCTGCCACGGTTGCCGTGAATGCCAGCGTTGCCGTGGCGCCTTGCACGCGGTTGCACGCACGGCCGAGGTTTCGATCGGTACGCGGACTCATTTCAATGCATGTCACGGTAGACGACCTTGCCGCGAAGCAACGTGAGCTCACACTTCATGTCCTTCAACTCCGCCGTCGGTACGGTGTAGAGATCGCGATCCCACACGGCGATGTCCGCGTCCTTGCCGACTTCGATCGAGCCGATGCGGTCGTCGAGAAACAGCTGGTGCGCAGCCCAGATCGTGTATGAGCGCAACGCCGTTCTGATGTCGACCGCTTCCTTCAGACCAAATGGCGTCGCTCCGTACGTGCCATGCAACGTACGGCGCGCAACGGAAGCCCAGAGTCCATAGCGGGCGGGAAACGGCGTCACGCTGTAGTCAGACCCGCCCGCCCACTTGATCCCTCTGTCCAGGAACGTCTTGAGTGGGGACAGCCGCAGGGCCCGGGCTGGTCCGAGATTCGCCGCGTAGTTGTCGCCAATCCACCACATGAACTCCGCCTGCGCCTCGGGGTATCCGGCATCGAACTCCTTTTGAAGCCGCGCGGTCAGTTCGATGGCGTGATCGGTCGGCGTGTTGTCGTGGATGATGCCGTGTCGCAGTCCGCGCGTGGGCCTGGCGGCAAGCGCCTGCGCGTAGGTATCGACAACCCAATCGATCGCGCGATCGCCAATCGCATGCGTGCTGACGTGGACGCCGGCGTTGTGAAGGTCGGTGACGAGCTGTCGGTAGACGTCAGGCGGCGTGGCCGGATAGCCGACGTTGCCCGGGTCCTTCTCCGTAAAGTTCTTGTTCCAGTCCGCGTGCATCCAGGCCGTCCGTGCGCCGCCGCTGCCGTCCATGTACATCTTGACCCCGCCGGACAGCAGGACGCCGTCGCCGAGCGACGCCGGCGGTTTGGGGTTGGCCTGCACGCGCGCCAGCACTTGCGCGTTGTCTTCGAGCCGCCGAGCGCCGGCCCAGAGCGCGAACATGCGAACGGTGAGTGCACCTTCCTTCAGCAGCTCTTGATAGAGCTCCCACTTCTGCTGACCGATGCCGGGGTCCTTCGCCGCGGTCATCCCTTCTTTGTTGAAGTCCTTGATGAGGGCGAGCAGTCCCTGCTTCTGCTGGTCGCGCGTGTACGCGGGAATCGAGCGCGTGACCATGCCCATCGCCGCTTCCTTGAGCACGCCGGTGGGATTGCCATCCGCGTCGCGATCGATCGTGCCGGCGGGTGGATCCTTCGCGTCCTTCCGGATTTCCGCCATCTTGAGGGCGTAGCTGTTCGCGACGCCGTAGTGGCCGGTCGTCTGCGTGAGCCAGACCGGATTGTTGGGCGCCACCTTGTCGAGGTCGGCGGCCGTGATGTA
>Ga0111539_10011229_pt1 | contig 11254 bp, 9 predicted proteins | sample RhiMethybrSRZTD1_FD_79667 | JGI IMG/M metagenome (GOLD analysis project Ga0111539, IMG submission 79667) | Populus rhizosphere microbial communities from Tennessee, USA - Rhizosphere MetaG P. TD hybrid SRZTD1 (version 2) (version 2) | ecosystem: Host-associated > Plants > Roots > Rhizosphere >...
ATCAGCGGCGACAGAATCCGCATCTCCGGATTGTCCAGGATCCAGCGCGGCAAGGTCACGTTTTCGTAGATGTCGGGCGTGCGCCGGTATTCCTGCAGGTCGATGATCCAGTGCGTGCGGTCGAGGAAGCGCGGCAGGTCCTCGTCGCTCGCCAGCTCGGTCGGCGCCGTCAGATCCTCCAGCTTCTCCGGCCAGGCGGCGACCGGCACGAAGCGCCGGCCCGGCTCGTCCAGCGTGAACAGGATGCCCGCGGGACTCGAGAAGATCTGCGCGATCGCGTGGATGCCGGTGCGGCGCACGTCGGTGTCGGGATCGGAGGACAAGGTACCAATGAACCGCAGCCATTCGATGCGGTAGTCGTACTTGTTGCGGTAGAAATGCTTGCTGATGAATACGCGCGCGTGCCGGCGCAGCGCCGCGGACGCGATCAGGTAGAACAGCACCACCGCCGCGCCGGCGAAGAAGATCAGCTGACCGACGCGACCCCACTCGCCGCCGATCTCGCGCACGTAGTACCCGCCGATCGACATCATCAGCAGATAGGCGCCGACGCCGACGAACGTCGTCGTGAAGAACACCGCCTGACGCGAGACGAAGATGTCCAACGACCATTGCGGATTGCGACGCACGGCGAGCGCGATGAGCGGCACCGCCAGCGCATTGATCACACCGCGCGCGTTCCACGCTTCAACTGTTATGCCGCGCAGGAGCTCCGCCTGCGAATACAGGAACAGGTCGTATGCGAACAGCACGCCGACGCCGGCCGTCAGGTATTTCACGGCGCCATGAGCGGTCTGGCTCGAGTTGCGATAGATCTGCTCGAGCAGCACCAGCGCGAGCAGCGACGCAATCAGGCCGGTGCGCGACAACATCATCGTTTGATCGAGGCCGAGTCGCGCCAGCGCAGGCACCACCAGGGCCGATGCGATCAACAGGCCGCACACCACTCGCACCGTCCAGATCAATGCGCGCGGCGCGACAGTGACGGCGATGGCCGCAAGCGCGAGCAGCCAGGACGAGCTGCGCAGCACTTCGGTGAGATACGTCGGCAAGCCGTGGCGTATTGCGAGCAGCAGTGCCCAGGCGGCAGTCAGCGCGCTGGCCGCAACGAGGTAGCCGCCCGGACGGCGCCCGCGCCAGTTCACCGCCAGGAGAGCGGTAAGCACCACGAAGCCGAGCGCCGCGATGCCGAAGCTGAGCGAGCCGATTGCCTTCATGTTCCCCTGCAAGCTGGCGCGCGCCGGACTTCTTCAGGTCCGATGCGCCGCGGCGCTAACGCGCCCCCTTCCTCCACACGATCACTTCGACCGTCTGTACCAGGATCGCGATATAGAACAGCAAACTGTGGTTCTTGACGTAGAACAGATCGTACTGCAGCTTTTCGGTCGCATCCTGCTCGGACGATCCGTACGGATAGCACAACTGCGCCCAGCCGGTGATGCCCGGCTTGATCGAGTGACGCTCGCGGTAGTACGGGATGCGCTCGTTCAGCTCCGCCACGAATTCCGGCCGCTCCGGGCGCGGGCCGACGAAGCTCATCTCGCCGCGCAGCACATTGAGGATCTGCGGCAGCTCGTCGATGCGCGTCAGCCGGATGACCGCGCCGATGCGCGTGACCCGGCTGTCGTTCTTCTGCGCCCACTGCGCCTTGCCGTCGGCCTCCGCATTCTCGCTCATGCTGCGAAACTTCAGCAGCCGGAACGGCTTGCCGTACTGCCCGACGCGCACCTGTCGATAGAAGATCGTGGCGCGCGGGCCTTCCATCAGCTTGATGGCCAGCGCGGTCAGCAACATCAGCGGCGCGGCCAGCACCAGCAGCATCAGGCTGGCGACGATGTCGAACATGCGCTCCAGCGTGCCGTGGATGCGTCCCTGCCGGAAGCCTTCGGAAAAGATCATCCAGCTCGGGTTGAGAATGTCGAGCCGGACCTTGCCGGTCTCGCGCTCCAGGAAGCTGACCAGCTCGACGATCTCCACGCCTTCGAGCCGGCACTCGAGCAGCTCTTCCATCGGAAACTGCTGCCGCCGGTCGTCCATCGCCACCACGATTTCATCGACGCGCTGCTCGACGCACAGACTCAGCAGGTCGCTGGGCTGGCGGAGCTTGTCCGTCTCAGGGATTTCGGACGGCGCGTCGCCTGCAGCGGGCAAGTAGCCGACGACCATGAAACCGCGGCGATCGGAGCGACGGCGCAGGCGGGCGATGCTGCCGGCGCGGCGACCGGCGCCATAGACCAGCACGCGGCGCTTGAAAAGATCTTCGTCGACGAGCGTGTCCCAGATTGCACGAACCAGTACGACACCGCCGAATGCGAGGGCAGTGCTCAGCATCAGCGCGCCGCGACCGATCTGCAGCTGCGGAAAGAGATAGAAGACGACTGCGATGAGGAGCGCGCCCGTCAGCACGCTGGCCGCAACGCGGGCCAGCAGCCCCGCGAGCCGCGAGCGCTGCCGCGCGTTGTACAGGCCCATCGCAGCCATGCAGACGAACATGACGACGGCGAACAGTGCGCCGCGCGAGAACAGCGGCCCGAACAGCCCGCCCACCTCGTGCCTGTAGGGGTCGAAGCCGAGCAACACACCGGCGTACGGCGCGAAGAAGAAGATCGCTGCTTCAACCACTGCCAGCACGGCCAGGTGCAAGTGCCAGTAATGCTGGAATATTCGTATCGCCACTTAGACTCTGACCCCAGGTCGCGTCCATCCCACTCTGCGAGTGCGCATTGAGCGCAATGCCGCTGCGCGACACCAGCGGCCGTAAGTCTAGTCACTCCACCCTCACAGGGGTGTGAAGCCAGTTCACGGGATTACGGTTAAATCGGTTGGCCGCACGGGTTCTGGTCTCGCCTCGGCCCTTGGTCGTAATTGACAATCATTCTCGTTTGTATTTATGATTCTCCCCAGCCGGACGATCCGGCCGCCCAGCCCGCGAGACCCGACGAAATGTATATCTGCGTGTGCCATGCCATCAGCGATCGCCAGATCCGCGAAGCCGTGGATCGGGGCGCCGAGTCGCTGTGCGAGGTGCAGGCCTATCTGCCGGTCGCCAGCTGCTGCGGCCGCTGTGAAGACTCCGCACGGGAGGTAATCGAGTCGCACGTCGAGTCGGCCGGTCGCGCGGTCGCGGCGTAATCCGCCCCCCCGACTCTTCCTCCAATTCACCTTGTTGATTCTCAGGGCTAGTTGCCTCTTGAGCGCTGCCTGCTCAAGATCGCTGCTTTGATCGCGGCCAGGAGCGCTCCCCATGCAAGGCGACAGCACGGTACTGAAGCATCTCAACGAGGTTCTGAAGAACGAGCTGACTGCGATCAACCAGTACTTCCTGCATGCCCGGATGTTCGACAACTGGGGGCTCGCCCGCATCGGCAAGCACACTTACGAGGAATCGATCGACGAGATGAAGCACGCTGACCGGCTGGTCGCGCGCATCCTGTTCCTCGAAGGCCTGCCGAACCTGCAGGATCTCGGCAAGCTGCTGATCGGCGAGAACGTCAGGGAAGCGCTGGAATGCGACCTGAAGCTGGAGCGCCTCGCCCACCCGGTGCTGCGCAAAGCAATCGCGGACTGCGAAAGCGTCGGCGACTATGTGTCGCGCGATTTACTCTCGGACATCATGGAATCGGAAGAAGAGCACATCGACTGGCTCGAAACGCAGCTCTCGCTCATCGATCGCATCGGGATCGAGAACTACTGCCAGTCGCAGATGCGCAAGGAAGAGTGAGCGTCAGATAGTCTTCGTCGCGACGCTCGAGAAGACGCTGACCGTGCCCTGGCTGTTGACGGCCACCAGCGCGAAGTACCAGGTGCCCGAGCCCAGGTGCTCCACGACGTAGGTCGAGAGCGACGCGTTGTTCAGCGTCACCGTGTTGTTCAGATTGTTCTGCGACTGGCCGTACCAGACCTGGTAGCCCGCCAGGTTGGTCAGCGCCGTCCCATCCGAGTTCTCGGTCGGCGCCGTCCACGACAGCGTTGCCGTGCCGGTCCCCGTGCCGACGTCGGTCACGGAAATCGCGAAGGCGGACAGCGAGGTGCTCGCCTCGCCGTCGGAAACTGAGATGCGGATACCCGAATAGGTCGCGATGTCGGCCGCGCTCGGTGTGCCGGAGAGACGGCCGGTCGCCGGGTTGAAATCGGCCCAGTCCGGCTTGTTGGTCACCGAGAAGGTCAGCGCGTCGCCATCGGCGTCGCTCGCCGAGGGCTGGAACGAATAGGCCTGACCGGCCTGCACCGAGCCGCCAGGTTGGCCATTGATCGTCGGTGCCGCGTTGCCTGTCGGGCCGCCGTCGCCGTTCTGCGCAGTGCCCCCCGAATCGCCGCCGCCGCCGCAGCCGCTCAGAACGGCCAGGGCCAACGCCGCAGCAGTGGTCTTCAGTCTTTCCGACATACGAGTTGGATTCATGCGCCCCACGGCTTAAGTAAATGACTTACGGACCAGTTGAGACCAAGTTCCGTGCCAGTCGGAGAAAACCTTAAGTCCCCCATCGGGTTAGTGTAAGTAAAACCCACTCGCAGGCCGCCCTAATGCGCTGCAGCGTCGCGGTTCACGGACAGTTGCGGAGCCCGTCACATGAGGTGTGTAGCTCAACCCCTTGATAGGCAAAGAAGCGTAACTGCGTCGCAAAATCCCGACGCGCTGACAAAGGTGGGCGGGCAGAAGAAATGGCGTCCCCATGGGGATTCGAACCCCAGTTACCGCCGTGAAAGGGCGATGTCCTAGGCCTCTAGACGATGGGGACGCACTGGCCATGTTCGTCGGTGGGACTTTGGTGGAGCTAGGCGGGATCGAACCGCCGACCTCTTGCATGCCATGCAAGCGCTCTCCCAGCTGAGCTATAGCCCCACGTGAGGGCGCGCAATGTATGGAAGCGACTCCGCACTGTCAAGGAAGGCGCCGGGCAGCGTGCCGACGCTGGAGCGCGGCCACGCAACGTTGCGCCGCCTGCCCATCCCACCGATCGGGCCGCGAGCCGCTCGGCCAGCGCCCCGCGAGCACGACATCGAGACTTTGCGAGAGCTCGTGCGCGCCGACCAGCCGATTCGTGCCCTGAGTGACCGTGACCGGCCGCTCGGTGTTCTCGCGCAGCGTCAGGCATGGAATGCCAAGGTAGGTAGTCTCTTCCTGCACACCGCCCGAATCCGTAACGGCTGCGCGCGCGCTTTTGACCAGCGCCATGAACTCGACGTACCCGAGCGGCGCCGTCAGCCGGATCCCCGGCGCGGACTCCAGCGCCTGCCACAGCCGGAATTCCTCCAGGTTCTTGCGCGTGCGCGGATGAACGGAGAACAGCAACGGCAGACGTGCCGATATCGACAGCATCTGCTGCACCAGATCGCCGAGCGTGCGCGCATCGTCGACGTTCGACGGCCGGTGCAAGGTGACGACGGCGTAGCTGCCGGGCTGCAGATTGAACTTCGCCGGCCCCGCGTCCGCATCGATCTGCGGCCGCATCATCTCGTACGAGTCGATCATGATGTTGCCCACGCGATCGATGCGTTCGGCGGGCACGCCTTCGCGCAGCAGGTTCTCGTCCGCGTCCGGCGACGGCGTCCACAGCACGTCCGAGATCGCATCGGTCACCAGCCGGTTGATCTCCTCCGGCATGCGCCGGTCGCGGCTGCGCAGGCCCGCCTCCAGGTGAACGACCGAGATCCACATCTTCGCTGCGACCATGGCGCAAGCCGCCGTGGAGTTCACGTCGCCGACGACGATGGTCCAGTCCGGCCGGTCCTGCTCACACACCTTTTCATAGGCGGTCATGACCCCGGCGGTCTGGGCGGCATGCGAGCCGCTGCCGACTTCCAGGTGAAAGTGCGGGGTCGGCAGACGCAGGTCGCGGAAGAACGCGTCCGACATGTTCGCGTCGTAGTGCTGCCCGGTGTGCACGATGCGCGTCTCGCACCAGGGCTGCGCCGCGAGCGCATGGTAGAGCGGCGCGACCTTCATGAAATTCGGGCGCGCTGCCGCGATCAGATGAATCTTGCAAGCCATCGGGGTCCGCTGCTTTTCCGCGCTTGTTATTGGCGCGCCGCGTAGTCTAGCGCCCGTTGCAGGCGGGCGAGCGAGGTCGCACGTCCCAGAACTTCCAACACCACGTCGATCGGCGGCGAAACCGCGGTGCCGGACACCGCCACGCGGATCGGCTGTGCGACCTTACCGAGGCCGAGCTGCAGCTCCGACGCCGTCAGGTTCACGATGTCGTGAATCGCTGCGGCCCGCCAGTCCGTCAGCGCCGTCAGTTTCTCCAGCACGAGCGTCAGCGGCCCCACGGCTTCCGCCGTCAGGTTTTTCTTCGCTGCCTTTTCCTCATAGCCCGCCGGCTCCGTGAAGAAGTAGGTGCTGTTCTGCGCCATCTCCTTGAGCGTCTTGGCGCGCTCCCGCATGGCGCGAGCGACGCCCGCGAGCTTGGCGTGATCTTCGACCACGATGCCAATTGCCGCGAGCTGCGGCTGCAGATAGCGCGCGAGCAGCTCGGGCGGGGCGCGCATGATGTGCTGCTGGTTGATCCACAGCAGCTTGTCGGGATTGAAGGCGGACGCCGCCTTGTTCACATCGTGGATATCGAACAGCTCGGTCATCTCGGCCAGCGTGAAGACTTCGCGGTCGCCGTGCGACCAGCCGAGCCGCACCAGGTAGTTCAACAGCGCTTCGGGCAGATAGCCCTCTTCGCGGTACTGCAGGACGCTGACGGCACCGTGCCGCTTCGACAGCTTCGCACCGTCCGCGCCGAGAATCATCGGCACGTGGGCGTAGACGGGCAGCGGGGCGCCGAGCGCGCGGAGCATGTTGATCTGACGCGGCGTGTTGTTGAGGTGATCGTCGCCGCGGATCACGTGCGTGACCTTCATGTCCATGTCGTCGACGACGACGCAGAAATTGTAGGTCGGTGAGCCGTCGGAGCGGGCGATGATCAGGTCGTCGAGCTCCGCGTTGTCGAAGGCGACGTTGCCATGGATCACGTCTTCGACGACGACCAGGCCCTCGAGCGGATTGCGGAAACGCACGACCGGATCGACGCCGGCGCGCGGCGCCGTGCGACCGCGGCAGGTGCCGTCGTAGCGCGGCTTCTGCTTCGCAGCCATCTGCCGCGCACGCATCGCGTCGAGCTCTTCTTTCGTGCAGTAGCAGTGATAGGCGTGACCGGACGCGAGGAACTGCTGAATCACCTCGGCGTACCGGTCCATGCGGCGCGTCTGGTAGAACGGCCCTTCGTCGTGGCTCAGACCGAGCCACTCCATGCCGTCGAGGATGACCTGCGTCGCCTCCTCGGTGGAGCGCTCGCGGTCGGTGTCCTCGATGCGCAGGATGAAAACGCCATGGTGCCGGCGCGCATGCAGCCACGAGAACAGCGCAGTGCGCACGCCGCCGATGTGCAGCAAGCCGGTGGGGCTGGGCGCGAAACGGGAACGAACACTCATGGTGGAAGGATCTGGTGGGCGGTACAGGGATTGAACCTGTGACCCCTGCCGTGTGAAAGCAGTGCTCTACCGCTGAGCTAACCGCCCGCAAAGGGGGCGTAGTTTAGGGGCCACTCAGGCCGCGTGCAACGGCGGCGGACGGTTCAGCAGCACCCAGTACAGGCCGAGACTGCTGACCGCTTCGACGAACGCGCCGAACTCCACCGGCTTGCGCACGTAGCTGTTGGCGCCGAGGTTGTAGCTGGCGATCACGTCCGCGTCCTGGCTCGACGACGTGAGAACCACTACCGGCAGCGTGCGCGTGCGCGGGTCGGCCCGCAGCCGCTTGAGCACGCCGAGTCCGTCGAGCTTCGGCAGCTTCAGGTCGAGCAGGATCACGGTGGGCACGTGCGCCGCGTCGCGGCTGGCGTACTGGCCATTGGCGAACAGGAAGTCGATCGCTTCGACACCGTCGCGCACGACCACGATGTCGTGCGCGAGATTGTGCTTGCGCAAGCTGAGCAGGGTCAGCTCTTCGTCGTCCGGGTTGTCCTCGACCAGCAGAATGTAGCGCTCGCTCATTGCCCCCCCTGGGCCTGCCTCTTGCAGTGGTGAAGCCGTGGCGCGGGGATCCCTCCGGGGTTGCCCATCCGGAACCGTCTCGAGAAAGCCGTCGAATCCCCGCTGGGTAGCCGCCGGCTCCCTTCGCCGTGGGCGGTAGCTACGCCGCGGATCGTCTCGTAACGGCACGCGCGCAGCAAGCCGGTAAAGCCCGCGATTGGCTGCCGGCTCGCACCCTGAAACAGGAATGTATACGACCCACCGAGGCCGTTGTTGGCGTGGCCCAGGGCCTAGTGCGCGTCTTCGCCGCCGATCATCCGCAGCAGCTCGGCCGTGCGCGTGCGCATCAGCTCCGCATCGCCGCGGCTTTCGACGTTGAGCCGGATCAGCGGCTCGGTATTGGAGGTGCGCAAATTAAAGCGCCAGCGGTCGAACTCGATGGACAAGCCGTCGGTGAAATCGACCGCGCGCGAGCCGGGCTGGTAGTGCTCCTGCACGCGCTGCATCGTGGCCTTCGCGTCCGCGACCTTGCGATTGATCTCGCCGCTCGCCGGAAAACGCGCGATGCGCTCGCCCACCAGCTCCGAGAGGCGCTTGCCGGACTCGCACAGCAGCTGCGTGACGAGCAGCCACGGTACCTGGCCGCTATCGCAGTAGCCGAAGCGGCGGAAATAGTGATGCGCGCTCATCTCACCGCCGTACACCGCATCCGCGTCGCGCATCACGTCCTTCATGAATGCGTGGCCGGACTTGGACATCACGGCCTTGCCGCCGAGCGACTCGACCATGTCGAGCGTCGCCCAGGTCAACCGCGGATCGTGCACGATGCGCGCGCCGGGCTCGCGCTTGAGGAATACCGACGCCAGCAGGCCGACGATGTAGTAGCCCTCGATGAACGCGCCGCTCTCGTCGAACAGGAAGCAGCGATCGTAGTCGCCGTCCCAGGCGACGCCGCAATCGGCACCGTGCTTGCGGATCGCTTCGATCGTGGCGACGCGATTCGCTTCGAGCATCGGATTCGGCACGCCGTTCGGGAACGTGCCGTCCGGCTGGTGATTGATCTTGATGAACTCGAACGGCAGGTGCGGCTCGAGCTGATCGACGATGAGACCGGCGCCGCCGTTGCCGGCGTTGACGACGATCCTGAGCTTCCGCAGTTTGGGCCGGTCGAGATACGACAGCAGATGCTCGATGTACTTGCCGCGCACGTCGAGCTCGTAACGGCGCCCGGGTTGGGCGGCGCGTGAGTACGCATCGGCTTCGGCGATGCGCTGGATGTCCTTCAGTCCGGTGTCGCCGCTGATCGGCCGCGATTGCTGGCGCACGAACTTCATGCCGTTGTAGTCGGGCGGATTGTGGCTCGCGGTCACCATGATGCCGCCGTCCATGCCTTCGTTGAACGTCGCGAAGTACACGCCCTCCGTGCCGCACAGGCCGATGTCGTAGACGTCGACGCCGGAATCGTTGAGACCGCGCGTCAGCGAGCTGCACAACTCGGCGCTCGACAAGCGGATGTCGCGACCGACGACGACCCGCTTCGGCTTGAGAAATTCCGCATACGCGCGCCCGATGCGATACGCGACGTCCGGATTCAGCTCGGCGGGAATGCGGCCGCGATAGTCGTACGCCTTGAAGCCGGTGATCGGTTGGCGGTTGGGGGTCGGGGGTTGGCGGTCAGAACTCATACCATGCCTCGTGGTGAACCTACTCAAGTGCGCTTAGCAGCCGATAGAGCATGCGTCGCGTCCGGACGATCCGCTGTTCAACGTCGTCAAGCGACGCCCGGCTCCCGATCAAACTCCCGCCGCGACCGGTGCACGCTTCCCTCCGCGATATTCGACGGTACGGACACCGCTGCGCGTCGCAACTGCGACGCAAGCCCAAAGCGCTCTTCGGCGGGAAAAGCCGCAGTCAGCGCGTAGATCGCCCGGGCCAACTCCACACCTTCCTGCCAGACTCGCAGCTCCCGGAATCTCCGCCCCGACTCGACCACCTCAGCCCTCCTTGGCCGCTCTGACCGCCAACTGTCAACCGCCAACCGTCAACCAGTTTGGCCTTCGCGGCCGTAGCGATCCTCGAAGCGCACGATGTCGTCTTCGCCGAGATACGTGCCGGACTGCACCTCGATGATGTGCAGCGGGATCTTGCCGGGATTCTCGATGCGGTGCTTGGTGCCGAGCGGAATGTAAGTCGACTGGTTCTCTTCCAGCAGGAAGGTCTCCTCGCCGCGCGTGATGCGCGCGGTGCCGGCGACGACGATCCAGTGCTCGGCACGATGATGATGCATCTGCAATGACATCGAAGCGCCGGGCTTGACGGTGAGGCGCTTCACCTGGAAGCGCTCGCCGTTATCGATGCTGTCGTAGCTGCCCCACGGGCGAAACACTTCGCGATGCAGCGAAGTCTCGTAGCGCCCCTGCTTCTTCAGCTGCGCGACCAGCTCCTTCACGTCCTGCACGCGGCTCTTCGGTGCGACCAGCACCGCGTCCTTGGTCTCGACCACGACATGATCCTCGAGCCCGACCGCAGCGACCAGCCGGCTGGTCGACTGCAGGTAGCAGCCCTGCACGTCGACCGTCAGCACGTCGCCAATGCGCACGTTGCCGCGCTCGTCGCCAGCAATCGCTTCGTGCAATGCAGACCACGAGCCGACGTCGCTCCAGCCTGCGTCCAGCGGCACAACCACGCCGTGCTGCGTCTTCTCCATCACCGCATAGTCGAAGGAATCGCTCGGGCACGCCCCGAACTCTTTCGCCGGCAGGCGCGTGAAATCCAGATCGCGCTTCGCGGTGGTGTACGCCTGCGCGCATGCGTCGTAGATCGCGGGCGCCAGCTTGCGCAGCTCTTCGAGCACGGCCGAAGCGCGGAACATGAACATGCCGCTGTTCCAGAAATACTCGCCCGACTCGACGTAACGCTGCGCCGTGGCCGGGTCCGGCTTCTCGACGAATTGCGCGATCGGGAAGAACGCCGCGCTGCCCGTCGGGCCGCCCGAGCGCCGGATGTAACCATATCCCGTTTCGGGCTTGGTCGGCAGCACGCCGAACGTGACCAGCTTGCCGCCTTCTGCAGCCTTGCGGCCCGCGGCAACCGCGGCCTGAAATGCTGTCACGTCGCGGATTACGTGATCCGCGGGGAGGATGAGCAGCACCGGATCCGGTTGTTTCTTGTCTTCGGGCGAATCCGCCACCGCCGCCATGGCGGCGACCGCCACAGCTGGCGCGGTGTTGCGACCGACGGGTTCGAGCAGAATGGCCTGCGGCTGCGTGCCGCGCTCTTGCAGCTGCTCGGCGACGAG
>Ga0111539_10011234_pt1 | contig 11251 bp, 11 predicted proteins | sample RhiMethybrSRZTD1_FD_79667 | JGI IMG/M metagenome (GOLD analysis project Ga0111539, IMG submission 79667) | Populus rhizosphere microbial communities from Tennessee, USA - Rhizosphere MetaG P. TD hybrid SRZTD1 (version 2) (version 2) | ecosystem: Host-associated > Plants > Roots > Rhizosphere >...
GTCCGGAAATACGAGCGAGAACGTCTCGAATGACCGCTCGAGGGCGCGGGTCATGCAAACAACCGAGGATGAGTCGAGACCACCACTGAGGTAGGCGGCACAGGGCTCGTCGCCAGGCGCGCGATCGGCGACTGCCGCCCGCAGAAGGTCGAAAAAGTGATCGGCGTAGTCTTCGTCGCGCGCGTATCGCAGCTCATTGACCGGATCCGGACGCCAGTACTCAGTGATGCGGATCTCATCGTCCGCCAGGCGCATCCAGTGGCCAGGCGGCAGACGGTGGATGTCCTGGTACAGCGTCTCGCCTCGGCTTCTCACGTCGAACGCCAAAAGCTCGGCAATCAGCGGCTCGCACGGCGCCAGGGGCACCTCCGCGGCGACGAGCTGACTGAGTTCGGTCGCGGCGATGAACTGTCGATTGCTCAGGAAATAGTAGAGAGGCTTGACGCCGATGGCGTCTCGCGCGGCGTAGACCAGGCGTCGCGACGGATCGCAGACAACGAAGGCGAAGTCGCCGATCACGCGCGACGCACACCCCTCGCCCCATTGGAGAAACGCACGCAGCGCGAGGCGCGCGTGATCGTCGGCGGCGGCTTCGGGCCAGCGCGGCGACAGCAACTGGACGAGTTCCGCCCTGTTGTCGATGCGTCCGTGAAACGCAATCGTCGCCGACCCGAGCCGGTCGACCGCGCCACCTGGCCGCATCACCGAGGCATTCTGACAACCGACGACGGCAGTCGGGTCGATGCGACGGTCGCGGCAGCGTCCCCGATGGGGAGCCGCATCAAAGAGGCGGTCGAGAGCGTCGGTGTCGACCAAACGGCCGTCGCGAGCGACGACCGCGCAAATGGCGCTCATCGGGGCGTCGCCGCCAGTGCTCGGTCGATGCGATGGATCGCGAGGCAGCCGTCGCGACCCTGAACAGACAAGACCTGACCATCATGTTCGACCCATGCGTGCGCTCGGAATCGCCCGCGTTCGAGCGCGGCTCCGAGCACGACCGTCGACGAGATGCCGCGTCGCGCCAGAATGCTCTGCAGGACCAGTGATCGCGTCAGACACCGGGTGCCGAGCTTCGCCGTCACCGCTTCGGCAACCCGAACGACTCGATCGATCGACACGCGCCGGACCTGATTCACACCTGCTGCACGTGCCAACGCGCGGGCGGCACGCTCGACGCCAACCGAGCGAACACCAAGGGCGGCGACGCCGGCGAGCAGTGCGGCCTCGCCGGCCACACACCAGTCATCGGACCTGAGCTGCCAAAGCCTGGTGGGGTCACCGCTCATCATCGTCGGCGACTACGAGACCTTTTGCGACCAGCTGATCGATAAGGCGCTCGACATCAACGCGCGCCTGAGCTTCGTCGACGTCGTAGCCACCGACTACGCTGCCGACGATGTGGCCAACCGATTCGCGGCGGGCGAGGCTGCGCCAGATCAGGGTGCCGACGGGGTCCAGACCGAAATATATGCCAGTGTCGAGATGCAGGACGATCGCCTCGCCGTCGAGCTCTCGGAAGATCGCGCTGTCCGCCGCCCTGAACCGCCGTTGCAGACTGGGGTCGTTCATGGCACCGATGGCGAGTCAGTGTACTCCGGACGCCGCAGCCAGGCCGAGAGTCCGCCGGCCAGTCGGTGCGCGTACAGAAACGGCAGGAGCAGCCGGCGGTCGGTGCGGTATCTCGCCGCCATATACGCACGCGATGGAAACACGTGCTCGCGCATGAGCCGCGCTCCACGTCTCCACCCGAGAGCGGTCAAGTCGGAGTGCAGAATGTCGACGCGGCGCAACGGTCCGACAGCAAACGAAGCGCTCGGTTCTGCCTTGCCGGCGGCGGCGAGCTTCTCCGCGATGGCCGGCGGCACCGCGGTTTCAAGCAGCATCGCCGCCAAACGCAGTCCTCGCAGGGAGACGGCGCACACGCCTGCCTGCGTCGCTTCGTCAGCGAAGCACTCCCACTCTGCCGGCGACAAGCGCCGGGCAATCCGATCGATGTCGCAGAGCAGCAGCAGCCGATCGGTGTCGTGATGATGCGCGACACGATGGACGCACGCGATGATCAGCGCATGAACCGGGGCGGCGAATCGTTCGCCGGGCGATTCGCCCGCGATCGCCCGTTCCCTGACCCGTGCGTGATCGAGGACGCCGGCGAATGCATGCGGGTCGACCAGCCGCCAGTGAACGTCGTACGCGACCTCTAGTGCCGCCGCCGTTCCGATGAATCGCGACTGAAACGTCACCAGCCTGCCCTCCGGCCTGACGGCCTTGTGGCAGCCGTTCCGTTCGAGCACATCGCTGGCAGCCTTCACCTGAGAAGGGGGCACGAAGAGATCCACATCGCCGCGCGGCCGAAGCCACGGGAATTCGTAGTGGGTCTCGGCCAGCGCAGCTCCCTTGAAGACCACCGCGTCGACGCCAGCCTCCGCGAGACTTGCCAGCGTTCGCTTGCTGTGAGTCCGAAGGGCACTGTCGATCGCGACGGCCTCACGGCGAGCCCGGTTCAGCCGGCTGAGGACGTCGACCGGGACGAACTCGACGAGACCGCCGGTCTGCAGCGACTCGCCAAGCAGCAGAGTCACACCGTGGACGTCGGCTGCGACAAGCAGGTCGGGGTCGAGGACGCCGGCACACTCGGCAGACGGGTGAGTCAGCAGCGTCGCGAGCGTCCGCGTCTGAGGCGACAGTGGACCGGAACCCATGGCTACGCGAACGCCGCTCGGAACAGCACCCGCCGCGCTGGCGGATGCTTCAGCAGCGCGACGATGAACTCGCGGTGCTGGTTGAAGGTCGCCGTCCGACGGACCAGCGGCATCAGACCGTCGGTGCGGGCGAGATCGAACAGCCGATCGATGTCGCGATCCGAGAGTCGCTGCGCCGCCCGGCGAAGCACGATCTGCCACCGCAGCTCCGATCCGAGTTGGCGGCGCCACGCCGCCTGATACGAGGCCAGGCACTCCCGACTCAATCGATCGGCGGCGAGCGCCGGTAGCAGTGTCTCGACCGCGAGCTGAGCGCTCAACAGGCTGAAATAGATGCCGCCGCCGGTGGTCGGCTTGACGAGACCGGCAGCGTCGCCCAGCGCCAGCACGCGATCGGCGAAGGTCCGCTCGATCGGAACGAGCGGCAGCCTTGTAGCGCGGCTCGCAGCGGTCCGTCATCCGGATACCCCACGGCGTCGCCAGCCGCTCGAGCATGCGCGTGAAATGTCGGCGTGCGTCACGGTCGCACATGACGCCCACGCGGACGTACGGGCGATCCGGGCGATGGATCGGAACCGCCCACGCGAAGCCGCGCGGTGCCGCTGCGGAACCAAAATGGACTTCGACATCGCCGGGCCGATCGGCGGGAAGCTCAGCCTGAGCCGACTGCAGCATCAGGCGCGGCGTGCCCAGCCCGAGACGCCGCTGCAGGCCGTAGCTGGCGCCGCAGGCCAACAGCGCGGCGCGCGCATGAAAATTCTGACGGGCGCCGAGGGCCTCAACATCGTCCGCATGGACAACGAGATCGGTGACGCGCACGCGATGGAAGCGAACGCCGGCGCGCTCCGCCTTCTCGGCCAGCTGGCGATCGAACCGTACCCGGTCGATGACCACGGCCTCGACGTCAGCCGTCCGGTGCTCAATCGCACGGCCCGAGGGTGCGACGAACCGGACGGTCTGGAGCTCATTGAGAATCGTGGTCCGCGGGATCGTGAAGCGGTCGAATGCCTCCCGCGCGAGAACGCCCGTGCAATGCACCGGCGCGCCAATCACCCCATGCTCTTCCAGCAGATCGACACGACAGCCGGCGCGGGCGAGCAGGAAACCTGAGTACAGCCCTGCCGGGCCGCCGCCAACGATCAGAACGTCGGTTGCGTATCGCGTCACGAACTGGGTCTGCCGGGAGCGCTGGGAGCCTATCGGCGGGACGATTATAGAGGCAATGCGGCGGGCGTGCGACGGACCTTAGTCCGCGGGATCAGAATTTTCGTTCGCTCGTCTCCCAGGTGCCTCGGAAGGTAATCCAGAAAGAGAGGGCGATGAGTCGCAGGTCGAGGCTGAAGGATCGGCGGCGGATGTAGAGGCGATCGAACCGGAACTTCTGGCGCCTCGGGATGTCGCGTCGCGCGTAAATCTGCGCAACGCCGGTCAGCCCGGGGACGACACTGCAGCGCTCGGAAAACCCCGGAATTGCCTGCATCGGCACGCGCTGCCCTGCGGCATCCACTTCGATTTCCTCGGGACGCAGCGCGCGCGGCCCGACGAAGCTCATGTCGCCGACGAAGATGTTCCACAGCTGTGGTAATTCATCCATCGCCGTCGCGCGCATCAGACGCCCGACGCGAGTGACGCGAGGATCGTGCGCCACCGCCTGCACCGGACCGACGCCCCGCTCGGCGTCCTGCACCATCGAGCGGAACTTGAGCGCGTTGAACACGCGCCCGCGCTCGCCCACTCTCGCTTGCGTGTAGAAGACCGGGCCCGGGGTCTCGAGCTTGATCGCGGCCGAAAACAGAGCCCAGAGCGGAGACGACACGACCAGGCCAACTCCAGAAAGCGCAACGTCGAACGCTCGCTTGGCGTTCATGCGGGGCCCGTTCCGGCGAGTGCCGGCACTCGCATCGGCTGCTCGACCACCTGCTCCACGAGGTCCTTGAACGACGCCAGCATGCGTGCTCTCGAGAACTGCGACGTCGCACGGGTGACCGCACCGTCTCCCAGCCTGGTCCGCTCAGCCGCGTCACGGCCCAACCGACGCATCGCTGCCGCGAGCCCTTCCACGTCACCCGGCTCGACAACGAGCCCGCTGACGCCATGCTGGTTCACCCACGGCACGCCGGTCGGCAGATTGGTGCTGATGACCGGGAGGCCCGTGGCCATGGCCTCGACCTGCGCCACGCCGAAGGTCTCGGTGAAGGCCACGGATGGCAGCACAAAGACGTCGGCGGCCCGGTAAACGGCGGGCAGCGTCTCGGCAGGCACACGACCGAGGAACCGGACCCGCGCCGAGACACCGCGTGCGGACGTACGCTCCCTGAGCGCGTCTTCGAGCGGCCCATCGCCGACGATCAGCAGCGTGCCGCGGCACTGCGCCATGGCGTCGATGAGCACTTCGAGGCCCTTGTAATACACGAGCCGGCCGACGAACAGGAACACCGGCCCCGCCGCCGAGAGCCTCAGCGCCGCTGTATGAGCCGCGTTTGCCGGGTCCTGCGTCTGGAAGCGCTCGAGGCTCACGCCAAACGGCACGACGGCCACACGCCTCGCACCGGCCACCAGCGGAGAGTGCGCCGCCAGATTCGGGCTCGACACGATGACGCAGTCGGCACGGCGATAAAGGCTGCGCTGCAGCCTGCCGTACGTCGCCGGCGCCCACGACGGCCTGAGCAGATCGCTGTGATGCCAGACGATCAGGCGACGGCCGGGGGACCGGAGGAACACAGAGGTCCCGGCGACCGGATTGGGCTCGTGAAGAATGACGCAGTCCGCCGGGCGCCGCCACAACTGGAGCGGATACTCGGGACAGAGCGGAACGGAGTGCCTGACGCCGAAGCTCGCCGCACGGACGACGTGTACACCGTCAATCTGCTCGTGCACCGTCTTCCGCACGTCGTTCGACGACACCACGCGGACATCCCAATCGGTCGCCGTTCCGGCGCACAGATCGGCGACGACCGATTCCATGCCGCCGGGAATCGGCGGGAAGAACTTCGCCGCGTGAACGACCCTCAGGCGGGCCACGCTTGCGTCTCTCTCATGACTGCGGACGCGTCCATTCCGGCAACGTCGAGGTAGAGTGCCACGATTCGGTCGGTGAATCGCGCCCAGGAATACCGCCGCGCCCAGAACTGGCCCTGGGCGCAGCGTGCCGCCCATCGTCCGGGGTGCCGCTCGCGCTCATCGAGCAGGGCGCGCGCCGTCCGCGTCCAGGCCGCCACATCGCCGACGGGACAGTACTCTGCCGCGCCGCCGCCGACCTCCTGCAGGACGGGAAGGCGGCTCGCCAGTACCGGTGTGCCACAGGCGAGTGCTTCTGCAATCGGGAGGCCGAAACCCTCGCGTGCGGACGGCAGCAGGACCAGCGCGGCGTCCCGATATAAAGCGGCCAGGGTCTCATCGTCCACCCTCGGCAAGGTCACCACGGCATCGGCGATCCCAAGCGACCGGGCCAGGACTTCCTGCTGAGACGTGAGCGGACCACCGACGCGAATCAACCTGAGCGCCGGACGTTCGTCGCGCAAAGCCGCGCAGCAGCGAAGGAGCACATCGATCCGCTTGCGCTCGATCGTACTGCCGACGTGCAGCACGTCGACCCTGCCTGGGACGACCGGTCCAGCGAGGCACGACGGCGGACGGTGAGGGAGGCGTGCTGTCGAGAACGCCGAGCTCACGCCGACCGGGACGACCACAGCGCGATCCGCCGAGACAAGGTTCGCCTCGATGAGAGCGTCGCGAACGATGGCCGTATCGCACGTCACGTAGGCCGCGCGGCGCAGGCCGGCCATGATGTGGCGCGTCATCGCAGTGAAAAGAGCCGACCGCGCCTCGGCCCCGGGCTCGAGCACCGATCGAAACGTATCGAGATCGTGACAGGTGACGACCGTCCGGCGTGGCGGCAGGCGGTGAACCAGCTGCGAGTAGCTGTGATCCACGACGTGGAACACGTCGAATGACTCCCGCGAACGCCGCACATAATTCGGGTAATCCAGCAGGCGGTTGAGGCCGCGGTCGACGTTCACCGCTGCATGGCTGGACCAGAGCTTTGTCGCGCGTCGCCGGAAATCTGGCAGCAGCGAGACCGCGTCGACGAGGTCGCGATGGTCGCGCGAGAGGCTCCGCAGGAGTTCGTCGGCCACACGATCCATGCTTGGCCATTGCTCTTCGCGGAAGTCGGGACACACACCGAGTCGAATGGAACGCCTCACGCGGCCAGTTCTCCGAAGAATGCGGCGTGCTGACGCGCCACGACCGACCAGTCATAGTGTGAGACGGCATGCACCCGGCCTCGCTCGGCCAGGCTGCGCCGGCGCTCCGGATCGGTCAGGACGGCGGTCAGCGTGCGCTGCCACGCGTCCCGATCATCCTCAGCGACGAGCACGCCGGCATCGGCCACGACGTGCGGAATCTCGCCGCTCTCGGCAGCGATCACCGGCACGCCAGTCGCAAACGCCTCGATGAGCATGCGTCCGAACTGCTCGCGCCACCGCCGAGTGGTCTGACTCGGTGCGCACAGGACGTCCATGGCATTGAGCCAGTCCGGCACATCGTCGTGTCTGACGGCGGTGGCAATCGCCACGCGATCGCCGAACGAGGCGGCCCAGCGGCGCAGATCTGACTCGAGCGGGCCGGCACCGACGAAAATCGCCCGCCACGGCACGGGCGTGCGGCTCAGAACATCGGCCAGCAGCAGCACGCCTTTTTCGGGCACCAGCCGGCCGACAAAGCCGACGACCGGCGTGTCATCGTGCCAGCCAAGCGAGGCGCGGACCCGCCCGCGCGCCTCCGCATCCGGCGCGAACCGTTGGGTATCAACGCCGGGCGGAATGACTCGTGCCCGCACGGGCGGAAACCCGCGCGCCCGCGCCACATCGAGCACGGTCCGACCAAACGCCACGAGACCGTCCGCACGGTCCATCGAATACTGCTCGAACCAGCGAAACGGCGCCGGGTATCGCTTGTCGATGTTCTGAAACGTGGCCAACACCAGCGGCACGTGTGCCGGCGCCCATGCGGCGACCTGGGCCGCCGCCGCGACGTACGGTTCTTCCCAGCAGTGGATGATGTCCCACGGCTCGCGAAGCAGGGTTTTGAGGCGGCCACCGTACACCATGGTGTGAACCTTCGCCGCGAGGTGGACGGGCACCGGCTCAAGGGTGCACGGTTCGCCGGGTTCGAGACTCGTCGTGTGGACGCGGAAGTCACCGCGAAACCGCGAAGGCGCGACAACCGTGACGTCCCATCCGGATGTGCGCGTCAGCTCGTGGGCCAGACGACGGTTGGCGCCGACGCAGTACGAGTGACCGACGGTCAGCAGCCGCTTCCGGCTCACGCGTGAGCTCCGGTTCCGGCAGTAACTGCGGTGACGATCGCGTCAACCGATCTGCGAGCGGTCAGGCGCAAGACTGGCTCGAGTCGATCGATGTGGCGCGCCACCGTCATCTCGGCCGCCACGCGACGTGCGCCGGCGCCCAACCGGCCAAGGTGTGTCGCATCGCCGAGCAGTCGCGCGAGGGCCGCGCCCAACGCTTCGGGCGACGCCGGCGAGGCGACGAGGACGCCGTTGGTGCCATCGCGCAGCCATTCGCGAATGCCGCCGACGTCTGTGGCCACAGCGGGAACGCCAAGAGCGCCGGCCTCGAGGCCAACCAGGCCGAACGGTTCTGGCCAGATGCTTGGAAGCGCCACGAGCGAAGCGCCTCGCAGCAGCTGCCAGCGAGTCTCACCCGTGACCCACCCGGCCCACGTGCACGACACGTCGAGCGCCCGAGCCAAGGCTTCCCACGCCGGACGCGCAGGACCATCGCCGATCATCAACAACGTGATCCGAGCGCCAAGACGTGCGGATGCGTCGTGAGCGGCCCGGACGAGCAGGTCACCGCCTTTGAGCGGCGTCATGCGTCCGAGGAAGGCGACCGTCGGTTCCGCCGGGACCGGCCGCGGCTCTGGATCAGGCTCGTTCGACGTGAAAAGCGGGTTGACGTGCACAACCGACGGGTCGATGCCGTTCGCGACGTACTCCTGTCGCATGTAGTCGCTCGCGACGACCACGGCGCCGTAGTTACCGAACAGCCTGCGCTGAGACAGCGTCCGGAGCAGATCGCGGGCGAAGGTGACCGGGCTCAGCCCGCCGCAGCGGCGAGGCCAGAAAATACCCGCGCAGGCCGGGCCAAAGGACCGCGTGCACGCTTCGGCAGCCGGGAACGCGTGCGTCTTGTAGCCACTGACACACGTGCTGTCGTAGCCGTGCATGAACTTCACGACTGGAACGCTTCCGACCGCGTGCAGCTCCGCGGCCGGGTCTTCCATGTTGTGCACGTAGCAGACGTCCGGGCGCCATCGGCGAATGGCGTCGACGGAGGACCCGGCGCCGCTGCCAGCCACACCGAAGCGCGGCAAACAGGCCAACGGGCCAGCGTCATCGGCCTGGACAGTGCAATGGGCCAGCGCCAGCTCGTGGCCGCGAGCTGCCAACTCGGCGACGATCGCGTCGAGATAAACGTGCACCCCGCCGGCGTCGCCAATTCCGTCGTTGACGATCAGAATCCGCATGTCACGAGGCGGCAGGCCAATCGGTGAACGCCGTGTCCGGCGCGCGCAGCCGCGCGATGGTGTGGCGGAGATCGAATTGCGCGTCGTAAAGCGCCTTCCCTGCCGCGCCGAGGCGCATCGCCTCGGACGGCCGGCGGGCGAGCGACACGCAGGCGGCGGCCAGCGCGTCGCCGTCGGCGGCTTCGCACAAAACGACGGCACCGTCGTGCCACAACGACTCGGTCAGGGCGCCGGCGGTGGTTACAACCGGCCGCCCGTGAGACAAGGCGACCATGACGCTGGTTCGCCGGCTGCTGACGCCGTCCGGATAGGGCTGCACCATCACGTCGCACGCCGAGACGTAGTGCGAGACGTCTCGAGCCTCGAGGGTGCCGGTCGCGTGAATGCGATCGCGCGCCGCAGGATTCTGCCGTCGCAGATGAACGGCTGCGGCTTCACTGCCGCGACCGATGAGCAGGAGGTGCACATCGGCGGCATCGGCCATCGCGTTGACAGCATCGGCGAGCAACGGCGCGATCAGACCTCCGTACGTGCCGAAATGCCCGACGAGTGCATTTCCGTCCGCGAAGCGCTGACGCACAGCGGCGATCGCCGCGGCATCGGCGCTCACCGGTATCGCGCTCGGCACCGGCATCCACCCGATCGGCGTCGACACGGTGGTCGCCCGGCGGACCATGGGCTCCCAGGCCGGAATCGAGACGAACGCCCTGGAGGCGGCGGAGGCAACGATCGCGGCCATGCCGCGTGTCACCAAGCCAAGACCGTTATGCGTCAGCGACTGTTGGCGGCTCACCGGGAACGCGACCTCGTGGAACATCACCCAGGTCGACGCGCGGGGTTGTGCCCGCAGCCAGAGACAGAATGGGACGTTGAGCCCTTTCCATCCGAACGCATGCGGCACGTACTGCACGAGCAGCGTGTACGGCGTCGGGCTGCGGCGCAGACGCCGTGACAACGTCGATAGGGCCCGGGGACCGAAATGGTCCGGCAGATCGTGAACGGCGATGCGTGGCTGACGTGCCGGCACACAGCCTGGCGCCCAGACCTCGACGGCGTCTCCCGCTGCCGCGAGACCTCGGGCAACGGCATACGTGTAGTCCGCCACGCCGCCGGGCTGCGGCGGATACTCGCCCGTCAGGATGTGCCAATGCATGGCGTCATGCGCGCTCGACCTCGGGCGCGGGCACGAGCCGGAGGGAGACAAGCCATCGGCTCCAGCGCGGATTGAACGGGAGCGCGGCATAGAAAGGACGCATCTGCCAGACGTAGGCGAGCCCGCTGCAGGCACCGAGCGCCAGGCCCACGTACACACCCCGGTCGCGCGAAACAACGCCGCATCCGGTCGCGATCGCCGCGATTGGCGCAATGCGCCACAACCAGGGACCAACCAGAGTCGACCAGATGGCGGAGCCAGTGAGCGCCGTGGCCGATCGCAGCAATCGGATGCCTCCGGGAAATGATGTGGCCAAAGCAGCGACGAGCGCAGCAGCGGCAATGCCCGGCAGACCCCACGCGTAGCCAAGCGTGAACGCACACGCGACCTGCGCGACGCCGTTGCCAATGGCGAGCATGCCGACCTGACGGCGCGGACCTACGACTGATGCCGCGCTCAACAATCCGTGGACGAGCGACGACACCACGATGCCGGCGGCGAGAAGGACATTGAGCGGCAGGCCGCCGAAGAGCCGCGGCCCCACCCAGCTGCTCACGAACGCGGGATTGAATGCCAATATTCCGCACGCAGCGCCACCGGCCAGCAGGAGATGCAACCGCAGCATCATCAGCACGAGCCCGCGCACACGATCCGTACCGCGACCCTCGCCATGCACCTGCGCCAGCCCGACGAGGCCGGCGTCGGGCAGAACCCACGTGAGCTGGGTCGCGATCGACGAGATCTTCGCGGTGCACGCATAGACAGCGACCCACTCGAGACGTCCGAGCGCGGTCATGACGAGACCGTTGCTGGCTGCGAGCAGCTGCCAGCCGAACGTGCTGCCCCAGAC
>Ga0111539_10011235_pt1 | contig 11250 bp, 14 predicted proteins | sample RhiMethybrSRZTD1_FD_79667 | JGI IMG/M metagenome (GOLD analysis project Ga0111539, IMG submission 79667) | Populus rhizosphere microbial communities from Tennessee, USA - Rhizosphere MetaG P. TD hybrid SRZTD1 (version 2) (version 2) | ecosystem: Host-associated > Plants > Roots > Rhizosphere >...
CCTCGGGGTCGGCGAACATCTGCAGCGGATGGAAGCCGCCGACCTGCGCACCTTCCTCCTGGGCATGCTTCAGCACCACGAGCTCAGCAGCGCCGCTGCAATGCACCGCGGACGTACTTTCCTGCCACTCCAGCTCCCGGCAGACGGACGACAAGGCATCGTCGGGCACGGTCAGGAAGACGATCTCCGATTCATCGAGGACGTGCTGCTTCTCGCGCGGATCGCGGCCGGCGACACCGACGACCTCGTAGCCCGCCCGCGAGAGAGCAAGCGAGAGACCTTTACCCACGCGGCCCGCGCCGATGAAGCCGACGCGCAACCGATCAGTCACGATAAGAAGTATCGATGCGGTCGAGCGAGCGGAGCAGGGCGGGCCACTCGAGCAGGCCGTAGCCGCTGCCCGTCTTCTGAGCGCCCTTCTTCAGGTTGGGATTGGTCGACGCCTCGTTGTCGAGCGTGATTTCCGTTCCCGAAAGCGCTTCGGCGGTGAGTTTGACCACCTTCGACTTCGCCTTGTGCAACGGACGCTGGCAGGAAAGGAGCTGGACCTGGATGCGGCAGGCCTGCTCGAGCCAGTAGATCATGTTGAACGCCTGCGGGATGCTCGGCCCGCAGGCGAGCAGGCCGTGGTTGCGCAGGATCATCGCGTTGTGCTTCCCGAGGTGTTGGACCAAGCGGCCCTTCTCGCCACGATTGAACGCCGGGCCTTCGTACTCGTGATACGCGACGTGGCCGTGGAAACGCATCGCCGTCTGCGACAGCGGCAACAGGCCTTCTGCCATCGCCGAGACCGAGATTCCGGCCGGGGTATGCGTGTGGATCACGCACTGCGCGTCGTCGCGCGCTTCGTGTACGGCGCTGTGGATGATGTAGCCGGCGGCGTTCACCGAATAGCCGTGATCGGGCTTCTCGACGATGTTGCCCGCGAGGTCGACCTTGATCAGGCTGGAGGCGGTGACTTCCTCATACAGCATGCCGTAGGCGCTGATGAGGATGTGGTGCTCGGGGCCAGGAACGCGCGCGGTGATGTGGTTGTAGATGAGGTCGGTCATGCCGTACCTCGCCACCAGGCGATAGCACGCCGCGAGATTGACCCGCAGATCCCACTCCGCCTCGCTCACCCGCTCCCGCATCGAACGCATCGGCTTCATGGTGCCTCCTCGGCGCCATTATGCCGCGCGGTTATTCGAGCGTCGGCTCGATGCGCTCCATGCCGTACTGCTGCAGCCTGCGCCGCGCGTCATCCCTGCGCGCCTGGTCGGCGTCGAGTACCGGATGCGTCCGCCCGACGACCCACGCGCCCAGCCACATCAGCGCGAGCCCGGGGAGCGCGTAGAGCAGTCCCGGATGAGGCGCCCAGGCAATCCGGTGCGCGCGCAGCCAGGCATGCGAAGTGCTGACCCACGTCGAAGGGACTTCCGGCAGCAACCCGAAGACTGCCGCGGCATCGGCCGAGGGCATCAGCGCGGCGACCGAGAAGAGAAGGACCGGAACGAAGCCAATCAGCACCAGCACGATGCCGAATACCTGTGCCGCCCGGGTGCGAACTGCGAGCCATGTTCTCATCCCTTCAGAATGACGCCGCTGCTCGAACGCTGGTCGCTCCGCGCTTAGCCCAAAAGGGCTATTGGCCCTTTGGTCCAATATATGTGGCGCAAGCGGAGAGCTAGGCTGCGCGCATGAAATACATCCTGGCAGCGCTGGCGCTGATGACGGCGCCGCTCGCCATGGCGCAGCCGACCGACGTCGGCTGGCCGCGCGAAGTGAAGGCCAAGGACGGCACCGTCATCACCGTCTACCAGCCGCAGCTCGAGCGCTGGGCGAACAACCAGCTCGTGGGCCGCGCCGCGGTGGCGGTGGCGAAACCCGGCCAGAAGGACCCGCGCTTCGGCGTCATCGAGCTCGCCGCGCGCACTGACATCGATAAATCCGCCGACACCGTGATGCTGAGCAACGTCAGCCTCGCCAAGGGCAGCTTCCCGGGAACGAGCCCGCAGGAGAGCGAGGCGTACCTCGCGACTCTGCGCGCCGCGCTGCCGAAGCAGGGCTGGCCGGTCTCCGCGCAGGCACTGCAGGCGAACCTGGCGATCGTGCAGGCGCGCGCCGGGCAGAAGCAGCTGCAGGTGAAGAATGATCCGCCGCAGGTCGTGTTCCGCACCGCGCCGTCGTTGCTGGTGCTGGTGGACGGCGAGCCGGCGCTGCGGCCGGCGAAGGACACCCCCGAGCTGATGCGCGTCATCAACAGCACCGCGCTCATGCTGCAGGATCCGGCGTCGTCGACCTGGTATCTCTGGGCGCTGAATCGCTGGTGGCAGGCGAAGGCGATCACCGAGGAATGGGGCGCGGCAGTCTCGCCGCCCGCATCGCTCGACCGGGTGCGGGCAGCGTCCGTGAAGACCTTCGAGCCGCACGACGGCAACGACGCGGAAGGCAAGCCGCGCTTCGATGCGGGCGTCGTGCCGAAAATCGTCGTCGCTACCAAGCCGACCGAGCTCCTCCAATCCAGAGGCGAGCCGCAGTTCGCGCCGATTCCAGGCACGCAGCTTCTCTACATGGGCAATTCGCCGAACGACATCTTCATGGAGCTCGGCGGCCAGGCGTATTTCGTGGTCATCTCGGGACGCTGGTTCAACGCCAAGGCGCTGACCGGGCCGTGGACGTTCGTTCCGACCAAAAACCTGCCGCCGGACTTCGCGAAGATCCCGCCCGATCATCCGGCGGGCGACGTGCTTGCCGCGGTGGCGGGCACGCCGCAGGCGAAAGAGGCCGCGATCGCCAACCAGATTCCTCAGACCGCGCGCGTGCAGCGCGACATCGTGCCGAGCGCCGTGGTGTACGACGGGGAGCCGGAATGGCGGCCGATCGAGGACACGTCGCTCAGCTACGCGGTTAACACCGGCACGCCTGTGATCCGCGTCGATACCCGGAACTACTACATGGTGCAGAACGGCGTCTGGTTCGTCGCCGGCGCACCGCGAGGCGTGTGGACGGTCGCCACGACCGTGCCCGTGGTGATCTACACCATTCCGCCGAGCTCGCCGTTGCACTACGTGACTTACGTGCATGTCTACAGCAGCACGGCGACTACGGTGCTTGTCGGCTACACGCCGGGCTATTACGGCACGGTCGTGTCTTCGGACGGCGTGGTGGTCTACGGCACGGGTTACGTCTATCCGCCTTACATCGGCACCGTCTGGTATCCGTATCCGCCGACCTACGGTTTCGGCTTCTACTTCAGCGTCGGCTTCTTCTGGGGTTTCGGCGGCGGCTATCCGCCTTACTACGGCGGCTGCTGCTGGGGCGCGCCGCCGATGGTCGTCCACCACGGCGGCATGGTCACGGTGAACAACAGCTACAACCGCTGGGGCGGAAAGAGCACCTCCATCACCGGGCCGGGCGGGCGCAACCTGACGACGACGCAGGTCGGCAACACGACGCTCGCCAAGGGCTCCGGAAGCAACAACGTTTACGCCGGCCGCGACGGGGAGGTCTATCGCCGCAACGAGAATGGCGACTGGCAGAAATACGAAGGCAAGGGCGACGGCTGGTCGGATGTCGGCGGTCGCGGCGAGCGGCCGAACAACGACCTGCCAGGAGACAAACGCGGCGAGCGGCCTAACCAGGACCTTCCCGGCGACCGCGGCAACCGCGCCGAGACGCGCGGCTCGCTCGATCGCGACTTTCAATCACGGCAAGCCGGCGAAGCGCGCTCCCAGCAGTTCCGCTCGTCAGGCGGCTTTCAGGGCGGCGGAGGCGCGCGCATGGGCGGCGGCGGTGGAAGGGGCGGCCGCCGCTAGGCGCTGGAGCTTTTCCCTCGCGGACCGAGCAGGAACCAGAGGATCAGGCCGACGACCGGCAGGACGAGGACCAGCAGGATCCACAGCACCTTCTTGCCGGTGGATGCGCCGCTTTGCACGACCGAGATGATGGCCCAGAGGTCGGCAGCCAGGATGAGGAGACCGATCAGGCCGTTGATTTCTACGCTCATGTGTGGGCGCTCCTTTCGCGCCACACAGAGTATGCTGCGCGCGTGCGCCGTTCGCTCGTATTTTTCGCCGCCGCCCTGGTCGCGGCATGCCAGTCCGGCAACCCGGGATCGAGCGCGCTCAGTCGCGAGCGCATTGCCGAAATCGTCGCCAGTCCGGATCGCAGCGCGGCGGATCGCACCAACGACCAGCGCCGCAAGCCGGAGCTGATGCTCGCCTTCATCGGCGTGCGCCCGGGCATGCAGGTGATGGACCTCAGCGCCGGCGGCGGCTACACGACCGAGCTCCTCGCGCGCGCTGTCGGCCCCGCCGGAAAGGTCTACGGCCAGAGCGCGCCGCCCGACCCGAATCGTCCGAAACCCGCCGCGCCGGAAGGCGGAGCAGCGCCTTCGGCGCCCGCGCCACGCCTCACCAGCGCGCAGCGCCTCGCGGAACGGGCGAAGAATCCGGCTGCCGGCAACATCATCGCCGTCGTCCGGCCCTTCGAGGACCCGGCGCCACCAGCCGTTGCCGCGAGCTCGCTCGACCTCGTGACGCTGATGTTCAACTACCACGACCTTGGCTATCTCGGCGTCGACCGCGCGCGGATGAACCGCGCCGCCTTCGCCGCGCTGAAGCCCGGCGGAATGTATGTCGTCGCCGACCATTCGGGGCGTCCCGGCACCGGGATTTCCGAAGGAGGCACCCTGCATCGCGTCGAGGAAGCGCTGGTGCGCCGCGAGATCGAGGCCGCCGGCTTCAAGCTCGCCGAGGAGGGCAGCTTCCTGAGAAACCCGGACGACCCGCGCGACCGGAACACGCCCGAACCGCCGATGCCGAAGGACGAGTTCGTGCTGAAATTCGTCAAGCCGTCCTAGGCTCCAGCGAGAAAAATGATCTCGTCCTGGCACCGTGGGTCGTCGGCCATCTCGCGGGCGAACTCGATGGTGTTGCGAATCGACTGACAGATCGCCGCGCTGCCATTGGGGACGAAGCCCGCGTACATCACCAGGCGGATCTCGCTGTTCTTGGGAGCCGCGTTGAAAAGGGCGTGCAGCACTTCGGCGCAGACCAGCCCGGTCGCGCAGGAAAGGTCGACGCCGAAGCCGCGGCTGCGATGGCGCGGATCGACGTAGATCACGTCCAGCGTCGCCAGATAGCGGATTGTTTTCCTGCCAGGGGCGTGCCCGATCCGGATGCCAAAGGAGGCGAAGCCCACTGGTGTGTGGCCGTCGTAGGCGACCGCGCTCAGCCGCTGGCCTTCACCCTGGTTGTTTTCGTCGTAGAGCCATTTCGTGTCGAAGGGCTCCGGGACGTATCGAGCGGCCTGAATCATGAGACTGCCCAGCTCGTCCAGCGACGGCGAGGCTGGATTGACGGCGACCCTGGTCTCGCGCTTTTCGTCTCCCGACTTCGAGCTCGCGGAGGTGAATAGAGCGCGCTCGGCACGGGTGATGTAGTAGTCGAACCGGATGCCGCCGTCGCGGAACCTGGTCGTGCTCTCGAAGTGCGATGACTGCAGCATGGTCCTCATAGGAGCGTGCCGCGAACGCGCCGCTTCGCCTCGCGTTTGGCGATTTCGCGCTTGGCCTGCGGACGATCGGGGACGACAAGCAGCAGTACCAGCGAGAACAGGATGATCCAGAACAAGGCGGCCACCATCACGGCACCTCCGATAGCCAGTTCGCCGCCGAGCCGACGTCGCGAAACAGGTGCACGTTCACCCCTCGGTTGACGGCAACGGTTTCAAGGAACGCCGGCATGGTGGCATCGTCGAGAGAGGCCTCGACGTACGCGATCTTGCGCAGCTTCAGAGCATCGGGAACCCAACTCAACACCACCTCGAAGACGCTGGTTGTCGTCAGGCTCGGACCAGAGAGGCACATTTCAAGCAGCACCGCGTCCTTTTCGTATTCCATGCAAGCCGTGTAGGACTCGCGCAGGAAGCGCAGGGCGTTTTCAGCGGTGCGCATGCCGACGACCTTCGCGTGGACATAGGTCCGCTGTTGCTCGATGGTTGACTGGTAGGACATCCGGGTATTTCCTGTGGAAAGTCGGTAGGTCGCGGCTAGTGCCTGTGGCTGGCACGAGAGCCAAAATCGATCACGACACCCAGGCTTTCGATCGTGTGCTGGCCGACCGGCTCGCATTCATGGAGCGCGCGCCAGGCGGCCTCATAGGCGCGTGCCAGGACCAGCCCTTCCAGGGTCTGGACTTCCTCGCGATCAGAAAGACGAAGCAGCGTGTAATGCACGAGCCGGACTATCGGCGACTCGGCAAGAACGGACTTGACCGCTGGCGCCAGGCGTCAAACCCGGCGCGCCATCGTGAATTGCCTAGCGGGACGTGAGCGACTTCGTTCGGTAGTCGCTCGGACTTTGCCCCGTCCAGCGCTTGAAGGCGCGAGTAAACGCGCTTGGCTGGGAGAAACCGAGCGAGAAGGTGATGTCGGTGACCGAGCGGCGCGGGTCCTCGATGTAACGCAAGGCGAGGTCCTTCCGCGTGTCGTCGACGAGCTGGAGGTAGGTGGTGTTCGCTTCGGCGAGCTTGCGCTGCAACGTGCGCGCGCTCATGTGGAGTTGCTTTGCCGCTTCTTCCTCCGACGCTTCGCCCGAGGCGAGGTGCTCCAGCACCGCCGCACGGCACCGCGAGACGACATCGGACTTGTCGGCCCGCGCCAGTTGCTCGGTCAGCATCCTGTCAAACGTCGCCGCGAGTTGCCGGTTGGCAGACGGGAGCGGGCGGTCGGCGTCCTTGGCCGAAAGGACGAACGTGTTCTCGTCGGCGCCGAACCGGACTGCGCAGCCGAAAAAGCGCTCGTAGGCGCCTGCAGCATCGGGCTTCCCGCGTCGCAGCGTTGCCGCAACCGGTCGCAGGGCCGCCCCTGCGTTCATGCGGCACAGATCGAACAGGAGCGCCATCACGATGTCGACGAAGACCGCGGCAACCGGTACCACGGCCGGATTGCCGCGCCTTGCCGAGAAACGCACCTTGAGCCCCTGCCGGGTATCTTCGATCTCGGGAATGCCGCGCTCGCCTACCAGGCGTGCGTAACGCACCGCCCGTACGAGCCCGGTGCGGAGCGTGGAGCTCGACAGCCAGGCGTATCCAAGGACGCCGAGCTCCGAGGGGTGCCAGCAGCGCGCGGCCTGAAGCCCGAAGGCGGGATCGCTTACGAGCGGGATCGCGGCGCGGAGGATCGCGTCGATCTTGTCCGCTTCGATGCGCTCGCCCGGCGCGGGGATGGCGGCAAGGTCGACACCTGCGCCGCGAGCGATGCCGACTGCGTCGAGGCCGTGCAATTCGAGCAGGCGCCGGAACATCTGGCCCATCGAGGCGAGGAAACTCTGGCGCGACTGATCGCCCGCTCCTGCAGCGCCTGAATCTCTCACCGGATGGCTGAGCACATCGCCTAGCGCTTAGGCGACCAGCCGTAGGCCTTGGTGCACGCGCCGCCCATCAGCATGGCGCGCTCGTTCTTGCTCAGGCGATCGGTCTTGAGGAACGGTTCGACCGCCTGCTCGTAGTTCACCACCGCGAAAGCGCGCGTCCAGTCCGTGCCCCACAGGCAGCGCTCGACGCCCCAGGCATCTATCAAGCGCCTGATCGGATCCCAGATGTCCGGAAACGGGTAGGGCTTGTGCGAGAGCGTGCAGGCGCCGCTCACCTTGATCACTGCATTGGGGCGCTTGGCGAGCGCGAGTACCTTCGGCAGGTCGGCCCAGGGCTCGGGCGGCGCGGGCGGCGTGCGCGGCTGCTGGATCGCCATGTGGTCGATGATGAAGCGGGTGTTCGGATGGCGATCGATGAGCGTGGTTCCGGCCTCGAGGTTTCCCCAGAAGAGCACGTTGACCGGAAAGCCGTGCCGCGCCGCCTCGCGCGCGATGCGGTCGACGCCGGGATCGTCCGGCCGTAGTCCCGTTTCCCGCGTCGTCATCATGATGCGTACGGCGACCGCGCCCGGCTGCTTCTTCCATTCGGCGATGGCTTCGCCGACCGCCGGGTCCGCGGGGTTGACCGGCTTGATGATCGCGAAGCGCCCGGGGTGCTTGCGCTGCACCTCGACCGCATAGCTCGCGTCGTACTGATAGAGCGAGAAGGCCGAGATGAAGATCGCGCCGTCGACGCCGACCTTGTCCATCGCGGCGACCATCTCGTCGCCGGTGACGTGGGGAGGCCAGTTCGGCACGCTGTGCCAGGGGCGCTTGGGCGTGTTTGCTTCGTAAGCATGGACCTGCGAGTCGATGATGGGCATGAGTGGTAATTTACCGCAGGTCAATGTTCAGGGACGGTCCGCTCACCCGCAAGGCACCGGAGACGATCCGCTACGGCACCGGCCGCTGCGCGCTCGGCGCGCTGCTCGTCGCGTCCAGCGAGCGGGGAATCGTCTCCATCATGGTGCGAGACACGCAGTCCCGGCTGATCCGCGACCTCGGGGAGCGCTTTCCCAAGGCAAACCTCGTTCGCGACGAAAAGGGCAGCAAAGCCACGGTCGCGAAAGTCGGCCGGTACATCGCGGCGCCGTTCAAGCCTTTCGCTCTACCGCTGGATATCCGCGGCACAGATCTGCAGCAGCGCGTGTGGCGCGAGGTGCGCAAGATCCCCTTCGGTGAGACCTCCACTTACTCGAGGATCGCCGAGGCGATCGGCGCGCCAAGGGCGATCCGCGCGGTCGCGCAGTCCTGCTCACGGAGCTGGTTTGCCTTTGCCGTTCCGTGTCACCGCGTGCTGCACAAGGGCGGTGCCACTGCGCCGAATCGCCGCGACGGGCGCCAGTACCGCTGGGTCGACTACGAGGCGAAGCTCGCGCTCGGCCATAGTGCAATGAGCTACGCAAAATAGCGTTCCGCCGTGACCCCGGGGAGGGCGGAAACATTGTCCAATATGCGCCATGCACGATATCTGTCCGTCATCCTCGAAGAACGCGCACATCTACATCAAATGCCTGCATGAGGCGTGCGTGATTCTTGGCGGAGAGCACAAGCTGGCGGAATACCTGGGCGTGCCGGTTACTCTCGTCGAGGCATGGCTCAACGGCCGCGGTATCCCGTCTGATCCGATATTCCTGCGCTGCATCGATCTCGTCGCGGAGAGGCAGCGTCCGCCCAAGGGAATGAGCGGAAGGTAATTAAGTGTAGGCGAAGTCTGCCACCGGCCCAGTGACCTCGCCGGTAGACTATAAGAAGTCAAACTACCGAGGCAGAGGATGAAGCGACTCCTGGTCTTTTCCGTGCTTTGCGCAGCGTCGTTGGTTGGTCACGCGCAGCCTTGGCCGACCAAGCCGGTGCGCATCATGGTCGGTGCCTCGCCTGGAGGTGGCACGGACATCATCGCGCGCATGCTGGCGGAGAAGTACCAGGCCGTCTTCGGCCAAGCGTTCATAGTAGAAAACCGGCCGGGGGCGGCGAACACTATCGCGGCGGACCTCACGGCGAAGGCAGCGCCGGACGGGTACACGCTGCTGCTGGCGACCAACACCGCGCAGGCGATCGCGCCGCACCTGATGAAGCTGGGCTTTGATCCGATCAAGGACCTTGCGCCTATTTCGCTCATCGTGGTCGTGCCCAACGTGGTGTTGGTCGGTCCGACCGTGCCCGTGGCGAACGTTCGCGAGCTGATGGCGCTCGTGAAAGCGAAGCCGGGCAGCCTCAGCTGCGGTTCCTCCGGCACGGGCAGTACCCAGCACCTGGCTTGCGAGGCGTTTGCGCTCGCCGCGGGCGGCAAGATCCTTCACGTACCCTACAAGGGCTCAGCGCCGGCGCTTGCTGATCTCGTGGGTGGGCAGATCCAGCTCAACTTCGATACGACTTCGTCGGGGATGAGCTTCATCAAGGGCGGAAAAGTCAGGGCGCTCGCCGTGATGACGCCCAAGCGTGCCGCGGAACTGCCGGAGGTTCCTACGCTTGCAGAGGCCGGGATGCCGGGTGTCGAAATGAGCACCTGGTACGGTCTCTTCACCACCACGGGCGTGCCGAAGGACGTCCAAGCCAGGCTCTACGCCGAAACCGCGAGGATCCTGCAGCTTCCCGACGTGAACAAGCGTTTGGTCGGGCTAGGCGGGGAGCCTGGCGCGCTGACGACCGAGCAATTCGCGGCAATGAACCGTGCGGACTTCGAGCGCGCGGGCAGGCTGATCCGCGACGCCAACATCAAGTTCGAATAGTCGCCTGGCGCTGCGCCATCTGCGCCGCGAGTAGCAGCGCGGCCTTGGTCGCGCCGATGTTCGCTACGCCCTTGCCGGCGATGTCGTAGGCGGTGCCGTGCGCCGGGGTGCAGATGGGGAACGGAAATCCGCCCAGTAGCGTGACGCCGCGGTCGAAGCCCAGCAGCTTCATCGCGATCTGCCCTTGGTCGTGGTACATGGTCAGCACGGCGTCGAACTGGCCGGCCTTGGCGCGCACGAACACCGTGTCAGCCGGATAGGGGCCGTCGGCCGGCAGGCCTTTCGCCTTCGCCTTCTTTACTGCCGGCTCGATGATGTCGATCTCCTCGCGGCCGAAATTGCCGCCGTCGCCGGCGTGGGGATTGAGCGCGGCGACGCCGATGCGCGGCGGCTCGAAGCCCGCTGCGCGCAGCGCTGCGGCCGTCAGCTCGAGCCCCTCGACGATCCGGTCGATGGTCAGGGAAGCGGCGACCTTCGACAGGGGAATATGCGAGGTCACCCTCGCGTTCCAGAGCCCCTCGAGGATGTTGAACTCCGTCGCCACGCCCTTGAACCCAAGCACGCCAGCAGTGAACCCGATCTCGTCGTCATAGGATGCGTCGGCGAGGCGCATCGCCTGCTTGTTGAACGGGGTGAAGCACACGGCGCTCGCCTTGCCGTCGGCGACCATGCGCAGCGCCTGGCGATAGTTCGCGAGCGCCGACGCGCCGCCGGCCTTGCTCGCGACGCCACGCTTGATGGTGGCGGGGTCGAGGTGCTTCAGGTCGACGAACTCCTGCGGGGCCGCCGAGATGCCGGCCACTTTCGCTCCCTCGTCGTAGACGCGCCGGTCGCCGATCACGACGACGCGCGCGACCTTGCGCACCTCGTCGAGCGCGACAACTTTCGCGGTTAGCTCCGGGCTGATGCCGCAGGGGTCGCCCATCGCGAGCGCAATCACCGGCTTTTCCACGTTCTTCTCCTCAGGGGTTGCCCAGCGCCAGCCGCGGGATCCAGGTCGTGATCGCGGGGACATAGGTGATCAGCAGCAGCGTGATCGCCAGGGGAACATAGAAGGGCAGCATCTCCTTCAGCACTTCCTTCATCGTCACTTTCGCGATGTCCGCGACCAGAAACAGCGCG
>Ga0111539_10011236_pt1 | contig 11248 bp, 12 predicted proteins | sample RhiMethybrSRZTD1_FD_79667 | JGI IMG/M metagenome (GOLD analysis project Ga0111539, IMG submission 79667) | Populus rhizosphere microbial communities from Tennessee, USA - Rhizosphere MetaG P. TD hybrid SRZTD1 (version 2) (version 2) | ecosystem: Host-associated > Plants > Roots > Rhizosphere >...
GAGCGCCACGGTCGGCATGTAGACGAGCACGGCCAGCAGCATGATGAAGTACAGCCGGGCGAAGTCGGTGACCGTCGATGCCCACAGAAGGAGTACGCCGCCAATGAGATGGCACACGCCGTACAGGCGCTCCGCGTTCATCCAGCGATCGGCGATGATGCACAGGACGCCAGGCATGAACATCGACGCAATCCCCATTGTCGCGTAGATGCTTCCGACCTCACCGCCGGTGAAGCCGAGCGTGACGATCATGTACGCGCCGAGCGAGATCAGCCATGAACCCCAGACGAAGAACTGCAGGAAGTTCATGACGGTCAGCCGGAGTTGGACGCTCATGTGTCGCGGGACGATATCAGGGTACCACGCGCCCTGCATCAGCAAAACGCACTCGCAGGTTGACGGCGACCGCCGGTCCCTTGAATGATGCAACGACACGTGACCACATTCGAGCAGGTCGAAGAAGCTGCGGCGGCGGTGCGGGCGCGTTGCGGCGCGCTGCCGCAGACGGCCATCGTTCTCGGGTCGGGTCTCGGCGATTTCGCCGACACGCTGCTCGACGCGATCGCGACGTCGTACGGAGAGCTCCCGCATTGGCCGGCCTCACGCGTGGTCGGGCACGCCGGGCGGCTGGTGATTGGTAACGTCGGGGGGCATCGCATCGCTGCACTCGCTGGTCGCGTTCACTTCTACGAAGGACACGACCTCGCCACCGTTGTCTTTGCGACGCGGGTCATGGGTCGACTTGGAGTGCGGCAGTTGATCCTGACGAACGCAGCAGGCGGCGTGAACACCGGCTTTGCCCAGGGCGCGCTGATGGTGATCGACGATCACATCAATCTGCTCGGCAGCAATCCGCTGGTTGGACCGAACGACGAGCGGTTCGGAGCGCGCTTTCCGGACATGAGCGAGGTCTATTCAGCACGTCTCCGCCGGATTGCCGACGAAGCGGCGCGTGAACGTGGCATCGCGATCTCGCACGGTGTCTATGTGGCGCTGCATGGCCCGAGTTACGAAACGCCAGCGGAGATTCGTTACCTGCGTTCGATCGGGGCCGACGCAGTTGGCATGTCGACCGTCCCGGAGGCGATTGCGGCGCGCCACATGGGTCTCGAGGTGCTGGGGATCTCGTGCATCACGAACATGGCGGCAGGCGTGTTGCCGCAGCCAATCAACCATGAAGAAGTACTGGAAACGACACGCCGCGTTCGTGGCGATTTCATCTCGTTGCTGGAGGGCGTCATAGCCAAGCTGTAGTTCCCGGTTCAAGGTTCCGGGTTCCAGGTTCCCACTGGTTCCTGGTTTCCGAACCGGACACGGAACGACACAAATCTGGAACACGGAACATGGAACGTGGAACGAAGGATCTGATCGCCGCCGCCCGTAAGGCCCGCCGTCGTGCGGTCGCGCCGTATTCCAATTTCAAAGTCGGCGCGGCGCTCGAAACCGCTGATGGGACAATCGTGACCGGCTGCAACATCGAGAACGCGACGTATGGGCTGACCCTCTGTGCGGAGCGTGTCGCGATGTTCAAAGCCTTGTCCGACGGGCATCGCGCGTTTCGTCGCATTGCGGTTGTCGCCGATACCGATGCGCCGACGCCGCCATGCGGTCCGTGCCGGCAGATCCTGTGGGAGTTCGGCGGCGATCTCGAAATCGTCCTTGCCAATCTGCGCCGTGAAACGGGACGGTACCGTCTGGCCGACCTGCTTCCGCTTCCCTTTGACGCGCGTCTCCTTAAATAATCGAAGACATGTCTGCACCCCTGGATACGCTCAACGGCGTTCAATTGCGACCGATCGTCGACATCGCCAAATCGGCGGGGGTTCTCCCGTCGGAACTCGAACAGTACGGGGAACATCGCGGCAAGGTTCGACTGTCGGTCCTCGACCGGCTGAAGAGCGCGCCGGATGGAAAACTCGTCATCGTGACCGCCGTGACGCCAACGAAGGCGGGCGAGGGCAAGACGACGACCAGCATCTCGTTGACGCAGGGACTCGGCACACGAGGCCGCAAGGTCATGCTGTGCCTGCGCGAACCGTCGATGGGTCCGGTGTTCGGCATCAAGGGTGGGGGCACCGGCGGCGGCAAAGCGCTGGTCGTGCCGATGGAGGAGATCAACCTCCTGTTCAACGGCGATTTCCCCGCGGTCTCCGCTGCGCACAACCTGCTCGCCGCCGCGATCGACGCATCGATCTACAACGGCAATCCGCTGCGGATCGATCTGGTCAGCGTGTCGTGGCCGCGCACGGTCGACATGAACGACCGGCAGCTGCGCTACATGGTCAGCGGTCTTGGCGGCAAGCCGCACGGCGTGCCGCGCGAGGGCGGGTTCATCATCACGGCGGCGTCGGAGATCATGGCCGTCCTGGCGCTCGCGACCGACCTGAATGATCTCCGCGCACGCGTGGGGCGCATCGTCATCGGGTCGAACGTCGACGGGAATCCGGTCACCGCCGAGGAACTGAAGGCCGCGGGCGCGATGACGGCGATTCTGAAGGACGCCATCAAGCCGAATCTGGTGCAGACGATGGAAGGGCAGCCCGCGCTGGTGCACGCGGGTCCGTTCGGCAACATCGCGCACGGAGCGAATTCGATCATCGCCGATCGGGTCGCGCTGAAGCTCGCGGACTACGTGGTGACTGAAGCCGGGTTTGCGAGCGATCTCGGGTTCCAGAAGTTCTGCGACATCGTCTGCCGCATCGGTCGCTTTACACCGAGCGCCGCGGTGCTGGTGACGACGGTCCGCTCGACGAAGTTGCACGGCGGTCGACTCTTCAAGGATCTCGGCCAGGAGGATCTCGACGCCGTGCGCCGCGGCATCGACAACCTGGTGGCGCACATCGCCATCGTCCGGCGATACAACGTGCCGTGCGTCGTTGCGGTCAACAGCTTTCCAACCGACACGAAGGCCGAGATTGCGCTGCTCAAAGAGCTGGCAACCCAGGCGGGCGCGGAGACCGTCGTCGTTCACGAGGGGTTTGCGCGCGGTGGCGAGGGCGCGACCGAGCTGGCCGACGCGGTCGTCACCGCGTGCGAGAAGCCAAACAGCTTTTCCTTCCTCACGCCGGACGGTACTCCTGTGGTCCAGCAGATCGAAGCGATCGCGACGCAGTTGTACGGCGCGGCCGGAATCGACATGCAGATCGGCGCGCTGAAGGACCTGCAGCGCGTCGAGAAGCAAGGGCTGGGCACGGCGCCGGTGTGCATGGCGAAGACACAGAATTCGCTGTCCCACGATCCGGCGTTGTTGAACCGGCCGACCGGATTCATCCTCCCGATTCGCAGCCTCGTCCCCAGCGTCGGTGCCGGCTTCGTCGTCGCGCTGTGCGGCGACATCACGCGCATGCCCGGTCTGGGCAAGACGCCGGCCTTCCAGCACATCGACATCGATGCGCAAGGGAACCCAGTAGGGATGTTCTGAGATGCTTCCGACCATCGAGTGGAAGGACGACGCCGTCGTGATGATCGACCAGCGGAAGCTGCCGGCTTCCGAGGTCTACGTGACCTGCAAGACGGCGGCAGACGTGGCCAAGGCGATCAAGACGATGGTGATTCGCGGTGCGCCGGCGATCGGCGTCGCGGCAGCGATGGGCATTGCGCTGGGGATGCGTCGGAGCACGGCGACCGGGACCAAGCAGTTCACCACCGAATTCCAGCGCTCGTGCGATCTGATGGCGGGAACCCGGCCCACGGCGGTGAATCTGTTCTGGGCGATCGATCGGATGAAGCGTGCGTTCGCGGAAGCCGCGCAGGGCGGCGCATCGGTCGAGGAATTGAAGCAGCGGCTCGAATCGGAGGCGCGCAGAATCCACGATGAGGATGTCGAGAGCTGCCGGACCATGGGCGCCCATGGTGCGGCGCTGGTTCCGGACAACGCACGCATTCTCACGCACTGCAATGCCGGCGCCTTGGCGACGGCAGGATACGGCACAGCCCTCGGCGTGATTCGCGCCGCCGCCGAAAAGGGCAAACGGATCGCCGTGCTCGCCGACGAGACGCGACCCTTTCTGCAGGGCGCGCGGCTCACCGCATGGGAGCTGTTGAAGGACGGCATCGACACGACGGTCATCACCGACAACATGGCCGGCGCGATGATGCGTCTGGGCAACGTCGACCTGGTCGTGGTCGGCGCCGACCGCATTGCCGCGAACGGCGATGTGGCCAACAAGGTCGGTACGTACGGCGTGGCGGTCCTGGCGAAGGAACACGGCATTCCGTTCTACGTGGCGGCGCCGTTATCGACCGTCGACCTCGCGACGCCCGACGGCAGCGGCATTCCGATCGAAGAACGGCCCGAGCGAGAGGTGACCCATGTCGGTTCGTCGCGCATCACACCGGAAGGCGCACGCATCCGTAATCCTGCGTTCGACGTGACACCCGCGAAATACATCTCGGCGATCATCACGGAACGGGGCATCGCGCGGGCGCCATTTGCAGAGTCGCTGGCGCGACTCGTAGGAATCAGCGATCAGGAATCGGGATTCAGGGCTGGGCCAGGACTCAGCGCGCAGGAATCAGCCTGATTCCCGCGACGACCTTATTCCTGCCCAGCCCTGATTCGTGACTCCTGATTCCCGATTCCTGCCATGCTCATGCTCGGCATCGAAACGTCCTGCGATGAAACGGCGGCGGCGCTGGTCGAAGAGACCGGTGATCCGCAGCGTCCGTGGCGGATCCGCTCGAACATCGTCGCCTCGCAGGTCGAGATCCATCGCGAGTGGGGGGGTGTGGTGCCGGAGCTGTCAGCACGCCAGCACGTGCGCGACATCTGCGGTGTCGTGGAGCGCGCGGTGGCGGACGGTGGCGGCCGCTACGACGCCATTGCCGTCACACAGGGCCCGGGACTCGTCGGCTCACTGCTGATCGGTGTCGCGTTCGCGAAGTCGCTCGCCTGGTCCCGCTCGGTACCGCTCGTCCCGGTTCATCATCTCGCCGGACACATCGAATCGCTGGTGCTGGAGGGCGGCGAGATGCCGTTACCGGCGATCGTGCTCGTCGTGTCGGGTGGTCACACGAGCCTGTATCGCATCGCGCAACCAGGCCTGTACGAATTGCTAGGCCGGACTCGAGATGATGCGGCGGGTGAGGCGTATGACAAGGTGGCGAAGCTGCTTGGCCTTGGTTATCCGGGTGGGCCGGCGATCGATCGGCTCGCCGCGGAGGGCGACGACCGTGCCGTGCCTTTTCCGAAGACCCGGCTCACCCATGCCGACCGCAACGCACCGCACCTGCGTGGCGACCGTGACTTCAGCTTCAGCGGCCTGAAGACATCTGTGCTGCGACACGTGACCGTGCTCCGTGCGGAGCGAGGCATTCCTGCCGAGCAGCCACTGCCGGAACGTGAGACGCGCAATATCTGCGCGAGCTTCCAGCGTGTGGTCGTCGAAACGCTGCTCGATCGGCTGTTCGACGCGGCGCGTTGGCACGGCGCGCGCAGCGTCGGGATTGCAGGTGGGGTGTCGGCGAACCGCCGGTTGCGGGCCGACGCGCTGGCACGGGGCGCAGCGCGCGAGTTGCCCGTGTTCATTCCGTCGCTCGCGCTTTCGACGGACAATGCGGCCATGATTGCCGCAGCGGGCCTCCGCCGTTATCGTGCCGGGACGCAAGCCGGCTGGGACCTGAACGCGGAAGCCGCGCTTGCCCTGTAATGCGGGAACCCGGAAGCACGACGATGACGTATACCGAGTACCTTTGGTTCAACACCAAGAGCAGGCAGGAGTTCATCCGCATCACCGACGAGGTCGCCGAGATCGTCGGCAAGAGTGGCGTGCGCGAGGGAATGGTCCTCATCTCGGCGATGCACATCACAGCCGCCGTCTACGTCAACGACTGGGAAAGCGGGTTGATTCACGACTTCCAGGTCTGGCTCGAGAAGCTCGCCCCGGCGGGGCTGGACTATCGGCATCATCAAACCGGTGAAGACAATGCCGACGCGCACTTGAAGCGCACGCTGATGGGGCACCAGGTGATTCTGCCGATCACGGCGGGCAAGCTCGATCTCGGTCCGTGGGAACAGGTCTTCTACGCGGAGTTCGACGGACAGCGTCGCAAGCGGGTCGTTGTCAAGGTCATGGGTGAATGACACGGTTCACACTTCTCACTTCACCGTACTCGGTTCGTGTTCAGGTTCGGTTCGAAGTTCGAACTTCGAACTTCGGTGTGCAGTGTTCGAGGTTCACGTAACGTTTGAGTCACCGCGTACAAACAGAGACGCGTGCAACGCGGAAGCGCGCACCGAACGTGAACACGAACTGAGAAGCGAGAACGGAGAAGCGTGAACAACAGGCAGTACCCCGATCGTCCATTCGTCGGCGTCGGAGCCGTGATCGTGAGCGACGGAAAGGTTCTGCTCGTCAAGCGTGGTCGCGAGCCGCTCGCGGGGCAGTGGAGCCTGCCCGGTGGCGCAGTAGAGGTCGGCGAGACGTTGGAAGAGTGTCTCGTGCGAGAGTTGCGCGAGGAGACGGGGCTCGACGTCGAGGTCGGTCCGGTCATCGAGGTGTTCGATCGCATCACCCACGACCAGGAGGGACGCGTCGAGTATCACTTCGTGCTGGTCGATTATCTGTGCTGGCCGATCGGCGGAGAACTGCGTCCCGCCTCGGACGTCGATGATGCGACGTACGTCGCGCCGGACGGGCTGGGGCAGTATTCGTTGACGACGAAGGCGCATCAGGTGATCGAGCGCGCATTGGAGCTGGCGCGGGACGCCCGCCTTCGCTCGCCAAAGGCGAGCTTCGGCGAGGTCTCGCCGTAGCGTGTGCAGGTGGACGGCGAGAGCGGTGCGATGACACGAGACGATGCGTGGCAACTGTTGACGGAGTGGACGCAGAGCGACAGCCTGCGCAAGCACGCACTGGCGGTCGAAGCCGCCGTGCGAGGATACGCGCGGCTGTTTGGCGAGGACGAGGAAGGTTGGGGCATCGTGGCGCTGCTCCACGACTTCGATTACGAGCGATATCCCACGGTCGACCAGCATCCCTTCCGCGGCTGCGAGGAACTGCAGCGTCGAGGCTATCCGGAATGGGTGACGCGGGCCATCCTGTCGCACGCCGAGTATTCGGGTGTGCCGCGCGAATCACAGCTGGAGAAGACGCTGTTCGCCTGCGACGAGATGGCAGGGTTCGTGACAGCCGCATCGCTCGTCCGACCGTCACGCAGCGTGCTCGATCTGGAAGCCAGCTCAGTGTTGAAGCGCATGAAGGACAAGGCCTTCGCCCGCGCGGTGTCACGCGATGACCTGCGCAAAGGCGCCGAGGAACTCGGTCTTCCGCTGCAGGAGCACGTGGGCAACGTGATCCGCTTCATGCGCGAACAGGCAGACGCGTTGGGGCTCCGCGGAAACTTATGATCGTTCGGATCGTTCGGATCGTTCGAAACGTTCGAAACGTGGATAGGGCATGCCTTCGGTTGTGTCTTTAGATCGCGTCAGCGTCCGCTATGGGAAGCAGTTCGCGCTGCGCGATGTCACGGCGGTCTTTCCTGCGGGCGCGGTCGGACTCCTCGGGCCCAACGGCGCTGGCAAGAGCACGATGCTCAGAGCGCTGCTCGGGTTCGTGACGCCGGAGCAGGGCGACATGCGCGTGCTCGATCTCGACGTGAAGCGGTCGCCGTTGCCGATTCGCAGCCGACTCGGATACATGCCGGAAAGCGACGCGCACGTCCCCGGCATGAACGCCGTGACCTTTGTCGCCTATTGCGCGGAACTTTCGGGATTGCCGCGCCAGGATGCGATGCAACGCGCGCACGAAGTGCTCTTCTACGTGGGCCTCGGCGAAGCGCGCTATCGCAATCTCGAGACCTACTCGACCGGCATGAAACAGCGCATCAAGCTGGCGCAGGCGCTGGTGCACGATCCCGATCTGTTGTTTCTCGACGAGCCGACCAACGGCATGGATCCGCGCGGTCGTGACGAGATGATCGCGCTCATCCGCGACATCGCCCACAACAAGGGGCTGAACCTGATCCTCTCGTCACATCTGCTGCCGGACGTCGAGCAGACGTGCGATCACGTCGTCGTCCTCGACAAGGGCCGCGTTGCGGCGCAGGGACCGATCCCCGCGCTGAAGGGTCAGGGCGCGCACGTGTTCGAACTGCGCGTGAAGGGCGAGCGGCACCCGTTCGTCGCCGCGCTCGAAGCCGCCGGCATCGAATGCGCGAGTGACGGCGAGGAGGTGATGCGCGTCGTCGTTCCCGAGAATCGAGATGCGCAATATCTGTTTCAACTCGCCGCGCAGCATCGCGTCCAGATTCGCCACCTGCGGCCCAGCCTGCCAACGCTCGAAGACGTGTTCGCGCGGGCGGTGAACGAAGCGTGAGTCCCGAGCCGCTCATTCACGACCAGGGATACCGGCGATACGCCGGTCGCCGGCACGCGCACGGCGGTGCGTGGATGGTCATCGCCCGGAACCATATTCGAGCGACCATTCGCCAGCGCCGGATCCTCGGCCTGCTCGTGTTCTCGTGGATGCCGTTCGTCGTCCGGGCGGTCCAGATCTACGTCGCGTCCAGCTTCCAGCAGGCGAGGTTCCTCGCGGCGACGCCCCAGACGTTCCGCGAATTCCTGGTGCAACAGTCGATCTTCGTGTTCCTCGTTTCGATGTCGCTGGGTGGATTGATTGCCGACGATCGACGCGCGAACGCGCTGCAGCTGTACCTGTCGAAGCCGCTCACGCGCATCGAGTACATCGGCGGCAAGCTGGTCGTCCTGCTGCTGTTCCTGCTCGGGATCACCCTGATCCCGGCCTTGATGCTTCTGCTTCTGCAGACGATGTTCAGCGGCAGCTTTGCGTTCGTGGGCGCGAACCTGTTTCTGCTGCCGGCGATCGTGCTGTTCTCACTGGTGCAATCGCTGGTCTCCGCGTTCGCCCTGCTGGCCTTGTCGTCGCTCTCCGGCAGCCGTCGATTCGTCGCCGCGATGTACGCGGGGATCGTGTTCTTCACGGCGGCGCTGGTGCAGATCCTGCGACTCATGACCGGAAGTCGGGCGTGGGCGTGGCTGTCGCCGCGCGATGTGCTCGACGTCGTGGCGACGGCGGTTTTTCGTGGCACCGCCGCGCCCTCGATTCCCGTGCCCGTCGCGCTGTTGATGATCGTCGTGATCATCGCCGCGTCGGTCGCCATCCTCGAACGACGCGTGCGCGCCGTCGAAGTCATTCGCTGATGGTTGGCGACCGATGATCATCCACGCCGAGCGCCTCTCGAAGTGGTACGGCCAGGTCTCCGGCCTGAATGATGTGACGGTCACCATACCAGCCGGCATCACGGGACTGCTCGGGCCGAACGGCGCTGGCAAGTCGACGTTCATGAAGCTGGTGACCGGCCAGCTGCGACCGAGCAAGGGTGTGGTGCGCGTGCTCGGCGAGGCGATCTGGGGAAACCCGAGCCTCTATGGGCGGATCGGCTTCTGTCCGGAACAGGACGCGTTCTACGACCGGATGACCGGATTGGAGTGGGTCGCCGCACTGGTGCGGCTCAACGGCCACTCCGCTGACGCATCGAGCGCTGCGGCGAGGCGAGCGCTGGAGGCTGTCGATCTGCTCGACGCGGCAGACAAGAAGATCGGCGCCTACAGCAAGGGGATGCGACAGCGTGTGAAGCTGGCGCAGGCGATTGTTCACGACCCGGAGCTGCTGATCCTCGACGAGCCGCTGAGCGGGATGGATCCGATCATGCGGCGACGGACGATCCGTCAGATCAAGGACTGGGCACGCGCAGGAAAGAGCGTTCTCGTCTCGAGCCACATCCTGCATGAGGTCGAGGCGATGACCTCGAACATCCTCCTGATCAACAACGGCCGCATCGTCGCCGAAGGCGACGTGCATCGCATCCGGGATCTGATCGACGAGCATCCACACACGGTGTACATCCGCGCACAGGATCCGCGCGCCGTCGCGCGGACGGTGCTCGCGCAGGATGGGGTGATCAGCCTGCGTTTCGAAGGGAGTGCCGTGATCGTGGAAACGGCGCGTCCCGACGCCTTCTACACGATGCTGACGGAGATCGCTGCCAGTGGTGAGTCGGGGCGCATCGACGAGGTGACGTCTCCCGACGACAACCTGCAGGCCGTCTTCCGCTACCTGGTGAAACAGTGATGGGTGTGCTCCGCGGCGCGGGCCGTGTGTTCGACTTGTCGCTCGGCCAGCTGCTCTGGTCACGTCGCACGATCTTCATGGGGCTGGTGCTGACGGTCCCGGTGATCATCGCGGTCGTCGAGCGCCTGCTGCTCATCAGTGGCATCTCCGCGTTGCGCGTCAACGACGTGCGCGTGAGCGGGCCGACGATCTTCGGCCTGATCATCTGGCTGGTCTTGCGGGTGGTGGTGCCGATTCTCGGCGTCTTTTACGGAACGGGGCTGATCGCGGACGAAGTCGACGACAAGACGATCACATATCTTTTCACTCGTCCCGTTCGGCGTGGCGCCGTGCTCCTGGGCAAGTACCTCGCGTATCTCGTGTGCACCGTGATGGTCGTCCTGCCCGCGGTCGTGATCGTGTATTTCCTGGTCATACCGTTTCGCGATATCCCGGGCACCTTCAGATCGCTGGCGATCGATGTCGGCCTCCTCGCACTCGGCCTGGCCGCCTACGGGGCCGTCTTTGCGCTCGTGGGCGCAATGCTGCGAAAGCCCGCCGTTGTCGGCCTCGTGTTCGCGTTCGGGTGGGAACAGGCGGCGATGCTGATGCCGGGATACCTGAGCCGCGTCACGATTGCGTATTACCTGCAGGCGCTCGTGCCGCATGCGATCCCGTCCCAGGAGGGCGTCTCGGCGCTCCTCCAGGCGCTGATTGGCACGGTCCCCGAGCCCGGGACGTGCCTGGCCGCCCTGATCTTTGCAACAGTCGTTGCCCTGGTGCTGGGGTGCCGCGTCATCGAGCGGCGCGAATATGTGCTCGAGCAGTAGCTCCAGCACCCGCGGGGAACTTAGGCGGGGCCCCCAACCGTATAATCAACGGGAGTTCTCCTCATGACCAAGCGCACGCGCGTCTTCCTCGGGGTCGCTTGCGGAATTCTGGTTGTTGGTCTCGGTACCGGGCTGGTAACGGCCTATGTCGGGGGGTTCCAGAATCTCGTTATCCTCGGGGGTGACGGGCCCGACGAGCTCGCTTACATTCCGCAGGATGCGCGGATGGTCGCCTACGCGAACATTCGCGAAATCATGAGCTCGCAGCTGCGCCAGAAACTTCGCGATCTTCAGACCACCTCTCCAGACGGCTCGCAGCGGCGATTTCAGGACGAGACCGGGATCGAC
>Ga0111539_10011240_pt1 | contig 11247 bp, 11 predicted proteins | sample RhiMethybrSRZTD1_FD_79667 | JGI IMG/M metagenome (GOLD analysis project Ga0111539, IMG submission 79667) | Populus rhizosphere microbial communities from Tennessee, USA - Rhizosphere MetaG P. TD hybrid SRZTD1 (version 2) (version 2) | ecosystem: Host-associated > Plants > Roots > Rhizosphere >...
ATTCTTCGAGGACGAGCACGAGGACGACGACGATTCTAGGAGTTCTCCCTTCCTTTTTTGAATGAGGCCCTATGTCACGAGACTGGAACCGTATCGCAAGCGGAATTGCTCCCGAGATTCCCGCACCTGAATTAGAGAAGGTTGTCAACGTATTGCAGGCTTTGGAAACTCAGTTCGCACCACTGCGTCAGAGTCTCCCTCATGACACCGAACCCGCCGTGATCTTCCCACCCTTCCCTTCCGCCGAGGAACTCGCGTGAATCTTCAGGAAATCGCTAAAGCGCTTCGGAAAAGGACTGTTTCTTCCGTAGAGCTAGCTAGTGACTCATTGCGCAGAGTCGCTTCGCTCGATCCCAAGCTGAAAGTTTTCATCACCGTCACCGCCGAGTTGGCGAAGCGCCAGGCCCAACAGGCTGACCAGGAATTGCTTGATGGGAAGGATCGCGGCCCGTTGCACGGCATCCCGGTCGCTGTTAAGGACGTTTTTTGCACACGGGGCATCCGAACCACTTGTGGGTCGAAGCTCTTCGCTGACCACATTCCGGAACACGATGCCGCCGTAGTTGAACGTTTGCGAGCTGCCGGAGCAGTGATGGTAGGCAAGACCAACATGCACGAACTTGCCTACGGGGTGACGTCTACCAATCCTCATTTCGGAACAGTTCGAAATCCCTGGGACTTGGATCGAATTGCTGGTGGCTCCAGTGGCGGTTCAGGAAGCGCCGTCGCTGCTGGCATGGTCCCGATGGCGATGGGCAGCGACACGGGAGGATCCATCCGAATTCCGGCCTCATTTTGTGGAACCGTCGGGCTGAAGCCGAGTTTTGGACGCGTGAGCCGCTACGGGGTGCTTCCGTTGGACTTTTCTCTGGATCACATGGGCCCTCTGAATCAATGCGTGCGCGATGCGGCATTGACGTTGAGTGCCATCGCGGGCTTCGATCCACGCGATGAGACCTGCAGCCGTCGGCCTATTGAGCCCTATCTCCCGTCTGAGCCCATCAGCATCCAGGGCCTGCGCATCGGTCTCCCTGAAAACTTCTACTTTGAACGCGTCAGCCCATCTGTCGCTGAAGCCGTCAGGCGCGCTGCGCGTCTGGCCGAGGAGGCAGGTGCCGTTGTCGTGTCCTTGCGCGTTCCGGATATCGGTCAGCTCAACACCGTTGGCCGCGTCATCCTGCTGAGTGAGGCATCCGCGACGATGGAACGGTATCTGCACCAGCGGGAGGATTTCGGTCCCGATGTGCTCGCTTTGCTCGACCAGGGCCGCTTGTTTCCGGCCACGGATTACATCAATGCCCAGCGTGTGCGTCGCTCGCTCCAGCAGGAATTTCAAACGGTGTGGAAGCAAGTCGATTGCTTGTTTACGCCCACGACGCCAACCACCGCACCAAGGATCGGCCAATCGACGATCGATCTGGACGGAGAAGAAGACGTTCGGATCGCTTCCACTCGACTTGCACGCGGCATCAATGTTCTAGGCCTACCGGCACTCTCTCTTCCGTGTGGTTTTGACGAGGTGGGACTGCCCATCGGGCTTCAGATCATTGGGCCCGGTTTCACGGAACCGCTGATCTTGAAAGTGGGTGCTGTGTTAGAGGATGCCTTGAACTTGACTCAACGACACCCGGTTCTTTCGATTTAGTGTTCGCCAATGCGAGGAGCTTGCATGGCCACCCTAGGTTTGGTTGAGTACGACGCCGCCAGCGCTAAAGTACGAGCGGTTTATGACGACATCATGGTCACGCGTCAGACAGACTACATAAACAACTTCTGGAAGGCGTTGGCTCATGACCCTGTTACCCTAAAGCGGACGTGGGAAAGCATCAAGCAGGTGATGGCGTCGGGAGCGCTGGATGCGTTGACGAAAGAGCTGATCTATTTGGCGGTAAGTGTGAGCAACCAATGCAACTACTGCATTGCCTCCCATACGGCTGCAGCTCGCCGAGCTGGAATGACAGATTCCATGTTCACTGAACTGATGGCCGTGGTCGGAATGGCCAACGAATCGAACCGCCTGGCCAGCGGCTATCAGGTAGAGATCGATGAACGATTTCGAAGCTGAGCGGATAAAACTCAGGATTTCAGGACTCGAAAGGAAACCTCAATGAATCTCTTGGAAGCAGGGGCGAAGGCACCCGACTTCAACACGACAGATCAGAGTGGCAAAAAAATCACGCTAAAGGACTATCGCGGCAAGAAGGTTGTGCTGTACTTCTACCCCAAAGACGACACCCCAGGCTGTACCAAGGAAGCCTGCGCGCTTCGCGACCATTTTGCAGAGTTCAAGCAGCTGGGCGTGGAGGTCCTCGGAGTGTCGGTCGACACGGAGAAGTCTCACAAGTCGTTTGCCGAAAAATTCAAGCTTCCGTTTACGCTGCTAGCGGACACAAACAAGAAAATCGTTAACGCCTACGGTGTATGGGGCGAGAAAAGCATGTACGGTCGAAAGTATATGGGAACCAACCGGGTGACTTATCTGATTGACGAATCGGGGCGCATCGCTGTCGTGTTCCCTAAGGTAAAGCCTGAAGAACACGCCGCGGAAATCCTCGCCATGGTCTCGAAAGCGTAAGAAGGGCAATCCAAGATGGCTACGAGCAGCCGACTGGATTCCGGCTCGCGCTTTGCTTGGCCGGAATGACGAAGACTGGAATAGCCTGCCGCAGCTCAGAATACGTCATTCCTGTAGAAGCAGTTTGGCTCATTTCCCGTCACCACTACGTGATTCTTCGGGAACAATCCAGACTAACTGCTTCTCGGTGCCACGCAAGATGGTCACCTGGGAACGGACTCCCAGTCGCTCGTCTGTCAGGAGGCGATGTAGGTCGTCAATCCCACTCACCGGTTGCGTTGCGTAGCCCACAATCAGGTCACCCTCCCGCAAGCCTGCTTTTTCAGCTGGACTATTCCCTTCCACCGATACGACAAGAACACCTTGCTCAACTGGAAGGCGATGAAAGCGCACGACGCGGCGATGCAGAGGGACATTCTGGCCAGCCACTCCGATGTAACTGCGACGGATCTTCCCATCACGGATCAGTCGACCAGCAACGAATTTTGCGGTGTTTACGGCAATCGCAAAGCAGATTCCCTGCGCAGGTAAAATGACCGCGGTATTGATCCCGATCACTTCGCCGAGAGAGTTGACCAGTGGCCCACCAGAGTTGCCGGGGTTCAAAGCGGCATCCGTTTGAATAATATTGTCGATCAGCCTTCCCGAGTTCGACCGTAAGGACCGGCCGAGCGCGCTGACCACTCCCGCCGTTACCGAGCATTGGAATCCGTATGGGTTACCAATGGCAATGGCGACCTGACCCACACGAATTCTTTCAGAATCTCCCAAAGCAGCCGGCAAGAGATTTGTGGCGTTGATTCGAATTACCGCCAGGTCCGTGTCCGGATCATCGCCCACCATTTGGGCATCAAATTGTCGCCCGTCAAACAACGTGACGCGCAATCTGCTGGCAGTGTGGACAACGTGGCTGTTGGTCAGGATGAATCCATCCGGTGTAAACACGAATCCTGACCCACTGCCCGCGGGTTGTTGACCATCGCTCGCTCCTCGGTGAGACGATGTTCGGTCCTGCAAAGCGCTGATATGAACCACAGAAGCATTTGATCGCTCGGTGGCGTTGATAACCGCCTGCGAGTAAGCATCCAACAACAGCGCGTCGTGACCAGGAGAGTCCGCGCTGGAGTTCAGGGGTCTTGCTTGTACAGAGTTGTCTGACACGCGTCGAAGGGTCTTACTCATAGTGTCGGTTAGTGCTTGATTCAGTGCTCTTCAAAACCAAACGCGCCCAGCCGACAGCGCGTTAGCTCTGTGGGTATAACATCGAGAACTGCGGTTGGCAAATTAAGGAGAGAACGTTCAAGGACGACCGACAGGGGCTAGTTCCTAAGCAAACCTGAGGAACTGCCAAGCGAGGCGGAGCGCATGGCGATTCGTTCAGGAGCTGTCACGTACTCAAGAGTTTCCAGCCGAGAATTGAGTTTAGCGATTTGGTGCGAGAGCAGTTCAGGATTCGGCGGATCAGCGCCGGTCGGCGGCAGCGGTCAGAACAATCAGATGTCGTGGTGTGCAGTGAAATTGTACCCTGCCCCGATTTGCACTCCGAAAACAATTCCTCTTGACTCACACCTTGTTATGTTGACTCTCAGCCTTTCTGGACCAAAGAGATCTCTCTTAGGCCAAGTCATTCTTTCCTATTTCATGATGTAGAAACCCGCACCACTTTCTTGCCACAAAAGGCTAAAACTTTTCCATTTATCTGAAGCTGCCCAGCCAACCGCATTGATAACGTGGGCTTTGCGATCGAGGGCCTTTGGACGGAAACGTGCACCAAAAAACCAATTTAACAAATCAACAGTTTGGTTGCCCACACCTAAGGTTGGACGGAAGAGACCCTCTCCCGGTTGCTAACTTTATCGACCTGATCGAGAACCTCATTTTTTCTAAGCACAGGGGACATACAAATGCAAGGCCGTTCAGAAGTACTTTCCTCCGAAGGAAGACTGCCTGAACCCTATCCCAAACAGAAAGGAGGTGAAAACAGATGAAACACTTGAATCTCGAGTTCGAGAGACTGGAGCAGCGCATTGCGCCTGGTGTGGGTGGCAGTGCTAGTGGTGGCTCCAAGAGCGGTGCCTCGGCGAGCGGCTCCAAGAGCGGTGCCTCGGCGAGCGGCTCCAAGAGCGGTGCCTCGGCGAGCGGCTCCAAGAGCGGTGGCTCGGGGAGCTAGAAGTAACGTCGGGGGTGAAAGGGGGCCGCAGGAGAACTTCCAGCGGCCTTCCTCTCCGATGACAAACAACGTGCCGTGGGGACACTATTCAGTTTGGGAAGAAGATAGTGACACCCTCGGATGAATCAGGAAATAAAAAACGGGGTCATGATTTCAACTTCGCCAAAATTCCGCCGCGACTTAACTGTCAGCCAGCAGCAGACCGCCAAAGGGAAGTTTTTCGTGGTCAAGGACCCGGTCTGCGGCGAGTTCTTTCGCTTCGGCGAAGCGGAAGAATTCATCCTCCGGCAGCTCGATGGGGAAACGCCTCTTGAGGCGGTTCGCAAAAACACCGAAGTAGAGCTGGGTGCGACAATTCCCACCGAAACTTTAGATGCCTTCATCAAAAACCTGGAAAAGACCGGTCTCCTGGAAACAGAGGAATCCGGAAAGAAAGAAAGGGCTGGTCAGCGGAAGCGAGTCAACGGCAGCCTGTTGTACCTTCGGTGCAAGATTCTCGATCCGGACCCGCTATTGTCGCGCCTGGTAAGACGAGTGTGGTTTTTTTTTACGCCGCACTTTATGGTGGTTTCGGGGCTTCTTATTGTACTGGCAGCAGGAATCGCGATTGAGAATTGGGACATATTCAGACAGGACCTCTCTCGACTCTACCGCTTCGCGGCGATTCCATTGATCCTGGCGGTCATGTATCTCGTCGTTTCCGCACATGAATTTGCCCACGGTTTGACTTGCAAACGGTTTGGCGGTGAGGTTCACGAAATGGGCTTCATGCTGATCTATTTCCAACCTGCTTTGTACTGCAATGTCAGCGACGCCTGGCTCTTTCCAGAGAAATCGAAGCGGCTCTGGGTCGGGTTTGCAGGAGCGTACTTCGAACTGTTTCTTTGGGCGCTAGCCACCTTGGTTTGGCGGCTGACGGACGTGGAGACCTGGATCAATTATGTGGCGTTGATCGTGATGGCCGGCTCAGGCGTCAAGACGCTCCTCAACTTCAATCCTTTTATCAAGCTCGACGGTTATTACCTGCTGAGCGACTACCTGGAAATCCCGAACCTTCGAAGGAAGTCATACCAATATGCAGGTAGTAGGGTAAAGAGACTGTTTGGCTTAACGACTCCAATAGTCGAAGAGCCAACAGGAAAAGCCCGGATGGCCTACCTTGTTTATGGAGTCGTTGCCATGACTAGCTCGTTTTCTCTTTTGGCGTACGTCGCGGCCACGGCGGGCGGCTACCTCGTTGAAGGCCGCCATCCTTTGGCCGTGATGCTTCCACTGGGCCTTGTTGGCATGAAGTTTCGTCGGAGGTTCCGCAGGCTGTTTGGCAACGGGCAGGGGTCGGATCCAGTCGATGACTTCGACGACTTCGATTCCCCAAGCACCCGCGCGTCAGAGCCTGTGAGGAGTGAGCCGGCTCGGATGGCGGCCGCCAGCGCCGAGCCGGCGAGACGCGAGTCCGTGAGATCTGAGCCTCCTAAGCCCCAGCCAGTCCAGGCATCGAGCGGACGCCGGCCTTCGACGCCGAAGGCAAACAAGACCTCTCTATCTAGACGATGGATCACCTGGACGGTGGTGGCGGGCGTGGCGCTAGTGGTTCTCTGCTTCGGCCACGCGGAGCTGCGAGTACCAGGGCCGTTCAACATTCTCCCCAGGGAGAACGCAGACGTACGGGCTACAGTTGAGGGAATCATCGACAAGATTTACGTGGACGAAGGTGATGAAGTCAAAGAGGGACAGTTGATCGCGCGTTTGTCGGACCGTGACCAGCGCGCCGAACTTCAGAAGATTGAGTCCGATCTGGAAGCAAAACGCGCGCATCTGCAGTTGCTCCTGGCGGGAACCAGGCCCGAGGAAATCGAATTGGCTAGAAACGCGGTCGAGACGGGCAGCACGAGGCAACAGCAGGCACTGGATCTCTATATCCAGGCCAAGCGGGCGCGCGACGAGCGGTTGTCCCTTTCGGAGGCTACGATCAAAAAGAATGAAGAACGGCTACAGTTTGCTGAGAAGAACCTGAAAATGTACCAATCGCTAGTGGAAGAGGGCTTGGGAGCAAGGAAGCTGCTCGACGAAGCTGCCGAGCCAGTCGCTGTCCGAACGAGGGAGCTCGAGGAGGCTCGGGCTGAAAGACAGGTCTTGGTTGCGGAGGACCTGGCAGAGAGTCGCAAGGAGGTTGCCATCACCGAAAAGGAAGCTAAAGAGGCACAGGGCAAACTCCAGATCCTGTTGGCAGGAACCCGCAGAGAGGATATCCAGGCTCTACAAGCGGAGATCCGGCATTCGGAAGCAGAGCAGGCTTACCTTCAGGACCAAATCGATGGCACTCAAGTCATCAGTCCTGCCACAGGAATCATCGCGACCCCGTCCCCGCAATTGAAGGCCATGAACCGCCAGCTCGTCAAAAAGGGAGATCTGATTGCGAAGGTTTATGACTTCAAAACCGTGACGGCTCAAATCATCATCTCAGAAAAGGAAATCGCTGGGGTCCGGGTAGGTCAAAACGTTCTACTCAGGGCCCGCGCCTATCCCAGCGAGACGTTTTACGGAACCGTGACTTCCATCGCCACTGCCGCTCAGAGTGGGTCCAGCAGCGGCACACAATCCGCGTCTGGCACGTCCTTGGGTGTCGCCGCTAGTTCAGACAAGATGATTGTCGTGACCACACAGACCAAGAATCCCGACCTCCTGCTCAAACCGGAAATGACTGGGCAGGCCAAAATTTTCTGCGGCCAAAGACGAATCTGGGACTTGCTCACGCGGAGAGTGGCCCGCACGGTGAAGGTTGAGTTCTGGTCGTGGTGGTAACTTGGGTACGCTGATTGACGTGCAAACTAACGAAACCAGAGGTCTGAAAAATGATCGCATCACCTAAGCGGCTTGAAATTGAATCGAAAGTGAAAACAACAGAACCCGAGTCAGCGTCCACCGTTGACATAAAACGAGCGGATCAAGCCGCTCCGGATGCGGTGGATGAAACCCTGTACCTGATCGGGCGCCCGAAGCTGAAGCGATTTCTTCGCTTTGTCAGAAGTCACGCTCTGAACCCGCCAGGCGATGGGACCTTGACGGACGAATGGCAGGCTGCCAACAGTGTCGTCCGCACCCTCGAAAAGGAGGAGGCGGGTCTTGCGGACAATCCCCCCATTGGCAAGCTGGGAGCAGAATACGAACCACTCCTGATCGAGTTCCTCAAGGACCCTCTCGTGCAGAATGGTTTCAACACAGTGCCAACCGAGGTCGCGATGGTCGAGTTGGACCGGCTGGTGGTGTATCAACATCACATCGATTTGACCTTTGTCCGCCAGCTCAAGAGCAAACTGGGACCGGCACCTAGCGAAGAACAAATCTTCCGGACGTGCCTTCCCTACGATCACCCCCAGCCTCCCGTCAAATGGTCCCGCGTGCATCGCAATACCTTCGTATTCATGTCTCCATCAAACGATCTGCGCTACCTAGGGACTATGAAGATGGATTCCGACAACATCCAGAATTACCCACCCCCAGGCAACCTGGTAGGCGTGGTCGGGCTCGCCGTCGGCTTCGGCTCCAATTTCATGAACGCCATCTATGCTGAAAAGCGGCTGATCCTCAACAACGGAAGCCATCGCGCCTATGCGCTCCGCGAAATGGGGGTTACTCACGTGCCTTGCATCGTCCAGCACGTCTCCTCGCGAGACCAGCTGGACGTGGTGGCCGCCTCTCAAGTCGAGGACAATCCCGACTATTTCCTGAAGCATCCGCGGCCTTCGATGTTGATTGATTATTTCAATCCAAGACTTCGCAAGGTCATGCCAGTGCATCGACAACTGCGGCAGGTCACAGTGAAATTTGAAATCGATGAAGCTTACGTCCCCGCGTTTTAGAAGGGAGGACTACCCGGGACAAACCGTCTTTCGTCCAAGGGTGTGACAGTAACGAAAGCCTGGAGGTGAAGGGAAGACATGCGCAAGATCATTCTTTTTCCAAACGCATTACCGGCTCCGCTTTTTCGAAGGCTAGTACGCGCAGTTCATGCGGTTGGCACTGAACGGTTGAGTGGCAATGGAAGCTACGCTACCACGTTTTGGTTTCCTTGCGGCGTCAAACCCTCCAACGTTATCGAGGAAGTTCTTCTCAAGCTACGTCCTTTGATTCGGCCCGGCCCCAAGTGCATCGGCATGGAGTGGTGGCTGGGACGGCTCAAATATGGCCAGTCGCTCTCGTTCCACTTCGACCGGGACTTAGCTTTAAACAAGCAGACCGGACAGACAGTGCATCCTTTGTGGTCGAGTATCCTGTATCTGAACCGGTTTCCTTCCAGCCCCACAGTGATTCTCGATCAAGTGCTGGGTCCAGATGGCAAGTCCTTGGTGCCACCCGAGGCAGAATTCGGCAAGTCGGTCGACGCGGTTCCGAACGAATATGCGGCCTTTCGTGGGAACTTACGCCATGGTGTTGTGGTTAACCGCCCACAAAAAAGGGCTCGCCCCTCTATGGAGAACAACAAGTCTCCAAAGCTGCGCTTGACCCTGTTGGTTAACTATTGGGATAGACGGCCGCTGGGCCCAATCTGTCAAGATTACGATGGCACCATCTATAATCCTCTACAGCGCGGCTAGCCTACAACAAACACCGCAAAGGTCCCGCTGATTGAAATGAACCCCCTGCTCCCAGTTGCGCCTTGCTTGCCTTCCCCGGATGAGATGCGCGAAGAAGCGATGCTCGGGGCTGCGCCACCCCGGCCACCTGCGACGGATCGTTGGAAGGCGTGGGACGTTTTCCTGGAAGAGACACCCAATACCGGTTTCATGCAATCTTCCTGGTGGGCTGATTTTAGAGCCACCGTTGGGTTCGAACACTTCGGGGCTGTTCTTAAGGACCGTAACGGCGTTGTCGGAGGTGCGATGGTGCAGAAGTTTTCCACTGCACCCGACAGCGGGTTTTATTATATCCAGGATGGTCCCGTACTTCCCGACGATGAGATGGTTGCGGAAGAAGTTTTCGTGGCCATACTCGAAGACATCGAGTCCCAACGCAAGAGCGAACCACAGACAATTAGCCACCTTCGCATAGAACCTCGATGGCCTTCAGTGCCAGGTTTCGTATCCTCGTTTCGTTCCCCTGGCTTTAGTGATCGATTCAGGGAGCCACGCAACACGCTTTGTGTTGATCTTCGCCCTGCAGAAGCGTCAATCCTGGCCCAAATGAAACCAAAGGGGAGGTACAACATTCGCATTGCGCAAAGACACGGTGTCTCGATCGTCGAAGACACTTCTGACCGAGGCCTGACTGAATTCCTGAATATCTATCAAGCCATGACTACACGCCAGGAGCTCGGGCCAAAGCCGCCCGATTATTTTGTGACCCTGGTCAATCTGCTCTCATCGCTCCAAAAGGGCTCAATCTACTTCGCCGAGTACCAGGGCACTCGACTTGCCGCAGCCGTGGTGGTGTATTTCGGTCGGAGAGCCACATACTTCTATGGGGGTTCACTCGACCAGCACCGGCACGTCATGGCCCCCTATCTCCTTCATTTTGAGATCATGCGCAGAGCGAAGGCCATGGGCTGCGACTGGTACGACCTTTGGGGAGTCGCACCGGCCGGGGAACCAGATCATGCATGGCAGAACATTAGTGTCTTCAAGCGGAAATTCGGCGGGTTGGATCTCGCGCTCGTGCCGACTCTTGATTACATCTACGACCCTGCAGCGTACGACCGATTCGCAGCTAGGCACTGAAAAGGTGCTTTCAGACGGTTCATCTAGCTGGCGTGGGTTTAGTGCCTATGCAGTAGAGATGTTTTTCAGAGCGAATAAAGAGCTGTCCTTGAGATGCCGCGGGCGACGCCTGACAGTACTCGCCAACCGAATTTCGCGCGAGGACCTTGAACTCATGCTTCGCCTCGATGATGACCGACTCGCCTTCCATGGATAGGAAGTAGAGCTTCCCTTCAGCGTAGATAGGGGAGGCAGCGTGCGTTCCACCGATACGTTCCTGCCACACAACTTCGCCGGTGTCGGCTTTAAGGCAGGCCACAACCCCGGCGTCTGTCACAGTGAACAAGTGCGGCTTCACATACACAAACGATGGCACGCTGGGGACATTGCGAGTTTGCTCCCAGGCAATGTGGGTCTGAGTTACATCACCCTTTCCCCCAGTGCGCACCGCCCGAATCGTGGGCTGCTCAAAACCGGACGCAGTGAAAACCAGTCCATCGCCGATGACGACGGATGGCACCACGCCTTCGCCCTGGCTTCGCGCCCACCAGAGTTTTTCTCCGGTATTGGGATTGAAGCCCTGGATGACATCTCCGGCGCCGCTGACGAGTTGGTCTTGTCCGTTTTCTCGCAAAATATTCGGCGTAACATGGCCGATGCGCGACAGCCCACGCTCACCCTTCCAGCGTAGCTTGCCGGTATTCTTATCCAACGCCAGAATCACTGACTTGTCCCACGGCTTCTGCCAACCCACTTTCTTATCTTCTCCCTCACTACTCCAGTCGAATGGGATGATCAAAAGATCCCGA
>Ga0111539_10011241_pt1 | contig 11247 bp, 6 predicted proteins | sample RhiMethybrSRZTD1_FD_79667 | JGI IMG/M metagenome (GOLD analysis project Ga0111539, IMG submission 79667) | Populus rhizosphere microbial communities from Tennessee, USA - Rhizosphere MetaG P. TD hybrid SRZTD1 (version 2) (version 2) | ecosystem: Host-associated > Plants > Roots > Rhizosphere >...
GTCCCAGGAGGACGAGCCGACGTACAGGGTCGAGTGATCTGCCGCTGCCCATGGGCCTTGGCCCTTCGCGCCATCGCCCTCACCCACGCCACGAAGGAGCCCGGACGCAATTGCTTCAGCGGTTCTTGAGCAATCCCTGGATACTCGCGTGCTTCGGGTGTGGGGCAGCCCTCTACCTGGGGCAGTTGCTCGCCCTGCTCTTTCACCTTCGCTGGATGCGCCGGCTGCCGCCGCTCGAGGCGCTCAAGAATGACGCGGCAGCTCGTGAGACCGGAGTCCAGGCACCGCTCGTCCCGCGCGTCTCCGTCGTCCTCGCCGCGCGGGACGAGGAGGGGCGCATCGAGAGCACCGTGCGGCGTCTGCTCGCGCAGGCCGAGGTCGACCTGGAAGTCATCGCGGTGGACGACCGATCCTCGGATCGAACCGGCGACATCCTCCGGCGCCTGGCCGGGGAAGACGCGCGAGTCAAGGCGCTCCGAGTCGATGCGCTGCCCGATGGATGGCTCGGCAAGTGCTACGCCTGCCACGCCGGCGCCGGGGCCGCTCGCGGCGACTGGTTCCTCTTCACGGACGCGGACTGCTGGCTGAAGGAAGACGTGCTCGCGCGTGCGCTGCTCGTGGCACGGCGCGACGACGCCGACCACGTCACGCTCACCCCGGGGATCGCGACCGGCACGCTCGCGGCGCGAGCGTGGCACGTGGCGTTCCTGCTGACGTTGGGAAACTGGCTCTCCGGCGTGAACCGCGACCGACCGCGCGCCTACCTCGGCATGGGCGCCTTCAACCTCGTGCAGGCGCCTGCCTACCGCGAGTGCGGCGGCTACGAGGCGCTACGGCTGACGGTCCTCGACGACCTGCGCCTGGGGCTGCTCCTCCGGCGAGCGCGCAAGCGAACGCGCGGCTTCATCGGCGGCGACGACGTGGCGTGCGACTGGGGCGCCACGGCGCGCGGCATGATCCGTGTCATGGAGAAGAACTACTTCGCGGCCATGGACTACCGCACCGGCGCGGCCCTGGGCGCGAGCACGGTGGGCTTCGTTGCCTGGGGCGGTGCCTTCCTAGGAGCCATCTCGGGCACGTGGGCCGGCTTGGCGATGGCGCTCGCGCTGCTCTCCTGGAGCTTGCCCGCCGCCGTCGTCGCCTCACGGCTCGGCTGGTCGCGCTGGACGGGGCTCGCGACGCCGTTCATCTTCCCGCTCCTCTTCTACGCCATGCTCCGATCCGCGTGCATCACGCTGCGCCGCGGCGGAGTCCGCTGGCGCGACACGTTCTATCCGTTAGCCCTTTTGCGTCGCGGCGGGGTCCGGTGAATCTCCGTCGCGGCGGTCGCGCTCCGTTTTCGGCTTGTCGTACGGACAGTTCCTGCAGCCCTGGTCGCAGCAGTAGCCGCGCTTGAGGAGGTAGCTCCTGGTGAAGACGAAGAGGCCGTTCTCCAGCACGTAGTCGACCCCTTCGATGAGCTGCTCGCCGCTCATCTATCGGCTAGGAGGCTGTTTTTCGACTGCCGCGGACAAAAAAATATGGGACACGGCCTGCTCTCCTACTCTTTCGACTTTGTTTCGGTAGAGGCAGGGAGCGCTACCTGGCTCCTGTGCATCAAGTAGGCAATAAGAGCCTGAGCGTTCTCTCTGGTTAGCCCATCCAGGAGCCCTTCCGGCATCAAAGAAAGCGAGGACTGGCTGGTGCAGGCGATTTCGCTGGACTCGATCGTGAGAGATTCCGTCATCGTTCGGATCGTGAGCGTACGCTGCGCACGGTCGGCCACGAGTCCGTTGAGCACGCGCCCGTCCTTGAGCTCGAAGACCGACATTCGATAGTCCGCCGGGACGACCGCGTTCGGATCGACGATGTTCTCGAGCAGGTAATCAAGGTTCTCCCGCCCGCCGCCGGTTAAGTCGGGTCCGACCTTTCCGCCTTCGCCGTAGAGCGTGTGGCATGCTGAGCACACTGTGTTAAACGCCAAACGACCTTGCGCCTTGTCCGCCTTTGCGAGCACTGCGGGAGTAAGCTCGGCCTTCCACTTGGCGATCGCTGCTCGCTGGCCATCGGACGCATCCCGCAGGTCCCCCCATACTCGCGTGAGCTTCTCGTTCAGCTTGGGGTCGTTGAGGCTTCGGATCTGCCTGGCGTGGAATGCCGAGATGTCGGCTCGCGGCAGTTTGCCTTGCCCTACTGCGTCGAGCAGCGCGTGAGCGAAGCTCGCGCGCGACACCAGCACAGAAACCAATTGTCCACGCTCCGAAGGGTGGAACTGACGGTAAGCCGCGACGAGGTTCGTGCCAATCGCCGGGTCGTCGAAGCTTGCCAGCCCTCTGGCCGCGATCGAATTCAGGAATGTCTCATTCAAACCTTCCTCGCAAATCGCCCGCAACCCCTGCACGTTGCCGTCGATGAGGGTCTTGAGCGCTGCCTTGCGAGCGTTCAGATCGGCCTCTTTGTCGAGAGCAATCGCCTTGACCGCCTCGAGCGCTAGGCCATCTCCAAATACCACGCTCAGGTTGCGCGCGCGGTCCCGCAATACCGTGTTGCTGGACTTTGCGATTCGTTGGGACAAGAGCTCCCACGCAGCGGGCTTCTTCGCTTGCCGCCAACCTTGCAAGCCTTCTGCGACCCCGGCGAGCACCTCGGCTTGGAAGGGTTCCGGCTTTGCGGTCGCAATCTGGAGCAGGTCATTGAGCGGACCGGGCTGCTTCTCGATCTCCTCCGCGAGGCGCCGCGCGATGAGCGTACGCGGGAGCGGAAGCTCCGACCTCGCTGCGAGCTCAACCAGCGCCGCGGGGTCGGAATCCGCGACGGGGATCAACCCATACCAGATCAACAGGGGAAGGTTGTGGTCGGCTGCGTCTTCTTTTCGAGCCAACAATGCCGCTGCAAGCTGAGGCCGGAGAGTTAGAGGCAGCCGCTGCAAGGTGGAAGCCAAGGCGAGCCGGACAAGGCCGGAAGAGTCCGTGGCCGCCCTGCGGACGAACTGCGGCAGCGAGTCAGCCGGGGAGAGGTGGCTCTTCATTCTTGGGCCACTCGAAACCGCCGCGACGGATGCACAAGGCCGCCGACTCATCACGGTGTCCAGCGGCCAGGTGTCGGAGAGCCAACGGATCGCCCACGTCCGAACGTGCTCGTCGGCATGCTCGAGCTGTGCGCAGAGGAAATCGTCGTCCAGTAAGTTCAAACAGTAGAGCGTCCACAGGGAGCGGAGCTTCACCACGACGTCGCCCGACTTTTCAAACAGGTCGCGGAGCTGTGCCTCCACAACGCCGAGATCGCCGCCGGATTCCTTGAGCTCGACAAGCTCAAGGCGTGCTTTTCGAGCGAACCACTCGTTCGGATGCTTGTGCAAATCCACGAGCTCGCTGGGCGTGCAAGCTCCGAGGTCCAGAGGCCGGGCTGGCTTCCGATCGCCGTAAGAGATCTTGTAGATTCTGCCGCTCCTGCGGTGGACGCCCGTGTATTCGTGGCAGTCGCCGGAGTCGCTCCAGTCCGCCACGAAGACGCCTCCGTCGGGGCCGTAGCTGAGCTCGATGCCGCGAAACCATTTGTCGCTGCTCACCAACAAATCCGGACCGTGGCGACCCACGTAGCCGCTGCCGCTGCGTTCCAGGCTTTCCTGATTTACCCGGCGGCCGTGCAAGTTGAGCGTAAAGAGCTGCCCGCGATAGCGCTCGGGCCAATTGTCGCCGAGGTAAACCATCGCGCCGGCATGAGCATGCCCTCCACCGAAATCGTTCGCCGCCCCGTCGCGAGATTTCTGCCACCCCGACGCAGTGTCGAAATGCCAGTGGTCCGCATGATGATCAATGAAGACGTAGGCGTGTGGGTTCCGCTCCACCATCGAGAGGCGAACGAAGTGCGCGCCGGCGAAATCGTGCCACAGATGACCGTTGACCGTGTTGACGAAGAAGAGCTCGCCGTGCTCGTTCCAATCGTGGCCCCATGGATTCGTGGTTCCGGAGCTCAAGGCTTCGACGACCTTGCGCCGAGGGTGATATCGCCAAATTGTGCCTCGGAGCGGGATCCGTTCCTCCTGCGGAGCCCCCGGCAAGCCGATCTCCCCTGCGCTGGCCACTCCGCAGCGCCCATAAAGCCAGCCGTCCGGCCCGAACCGACGGCCGTTCGCGAACGTGTGATAGTACTCCCGCGAAATGGAGAATCCGTCGAGTGCGACCTCCGCAGCGCCGTCAGGCACATCATCCCGGTTGCGATCCGGAATGAATAAGAGCTGCGGTGGACACATCACCCAAACGCCGCCGCCGCCGATCTCGATGCTCGTCAAGATTTGCAGCTCGTCATGGAACACCTTGCGGTCGTCGAACCTGCCATCGCCGTCTCGATCTTGGAAAATCAGGATGCGGTCGCGAAGACTGAGATCGAGCTTCTTCTTGCTATCGGCGTAGGTGTAGTTTTCGGCGACCCACAAGCGCCCGCGCGCGTCCCAGGCGAGGGCGATGGGATTCTGCACGTCCGGCTCGGCGGCAAAAACGGTGGCATGAAAGCCTGGAGGCAGCTGCATTCGTTCGGCCGCCTCCTGTGCGGGCATCGGCCCTGAGGTGTCCGGCTCCGAATCGTACGGAGCGGGGAAGTCCGATGCGGGCAACCATTGAAGGAGGACGAGAGCAATGAAGGTTGATTTCATCACGGTGGCTTGAGCCAATTGCGGGCCCGAATGCATGGAGAGGAGCCTATTGCCGTTCACTTGAGCGATGCCAAGAAGGCGATCAAGTCGCTCAACTCCTGCCGCTTGAGCAGAGTATCCAGGCCTTGCGGCATGATGGAAACTCGGTTGGGCTGGATCTCCTCGACCGATGAGCGTGGAATCCGCGCCTCCGTGCGATCCGTGGCGATCAAAGTCAATGCTTCCGCCGTCTGAAGCCCCAGGATGCCATTTTGGACGGCGCCGTTTTTAGTAATGACCGTGAACGGCTCATAACCGCGGACAATGCTCGCGCTGGGAAATACGATCGATTCCAGCAGGTCTCGCGGAACGCGAATGCTGCCGATCTTACTCAAATCCGGTCCTATTTTGCCCCCGATAGACCCTACCGTGTGGCAGCCGGCGCAAGCGGCCTTGTCGCCGAAGAAAATCGTGCGCCCGATGGTCTTGTTGCCGTCGGCCAAGATGGGCTCGAGCTCATCGAGCCGCGCCTTCTGGTCGGTCACCGCCTTTTGGAGGCGCTCAAGAAGGGGACCTGCCGCCGTCTGAGCATCCGCGGGAAACTCTTTCAGGGCTTGGCGAAGCGAATCGGGTGATAGGCCATCCAGGCCCGGAGACTTTTCCAGGGAGCGGACAAGCCTCAGTCCGACAGTCGAGCTCCGAGATCGTGAAAACGCCGCGAGCAAATAAGGGACTTCCAGCGCTTCCGCTGAGCTCAATGGATCCGCCAAGCTCAGGAGCTGCGAATCGTTCAGGTTCAAGCGGCTTAGTACCGAAGCGGAAGCCAAGCGGGTTAAGGACGGAAGCCTTGCATCGAGTTGGCTGCACAAGTAGTCGAGCTCTTGTGGCTCACACTCAGCGAGCCGCGTCGCGACGGCGCCCAAGGCCGCGAGGCGCAGCTCCGAGGAGCGCCGATCATCCCTCGCCAATCGCAAGAGGGCCTGGTCGAATCCAGCTTCGTTTCTGGCACGCAGCGTTGCCACTACCTGATTCAGGATGCGTTCGTCGTCTTGCTCGAGCGCGCTCCGAAGCTCCTTGGTCCAGGACGCCGGTAGAGCTTCCACGCGCGCCTGAGCGATGCATTCGATCAAGAGGAGCCTCGTTCCGGGAGGCGTTCCGTCCTGCCGCAGCGCTTCCGCGACCAGCTCTTGAATTGATGGCTGCTTGCTCAAGATCGGAAGCATCGAAGCGACCATGCTCCGATGGCTTTCGGAAAGCTCTGCACCGGTGAGCCATCTTTGAAGCAAGTCTGTGACTCCATCCGCCCATTCCGGCCGGGCCATGACCACTTTCAGCGCTGCGCGCTGGAGCTCTGAATCGGTAGACCCGAGGAGAGGCAGCACATCCTCGCGGGCAAGGTCGCCGCCCTCCATTTGGTCCAGAGCTATCAGGGCAGCCCGTCGGACGTGGAAGCTCGGATCTTGCAAGGCTCGAAGACATGCAGCCCGGTCGGCGATTCGGATCAGTGCGAGTATTTGAGCGTGCTCCAAAAATCTGTCGCCTTCAGCCTGGAGTGCTTCCAGGAGCGCGGGAGCCGCGGCGCGGACGCCGATCCGACCAAGGGCTGTGGCCGCCTCCCGGCAAACCGCAGCGCTCTCGTCGGAGGCTGCAAGCTTGACGAGCGCGCCGAGCGCCAGCGGATCGCGCCAAAGCCCGGCCGAGCTCGCAGCAACTAGCCGGACGCTCCAGTATTCATCCTGGAGGAACGCTCGCACAGCGGTGCGTGCTTCAGGGCACTCCATTTGGGTCAACGCCCAGATTGAGTTTCGGCGCATCCGGACCGAAGTGGAGCGACCTGCAGTCGCCTCGAGAATCGGAACGGTGCCCGGACCCAATTTGCCCAATTGTTGCACAGCTCTGTCGCGAACAATCCAGCGGGGATCATCGAGCAGCTCCACAAGTTTTCCTGGAGCCAGCTGGGACCACGGGAGGAGGAGCCCGCGTGCGTCGGGGAGGCTGGGAGCGTCTTGACGGCGAATGCGATAGATAGCGCCGAGAATCTCCGGCTTGGCGATTTGGGACGTTGGGCATCCTCTCAAGAACCAGCCGCCGGTGTCCACCACGAGCAAGCTGCCATCGGCGTCTTCCAGCACATCAGTCGGGTGGAAGTCGGGATCGGGCGACGCAAGGAAGGTCTCGGTGCCGCCACGAAACGTGGCGCCATCCCTTTCCAGGACGTGCCGCACGACCTGGTGAGTGTTGAATTGTGCGGAGAATAGGTTGTCGCGGAAACCCGGCCCGAACGACTCACTCCTGTACCGCATCAATCCGGCAGGCGCTACCCAGCCAAGGTTGATCATGGCCGGAAGCAAGTCCCCGGTTCGCTTGAAGGTTCGATCGAGCTCTTGATATGGAAACAGCCCACCCTCCACGCAATGCATGATGGCGTCGGCTCGCGGGCGCGGAAAGCCTATGAACAAGTCCACGGTCGCGAACGCTTCTCCTTCTTCCGTGAAGGCGACCTCGACAGGATTGTCCATTCCGCCGGCGCAGAGCATCTCGACATCGTTCCCATCCGGCCGAATTCGAAAGATCCCTGCTCCTTTTCCTTCCAGCGTGCTGCCATCGGGCCGTCGGATAGAAAATGCACGTTGGCAGTTGGCCCAATAAATCCGGCCATCTGGGCCGATGAAGGGCCCATGGAGATCGCAGCTGTTGCCGCCGAAATCAAACTTCGTGACGAAGGCTTCTCGCCGATCGGCTACGCCATCGCCATCGGTGTCTTCGAGGCGCCAGAGATTGGGGGCGGAAGCTGTGTAGAGCGCACCGTCGCGCCACAGAGCGCCCATCGGAAACGTCATCTTTTCGGCGAAGAGAGTGCTCTTGTCGAACTTGCCATCCGAATCCACATCCTCGAGCATGCGGATTCCATGCGGCGGATTCTTGATGAGGACTTCGGATGTCCCTTCCATGAGGTTGAAGCCGGAAGAGTCGCACACAAAGAGTCGCCCGCGATCGTCGAATCCCGCCATCATTGGCCGTTCGACCAGCGGTGGGCCGGCAACTCTCTCGACGATGAAGCCAGGGGGCACACTGAGCGGCGGGGAGCTCGGTGGGCGCGAGCTCTCGCCTGACTTTTCTTCCTGGCCCAACGCGGGCGGCAGAAAGGAGACGCCGAAGAAGCAAGACAGGACCACCCAGAACAACGTTGCACATTGCGGCCGCATTTGCGCGTACTCCTTGATTCGAGCTGCGAAATGGTATGCGAGCCTTCTTCGGGCATGCAACGGGAATGCGGTGCGGCGCCGCGACGGAGCGGAACGGCGTGTAGGACTCACTTGACGCGCAAGAGGGGCGTTCCGACAATTCACGCATGAACTGGCTTCGTCGGGCACTCCAGCGACTCCGCCTACGAAGGGGAATACGCAGGATCGGGGCTGTCCTGGCGAAGAGCTACGGCAGAAGCCACAGCTACACGCCAGCCCAGATCCGCAGGGCAGCGCTGGGTGTGGGGCTCACCGAACAAGACGTCATCACCCTCTACGCTTGCTACCTCAGCGAGCAGGATTTTTCTCAGCTTCACGCAGGAAGCCCCTTCGAGGGCTCGTAACATGATCTGAGGGAAAGCTATGCGGATCACTCCTCGTGGAGCGATTCCTCAACCAACTCCCATTTCTCAGATCATGGTGATCACGGGAGTCACGGTGATCACGGCTCGCACGGCGATGGCGGCCATACCCACTGAAACCTCAGAGCTGGGAGTCGGCCGAAGCTGTACGCGACACCGGCCAAGCTCGCAATGTAGAGGCGCCGAGATCTCCTTCAGTCATTCCCGCTTGGGCAAGCAAGTCAGCTTGCAGATGCGGACCTGTGTCCTGGGACTGAGGCAGACGGATGTGATGGCTCAGTTCGGTCCGCCGTTACGGAACTGCGTTGTCAGTGCCAGTCTGGGCTCCACCCGTTTTCGACAAGAATGCCCGACGCGGTTCCGTCAGCGTTGACCCACTCGATATTCATCGCGCCCCCAGTATCCGACGTGAACGCGATCTTCTTGCCATCGGGGGACCAGGAACTGGTCGTCCACAGCGCTGCCGGCGCGAGCGGCTTCAAACCGCTGCCGTCACTCGCCATGACTCCGATGTGCACGATGTATTCGTCGATACCTACCGTCTCGATGATCGTGAGGGACAGCTTCGATCCGTCCGGCGACCATTGGGGATGGACGTAATCGACATGATCAAAGATGTCGCTCGTCAGGCCGGTGAACCCCGACCCGTCGGAATTAATGATGTAGATATCTTGGACGAAGTCGTAGGCGAGCCAGTCGCTCGCAAGCGCCACTCGAGCGCCGTCGGGCGACCAGGACGGCTGGTCATCCCAGCCGGGTTTCTCGACCAGGAGGCTTGGCTCGCCCGCGTCCGGGCTGACCACCCAAATGTTTTGGCTGCCATTACTCATGGCCGAGTAGGCGAGCCTGGTTCCGTCAGGGGACCAAGCCGGGTTCTGGCCGTTCCCCGTGAACGTGCGTTGGACCACGTTCGTGCCGTCGGCGTTCATGACGTAGATGTTCGGGTCTCCGGCTCGGTTACTGACGAACGCGAGGCGCCGGCCATCAGGAGACCACGCGGGGTCGGAGTCCGAAGCTGGATCGCGCGTCAGGCGAGTGAGGTTCGTGCCATCGGCACGAATGGTGTAGATCTCATCGTTGCCGTCACGCGCCGATACGAATGCGATGACCCCGCCATCGCCACCGGCAGCGCAGGGGGCCGGCGGCGGCCCGGACCTGAAAAGGTAGTTGAGCAAGTAGACGGCGTCCGCGATGTCGGTCTTCAAGTCGCCGTTCACGTCGCCAGAGGGCGTGGGCTCGTCGGCACGAGCCGGGGAGATGTGACGGCCGAGGTTGGATGCGACGAGTACTGCGACCAGAAGGATGAGAGCGACGACGGACTTTCTCATGGAAGCCTCCTGATAAGGGGTGAAAGCAGCTGCGCGGTAGGCTGAGGAGGAACTGACGCTGTTGGGGACGAGTCGTGTCTCGCGACCCAGACCTTCAGTGCGGAACTACCCGCAGGTGACAACCGCTGTGCCCTGTCCTCGATCCTGCACGATAGCCAAGGGGGCTCATGCGTCAAGAGGGAACTGTCGGCCGTTCGGCAGTTCCGGATGCCCGTGGTCCCCTGAACCTCACCCCGGTCGCGTTTCGCCTCAAATCGAGCAGGAGATTCTCGAGAAAGCCTCGAGCTCAACAAGCCGGGTACTGTTCGCAGCCCAACGAAGTCGACACATAGTCGTTTCCGGGGGGTCCTGGGGGCGGCAAGGCACTGCGATCTTTGAAAACTTTGGGTAGGGGTTTACGATCTGGCTTGCGTCGGTGAACCTGGAATCGCAAAGCCGCTTCGGAGGAAATGGATATGGGCCATCGACGTTTGTGCCTTTTGAGGCTGCTCGGTACGCTGCTATTCTTGCCACGCGCTTCCGCCCAGGTCGAACCAGTCATCGCGTACGAAGTTCCGAGCGGCACGGTCGGAAATCAGGTCTTCTCGGGGCCGCTCGGCATGGACTTCGACGTCGACGTCGACATCATCATCACGAGGCTTGGGGTCTTCGATTCCGGATCCGACGGCCTGCAGGCGACTATTACTGCTCGACTTTTCGATCGCGAAACTCTCGAGCCTTTAGCTGCGCTCGAATTCACTCCGGAGGATCCTGGCGATCTGATCGGCGGGAGCCGATTCAAGGACCTCTCCGCAGAACTCAACATCACGGCAGGCTCGCGCCTAACGATCGCCGCTGAAGGCTACAGTGAGCTCGAAGGGAACGGCAATCAAGGCTTTTCACCCCTTGGCCTTCTTACCAATACGGGTTCTTGCTCGATCACACTTCTTAGCGGCCGTTATGGCTATAATCCGGGCCAATTCCCGTCCGAGAGAGATTTCCTGCAAGTAGTGGTCAACCCGTATGCCGCTGGCACATTCATTTTCAAGCCTGCGGCGCAGTCTGAGTTGCACGGGGGGATAGCCTATGTCGTGCCGTTTGGAACGATGGGCAATCAGGACTGGAACGGACCGCTGGGGATGGACTTCGATGTTAATGTGGATATCAAGGTCGTCCGACTCGGCGTGTTCGACTCGGATTCCGACGGATTGATGGCGCCGATCACTGCGAGCCTGTGGGACCGAGACTCTCAGACGGAGCTCGCAGAGTTGCTATTTGCGCCCGATGATCCAGCGGACCGCGACGGCGGCAGCTTATTTAAGGAGTTGGACCCACCGCTAAGTCTTGCTGCGGGATTCCGCGGAGCGATCGTCGCAGTGGGGTATGGTGCTTCAGAAAAGAATGGAAACTTAGGATTTGACGGAATCCACCTATTGATAGACACGGGAGGCTGTGCGATTTCAGTATTGGGCGTCGGACGGTTTGGAAACTTTGGCGACGGCTTTCCAATGTACCTTGATAGCGGACCTCCCAACCGTTACGCCGCAGGCACGTTCGAATTCGAAATAGTGCAACAGCCCCCGAGACAGAACTTTCACCGCGCAGATGTAGATCAGAACGGCCAATACCAGATCGCCGATGCGGTACAGATCTTCGCGTATTTATTTCTCGAAGCTGTGACTCGGGTTGAGGATTGCTTGGATGCTGCGGACGCAGACGACAAC